>Ga0075428_100001241_pt1 | contig 27259 bp, 19 predicted proteins | sample RhiMetdeltSRZDD2_FD_75291 | JGI IMG/M metagenome (GOLD analysis project Ga0075428, IMG submission 75291) | Populus rhizosphere microbial communities from Tennessee, USA - Rhizosphere MetaG P. deltoides SRZDD2 | ecosystem: Host-associated > Plants > Roots > Rhizosphere > Soil | place: USA... | reverse complement strand
GCAACGACCGTCGTTTCGGCCTGGAACGATCCCGATTACGATATGGCGGGGGTCTACTACAAGGTGTCTGCGGTCGATTTCGCCGGGAACGAAAGCGTGGCCGCGTCACCCACCGCGACCACCGGCATCGGTACGACGCCGGTTCCGGCTCGATACGCCCTCCGAGTGCCCGGTCCAAACCCCTTCCGAGGAGCCACGCACCTCGAGTTCGAGGTGCCTCAATCCGGGCGCGGGGTTCGGATCGACGTCTTCGGCATCAACGGAGGCAGGGTGCAGACTCTCGTCGATGGTCCGCAGACGGCGGGGACCCACGCGGTGACCTGGGATGGCCGGGATAGCCGGGGGCGCGCCGTGCCGGCGGGGATGTACGTCATACGCATGGAAGCCGCGGACTTTTCCGGAATGCGCAAGGTCCTGCTCGTGCGATGATCCGGTCGAACGGAGGTTGATCATGCGCTATCGGACCCTTCTCGCGTGCGGCCTGTTGTGGACGTTATACGTAAGCCCCGCGGTGGCCGGGCAGACCTACGAGCATCCTCCCAAGGAAATTCTCGATGTCCTGAATGCGCCCGCCCCGCCGGTCGCGATCCCGGCGCCGACCGGCGATGTGCTGCTCCTCGCCCGCCCCTTGTATTACCCGCCCATCTCCGATCTGGCGGAACCGCTTCTTCGGCTGGCCGGAGTTCGGGTGAATCCCAAGAACAACGGGGTGCATGGATCGGCGTACTACGTTCAGTACTGGCTCAAGAAGGTTCCTGACGGAACTGAGATCCCGGTCGACCTTCCTCAGGGCGCGCGGCTCGGTCTGGCGCGGTGGAATGCGAATGGCACCCAGATTGCTTTTCTCAACACCACTCAAGATGCCGTGGAGCTCTGGATCCTGGACGTGGCAAGCGCCAAGGCGCACCGCGTCCCCGATGTTCGCGTCAATCCGATTCTTGGCGCTGCCGTGACATGGATGCCGGATCAAAAGACGTTGCTCGTGAAGACCGTACCGTCAAAACGCGCGTCAGCGCCGTCGGATCCTGGAGTGCCGGCCGGCCCGCGGGTCGAGGAGAGTGGATCCAAGGGGAAGGCCAGCAGCACCTACGAAGCGCGGGATCTTCTGCGCACGCCTCACGACGCGGACCTCTTCGAGTATTACGGAACGAGCCAACTCGTTTTGGTGAGCGCGACCGGAGACAAGATTCAAACCGTGGGTGGTCCGGACGTCATATCCCGGGTGGTTCCTGCGCCCGGGGGAAGCTACATGCTCGTGGAACATATCGAGCGCCCGTATTCCTTCCTTCGCGCCTACGATCGCTTTCCCACCCAGATCGAGATTTGGGATATGAAGGGGAACACGGTGGAAACCGTGGCCAGCTTGCCCCTGGCCGATCAGGTACCCATCAACGGCGTGCGTACGGGACCGCGCAGCTGTCTCTGGCGTCCTACGGTTCCGGCGACAGTGTTCTGGGCCGAAGCGCTGGATGACGGCGACACGTATAAGAAAGTTCCCCATCACGATCGAGTGATGATGAAAACCATTGGCTCGAAGGCCGTACAGGTGATCAAGACCGAGCAACGGTATGCTGGGATGGATTGGATCGAGCACGGCAACCTTGCCTTCGTCTACGAATACGACCAGGACAAGCACTGGGTTAAAGCATCCATGATCGATGCCAAGCGACTCACAAAGCCACCACGTCAGGTGTGGAGCATGAGCTCCGACGACATCTACCACGACCCCGGAGATTTCGTGTATCACATTGCATCGAACGGCGCTCGAACAGTGCGGGAAGAGAACGGGGCTGTTTTCTTGAGCGGTGTCGGCGCCTCTGGGGATGGAGATCGCCCTTTCCTCGACCGCATGGATGTGGCCACCCTCAAGAAGGAGCGTCTTTTCCGGTCCGATCACGAGAGTCTGGAATACTTCATGGAGTGGGTCGATCCCAAGGCGGGGACTTTCCTGACTCGTCGAGAGTCGCCCACGGAGCCTCCCAACGTCGGTTTGCGAACGTTGGGCGCGGCATTGGCCAACGCGGCCGCGGAGGGCGAGCCGCTCTACGGTTCCACGTTCCGTGCCCTCACCCAATTTCCGGATCCTGTCCCGCAGGTGCGACGGATCCAGAAACAGCTCGTCACCTACAAACGTAACGACGGTGTCGATCTATCGTTCACCCTGTACTTGCCCCCGGACTATAAGCCGGGGACGCGGTTACCGACCGTGGTGTGGGCCTATCCCCTCGACTACACCGACCCGACCATGGCGGGACAGGTGGAAGCCTCACCGCGGCAGTTCACCAATCCGGTGGGAGCCTCGCCGCTCTTTTTCGCCTTGGAAGGATATGCGGTTCTTCAGGACGCCGCGATGCCCGTGGTAGGGCCGACCGAAACCGCTTACGACACATTCATCGAGCAAGCGGTCGCCAATGCCAAAGCGGCCATCGACAAAGCGGTCGAGATGGGCGTAACCGATCCCGATCGCGTGGGCGTGATGGGGCACAGCCACGGCGCTCTCATGACCGCCAACTTGCTCGCGTGGTCTGGTCTCTTCCGGGCCGGCGTTGCCCGCAGCGGCGCCTACAACCACACCATGCGTCCGTTCGGTTTCCAGAACGAGCGGCGCACGCTCTACAAAGCCACCGACACCTATCTCAAGCTGTCACCGTTGCTCCATGCGGATAAGATCGATGAGCCGCTCCTCATCATTCACGGGGAGCTCGATGCGAACCCGGGCACGGTGCCGTTGCAATCGGAAAAGCTGTTCGAGGCGATTCGAGGTGTGGGCGGGACAACGCGCTTGGTCATGCTGCCCTTCGAATCGCACGGCTATCTCGCCCGCGAATCGAATGAGCACGTGTTGTATGAAATGGTGAGCTGGTTCGACAAGTACGTCAAAAACGCATCACCCCGACCCAAGCGCGCCGAGGTGGGGGAAGTGATGCCGCATTAGAACCCCGATGGACAAGCGACTCTAATGGCTTGTCCATCTTCGTTGATAGCTATAGTGTTTTATAGATGATTTGGAGAATTGAGGGCCGCCTATTGTGCAGGCTCCTCGCAGTAATCATTTGGCTGCCCGGCCCGGCCCTTGCCCAAGAAAGCCCCGTGGATACCACGCTGGGTCAGGCAAATCCCCATGGCGTCCTGGGTCTCGACCAGGCGCTCAACTTGGCCCTTTCCCGCAACGCGGAACTGATCGCGCGGGCGGCCGCGCTCCGATTCGAAATAGAGCAAGCGCGTGCCGAGGCGGTTCTCTCCAACCCGACCCTCGAATTCACGGACGAGAACTTCGGCGGGGGGGTGTCCCAATTCGAGGAGCGCACGCTGTCCTTATCGCAGCCCTTGCCGCTGGGGGGACGGGTCGGGAAGCGCAAGAAAGTCGTGCAGGCGCTCGAGCACCTGGCGCAAATCGATGCCGATGCGGCGCGCCGGGAGCTTGCCCTCTCGACCGGCGATGCGTTTCTGGAGACCTGGTGGCTGCAAGAACGGTTGCGTCTGCTTCGCCGTTCCGAGGAGGTGTCGCGTAGCGCGATCGGGGCGGCGGAGGAGCGGACGCGCATGGGTGCCGCGCCGGTCGTGGAGGCGTTGCGGGCGCGTGCTGCAACGTCCGAGCGGGAAATTGAACGTCGCCGCACCGAGGCCAATCTCGAAATCGCGCGAGTGAACTTGGCCGTGTTCTGGGGTGACACGTTAGCCACGTTCGATACGCTGGCGTTGCAAACCCCCGGTCCGTTGCCGCAACTCGACACGCTCCTGGCGGGAGCCGATCGGCGTCCGGAACTCCGTCGCGCGCGAGCGGAGACGAAAGTGGCCGAGGCGCGCTGGCATGCGACCCGGGCGGAGCGGTTTCCGGAAATCAGCGTGATGAGCGGCGTGCGGCACTTGAACGAAGTGGGGGAAACGGGATTTTTGGCCGGACTCTCCGCCACGCTCCCGATTTTCGACAGCAGAGACGCCGCCGTGCGGGCCGCGGAAGTGGAGTACCGAGCTACTCAAATCCGAGAGACGTTGCTGCGCCGTGCGCTCGCCCAGCGCACGACCGCGTCCTACCACGCGTTGGAGGCAGCGCGGCAAAACTACGAGACGGCTCAAAACGAAGGCGAGCCGGCCGCGCGTGAAGCGCTGGAGAAGCTCGGGGACGGCTATCGTGCGGGGCGATTTACATACCTCGACTACATCGAGGGCCAGCGTGCCGCCCTGGACGCCGCGCTCACTACGTTGGATGCGCTCAAGGAGTACTGGAGCTCGCGCCTGGCCCTGGAGTGGGGAGGAGCTAGGCCTTGATGCGCCGCACACTCTTGGGTCTTTGCCTTCTTTGCATTTCCTTCGCACCGGCCTCGTGTGGGAAACGGAGCGCTAAAGAAGAGAGTTCGGCAGATGAGGGGCCCTCACCTGCTGACTCGGGCATCGTCGTTCTGGATGCCAAGGGAGCGGAGGAGGCGGGGATCGTTACATCACCGGCCGGGCCGGCGCCCATCGATGTCGTGCTCCAGTTTCCCGGCAAAGTGCGTTTTGATCCGGCACACATGCTCGAGGTCAAACCAAGGTTTGCCGGTGTGGTGCGATCACTCAAGAAGGATCTGGGTCAAGCCGTGGCCCGAAACGAAACCGTGGCTCTGGTGGAGAGCAACGAAAGCTTAACCAGCTACGCCGTAGCCTCCGCCATCGCCGGCCACGTCATTGCCCGTCCCGCGTCGCCTGGGCAAACTGTGACCCAGGAGACTGTCCTTTACACGATCGCCGATCTCTCCACAGTTTGGATCGATTTCGCGGTGTATCCCAATCAACTTGCTCGCGTGCATCGTGGCGAGCCGGCCGTGGTCACTGCGCAATCGGGAGGCGGGCCGGGGCAATCCGGAGCGGTGGATTACATCGGCCCGTCGCTCGAAGAGGGCGCGGGCGTTTCGGTGGGACGCGTCATCCTCGCCAACGCGGGACGCTGGGAACCGGGATTGTTCGTGAACGTGGCGGTGGTCGTGGATCATGTGAACGCCACTGTGACCGTGCCCGAGGAGGCGATCCTGCGCACGAACGAGGGGCCGGTGGTCTTCGTCGGTCAGGGAACGCGCTACACGCTCAAGCTGCTGCAGGTGGGACGAAGCGACGGTCACATGACCGAGATCGTGTCAGGACTGGAACCGGGTTCGCCGGTTGTGGTCAAGAATGCGTTTACTCTGAGGTCCGAGCTCGAGAAATCGAAATATGAAGAGAATTGAGTGCCCGCTCTTCGCGAGCAGATCGCGGCCCGGCCGGTCGGCTATCCGTGCTTGAACGGCTGCTTGCGTTTTCCATTCGCCGTCCCGCGATCGTGATCGTGTTCGCCCTCGGCGTCGCCGCCGGGGGCGCGGTGACGTTCCGCGATCTCCGCATCGACGCCGTCCCCGACATCACCAACGTCCAGGTGCAGATCAACACGATCACGGAGGGGCTCACCCCCGAAGAGGTGGAGCAACAGGTCACCTATCCCATCGAAACCGCAATGGCGGGCATTCCGGTAGTCACCGAGACCCGCTCCTTTTCCCGATACGGTCTGTCCCAGGTCGCCGTCGTGTTCAAGGACGGAACCGACGTCTACTTTGCCCGCCAGCGCGTGAACGAGAACCTGGAAGACGCGCGCGCGAACCTGCCCCCCGATGCCCATCCCGGTCTTGGCCCCATCACGACCGCGCTGGGTGAAATCTACAAGTGGACGGTGCGGGCGAAACCCGATGCGAAAAAACCGGACGGCACGGCCTACACGACCACGGACTTGCGGGAGATCGAGGATTGGATCATTCGGCCCCAGCTTCGCAACATTCCCGGCGTCATCGAAATCAGCTCCCAGGGCGGGTTTCAGCCGCAGTATCACGTCACTCCCGATCCCTCCCGCATGGTCGACTACGGTCTCACCTTCCAGAATCTGGTCGATGCCCTGGAAGCGAACAACAGCGCGGCTGGGGGCGGATTCGTCGAGGAAAAGGGCGAACAGCTGCTCGTCAACACGAGCGGGCGGCTCCACACCGAGGACGACATCCGGAACGTCGTGGTCGCCACGCACGCCGGCGTGCCGATCCGCATCTCCGACATCGGAGCAGTCGGCGAAGGCCAGGAGCTGCGCGGTGGCGCGGCCATGCAGATGGGGGAAGAGGTCGTGCTCGGCACGGCCATGATGCTGATCGGTGAAAACAGCCGCGTCGTGTCGAAGCGAGTCGAGGACCGCTTGGCCGACGTGAATCGCACCTTGCCGGCGGGGATCGTTGCTACCCCGGTCTATAGCCGGGGAAAGCTCGTCGATGCGACCATCGAAACCGTGCGTACGAACCTGGTTTTGGGCGCGGTACTGGTGCTGATCGTTCTTCTCCTTCTTCTCGGAAACTTCATCGGTGCGTTCATCGTGGCCATGGTCATTCCACTCTCCTTGATGTTCGCCATCACGGGGATGGTGACATGGGGAATCAGCGCCAATCTCTTGAGCCTGGGCGCGATCGACTTCGGCATCATCGTCGACGGCGCGGTGGTGATGCTCGAGAACCTAATGCGGCGGTTGGGTATGAGACGCGCGGAGCAGGGTTCCCTGAGCGCGGTGGAGCGCCGCGAGGAGACTTTGGCCGCCTCCGAAGAGGTGGCGCGGCCAGTGCTGTTCGGCGTGGCGATCATCATGATCGTTTACCTGCCCATCCTCACCTTGACCGGCATCGAAGGAAAAATGTTCCGGCCCATGGCTCAGGTCGTGCTTCTGGCGTTGACCGGAGCCCTCATCTTTGCCCTCACCTTCGTGCCTGCGATGGCCATGCTGCTCTTTCGCGGATCGATCCCGGTCGGGGAGAGCCGACTCATGAGTCGCATCCATCACGCGTATCGCCCGGTGCTGGATCGAGCGCTCGCGCGGCGTCGCGGGGTGGTGCTTGCTGCCCTGGCCTTTGTCCTTCTCTGCGGGATCCTAGCCACTCGCCTTGGTTCCGAATTCATTCCCACGCTCGATGAAGGCGACATCGTCATCATCATTTCTCACATTCCCGGCACCGGACTTGCCCAGACCCTCGAAATGGAGCGCAGCATCGAGCGGACGATCGGGCGCCTGCCGGAAGTCGCCACCGTGTTCTCCCAGATCGGAACCGGGGACGTGGCCAACGATCCCATGCCTCCCAACGAGGGCGACATTTACGTAATCCTGAAGCCTCGAAAGGAGTGGCCGAATCACCACAAATCCAAAGAGACGTTGATCCACGACATCGAGGAACACATCGATGTGCTGCCCGGCAACATCTACGAGTTCACCCAGCCGATCGAGGACCGCTTCAATGAGCTGATTGCCGGGGTCACCAGCGACGTAGCGATCAAGGTGTTCGGAGATGATCTGGAAGCGTTGCGAACCTCGGCGGAGCGCGCGGCGAACGTGTTGCGCCGGGTACGTGGCTCGGCCGATGTGCAGGTGGAGGCAGTCGCGGGGCTGCCGCTTCTCACTGTCGATATCGATCATCAGGCCGCAGCCCGTTATGGACTTTCGGTTCGCGATATCCAGTTCACGGTGCGGACCGCGCTCGCGGGTACCACCGCCGGCGACTTGCTGTCGGGCGATCGCCGCTTTCCGATCGTGGTCCGGCTGCCCGAACGATTGCGTTCCAATGTGAGTGAGCTCGATCAACTGCCCGTGCCCGTGCCGGCGGGACTGGGAGGCACCGATTCGAGCGGCAACGCGATGCGGTTCATTCCACTCGGGGAAGTCGCGCACATGAAGCTGGCCGAGGGTCCCAACGAGATCGGGCGCGAGAACGGAAAGCGACTCGTGATCGTGGAAGCCAATGTTCGAGGACGCGATTTGGGCGGATTCGTGGACGAAGCGCGGCAGAAGGTTGATCGCGAAGTGCCGCTACAGGCCGGCTACTGGATCACCTGGGGAGGCCAGTTCCAGAATCTCATGGCCGCGCATCGACGCCTGAACATCGTCGTTCCGTTGGCGTTGTTGCTGATTTTTGGATTGCTTTACGGCGCGTTCGGTTCGGTCAAAGACGCCTTGCTGGTCTTCAGCGGTGTGCCGCTCGCCTTGACGGGGGGCGTTCTCGCGCTACTCCTGCGCGGCATGCCGTTTTCGATCACCGCGGCAGTTGGCTTCATCGCGCTCTCTGGCGTGGCGGTACTGAACGGCTTGGTCATGGTGTCGTTCATCCGGAAGCTTCGCGACGATGGAGCCGATCTGGAAGCGGCGATTCGTCAGGGGTGCGAGACGCGGCTTCGCCCCGTGCTCATGACCGCGCTCGTCGCATCCCTTGGCTTCGTGCCCATGGCGGTGGCAACTGGAACCGGCGCCGAGGTGCAACGTCCTCTGGCCACGGTGGTGATCGGGGGCATTGTGTCCTCGACCCTGCTTACTCTGGTCGTGCTGCCGGCCCTTTTCCGAATGTCGCATCGGGATGCGGCGTCGTAATCGGTGAACCCTGATCCACCGCAGCACTATGCCCGCGCGAAATTGCCAAAGGTCGCGAGCCACCCCCGCGGAGCCACGCGATCAACCCCCCCGCGAGTAGTACGTCACGTTCCCGTGGCGAGAAGCGTGCCAGAACATTGAACGATTCCGAGCCGGCGCGAGACGGCTCGTCGGCACTGGAGCGCACCCGCACGAGCGCGCGGTCTTCACTCTGCTCGAGAGCCGCGCGCAATCCGGAGAGCTCCCAGGTTTCTCCAACCCGGGCCAGGTGGCGATCTTCCTCGCGCTCGAACACGAGCGGGGGAATCCCCTGGGCGATGAGGTTCTGCCGGTGTATGCGGGCGAACGACAGCGCGATCACCGCCAGCACGCCGAGATGCTTGGGCGCGAGCGCGGCGTGTTCGCGGCTCGAGCCCTGTCCGTAGTTCTGACCGGCGACCACGAACCCGCCTCCCCATTCGCGCGCCCGTTCGGCGAACTTGGGATCGAAGCGGCGCAACGTGAACTCGGCGATCGCGGGCACGTTGGATCGATACGCCATCACGATGGCGCCATCCGGAGCGAGATCGCCGGTGCTCACATCGTCGGGCAGGTCAATGAGAACGCGGCCGACGAGACTCCCCGGAAGCGGGTGCTGTTCGGGGGGCGGCTTGATGTTGGGGCCGCGGACGATTTCGATCTTGGACGCCTCTTCCGGCGGCGGTGGAGGAATGATGCTGCGATCGTCGATGGCGGGGGCGGAGGGCGGTGACGCTATGACCGGCTCCACGCCGAGGTCTCGAGGATCGGTGATCACGCCGCGAAGCGCGGTCGCAGCGGCAGTGGCGGGGCTACACAAATACACCTGGTCGTTCTCGGTCCCGCTTCGCCCGGGAAAGTTGCGATTCATCGTGCGCACCGAAACCGCTCCAGACGGGGGAGCCTGTCCCATGCCAACGCATGGGCCGCACGCTGGCTCGAGCATGCGGGCCCCCGCGGCGATGAGTTGGTGGTACACGCCGGTCGAAATGATGACGTCGAGGATTTGACGCGAACCCGGAGTGACGGTGAGCGACAGTCTGCGGTGAGCGATTTCACCTTCCAGCACCGCGGCAACGATGGCGAGATCGCGATACCCCGAATTCACCGAGCTGCCTACGCACACTTGCTGCACTTCGATCCCCGCGACGTCACGCACCGGAACTACGTTGCCCGGGCTTCCCGGTTTGGCAATCAGCGGTTCGAGCGTGTCGAGCTCGATCACTTCTTCTTCGTCGTACGTGGCCTTGGGTTCCGGCAGAAGCTCGATCCAGTCCTCTCCGCGGGCCTGGGACTCGAGCCACTCCCGCGTGCGAGCGTCAGAGGGAAAAATGCCTGTGGTGGCACCGGTTTCCATGGTCATGTTGCAAATCGTGGCGCGCTCGGTCACATCGAGCGTGCCGACGCCGGGACCGATGAATTCGAACACGCACCCGCGTCCGCCGCGCACGCCCCGCCGCCGCAAGAGCTCGAGGATCACATCTTTGGCTTGGACCCAGGGCGAAAGCCGGCCTTCCAGGCGGACGGCAACGACACGAGGAGCGGGGAGAGCCAACGAATAGCCCGCCAGAGCGCACGCAACCTCGAGTCCACCCGCGCCCACGGCAAACATCCCGAGCGCGCCGGAGGTCGTTGTGTGGCTGTCCGCACCGACCAGAAGCTGACCCGGTTTCGCGAACCGCTCGATGTGCAAGTAGTGGCAGATGCCGTTCCCCGGTCGCGAGTAGTGCAATCCATATCGCGCGCAGAACGTGCGCAGAAATCGATGATCATCCGGGTTCTTGAAGTCCACCGCGAGCAGGTTGTGATCCACGTAGACGATGCCGAAGGGAATGCCGATCCGCTCGGTGTCGAGCGCCTCCAGCTGCTCCACGAAGGGCGGCACGTTCTTCGGGTCAGGCGGATGCCCGGCTCTCGAGCCGAGCTGTTCCAACTCCAGGCAGGCCATGGTGCCGGTTGCGTCCTGGAGGAGCGCTTGATCGACCCGGAGCTCTATTTCTTCCCCGGGAGTTAGAGAGCCGTGCACCAGGTGCTCGGCAAGAATGCGGTGCGTCAGTGTCACGACATCACAACCACTTGTTCGGGGACCCGGAAGAATTACTCCGGAGTCAGCTTGTAAATTCTGCTGTGCTCCAGCCCCACCACCTCACTGTACCAGATGGCGGCTCCTTGAACGGCAATGGCAGTGGGGACTTGCCCTGGATTCGAGACCGGCACGTCGAACATCGCCACGGCGTGGCCAAACGGGTCAACCTGGTACAAACGCATGGTGTACCAGCTCATCGTCCAGAAATACTGCCCGTCGAACTCCAGGTGATGCGGATCGGGCACGTCGATCTCGACGCTGTCCTTAACCGCCCCCAAGGCATCGAACTGGACCAATTGCCGTGCCTGGGAATCCAGAGACCAGTAGAGGGCACCGTCGTAAGCGAGCCCGACCGTGCGATGAGGCAGCTCGTAGCGACGATGGATGCCGTTCTCGTCGAATTCGTACAGGGCGGAGGCGTTGATCGTGCCGCCGGGGCCGATGATGGTGGTGGGGAGGAAGCCGAGCAGGTAGGTGCCGTCGTAGGTCAACGCTCCGCTCGTCCAGCGAATGCCTTCGGAGTAGTACACGATCACTTGATCTTGAAATTCGCCCGCCTCGTTGAATCGCAGGAATTCATCGCTGAGTGTGCTGAGCCAGAGGCGCGACCCGTCCCAAACCATCGATCGCACGTAGGTCGATAGTTCATAGGACAACTGCACGTTCACGGAGCGCTTCGGAATCGGGTGAGCGGTGAACGACGTGAACACGCCGGCCACCGGATAGGAGATGGATCCCGAGAGGTCAAGGGATGAGTCCACTTCCGCGTCGAGGGTGAACGTGTACTGGTAGGCGATCCGGTCCGTATCCAGCTCCAAGTGAAGGGAGTCGTCGATCGTGCCGCGGACGAACAGGTGCTCCGGGGCGCTGAGGTCCGGAACGCGCGTGATGACCAGAGCTCCCGTGAACTCGTTATTCTCCGTCACGATCTCTAGGCTGAGTGCGCCCCGAACACCGCCCTCGGTGAAGCTGCCGATCCAGGTGTGGGATCCGGACACGGGCGGGGTGGGGGCGGTGGTTTCGTCGCCGCAGCCGAAAGCGAGCACGGAGAGAACAAACAGGTATTCGTACCGAACGCGCATGGCACCCCCTTGTCCCCTGGCGAGGTATTGTACACACGATGTTATACTGCGGTTCCCTGAGGGCTGGGGACGCCTAAAATGAAGAGGACGTCACGGGGTGGGGCGGCGGTTATCCTCGGCGGTTCGATTTTTGCCGCCTTGGTGTGGATGGCCGCGATTCCTCGCGAATCGACGCCTAAGCCTTCCAGTCTTTCTCCTAGCGTTTCCTTTTTTCACCCCCCGAATAATGGGGATGATGTTCCCTACCGAACCGTTTTGTCGTGGACAGGGAGTGATCCGGATTCCGGGGATGCGATTCATCATTATGAAATAGCGATCGACCCACCCGGCGTATTTACGTCCGCGGAAATAGCTCATCCCGAAACAGCTCCGGGCGTGACGCTAACCGTGCGTTCTAGCTCGGAAGAGGGACGGGATACGATTGAGGTGGCCAAGGATGTAGCGGATTCGGTCTACACCTATTTCTGGATCGGCACGCCGGACACGAGCGAGAGCTTCGTGTTCTCGACCCCAAATCCCGATTCGGAGTTCGTCGGTGGGCAAATCCAACCCACCGATCACTTTTCAGGCTCGCATCGTGTATTCGTCCGCGCGAAGGACATGGATGCAACCATTTCCGAGAGCGACTCAATCTGGTTCACGGCCCTGAACCTTACGCCGGTGAGCACAATCACCGACCCGAACATTGCCTCCGAGATTACCGATCTTGGGCCTTCGTTTCTGCTCAAGGCCGTGGGCTCGGACCCGGATTCGGAGTCCACGACGCATCAACCGGTCGGATACTTGGTCAATCTGGTTCGCCTCGACACGCTGGAGCCTCGGATCCCGATTCTTCAGGCTACGACTGAAGTTCTCTTCCGGTTCGGAGAATGGGTTTACGAGGCGGGAGATTCCCTAGACAAAATTCTTAATGTGGCTGTGCCGGGCGAATACATCCTTGGGGTTCGGGCGGTGGACGAGAACGGGGCCATCGATCCGTTTCTGGCTTTTGGAGTGGATGGGTTTAAATTCCAGGCATTCCCCTCCGGACCGAAGCCGGATTTGATCGTATACGAGTCGTTGGTTGGCCAGAAAGCCTTCCGGGGGACGCCATCGCCGCTGAATGCAGATGTGCCGGCGAATATCGAGTTGCGGTTCAGTTGGTGGGCCAGCGCAGAACGGTATGGTGGGGAAATCGAGTCGTACAGCTGGGGTTTAGATATTCCCGATCCCACCGTGCAGGGGCCAGAGTCAGGCTGGAGCCCCTGGGGTCAAATCACGTCTCCGCCGGAACCCATGCTCTTCCCAAGCGCAAGCACGCATACGCTGTACGTTCGGGTTCGGGACGTGGTTGGAATGATCACCATGGCCCAGCTCATTCTTCATGTCATCGAATTCCCGTTCGATCGGGAAGTGCTCCTGGTCGACGATTCGTTCGATAACTTGTCTCCGCAAGATTCGGAACACGACGCGTTCTGGCAGGATATGGCGAATTATTACGCTGCCAATTCGGACGTTCCGCCGGAGCAATTTTTCACCTATTCGGTTCACGGGGATGGCGACCGGGGAAATCTGCAGGCGGACCCCCCGGAGCTGTGCGAACTGGCAAGGTACAAAGTCCTGGTTTGGGAGAACGCGGGCTGGGGCTACAACTCCGACAGCGGCCTAATCCGGTGCACGGCCCTGTCTCCGACGCTTACCGCCTATCTTCGCGCGGGGGGGAAGCTCTGGTTGGACGGCCGGATGAACGTTGCGGCGACAACCCCCAGTCCAAACTTGTACGGGGCCGACCTTGCCTATCCCAAGACAGAACTGGGCCCCGGGGATTGGGCATGGGACTTTCTCAAGCTTCATTCCACGAAGACCAACAACGACAAGGGAGTCAGTAATAAGAATCTGCTTCACAGCGTCTGGCCCTTCCCCGGTGTGCCCGCCGTTTACGACAGCATGACGGTGGAAATTAGCAAACTGCCCCTCTTGAGGCAGAGTCTGGGAGGGTTCTCGCATGCGGATGCGGTCTTCGATCCCAACTTCGCGGAATCCGAGCCGGACTTCAAGGGAGACATCGACAGCCTTTATTCGTATGGAGCGGCTGGGGATGAAGTCCAAGGCACTGCATCCCAGTACCACGGCAAACTTTGTGCGCTACGCTGGCACGATCCGGATGTCGCCGCCCTGCACGGCCGCGTGCAGTGGTTCGGGTTTTCCCTCTATTACATGAAGCAGGATCAGGCCCGAAAGACCTTCCAACAATCGCTCGATTGGCTCCGGCAAGATGACGGCATCGTTCCGGTCGAAGGCCTGACCTTCGCCGCCTTCCGTATCGGGAGTTCCGCTGTCGTGCGCTGGGAGGTGGCGGAAGGAGGCGAGTCGCGAGTGTTTCGCCTCTATCGCGACGTGCTTGGGGGGGAGCGCGAGGAACTGACCACTCCACCATTCACCGGAAAGCTGGGCTACGAGTTCGTAGATAGCACGGCGCCTGCCATTGCCGTCGACTATTGGCTAGCGGAAATCGACCGTTCGGGATCGATTTCCTGGCATGGCCCCATGTCCGTAGGCCCGGCGGTGACCTCAGAACGGCCGTTGCTCTCCAACGTCACTCCCAACCCGGTCACTCGCAACACGCGCATCGAGTACTCGCTTCCGAAAACGGAACACGTGCGTCTAACCGTGCACGATGTTTCCGGCCGTCAGGTAGCAATGCTGAAGGATGAAGACGAGGACGCGGGGCTTCATACGTTCGACTGGGTTCCCAATCGAACGGAGCACCTCTCCGCCGGTTTTTACATCATCCGGCTGCGTGCCGGCGGTGTTGACGCTGTACGCAAGGTTCTCGTCCTACCCTAGCCCGAAAACGGGGGGAAGAGGGGCGGTGGCGTCATTAGTGCATCCATCCGGCGCTTAGTGCGCCAACCACTGATATGTATCCATATCGAGCGCGCCACACGCCCCCCTTCGGCCCACATTTACATCGTCGATCCTCCCTTTTGAATCACCCACACACTTAGAACGCAGGTGCCCCCGGAGCGGCCTGACCCCTGGAAGGCGCACTCCGGGGGCGTCCGGCTACCGGCCCGTTTTCTTGGGAGCCGCCTGCGGGTTCGACTTCACCATGACGTGTTCGTGAATTCGCTCGTACTCGGATTGCGTCATGACCTTCTTGGAGACCAGCTCTTTCTTGGACGTGTAGGGACGTGCGGCAATGATCTTGTCCGCAGTCGCCGCGTCCACACCGGTCAATTTCATGAGCTCGACCTTGCTGGCCGTGTTGAGGTTGTACTTCACTTCGCTGGTCTTGGGCTTGCTCGCCGGCTTGGCCGGAGTGGCCGGGGTCGCCGGAGTGGCCGACTGCGCCCGCACCACATGGGGCGAAGCCAGAAGCACGACCAGCATGCCTAGCGCGTAAATCGTGAATGAACGTTTCATGTGCTTTCTCCAACGGAGGGCCGGGAAAACAATGCGCAGAGGGGCCCTCCTGGACGGCTGCGCATTGGGGTGGAAGCTGCGCTCGAAGCGAGCAGACTAGGCTGGCGTGGTAAGGCAATCTCTGGGTCGGCGGGGGAAGACGTCAGGAACGCGAGATCAGGAAGGGGCGGAACTTTTCGGGGGGGAGTTTTCAAATGGGAGGCCATACGCGGCGGACCGCGGCCGGACCGAAAGTCGAGGAGCAGGCGCTTCGTTGTAACTCGGGACGGAATCGAAAAGCCCTGTGCGATCTCAGAAAACGGGTTCTTGAGGTCATGACCTGAAAACGAGGATCGAGGACCCGTACGCACGTTGCGTGAATGCCGGAAGGAGCTCAGACCGAGACGGGGGGCCCTGCGGGCGTGCGATCGATGTGGCGCGGTCGGAACCCCGGTTCGATTGGGGAAGTGATGCGATACCGTTCGGGAGCCAAGGTGCATGGCTCGCGGTATCGATCCAGGATCATTGGCGTAACTTCGCGCCGATCCCCCCGCGACAAGAAGTGTCACGAGCAGAAGCATGCGCGACACGAATGGTTTCACTGTCTCCAGCTTTCTAAAAAAGCTAGATGTTGTTACCGGCAGAACGGATGGAGTTATTCCACGATCGTTGTCGCGAGTTAACCCGTTTGTGTGCTGCAATTTGAGGAGAGCACCGAGAACTTTCTCCGCGGGGGCCGGGAACGGATGTGATATCCTCATTGTCCACTACAACGGCGAACACCTAGCTAGGGGAGGGTGTTCGTGGGGACCTGCCAACGTGATTGCCACTCTAGATCTTTTCGCGCCGCAATCCCCGACCACTGCTGAAGATACCGGTGTTTCTCCGGAAGTTCTCAGCGATTTGGTCCTGAGATTTGCATTCCGTTATACCGCATTTACTTCGGAGAAGGCGTCCAAGGAACTCCATCTCCCGACCCCGGTTACCACCGATCTGATCCAGCGTCTGAAGAAAGACAAGCTGGTGGAAAATCTGGGGGCGGCCGGGCCGATGGACTACCGCTATGCCATCACCGACGCCGGCCGAGAGCGCGCCCGGCGCCTCTTCGAGATCTCGGGATACGTCGGGCCGGCCCCGGTGTCTCTCGAAGACTATTGCCGGAATCTCGAGCTGCAGCTGGCCAATCTCCCCGAGGTGAGCCCCGAGGACGTGGCGCTGGCCATTTCGGATTTGGTGCTAACCCCCGAAACCGTCGAGATCGCCTCGCTGGCCGGCTCCTCGGGTCGCAGCCTGTTCATCTACGGCCCTCCCGGAAACGGCAAGACGACGCTGGGACATTTGCTGCACAACGCGGTCTCGGGCGCGATCTGGATTCCGTACTGCCTGGCCGTCGAGCAAAGCGTGATCCGCATTTTCGATCCCCGTTTTCATCGCCCGGCCCCACTGGATGTGCCTCCGGACGACATGCCGAAAGTGGATCGCCGCTGGATTCGTATCGAGCGCCCATTCATCGTGGCAGCCGGCGAACTCACCATCGATGCACTCGATCTTGGTTACAGCGCCGAGTTGGGCTTTTATGAAGCTCCGCTTCACATGAAGGCCAACGGCGGCACGTTCTTACTCGATGACCTGGGGTGCCAGCGGGTGTCCCCTTGGGACCTTCTGTCTCGCTGGGTGTTCCCGCTCGAGAACGGAACGGACTGCCTCACCCTGCAGACCGGCCAAAAATTGCAGGTACCGTTCCGCCAGCGTCTCGTCGTGTCGACGACGCTCGATCCCGAGGAGAACATCAGCCCCATGTTCCTGCGCCGGATGGGGTATCGGGTGTTCATGAACGATCCCACCGAGCGGAACTACGCCGAAGTGTTCCGGCGTTACGCGGAGACAATGGGACTCAGCGTCCCCGACGCCATCCTCACCTGGCTCTTCGATCGCTACCGGACCGAAGGGCGTCCGATGCGGGGCTGCGAGCCACGCGACCTGTTGGAACGCGTGCGCGACACCTGCCGGTTCCGCCACATTGCGCTTCAGCTCAACGAAAAGACATTGAGCCTGGCCTGGTCGGGTTATTTCGGAGCGGGGCGAATCGCGAACGGCAAGAGCAACGGCAACGGGCACGCCTAAGTCACGGTTGTTGCTCCGGTGATTCGGGTTTCGGCTCGTAGCCGGGACACGTGATCACAGGCAAGTTCGGATACTTGGGAAACCGAGGATCGGTCCGGGAAAGCCCGCACAAGTAGTAAATCGCCGCCCGCCCCGGCACCTGCTCTGAATGGCAGCAGGTTGCACACAGCCCGACGCGCTCTGGAATGTTCCTCACCCGGTTCCTCGGTTTCTAGAAACTGAGCAGCGCGTAGCCCTGATTCTGGTAGGTCATGAGCACGATCAGGGCATCGGAAGCCACCTTCACCAGGGGGCTCAAGCTGGCGGGATCGATATTGGCGAAGGCTAAGTTCTGCCCGCACGCGTAGAACTCCACGCCTCGTGCCTTCATTTGATTCAGGACGGCAAGATTGGGATTGGAAACACCGAACTTGGCCTGATAGTGCTCATTGCCCAGGATCCCATCCAGCGCCGCGCCGTGAAACACCACCACGAACTTCACGTTCTTGGCCGGAACGCCGGTCACCTCGAATGCGTTGAGCTCCGAACCGGCCATGTTGAGCGCAGGCAGGATCTGCGATGGCTGATCGGCTCCCTTGGTGGCATCCCACATCACCCGATAGGTTCGTGATGGATCGGGCGGAAGAGCGGCGCCGGGAATGACCACGAATCCATCCGCGGCCGGAATTGCGGGAGCTTGGGGGGCAGGCCATGCCGCGAGGGCGGGACGAACGAGCCAGGTTAGGAGCGACAGGCAAAGGATGAGGGTACGCACGGCGATTCCTCCTCGATCTACGGGGTTCACGGTCATCTCGGACAGGGATATGGTATTCGAGGGATGGAACCCGTGAAAGAAGGTGCGATATGTCGAAGAACTCTCTCATCCCGGCCGAAACCTGGCCGGCCCTCCCGCTCGGCGAATGGGAAGACACTCGGGCAACACTACACATGTGGATGCAGATCCCAGGAAAGGTGGGTCTTGCCCTGACCCCTCGGGTCAATCATTACTGGAACGTGACCCTCCGCTATGGGCCGCGCGGCCTGGTGATGCCCCTCATTAGTCATGGGGACCGAGCCTTCACGATCGGGTTCGATTTCGTGGAGCACCGGCTCGTGCTGGAATTCTCAGACGGAGTGACGCGGGGCTTTCCTCTGGGGCCCCAAACCGTGGCCGAGTTCCATCGGACGTTCATGAACCTGCTCAAGGAAGAGCAGGTGAACGTGCACATCCGGACGATCCCCACGGAAGTTACGGACCCGATTCGATTCGAAGAGGACACGACGCACCGTTCCTACGATCCCAAATATGTCGGCACCTTCTGGCGCATCCTGCTCGACGTGAAGCCGGTGTTCGAGGAGTTTCGCGCCGGCTTTCTGGGGAAGTGCAGCCCGCTTCATTTCTTCTGGGGCGGGTTCGATCTCGCGCTCACACGCTTCTCGGGGCGGCGCGCGCCAGAACGCCCGGATGCCGATGCAATGACGCGAGAGTCTTATTCTCACGAAGTGATCAGCCACGGTTTCTGGCCGGGGGGAAGTGGTGTCTCGGAACCCGCGTTTTACGCCTATGCTGCTCCGGAGCCGGAAGGTTTCGACAAGGGTAAGGTTCTGCCCTCGGCTACGTACTACAATACGGATCTGGGTATGTTCATCCTTCCCTACGAAGCGATACGGCGCTCGAGCCAACGATCCCAGGATTTGATGGCGTTTCTCCAGACGACCTACGACGCGGGAGCGACGCTGGGAAACTGGAATCGGACCGAGCTCGAGCGCAGATAGGCTCAGGCGGCGCGGAGCACGCTCGACATGGTTTCTACCGGGATGCGAACCAGGAAAGCCGCTCCGTTTTCGAGGGACCGCTCCACCCCTATTGTGCCTTGATGATTCTTCACGATGCGGAACACGGTGGAGAGACCGAATCCATGCCCGTATTCCTTGGTCGTGTAGCCGGGCTCGAAGATCTTGTGACCCACCCCTTCCGGAATCCCCGGACCGTTGTCGCTGACGCAGAGTTCGATCAGGCTTTCCGATTCGAGCCAGGTGAGGCGCACGCTTATGCGCGGAGCGAGTGTGCCCGTATCCTTCAGGGCGTCCGCGGCGTTGAAAAGCAGGTTCGTGAGCACTTGTTGCATCTGCGCCGGGTCGACTAGAACGACTCCGGCCCGCTCGTCCGTCTCGCTCGAGAACTCGACGCCATCGAACCGGTTTTGCGGGCGCACGAACATGAGGGTCTCGCGGACCAGCATCGCCATGTCAGTAGGCAAGGGCTTGCTCTCCTGATGCGAGAAGTCGAGCAAGCCCTTGCTCAGCCCGCGCATCTTGTCCAGCGCATCCTTGACCCGATCGAATCGCGTGCGCTCCTCGGGAATCATGGTCTTGGAGCGAAGCAAGTGCAGTTCGACGTTCCCCGAAATGACTTGGAGCATGTTGTTGATTTCATGGGCGACCGAGGCCGCCATTTCTCCCTTGGCCGCCAAGCGCTCGGAGCCGATCAAGGCCCGCTGCGTCCGCTGGAGCTCGATGTATCGTTCGCAAGCGTCGCGAACGAACAGCACAGGAAGGGCAAACGAGGCAAAGCTCCAGAATCCGATGCTTTGGTACATGAGCGATATCATCGGAGCAAGCAGGAAGAGCGCGGTGCTGGAGGCGATTTCCACGCGATAGCCGAAATTCTCTCGCCACACGGTCAGATAGCGGGTTCCGGTCACCAATGAAAGCACGCCCGAGACGAGCCCTTGGTTCACGAGGGCATACGCCAACCAGCTCCCGGCGAGCGCTCCCACGAGCAACAGGTAGTGCGCGGACGATACGCCACGAAAGTGAGGCAAGAGGATATGGAAGACAGTCGTGGCCGCAAAGCAGGCCAGCGCGACCTGGCACGCGTTGAAAAGAGCGCGATACCAGCGGGCACGCATGATGATGAGATCGGCCGTCATTCTGGCTATCCAGGCGGCGAGAAGAAGCACGGTAACCGGCAGCAGCGGCACGGCAGCGAGATGTACCGTGATCGCCATGCTGACATTGCCTTTGCCCGTGGGCGTCCGGAAGCGCATGACCTCGCCGATCAAGAATGCCGCAGTCCAAGCAGCGAGTGCTTGGGCGCTGGGAACGGGGCCCCGAGACACGGTGAGACTGAGGGCGGCCAGGGTCAGGAACACGACCCCGGCGATGTAGGAGCGCGTTCCCGAGGAGAGTATGGATTCCGCTCTAGATTTTGCTGGCATGGGTACGCCTCGACTTGGAGTCGTTATTTGATGGCGTCCTTATCCCGATCCCCGGCATCTTCCCAGCCGCTGGTTCCATCACCCATGGCGTAGCGAGAGAAGTGATGAAGGGTCACGGTATATACGCAATCCTTGGGGTTGTCGGTTCCCGGCACGACGACCCAGCTCCCGGTGGTGGGGTTGAACCAGAAAAGCTTTGGAGGACGACCACCATAGCCTGGGGATTCGGAATCGAAGGGGGTTCCTCGATAACTGATTTCGAGCGTTACCGGTTTGTAAAATGCGGAGCCGTCCGGTCCGAATTCCACGTCGACGACGTCCGCGGTTCGTTCCCGAATGGTCACCGGCAAGGGATCCACGAGAGAAAGCGGTTGAAACCTGAGGGTGTATCGAGAACCGGTGACCTCTGTGGTAACACCGGGGGAGACCGTCTTCGAAGCCACCAGGTTCCAGTTGCTGTCTGTGGCCTCGGCGGCTCTGACGGCGGGATCGAGCTGGTACGCGGAAATGGGTTGTGGACTTGCCGGGTCCCTGAGGTCGCTACAACCGGCTCCAAGGAGCAGCATGAATGTCACCGCTGCTAGCCTCGTAAGGCGAAAACGCATCGCACTGCTCCTAGCCCCCCTGTGGGCTTCCATCCTGTTGAGCAGAGACCGTGCCAAGTGAAGTCGATGGGGTTGGTCGCCTCCGTAGCCTTGAGTCCTGGCTCTCCGTGAACGGGATCAGATAAAGGGGGATTTTTCACGCAGGTTGGCTCGAATCAGCCATACCTGGCAGATTGAAATAAGGTATCCTAATGGGGTTAGGGCTTCTGTGGAGTTGATCCATGAAGCAGTTGCACCCGAGTATTCGTCTCGGCCTAGTAATCGCACTCCTCGGCACTAGACCTGTTCTTGCCGGTGTTAATTTGGGCCCCAAGGTTGCCCTTCACGTGAGCGCCATGACCACCAAGGACGCCACCATCTGTAACACCTGGAATCCAAACGATCTCAATATCCCGTGCTCGGCCTACAACATTCGGGGGGACCTGGGCCAGGATCTCCTCGTGTACTTGGTGATCGCCCGGGCGGATACGCCGAGCTTCGCGGGAGGAGTAGCCGGCATCACGGCCGGCATCGAGTACGACGGTCGCAAAAGCCACGGCGTGGACGTCCTCCGCTGGACCGTATGCGCGGATGGGCTCGATATTCCAAACTCCGGCCCGGGAGGGGAGTGGCCCGCTTCGGGGGGCGGCTGTGTCATCACCTGGCTGAACTGCCAGGAATCTCGGATTGGACACGATGGCATTCATGCCGTGGTGGGGGCGTTTACGGTATACGCGTACTCCTTGGATAAATTGAGGATCACGCCCAACCGCAACCTTCAGGTGGGGCCCCAGCTACTCTTGGCCAATTGCTTCGCTCAGCAGTTTGAAGTGGAGGATACGACGCTCGCGGTCGGCAGCGCTGGATTTGGAACGACGGGATTCAACCCTTGTGGCGATGTCCCCGTCGTGCCCACGACCTGGGGAAAGTTGAAGACGAAGTATTGAGGTCGGGAACTCTGCCGGGCCGCTTAGAGCATAATCTAGCAATCAAAAGAAGGACGCCGAGCAGGCTCGACGAGGGCTTGCTCGGATGAGTCCTGCCCGACCTTGGTATTATTCGAGACAGGGCACACCACTCGAGGAGCGTTCATGAAGCGAAGGGGCTGGTTGGGAATTCTCGTTCTGTCGGCGACACTGGTTGCCGTTGGCTGCAGCGACGATGAAAACGTCACCCCACTCACCGGACTCGCTCCCGATTTCGCGCTCAAGGACGTGAATCCCAATTCCGCCACGCACGACTCTACGATTTCTCCCCGCGACTATTTGAGCAAGGCGTCGGCTTGGTATTTCGGCCACGCCACCTGAGTCTACTGCAGTCGCCAGTTTGGCTACTTGAACCAGATGCAAGGCGAGCTGAATTCCGTCGCCACCCCTATTCCAATCCGTATTCTCGGCCTAAATGCCGTTGGTCACGAAAGCGGCAACGCCACCGTTGTGGCAGGGCGCACCCTCCCCTGGTTACAGGACACCAAATCTCAGGATGTCTGGACACGCTGGAGGGTGACGTGGAGAGATGTGATCGTGCTCGATAGCGACAACAATGTGGCAGCCATCTATAACCTCACCGAGCACGACCTGGGCAAGGCCGCCAACTACGATTCGCTGAAGACACTGCTGATCAAGGTGGCGAACCAATAGCCGTCAAGCAGGACTACGTTATTGTTCGCATGGCAGATCGGGGATGGGGCTGCCCGTAACTCGTAACACTTGCCGGAGGGCGCCGTCTAACTCGTAATACATGGTGGAGGGCGTAAAGGGGGTAACTCTATGAAATGGATACCTTCGGGATTGCTCTTCGGACTCCTGCTTCTCAGCGCGGCATCGGCTCAGGCCGGGGAGATCCAGCCAAAGGTCTTGTTGCATGTAAGTGCCCCCACCACCAAGAGCACCACCATATGCACAAGTTGGAGTCCCAATGAACAAGGGATCCCCTGCTCGGACTACGTCGTTGAGGGGCCAACCGGACAGAACCTGCTTGTGTATTTGGTCATTGGTCAGTTCCCGGTGCCTAACCCGCCTGTAGAAGGTAATGGAGTTGGCGGTGTCTCCCTGGGCATCGAATACAACGGCGCGAACCAAGAGGGGGTTGATGTTTTCGGCTGGACCATGTGCGCCGATGGACTCGAGTTCCCCAATGCTGGCTCGAGAGGGGAGTGGCCGGCCTCCGGCGCGGGTAACACCGTGACCTGGCTCAACTGTCCGCAGACGAGCATCGGGTTTGATGGTGGCCATGCCGTCGTGGGGGCGTTTTCCTTGTATGCCTATTCGGCAGATCAATTGAAGGTCACTCCCAATCGAAATCTGCTAAGCGGCTCCGCCCTCGTGCTAGCCAAATGCAGCGGCCTTGAAATTCATCCCGACACAACTTGGACAGTGGGACGAGCTGGGTTTGGTGTACCCGGATACAATCCTTGTACGGCGTTCGAGCCTTGTCCGCCCGTGCTTGTGCAGGCGATGGACGTGGATCCGAACACCTTGAATGCCGCCTCACATGGAAATTACGTGACGGCTCATATTGAACTGCCGCCCGCCTATGACGTGGCTCTCGTGAACCCGGCCTCCATCCGACTCAATGCGCTGGTAATCGCTTTCCCGGATTTTTTCCAAATCGGCGATTGGAACAAGAATGGTATTCAGGATTTCATGGTCAGGTTCTCTCGCTCGGATGTGGAGGGCGTGCTGCAAGAGGGAGATTCAGTCCCGGTGACGATTACCGGATCCGTTGGAGCTTGTTCTTTCAGTGGAGTAGACGTGGTCCGGGTCATTCGCCCCCATCTCGTCCATCCCAATGGTGGCGAGTCATACCTCGCCGGTTCCCGAACCCTGATCGAGTGGGAGAATCCGACTGGCTGGACACCCGAGTACGCTCAGGTGCATTACTCCGGAGATGGAGGAGAGACCTGGTCTCTGATTGCTGATCACGTATTGGAACAAAGTTACGTGTGGGCGGCGCCCGTGGAACCTACCCAGAGCGGACGGTTGCGTGTGGTTCTCGTCGACGAACAGGGTGTCATGGGTTACGACACGACCGATGGTCCGTTCGCGATCAGGACGGCTACTGGAATTGACGAAGGCACGCTTCCTGTGGCGCACCGTCTGTATCCGAACTCGCCCAACCCGTCCCAAGGTGCCACGCGAACCGCGTTCGATCTGCCGGAGCCCGGCGAGGTGAGGATACGGATCCTCGACTTGAACGGGCGGGCGGTGCGGGTGCTGACCGACAGTTGGTACCCCGCCGGCCATCACGAGGTGAGCTGGAATGCCCGGGACATCTCGGGGGACCCTGTATCGGCAGGTATCTACTTCATCCACATGCAAGCCGGTTCGTTCGCCGGGACGCAGCGCATGTATCTGCGAAAATAGTCGGGATACGAACGTGCGGCCTTGGAACTTCTTCCAGGGCCGCACCCTAAAAATGCTTTCCTGGTGAAGGTGGCCAACCAGTAGGGGCAACTGCCTACTGGAATCCGAAGTATACCGCCGTCTACTATTCACACAAGATTTGGAGGGCTGGAAGGGGAGCGTCTATGAAGCATCGCCGCCGGAGTGGGCCCTGAATTTCAACCGATGACCGACAACTTAAGGATGGGTAGGGCTTCATAAGAAAGGCAGTTTCATGAAACGGCTCTGCAGCGTTTTATTGTCCAACCTGATCCTCCTGGCGATTTGTGTGGGAACTGGTTACGCCGGTTCTTCGCTGACGCCGAAGGTCGTTCTTCACTTGACCAGCCTCACCACCCGCAACACCATTTGCTCGACCTGGAGCCCGAACAGCAAAGGCATTCCGTGTTCGGATTACGTCGTCCAGGGGCCCCTCCACCAAGGCCAGCTCGCGTACATTGTCGTTGCCCAGGCTGATACCCCAACTGTGAACGGCATCACCGGTGTTGCCTTCGGCATCGAGTACAACGGCAACTCTGGAGAAGGAGTGGACGTAGCCAGCTGGACCATGTGCGGTGATCTTCAGTTTGACAATGGGTGGCCTCAATCGGGAGGGGGAAACATCATGACCTGGGTCGGGTGTCAGAACACCCGGATTGGCGGTGATGCCATCCACGCCGTGGTGGGCGCTCTTTACGTCTATGCGTACTCCGCGGATCAGTTGAGGATCACCCCCAATCGAAAGTTGTCGCCACCCGTCCTTGCAGTGGCGAATTGCAATGGAATGACAGTAGAGCTGGATTCGACCGCCGCCCTGGGGTGGGCCGGATTCGGCATGCCGGGTCACAACCCATGTATCGCCTGCCCGGAAATTCCGGTAGAGGCAATCGATGTCGATCCCAATACGATGAATGCGGCCTCCCACGGCAACCTCCTCACTGCGCACATCGAGCTGACGGACGGATACGATCTGACCCACGTCGACCTCGAGTCCATACAACTCAACGGCAGCGTGAGCGCTTCGGCGGGCTTTTTCGAGATTGGGGATTGGAACTCGAACGGGATTCAGGATTTCATGGTGAAGTTCGCTCGGACGGACGTGGAGGCCGTTCTGGAGGAGGGAGATCAAGTCCCGGTCACCATCACGGGCACCCTTGACGGCTGCCCCTTCTCTGGAGTGGACATGATCCGCGTCATCCGTCCGCACGTCGTGCATCCCAACGGTGGCGAATCGTATCAAGCCGGTTCCCGAGCCTTGGTCGAGTGGGAGAATCCCCGCGGTTGGACCGTGGATTACGCCCAGATCTACTACTCTCCGGATGGAGGAGATAGCTGGGTTTTGTCAAAAGATCACATTTCCGGAGAAAGCTGCGTGCTGGGGATGTCCGAGCAGCCTACCGAAAATGGACGGTTGCGCGTCGTGCTCGTCGATGCGGAGGGCGTGATGGGATACGACTCCAGCGATGGCCCGTTCACGGTTCGATCTGCGACCGGAATCGGTGATTCGCACCCGAGGGCATACCGGCTCTATCCGAGCGCACCCAATCCGTTCCGGGGGGCCACCAGGGTCACCTTCGACCTGCCGGAACCCGCCCAGGTGACGATTAAAATCTTCGATCTCGGCGGGCGTGTGGTGCAGGTGCTGGCGGACGAGGCGTATCCGGCCGGCACTCATTCCGTAAACTGGAATGCGCGAGATACTTCAGGAGACCCCGTGTCGGCGGGGATTTACTTCATGCACATGCAAGCCGGTTCGTTCGCCGGGACGCAGCGCATGTACCTTCAGAAATAGAAGCGAGAACTGAACGCGGCCTCGGGACCGTTTCTCGGGGCCGCGTATCCGAGCCCCGAAAGACGTGCTCAGTTTTGGGTTCTTGTGTGCGCGGTGATCCAGGTCGCGATATTTTCCAGCGCGGTGGGGGCGAACGTTTCCTCGATCTGGCCGTATTCGGAAATTGACCCCGTTTTGCAGGTCTGGAAGAGATGGTTGAGACCGGGTAGCACATGGACGGTGACGTCCTTGTTGCCTCCATTTTTCAAAGCCGCCTCCACGGCCGGAGCATTCTCTTTCGCGGTGGCTTGCGTGTCCTTGTCCCCGTAAAGCACCAAAACGGGGCAGCGAACGGCTTGAAGAACAGGTGCCGGATCGAAGGTGAGGAAATATCGGAACCAAGGAGAGTCGATCTGCTCGACCGTGACCGTGATCTCGCTCTCGCTCATATCCCGTCCCGCACTCTTGGCTACCTCGCGGATGCGATTCGCCAATGCGCTCTTGTCCGTTTCCGCCTTCACTGCGGCAAAGAAACCTTCCTGAAGCGCGCGTTCCTGATTGACCGCGTCCTTTGGCGCTCCCTGCGCCTCGAGCTGTTGCCATCCCTGTAGGTAAAGAACTTGTTCGCCGACAAGACCCATTCCCGCGAGCATGACCAGGTAGGCCACATCGCCGGATTGGGTGGCGGCAATCGAACCGATGTTTGCTCCTTCACTGTGACCAATCAACCCCATGCGCTTGGGATCGATCTCCGACCGGGTCTTGAGGTACGCAACGCCGGCCAGCGCGTCCCCGGCCAAGTCCTTAGTCGTCGTACTCATCGCATCTCCCGTCGATCCACCCACGCCTCGATCGTCCGCGCGCAACACAGCAATACCGCGGCGAGTCAAATAATCGGCAATGACGAGAAACGGGCGATGGGCGAACAGGGTTTCGTCCCGGTCTTCCGACCCTGAACCGGTAATGAGAACCACGGCCGGAAAGGGCCCTTTTCCCGGCGGAAGGGTGAGCGTGGCGGCAAGCGTCACCCCAGCCGTCTCATTCTTGTAGCTGACGCTTTCCTCATCATAGGGATATGGCTTCGCTGGCGTTTGCGGACGTTTCGGCTCCGCGGGTTTGCCCGTTCGCTGGAAGACAAGGGGAAGTGTCATGCCGCCTTGAGCCCAATTTCCCCGGATCTCGGCCTTATCTGCCTTGCCGGTGACCATGCCGTCGAATGAGCCACTGATCGCAGCGAT
>Ga0075428_100001239_pt1 | contig 27284 bp, 21 predicted proteins | sample RhiMetdeltSRZDD2_FD_75291 | JGI IMG/M metagenome (GOLD analysis project Ga0075428, IMG submission 75291) | Populus rhizosphere microbial communities from Tennessee, USA - Rhizosphere MetaG P. deltoides SRZDD2 | ecosystem: Host-associated > Plants > Roots > Rhizosphere > Soil | place: USA... | reverse complement strand
GCATCAGCCAGTTGTCGGGTCAGGCCGCGCAGGCAGGCTGGGTGGCGCTGCTCTCGCTGATGTCGATCATCAGCCTCAATCTCGGCATCCTGAACCTGATGCCGGTGCCGATTCTCGACGGCGGACACATCCTCATCATGGCGCTCGAGGGCATCGCCCGCCGCGACTTCAGCATGCAGGCCAAGGAGAAGATGCTGCTGGCTGGATTCGTCGTGCTCATGATGCTGATGGTGACGGTGATCTACAACGACCTCACCCGCATCAGCTCCGTAGAGCGCCTGATGCCCTGGCGCAACTAGCTTGGCTGCGGACCGGACGTAATGTCCGGCTTCAGCCTGACCGGGCCACTTCCTTCATCGCGCCTTCCGCGGCCGCGATCGTCCTGGCGATGTGACGGTCGCTGTGAGCCGCCGACAGGAACCAGGCCTCGAACTGCGACGGCGGTGGATAGACGCCGCGTTTCAGCATCCCGTTGAAGAACGCTGCGTAGAGGGCGGTATTGGCCAGCAGTGCCGAGTCGTAGTCGCGCACGGGTGTGGTCGTGAAGAAAGGTGTGACGAGCGACCCGAACGCGTTCACTTGCACGGCCACTCGAGCCGCGCGCGCGGCGTCGGCGAGGCCCTGCGCCAGCATCGAGCCGCGCCGTGCGAGGTCCTTGTACAGCCTGGGCGTGAGCCGCTTCAAGGCCCACAGCCCGGCGCTCATCGCCACCGGGTTGCCCGACAGCGTCCCCGCCTGATACACCGGGCCGGCCGGAGCCACCAGCTCCATGACGTCTGCCCTGCCGCCGTAGGCGCCGACGGGGAGACCGCCCCCGATGATCTTTCCAAGACAGGTGAGATCGGCCTGGACGTCGAACACGGCCTGCGCGCCGCCTGCAGACGCCCGGAAGCCGGAGATGACCTCGTCGAACAGCAGCAGGATGCCGTTGGCCGAACAGCGTTCGCGCAGCCCGCGAAGGAACCCCTCCATCGGCGCCACCACCCCCATGTTGCCGGCAATCGGCTCCACGATGATGGCGGCGATGGAGGGACCGTGCGCCTGGATGAGCGCATCGACGGAGCTTAGATCGTTGTAACGGGCGAGCAGTGTGTCTCCCGTCACCGACTCCGGCACGCCCGGGCTGTTCGGGATGCCGAGAGTGGTCGCCCCGGAGCCGGCCTTCACCAGGAACGCATCGGCATGACCGTGATAACAGCCTTCGAACTTCACCAGCTTGCTCCGACGCGTGTACGCGCGGGCGACGCGGATGGCGCTCATCGCCGCTTCGGTGCCGGAACTGACGAAGCGAACCCGTTCGACGGACGGCATCAGCGTCCGCACGCGCTCGCCGAGCTCGTGCTCGAGCGCGCTGGGCGCGCCGAAGCTCGTGCCGAGACGCGCGGTGCTGGTGATCGCCTTGACGAGCCCGCGCGGCGCGTGCCCGTGGATGAGCGGTCCCCACGACATCACGTAATCGATGAAGGTGTTGCCGTCGACGTCCTGGATCGTCGCGCCGGCGGCGCGCCGGATGAACAGCGGCGACCCGCCGACGGACTTGAACGCCCGCACGGGACTGTCGACGCCGCCGGGAAGCACCGCGGAGGCGCGGGCGAACAGCTTTCGAGAGGTAGAGGGTTTTTTCATGGGTCGAAGAGGCACAGAGGATTGTAGTAGCCTTCGCGGAAGGACGACCGAGCCATGATGCAGCCTGTCGAAATGCGTCGGACGCTGCCGATGACGCTTCACGGTGACGCCTCGTCCACCACCGAAGTCTGGGAGATGCTCACCGCAGCTCGGGATGGGGATCTCGACCGCGTCACGCACTTGATCTCGGAGCGTCCGGCGCTCAGCACGTGCCAGTTCAACTACACGCCGCCGCTGCACTTTGCGGTGCGCGAAGGCCATCTACCTGTCGTTCGCACGCTCGTCGCGCGGGGGGCATTCGATCCGCACTACAAGACCTATCCGTTCGGCGACACGTTTCTGACGATGGCAGAGGATCGCGGCTACGACGAGATCGCACGTGTTCTCCGTGATGCGCTGTCGCGACCGGAGCTGAGCCGCAAATGGGTTGAAACGGGAGACATCGATTACGGACAGGATGAGGGACAGCGTGAATTCGAGAAGGCCCTGCATGCGGGCCGGTACCGGAAAGTCGAACGCTTCCTGAACGATCGCCCCGAGCTGGCACTCAACGAGCTGTCATCGTGGGCGGAGGGCGTCCTCATGATGCCGGCGAAGCGCAGCGACCTCCCGATGCTCGAGCTGCTGATGCGCTTTGGAGCGCGAGTGCCCGAGACGTCGAAATGGGGACGGTTCTACTACTTCGTGCACGACGAGATCGCCGCGTTTCTGCTGGACAGCGGCATGAACCCGCGGCACATGACCTGGCACCGGGTCACGTTGCTCCACGACATGGCCCAGCATGGCGACACGAAGAAAGCCAGGTTGTTGCTCGATCGCGGCGCTGACATCAACGCGATCGACGACGAGTACCGTGCGACCCCATTGGGCTTGGCCGCGCGCTGGGGGCGCGGCGACATGGTGAGGCTTCTTCTCGAGCGAGGCGCCGACCCGAACAAGGCCGGCGCGTCGTGGAGCACGCCGTTGGCCTGGACGCAGAAGAAGGGTCACGCAGGGATTGCCGCCGACCTGATCGCGGCGGGCGCAACTTGAGTGTCCCGCGGATCTAAAGATCCGCGCTGCGAAGGATCGTGTAGGCCGCGCTGCGAAGGATCCCTCCATTCACAGCAGGCGCGCCGCCTCGCGCGCGTAGTAGGTGACGATCATGTCCGCGCCGGCGCGGCGGATCGACGTCAGGGTTTCCATCATCACGCGCGGCTCGTCGAGCCAGCCGCGTGCCGCGGCCGCCTTGAGCATCGAGTACTCGCCGCTCACGTGGTAGGCCGCCGTCGGCTGGCCGAAGCGGGTCTTGACCCGGTAGACGACGTCCAGGTAGGGAACCGCCGGCTTCACCATCACGATGTCGGCGCCCTCGGCGATGTCGATCTCGACCTCGCGCAGCGCTTCCTCGACGTTTGCCGGGTCCATCTGGTGGCTGCGCCGGTCGCCGAACTGCGGCGTCGAGTCGGCTGCGTCGCGGAAGGGACCGTAGAAACCGGAACAGTACTTGGCCGCATACGAGACGATGCCGGTCTGCGTGAATCCCCGTTCGTCCAGCGCGCGGCGGATGGCGCCGATGCGGCCGTCCATCATGTCCGACGGCGCCACGAAGTCGGCGCCGGCGACGGCGTGCGACAGGGCCGCCTGCACCAGCAGGGTGACGGTGGCGTCGTTGACGATCTCCTCGCCTTCGAGGACGCCGCAGTGACCGTGCGAGGTGTACTCGCAGAGGCAGACGTCGGTCATGATCACGAGCCCGGGTACCTCGCGCTTGATCGCGCGCACGGCTGATTGCACCGGAGCATCGGGGTCGGCGGCGAGCGACCCCGTTTCGTCCTTCCGTGCCGGCAAACCGAACAGCAGGACCGCCGGAACGCCCTCGGCCCTGGCGGCCGCCGCCTCTTTCACCGCCTCGTCCACCGAGAGCTGGAACACGCCCGGCATCGAGGCCACCTCGAGCCGCACGCCCCGCCCATCGCGCACGAAGAGGGGGTAGATGAAGCAGTCGGGCGACAGCCGCGTTTCGCGGATCAGCGAGCGAACCGCCTCTGTTCGACGAAGTCTTCTGGGGCGGCGCGGCAGGGAGAGACTGGTGGCAGTCCTGGTGGCCATGCCTGAATCTTGACACGAAGGAGGCCTGCCTGCGTTGGGGCTAACGCGGGCGCGTCGTGATGCCGACGGCGAAGGCGATCGCGCTGCTACTCGCCGGCAAACGTATGGCGACCAGCGTCGGACGGGCCACGCGCAGCGGGAACGTGGCGAGGACCGGGAGCAGTGTGGCCAGCATGCCAGGCGATCCGGGAAACAGGGATCGCGCCGACACGAAAAGGGTGATCTCGGGCACCAGGTCGCGTCCGATCGCGACACTCAAACCAAGCCGTCGTCCAGACAGACGCCGAGTGCCGTCCGGCAGGGAGGCGTCGAGCGCCTCCAGTCCATGGGCGCAACCGGCAGCACGAAGCATCGGGCGCAGATCCTCTGGATCGACGGTCGGAAGACGACAATACAGCTCGAGGCGGCCGCGGGCAGGCTCGCTTCCGATCATCGAGACGCGAGATCCCCGTGGTGCGCGCGCGGCCACGGTGCGAAGGCACGGCGGCAGCAGCGCGTCGTCGAATGCGACGTTGCGAGGCACCTCCGCGTAGAGCTTGTAGCTGGCTGACTCGTTGCCGCTCGACCTGCCGCCCAGCCAGGCACCGTAGCGCAGCGTTCCGTGTGCCTGAAGTCCTCTCAACTGCTCGAGCAGCGGCCGCGCCACCGGCTGGCCCGCGTCGGCCAGATGCGCGGCCACCATGGCGAGGCGGCGCCCGTCCACGATCTCGGGCCCCGCAACCTCGGTGGTCCACCGTCCAACCGTTCCGGTCGATGCGACCGTGAGCTCGATCGGGAAGCCGGTCGGAGTCAGGCGGCTCCACCGGTCGACCACCTCCGGCCACCCGCTTTGCTCCAGTCGCGCCGCGGCCGCGGCGAGGTCGTCGGGCACCTGCCAGGCGACCTCCCGCGCCAGCGCGTCGAGCTCGCGGGTCATGTCAGCTGTCCGACGCCGAGCAGTGTCTCCGTGCCATCGACTGGAGGCCCCTGTATCAGGCGGCCATCGATTGTCACGATGGTGATTCGGTGCCGGAACGTGCGACGCGCCGGATCCAGCAGCCCGATGCGAAGCGGCACCGAAGCGGTGGCATTGCCGGGGATCTCGAGCCGTTCCTCCCGCGTGTAGTTGTTCGCCGCATCCTCGTAAGTGACGTCGACGAACACCTGCCGCACGGTGTTGGGAGGAAAGAGAGGAATCGCACGAATGTCGAGCGCGCCTTCGAACGGATCGTCGACCGGCAGCACCGAGGCATCAGAACTGATCGGTCCCGTCGTGCGTTGGTCGCCGTTGCGAAGATGATGCGTGAAGGTGGCCTGCCAGGTGCGCGCCTGGGGCTGCGTGAGGCGAAGGCGCCAGAACTGTGGCGCGCTCGTCGGCAGCACGCGGAACGTATCGGCCCTCTGGAATGTCGCGCCGTCGTCGTAGGTCATGCGCACGTCGATGGCCTCGACGATTCCGGCATCGATGCGATTGGGGAAGATCTGCAGCTCGAGAAAGCCGAGATCGTTTGCCGGGTCGACGTTGAGCGTGCGATCGGTTGTCTCCTGCGGCGCGATCTCGTAGGTGAGCCGTTCGCCGATCCAGCCCGAGTCGGCAGCGAAGTGATGCTGAAAGCCCGCCTTGAAGCTGATGTCCCGCGCGGCGTTCAGGAACGTCTCGAAGCGCTTCGGTCCCCGATCCTCGGCGGTGAGGCGGAACTCCTGGTGACGATGGTTCTGCGGGTCGGCCGGGTTGCCATAGTCGATCGCCACGTCCGTGGAGAAGAGGCCGATCCTGGCGAAGTCCGTCGGCGAGGCAATGTCGACAGCCAGCACGCGGAAGAACGGATCGTCGAGGTCGATCTCGACGAAGTGCTTCGCCTTGTCAGGCAGCTCGTCGAGCAGGAGCCCGATGAAGCCCTGGGGCGCGGACACTCGCTTGACCGCTTTCTTCCGGTCGTATTCGACGGTCAGCGTCTTTTTCTCTTCCTGGTGAACGAACTTCAGCTTGAACGACACCAGCGCCGACGTTGCACCACTCGCTGCGGGTGTTGGCGTCGGAGTCGGCGTGGGGTTTGGTGTGGGCGTTGGTGTCGTCGTGGGCGTCGGTGTTGGAGTCGGCGTCGGCGGCGGGGGTGCGGCAGCTCGAGTGAGCGTGGCCTTGATGGACACCGCCGGATCCTGGCCGGGAACCTTACCGGTCACCTCCGATACGCGATCGTCCTCGGCTCCGACGCGCTTTGCCGCCTGCGCACGGGTGAAGCCGAGCGCGACGCCCTCGGCGATCTTGGCGCGGTCGGCGATGACGCCTTTTGCGATCGCCAGTCGGCGCTCTGACAGACGCTGGTTGAAGACGGTCGACTCCGTGGTCGACTTGTTCTCGAAGCTCGCATGACTCGAGATCGTGACCTGCTTCGGATCGACGAGACGGTTCTCGAGCCAGTCCTTGAGCGCGTCGGCGCCGAGCGGCGCCGTCTTGCCTGGAGCCGAGGACTGCGAGTAGCGCAGGTCTGGCGGTGCGGGCGCGTTCTGCAGGTACGAGCGGAACACCGGATTGGTCGATGTGGGGGAAAACCCTGCCTCATGCGGCTGGTCGAACGTGAAGAAGAGCTTGAACGTTTCGTTGACGGCGGGGGACGCGGGCCAGTCGACGGCCACGGCGTGCGAACTGCCCGCGGCGACCTCCACGGTGGCGCGGCCGTTGCCGTCGAGCGCTTTGACCTGGGTGTCCACGGTCAGCACGGCGCCTGCCGGCGAGGTCACTTCCAGGGTTTCGGTTGTCGTGGTCGTCGCGTTTGGCACCAGCTTCAGGCCGCGGCCTGCTGGTGCCGGCGAGGGCGTCGTGCTGGTAATCGTGAGCACGGCGGCCGGCAGCTTGGCCGGTGTGGCATCGGCCGGCTTCGCGGTCGACTCGGGCGGTTTGCCGGCGGCGTCGGCGGCTTTGCCCGCTTCGGGCTTTGCCGTCGAGTCAGTGGGCTTCGCGGTCTCGGCCGGCTTCGCGGCGCCATCTGCCGGCTTCGCCGTGCCGTCGCCCGGCTTGGTCACCGCGTCGGCGACCTTCCCCGCAGCATCGGCCACTTTGGTCGCGGTGGACTGCATCTTCTTCAGGCGATCGAGGACGGAATCGAGCCCCTCCGCCTGCGCTGCCCCTCCTTTGAGCTGCCCGAGGTCGAGCGAGGGCTCGAACCACTTGGACAGGAGGTTGTCCTTGAAGAAATCGAGCGCCCACTTCTCCTTGGCTTCCTTGTCGGTGGCATTGCTGAAGTCGATGACCTCGATCTTGATCGCGCCGTCCTGGACGAGCTTTTCGAAGCCGGCGTCGATCCCGGCGCGCACCCAGTAGATCTGCGCCTCGGCGCTCGCGGAGAAGTGGTTGTAGACGCGCTCGAAGTCGGCGGTGATCTTGACGTGCAGATCGGGCGTCAGGCCCGAGTACTCCAGCTCGTAGATCACGCCGACCGGCGTGGTGCCGCTCGCAAAGGCCTTCTCGAGGATCGTCGCACCCTCCTGATCGAGCACGAGCGAGAACGCGGCCACTTCGTTGCCCGAGAGCGACGGCTTGGTCGCGCCGAGGATCTTGGTGACGGCGTTGAACGCACCGGGAGGCGGAGGCGTCGCCGAGGTGCCGCCACTGCCTTCAAGGTTCAGCGCGAGGCAGCGGACCGTGCCGGTCTCGATTGGCGCCGGCGCCAGCCGCGCCTGCCCTGAGGGAGCGAGCGACCCGAGCCGGCCCATGATTTTCGACCGCGTCGCCTCGGGCAGCGCGAGCACCGTCTGGAACGTCAGAAAGCCGCCTCCCTTGACGCCCGCCTGCACCGCCGCAGGCTTCCATTTCATCAGGCTGATCGCGTCACTGCCATCGGGCCGCTTGTCGAGCGCGACGCGCGTGGCCAGGAAGTAGAACTGATCGCGGTCGGCGTGATCGGGGAATACCGAGACGCCGTCGACTTCCAAGGTCGTTGATTCGAGTTGCAGCATGATCCTTCTCCATCCCCCTACATGACCGCCGCGATCGTGATCTCGTCGCGGTCGAAGCGCTGCCAGTCCTGCTGGGCGGACAGCCCGTTTTTGAAGAGCCATTTGACCTTCAGCTCGAATGCGTCGTTCACCGGATCGACGAAGTCGAACTCGAAGGTGCCGGTTGCGCCCGGCGCCAGAAAGTCGAAGCGGTCGGCGAAGGACAGGCCGGCGAGTTCGTCCTTCGCACGTGCTTCGATGGTGATGCGCTCCAGTCCCTGCTGCAGGAAGTCCGCGGGCGCGCGCAACGTCACCGCGCGGTGCCCCTTCAGATCGGAACGCACGAAGATCCGGTTGGCGAGCGTGGTCGACCACGGCCCTTCGAACAGCGTCGAGTCCTTCATGAGGATGCTGATCTTGTAGCGGACGCGACTGAGCGTCGGGTCGACGCGGTCGACGACGAACGGCGGGACCGGCTGGTTTTGCGCGACCTCGATCGAGTCCTGCACGCGTACGTGGTTCGGCTCGTCCTCGTACTCGAGATCGACGAACGCGCGGTCGACCTCCTTGAAGTTGAGCGCGGGCACGACCGTCACCTTGAGCCGCTGAGGGAAGGGATCCGGGATGTCGACCTGCGGCCGCGTCAGCGGGGCGAAGGGCATCTCGCGGTCGCGATGGTCGGCGGCGCGGTAAATCAGCTTCGCCATGATCGGCGCCGCCGGCGCGCCCACCAGGAAGCGCTGCCAGGTGGCATTCGGCTGTTCCTTCGTCACCCGCAGCAGGTCGTCCTGGCGGATGCCGTGCGCGGGATCGTCGTAGCGCAGTTGCACGTCGACCTGGGGGAAGCGGTCGAACGGGAAGTTCGGCAGGGTGAGCACCGGAATCGCTTCCAGTGAGAACAGCGTGCGCGGCTCGATCTCCGTCGATTCGCCGAGGACCTTCACGACGTCGGACGAGAGCCGGTTCGGCCGCTCGCCCGCGTCCGCCGGCTTGAGGTCCACGTCGAACCGCAGATCGACAGGCTCGATCATCGCCCCGTCCCGAACCGTGGAAGGCCACTCCAGCGTCTGCTCTGCGGTCGACTTGTCGAGCAGCGCAGTCTTCGTGACCGCGCCGTACGTGAGTGTCGCCGTGATCGAGCGCACGGGATCGTTGGCGAAGTCCGCCCGCGAAATCACGCGCACCTTGCGCCGCTTGAACCACGGATCGTCGGCGTCGACCTTGATGATGAGGCGGTTGAGGTCCAGCCCCTGGCCGAACACCCGGAAGAGCCCCGAGAGATGCCCCTGCGGGAACATCGAGCGCTTGATCGTGATGCGCTCGGAGAAGTCGACGTCGAGGCGCTTCTTGTCCATCCTCGAGTAGTGCGTCTTCTTGTACGAGAACACGCCTGCCGGCTGGAACCGTTGTGGCGCGAACGACTTGACGATGGACGCCGCCTTGTCCCAGCCGTCCGGTGCCTGGCGGAGCGGATCGAGGGAGCTCTCGAAGAACGCGTCGGTGATCATGTCGCGCACGCGTGCGATCGCCGCATCGCGCCGCTCCAGCACCGTCCCGCCATCTCCCTCCGGAACGAACGTGTCCGCCTCGAGGACGATCGCACGCTGCTCCTCGAGCTTCTCGACCGTGTTCTGAATCTGCGCCGAGGTGAAGAGCCCCTCGTGCCCGTAGGTCGTGTCCACGATGTCTTGCACCCGGTCCCAGTCGATGTGCAGCGACACGTGATAGGCCGGCCGCAGGGCGAGGTAGTCGAGACCGTAGACGATGCCGATCGGCGCCAGCTCGCCGCGCATCGCCTGATCGAGAATGGTGATCCCGCGATCGTCGAGCTCCACCGAAAACGCAGCGCGGTTGTCGCCGTACAGCGCCGGCTTCGCCGCGTGCCTGATGGTGCGGACGAAGCCGGGACTGTCGGCGGATGGAGCGTCGCCGCTCATCTGGCCGAAGAGCATCAGCCTCACGCTGCCATCCACCACCGGCACCGGCGAGAGATTGGGCAGCCGGTCGAGGTTGGCCAGACGCTGCAGCTGCTGGCGCAGCGTCGCCATGTCGCTCGCCGACATGCCGAGATGCACGTCGAAGTCCGCGAAGCCGCCGACACGCGTCGACGAGCGGTACTTGATGACGAGCATCTGCGGCACGTCGATCTCGCCGTCCTTGCGCGTGACGAAGCTCGGCGCCAGCGGCATGTAGTAGAACTGCAGCGGATCGACATGGTCACGCATGACCGAGACGCCGTTGATCGTGTAGAACGGTGGCGCTTCGTACAACATGGCTCTACACTCCAACCGTCTCGGGCGGCAGTTCCAGGATGAGGTCTTCGTCGGGCACCGCGCCCGCCGACTTGCTGTCGCGCCGTGAGCCGTCCTGCAGGAAGAACTTCGCCGTCCACTCGTAGGACTTGCGGTTCCGATCCCGCAGCGCGAGCTCCCACTTGGCCTCCGGCGATCCCTTGCGGAACGTGAAGCTCTCCCGCTCGTCGACGCCGTGCGCGGGGTCGGTGTAGTGCAGCTCGATGCTGGCGAGCTTCACCACGGTCCAGTCCAGCAGGTCCGGAATCACCTTCACCGTCAGCGTCGCGGTGTCCTCGCCGAGCAGCAGCGTGGAGCCGGTCAGCGCCTGGTCGCCGCTGTCGCTGGAGGTGCCGTCCTTGAACGTGGTGATGGCGTGATAGGTCACCTTGCCCGCCCGTTCATCGACCACCGGGAACGTCCAGTCGGTGAACCGCTTGTCCTTGGACAGCGCAATCGACGAGGTCTGGCGGTACCTGTTCACATCGTCGTCGTAGGTGAGATCGACGAAGATGGTGTCGATGCGGCGCTCGAAGTCGCCGCGGGTGCGCAGCTGCACGCTGCGAGTTGCCGAAAACGGATCGTCGACGTAGAACCGCTGTCCCTTCTGATCGGGCAGCGTGCGCACGTACTCGCGCCCGTCCTTCATGAAGTACTTGACCGCTGCCGTGAACGGGAGCGCCGGCCGGAGCAGCAGCTCCTTGACCGCGAACTTCCGGTTGTCCTTGTCGATCTGGAAGCGGCTGACCGGCGGCACCCCGGGCTCGAGCTGCGGATGTTCCAGCGTCAGCACCGCGCGCGCGACCTGCTCGAAGTTCATGTCGCCCACTTCGACGTCGACGAGCCAGAGGCCGAGCTCGTCCACGTTGATCTTCAGATCGTTGCCCTCGAACTCGAACTCCTTCGAGGTGAACACCCGGCTCTCGCCCTTGTAGTTCACGACATAGCGGTACTTGAACTTCGTCGACCCGCCTTCGATGAAGGCGGTGAACTTGCCGATGTCGTCCGCCTTCTTGAACGTGAACGTCTGCATGCCGTGCTTGGCGGTCCACGGTGGATAGTCGACGGTGACGTCCACGCTGAAGAGCGGCAGGTTGGCGAAGTCGGCGTTCACCTGGATGGTCAGGTTCAGCTGGCGGAAGAACGGATCATCGGTGTCCGCCTCCATCGCGTAGTCGGACCACTTGAAGCCCTGGCTGACGAGCGACGGCATGTTCGCCTGCGGAAGCTTCTCGACTTCGGCGACCTGGTTCTCGCGGATGTGGATCGTTACGTCGGACTGCTTGTTGACGGTGACCTGGCGCTTGATGTTCTCGATGTCCTGATCGCGAATCTTCGAGACGTCGCGGCTCTCGGGAGGAATGGCATCCAGCAAATTGCGCTTCACGGCTTCGTCGAGAGACCGCTCGACCGAGCTCCGCACGGTGTCGAGCACCTTGGCGGTCGCCGGGTCCGAGTTCGGCAGCGCGCCCGGGTCGATGACGACGACACGAGATTCGGAGTTCCTGAACACCTCGCTGATGTTCTCGGTCATGTCGTCCTCGGACCAGAAGTTCTCCTCGAAGTCGACGGTCTGGAGGAAGCTGTAGAACTTCGAGGCGTGCCATGTGCCATGGCCCGTGATCGGCGGCAGCTTGGCGGCAAAGAACACGTCGTAGACCACGCGCACGCCGCCGGCACCTTGACTCTGCATGACGGCTTCGAAGATCGGGGCGCCGAGCTGGTTCAACTCCGCCGACACCGCCACGACGTTGTTGCCGTAGAGCGACGGCTTGCCGGCGAGATTCACCCGCTGGACGAGATTGCCGCTGGCGGCAAGCAGCTCGACCGCCACGGTCCCCTTGGTGAGCGTCAGCTTGGTCAGCTCGATCTGAGCGGGACCGAGCGGGCGCGTGTCGTCCTTCCCGCGTTCGGTTTTCACTTTCTCGACGAGGCGGGCGCGCAGCGACTGATCCTGCGCCGGCGTGAGCGCGAGCTCGATGTCCATGAACACGAGCGCCGCCCCGACGTCGCCGCTCGCCATCGGCTTGAGCGTCCGGTACTTGACGTACTTCACCGCCGCCTTGCCGTCGTCATAGCGCCTGATGACGGGTGTGTTCGGCAGCACGTGGAAGCGCACGTCGCTTCCATCGTCCCGGTAGACGACGGCTTCCGGGAATGACAGCTCTGGATACAGCAACAGCATCGTCAGTCTCCTTTGGGCGGCCGCCCGCCGGCGCCCTCTTCAGCGGTTCCGACCGCCCCTGGTGCGAGTTCGACGGCGAGATCCGTGGTCAGCTCGCGCGTCTCCACGTCGCTCGCGATCGGTGAATCCTCTGTCGTGGTCGTGTAGCTGGCAGTGAAGACGCCGGCTGGCGACTCGAGTCGCGTGGCCCCTGCCGCTTCGGCTCGCCGGTAGCCGACGGCCGAAGCCGCGGGCGTGATCGACGCCCGCAGTCGTGCGTGCCCCGACTCGCCGCCGGCGGCCGCTTTGATTGCGGCCAGCGGCGCCGGGGCGAGGGTAGCCGCGAGTGCCGCCGTCCACGGCGGCATGCCGGAGCCAGAGCTCTCGGCGACCGTCTCCCACACGCCAGCGTGATTGACGTCGAGCGCGATCCGTCCGACGGTGATGCTTGCGGACTCCAGCGTCTCGGCCTCCGGCCGCACGGCCTTGAGCCGTTCGAGCAGCCGCGCCCGCGCGTCGTCGTTCAGGGCGAGCCGCGCCGTGCATTGCAGGAAGGCAACGGGGCCGGCCTCGATGATCGAGAACATCGGCGCCCCGGTGGCGCTCCGCTCGATGACTGGCCGGGTAGGGACGTATCGCCAGGCGCGCCCCTCGCTGCTCGCGGCCGCGAGCGTGATGCCATCGATGACGACGACGTCTTCGCTCATGACGGAACGACCTGCAGCAGATCGCGCGCCCTCAGCCGGAGCGGCGCGAAAGCAGATTGCGGCTCGGACCAGGATCGCGGCGGGCCTTCCGATTGAAACAGCCGGTACCGATATCCGGGCGTCAGCGGCGAACGGGCGAACCACGTCCAGGTTCGCGACGGACGAGCGCGGGTGAACGACAGCGTCAGCGCCGCCGTCTCGACCTCGTCGTCGGGCACGACGTCGAGCGCGACGACGTCTGGCCCTCCTGAGAGATCGACGACGATCTCCACCGTGTGCGCGCCGTACTCGACGAACAGCGGCAGGTCGAGGAACCGCAGGTCGGCCTCGCTGACCGGCACTTCGAGCGCTCGTGGGCCGTTTCGCAGCGCGATCCGGAACGCCGGCGACGCTGCCGTCGACGGAATCGCCAGCGTGTCGGCACGACGCCCGCGGACCAGCGAAGCCGTCTGCACGCTCCCGTTCCAGCGCGCGGTGACCGAGAGTGCGCCAATAGAGAGGAGCTGATCGGTCGCACCGATCGGGATCCACCGCGCGGCGAAATCGCCGATCGCGAGGCGCAGATCGCCGCCGGCATGTGCCTTCCGAGGCGCGCGCCACTCGGTGACACCGCTGCCGGTCTCCACGACCAGAAAGGTTTCGAACGAGCAGGCGTGAGTCTCGCCCGGGGCGAAGCGCACGGTGAGCTCGCCCTTGTCGTCGGGCGCCACGAACTCGACCGTTTCGCGGATGGCGTGCATCCGGTGCGGTGGCGCAGGCTCCGCGACGACGTCGACTCCGCAGCTCAGGACGGGAGATCTTGCCTCCGGCAGATTCGCTGTGACGTAGACCGTGTCGAAGCCGGTGTCGAACTCCGGCAGCTCGCGCTCCGTGATCAGCCGTTCGAGGCCGCCGGTCGACATCGCCGTCCGCACCAGGGCGATCGGCTCGAATCGCAGCAGGTTGATGCGGACGGCTTCCGTGGGCGTCGCGAGATCCCACTGCAGCGAAGTGTCGCCGGTTCCAAGGTCGAGCCGCCACCATTCCGCGAAGTCTGCCTCCGGGCTCGGGACATGCACGGCGCACAGATTCCGGAGACGATCGGCGACTGCCTCGGCGACGTCGTGTGGAGCGACCTGCCCCGGCAGAGCCCCGATCACGTCCGCGCGCGCCAGCGCATCGACGACCGCAGCTCGAGTGACCAGGCCGTTGCGAACATCGGCCTTGAGCGCGTTCGTCAGGCGGGATGCCTGCAGCGTGACCACCAGTGGCTGACGGGGCGCAACACCGGTGACCTCCATCTCGGCCCAGGCTTCGGCGAGCAGCGCACCCTCGAGCAGCGCCCGCTTCAGCAGGGCGACGCCTTCCATCGTCAGCCGCGACGCCAGCCGCACCACCCCGAGGCCGTTCGAAGCGATCCGCACGGGCGGCAGCATCGTGGTGGTGGAGGCGCTGCCTGCGTCTCTCACGAGCAGCCGAAGCCATCCTCCGGCGAAGGACCCCGCCGAGACGTCGGCGCTCCCCACCGCGTCGCGTGCGACCTCGAGATCGAGCACCGGTGCGACGCGCACGTCGAGCGTGCCGTAGCCGGTCAGCGCGCCGCCGGCCGACTGTCGGAGACGAACGAGCTCGAGGTGAAAATCAGGGGTGCCGTCGGCCCGGCGGGCGACGTCCAGCGTGTGCGGCAGCGCGATCCAGCTTCCCGCGCGCGCGAAGCCCGGATACACGAGCCCCTTTCCGGAGGGAATCGAGCGTTGAAAATCGAGGGCCGCCGCCAACATGGTCCCTGAGCACCGAGCCCGCTACGCGATCGCGGGAAAGAGGATTCCCGATTCGCCGGTTCGCCAGTCGGCGTCTGTCGTGGGACCGGCGAGTCGCACCACGGTGACCTTGTATCGATACGTCTGACGCAACTCGGTTCCGAGGACGAAACCGACGACCGGCACGGGCACGGTCGTCGGCACTTCGAGCTGGTTCGCCGTGAGCTCCACCGTGGAGCCATCGTCGAAGTCGACGACGACCGACAGCACCTGCTGCTGGGGGGCGTCGGCACGAGCGGCGAACGTCTGCGGAAAGGTCTTGACCTTGATCGGCCTCAGGTACTCGGCGCGGGTCGACGGGTCGAGAACGAGATTGAAGATGGCGTCACGTGCCGGCAGCGTCTGCAACCCTGAGAGATCGAGACCAGCCAGCGTCGTGCCCGCCGCTCCTGACAGACGGAAGCGCGCGCTCCCGGACGGCGGAACGTCAATCGGCAGTGCGCCGTCGATGGCGTCGAGCGGCCGGGACGATGAGCCTGTGCCATCGACGACAATCGCATTGACCTTGTGAATCCGCAGTGCGCTCTCGATCGGATTGGTCACCGTGACGGTCGTCGTGTCGCCACTGCTCGCCTGCGTCCAGCCGGCCAGCGGCTCCGCCGTGTCGTGGATGCGAAGCTGGAACGGGATCTCCTCGCCGATGTTGCCGAGCTGGAATGACACGCTGCCGGTGAAGAGGAGTTGTCCTTCCGAAAACATCGCCTCGAAGAGGCCGCGGAATTCGTCCAGCGTCAGCTGCGTCACCGCGTCGACGATGCCGGCGCGGAGGTCCACGGCGGCGCCCTTCCGCTCGGTGAAGGGACCTGCCGCCACGTCGCTTCCGGGGACAGCGAGCTTCAGACGCACCTGCGCCGGATCGGGCAGGAGCGGCTCGAGCTGCAGTGGAGCAGTCGCGAGAATCTCTGGCGGTACGAGGCTCTTGAGCGACGGCAGTGCGGCGCTCAGCCGCTCGCGGGTGACGATCGGAACGGCGCAGTAGGTGACCGCCACGCGAAGCGCATCGCGCGATCCATCCTGGGACTCGAACGCGGCGCTGAGCAGTGGCCGGTGCGGGGCTTCTGGGCGCCGGGCGATCTTGAACGTATCAGGCAGGTAGTAGAAGAGGTTCCGCGATCGGTCGTCCTGATAGTAGCTGTAGGAGCGGCCGTTCCAGGAGACCTGCGTTCGCTGCAGCCCTCGACTCGTGCCTGGAATGATGGTGCCCAGCCCTTCGAAGAGATAGCCGTGGAGGGTGGCGTCGAAGAAGAACTTCAATCGAAGATCGAGCACCCGTTCGGTCTCTCGAAAGAGCGGTGGCGACGGCGGCGGGGGCGGCGATGGCTGCGGGTTCTGGGTGAGGATGAAAGGCGGAACGATGCCGATGTCCATGAGGCGGAGGTCGGCCGGCGCAACCGCTGCCGTCGAGAACGCCTTGGCGGCGACCACCGCATCGGATCGCACCAGCTTGGAGGTGAATTTCATTACGGGTGTGGCCGGCACCGCGACCCGCGCCGCGCGACGCACGATCAGCGTGGCATCGAAGTCCTTGTCGGTCAGCGCCTCGTAGATCTCGTCGCGCTTCGCGAGGCTCTCGATGGTCAGCGTCCCGCGCGCCACGCTGCCCTCGACGGTGGTTCGGGTGAAGGGGATCTCCTCGAGCGTTGCCAGGACGCCGTTGACGCGCTGCTTGTACTGGAGCAGCAGGACGATTCGGTGCGGCAGTTCCAGCGCTCCAGGATTTGCGCGAACGATCTCGTCCGGTGTCACCTTCGCGAGCGTCACCGAGAGCTCCCACCCCTGGTCCTTGGCGAGCATCCGTACGGCGAAGCGCCTGCCAGTGGTCGTGTTCTCCTCCGCCACGGCATACCCCATGACGAAGTACTTCTTTGCGGCCTCTCGTGGATCCTCGAGCACCGAAGTGTCGACGAAATCGCCTTGAAGAATCGGTGCCGACAGCTGCTGCCGCGTGAGGCCGTCCGTCGTCGTCGACGGCATCGCGGAGATGCGGCCGGCGAAGGCCGGCTCGATCATCTTGAGATCCTGGATGCGCGGCGTGAGCGACGCTTCAACGAGCGTTGGAGCGGCTGCGGTCGCAGCCACGATCGGTTTCGCCGCGGACTTCTCGGTGACAGCAGTGAGCGCGGGTTGCGCGACGACGAGCGCCGGCGCCGTCGTACGGCTCGCCACGCGCAACGCACCAGCATTGACACCCTGACTCTCGAGCGGCGTCATAGGAAGATCCTCGAGCGCATGCGACTAGGCGATGGAGTTATCGCGAGGCGCGACGGGCGCTGACGATAGCATCAAACGACAACGATCACTGAAAGCGAACATCACTCGTTCGCTAAAAAAAGATCTACCGATGAGTCATAGTGACTCGTCCGTTGTGTACGGACGAGCTCACACGCGAATACATCAGCTCACGCGAACGTCGCTCTACCCGATCGTTCAACGATCATCAGTGACGCCATGGTGCGGAACGTTTCAGTGGAAGGCGAGGCTCACGTCCTCGCGTGGCAGTTCTGCCGGTTCTGCTTGAGCAGCTGGTAGAGGTTGGTGTGAGCCTGACGGCCGCTTAGTGGATCGCGAGCGAGAGCTGCGCGCAGCGCAATCAGACGGTGACGGAGCGGTAATACGCGGCGATGGCGTCGGCGAGTGCCGACACGGTGTACGTCGCTGGCTGAATGGCGACGTCCACGTCCAGCTGAGCCGCGGCCTCGCGCGTGACCGGGCCTATCGTGGCCACGATCGTGTGGCGCAGGAGGTCGGCCGCCTGATCCAGGCCGAAGAGAGCCGCGAAGTTGCGAATCGCGGACGCGCTCGTGAAGGTCACCACGTCGATGCGGCCGTCCAGCAGCATCCGGTAGACGTCCGCACCCTGGTCGTCGCGTGAGGACTCGTCGGCGACGGTGCGATAGGCCACCACCTCGGTGACGATTGCGCCCGCATGGCGAAGCTGATCGGCAACCACGTCCCTGGCGATGTCGGCATGGGGCAGCAGGATGCGCGCGCCCTCCACCGGACCCCGCTGCAGCAGTGCCGTCGTCACCGCCTCGGCGCGGAACTCGTCCGGTACCAGATCCACCTTGATGCCGTGGAGGGCGAGCTTTGCCGCCGTGGCGCTGCCGACGGCGCACAGCAGCGGCCCCTTGAGTGCTCGCACGTCGCGATCGCCGTCGAGCAGCGCGTGCATGAACGCGTCGACGGCGTTCGCGCTCGTGAAGACGATCCAGTCGAACTGATCGGCGGTTGCCGCCGCCTGCCGCAGCGGCGCCAGGTCGTGCGGCGGCACGATCTGGATCATCGGCGCCTCGACGGCCTCGGCGCCGAGCGCGGTGAGGCGCTCGACCAGCTCCGCCGCCTGCTCGCGAGGGCGTGTCACGAGCACGCGCCGGCCAAACAGCGGTCGCGAGTCGAACCAGCGCAGATAGTCGCGGAATCCCACGACGCGGCCGACGATGAGAATGGCAGGTTCCCGGCGCTGGTGCTCCTTGAACCGTGCCGCGAGCTCGCCGAGCGAGCCCTCGATCGTCTCCTGGGTCGGGAGAGTACCGTTGTAGACGATTGCCGCGCGTTCGTCTTCCGACCGACCCTTCTGTATCAGCGCGTCCAGGATCTTCGGCAGCTGCTGCGCACCGGCGTAGCACACGATCGTGCCGTCCAGCTTCGCCAGGCTCGCCCAGTCGACGTCGGGCGGCTTCCGGCTCTCGTCCTCGTATCCGCGTACCAGCGTGAGCGTGTCCCCGCCTCCGTGGTACGTCACGGGGATGCCGGCGTACGCCGGCACGCCGATCCCGGCCGGCAGTCCCGGGACGACTTCGAAACGAACGCCCTGCTCGTGAAGGAAGAGCGCCTCCTCGCCCCCTCGGTCGAAGACGAACGGATCGCCCCACTTCAGCCGGGCGACCGTCTTGCCCTCACGCGCCTTTTCCGCAAGCAGATAGCTGATCGCCTCCTGGGCCATCGCCTGCGGCGCGGCGTTGCCGACGTTGATCAGCTCGGCGCCGACGCGCGCGTGCTGAAGAAGCTTGGGTGAGACGAGGTCGTCGTGGATTACCACGTCCGCGCTGCGCAGATACTCGAGCCCGCGCACGGTGATGAGGTCGGGATCACCAGGGCCCGTGCCGATGATATAGACGCTCGGCTTCACGGCTGCAGCCCCTCGACCAGGGCCTGAGCGCGCCGGACGTCGGCCAGAATCACCTCGGCGCCGCTGGCGAGAAGCTGCTCGGCAACCTCGACGCCCAGACGTTCCGGATCGTCCGTACTGCCATCTCTCTCGGTGCGGGCGGCGCGTGAACCGTCGAGGGTGGTCACGATCGCCGTGAGCGACATCGACTGGCCAGCGACCTCCGCGTAGGCGCCGATCGGCATCTGACAGCCGCCACCGAGGCGCACGACCACCGCCCGCTCGGCCGTCAGGGCGGTCGCCGCGTCGGTGTGACCGATGCGGCAGACGAGCGTGCGGACGTGGTCGTCACCGGCGCGAATCTCCACGGCGATGATGCCCTGACCCGGAGCAGGCACGCAGTCGGCGATCGGCAGCGATGCCGAGATCCGCTGCGCACGATCGAGCCGGCGAAGACCCGCCGATGCGAGCACGAGCGCGTCGAAGCCGCCGGCGTCGAGCTTGCGCAGACGCGTGTCGAGGTTCCCTCGCACCGGCGCGAACGTCGCGCCCGGCCAGAGGTGGGCGAGCTGCGCGCTTCGTCTCACGCTGCTGGTTCCAATTCGCGGCGTCGGGCCAAGGGCACGAACGAGCGCGTCCATCGGCTGTGCGCCCTCTGGTGCGGCGTCGGCGCGAAGCACCACGGCGTCGCGCGCATCCTCGCGCGGCAGCACGGCGCCGATCTCCAGGCCCGCCGGCAGCACCACCGACATGTCCTTGCTGCTGTGCACCGCCAGGTCAATCTCGCCGCCGAGGAGGGCATCCTCGATCTCCTTGACGAACAGGCGCTTGCCGCCGATTTGCGAGAGCGGTGCCTCGGCGAGCCGGTCGCCCGACGTCTTGATGACGACGATCTCCGAGGTCACGCTGGCCTGCTCACGCAGCAGCGCCGCGACGGCGTTGGCCTGGAAGAGCGCCAGCTCGCTGCCGCGCGTGCCGATTCTCAGCACGGCGCGTCGTCTGGTGTGAGTCGCGGACCCGTCAGTGTGGGGAGTGGTTGGCGAAGGGATGCCCATGGGACGGCTACGCGGCTCGTTGCGTGAGCATTGTACCTGTTGTGACCCGCAGAGCGTCCCAGGCGCGCGAAGCGCGCCGAGGGCTCTGCCGGGACGCTGGAAGCACAGCGCTTTGCCTGGCTATTTCGACTTGGCGCTCGAACGTGTCTCGGACGACGAGTCTGCTTCGCTGTCGGCCAGACGGAACAGCCGGTTGATGACTTCGGTGTAGACCACCTGGGTCTCTTCGTCGGGAAGTGCCTTGAGCTGCGCGGTCGGCTCGAGCAGCAGCTTCTCGATGATCAGCCGCGTCACGTCCTCGAACGCCTCTCGCGCTTCGGGCGACAGTCCTGCCAGCTTGCCTTCGAGCCGCTGCAGCTCCGATTCGCGGATACCGTAGAAGCGCCGGCGGAGCGCCACGATCGTCGGCACGGCGCCGCGCGATCGCTGCCAGGCCAGGAACCGCACGACCTCCTCGGACACGATCCGCTCGGCGTGTCCGACCTCGGTGCCGCGGCCGGAGACGTTCTTCTGCACGAACTTCTGCAGGTCGTCGATGTTGTAGAGGAACACCTGCTCGATGTCGCCGACGGAGGGCTCGACGTCGCGCGGCACGGCGATATCGATGATGTAGAGCGGGTCCGCGCGATGCCGCCCGATGGCTGCCTCCACGTGCGCGCGGTTCACGATCGGGCGTGGGGCGCCGGTGGCGGTGATGACGATGTCGGCGCTGGCGAGCGCCTGTGTGATGTCGCCCCATGGCACCGAGCGGCCGCCGACCGCGTTCGCGAGATCGTCGGCGTGGGCGGCAGTGCGGCTCGTGATCACGATCTCGCCGACGCCGTTCGATCTCAGGTGCTGCGCGGTCAGCTGGCTGATCTCTCCGGCCCCGATCACCAGCACACGCCGCCCGTCGAGCCGATCGAAGATCTTTCTCGCGATCGCGACCGCCTCGAAGCTGACCGACACCGCGCCCTCGCCGATGGCGGTTTCCGTGCGGACGCGCTTGCCGACCCCAAAGGACGATGTGAACACGCGCTCCAGGAGCGGACCCACACACCGGCGCCCGGACGCCGCCTGGAACGCGTCCTTGACCTGCCCGAGGATCTGCGGTTCGCCGACGACCGCCGATTCCAGTCCGGCGGCGACGCGGAACAGATGCGCCACCGCATCGCGGCCGTGGCGGACGAACAGGTGCGGCAGGAAGATCTCCCGGGGCAACTGGTGAAAGTCGCTGAGAAACGCGATGACGTCGTCACGCGTACGCTCGGCGTCGGTGGCGCTGACGTAAATCTCGGATCGGTTGCAGGTCGAGAGGACGACGCACTCCGGAACCGCCGCGCGCGTGGCGAGCTCCTGCGCCGCAGCCCCCACGTCGCCGCTCGCGAAGTCCAGCTTCTCGCGCAGCTCCACCGGGGCGGTGTGGTGGCTCACGCCGAGGAGGAGGAGGTTCACGAGATCACCGCGAGCGCCACCTTCGTCATCGGTCTGGTTCTGCTTGAAACGTGTGGCTCGTTTCGAGGAAGTAGGTCACCGGCAGGAGGTTCAGCAGCACGATGGCGAACCCTACCGCCGAGAGCCACGCCGCCCGCCGCCCCGCCCATCCCATCGTCCGCCGGGCGAGTACCGCGAAGAAGTACATGGCCCAGGTCAGGACCGAGATGAACACCTTCGGGTCCGCCAACCCGATCTTCGCCAGGTTCAAGTTGCCCGGATACTCCGGTCTCGCCTGCAGCGTCCAGACGATGCCGACGACCACACCGATGGTCAGGAAGACCAGGCCGATCGTCACCGCGCGCGAGTTCATGGCGTCCAGGATCTGCAGCGAGGGGAGCCTCGTGTAGAAGTAGCCGAGGTGCTTCTTCTTGATCTCCTTGAATTGCAGCACGTAGATGAGGCCGAGCATCCCGGCAATCGCGAAGCTGGCGTAAGCGAAGAGCAGCGACGCCATGTGCACCCAGAACCAGTTGCTCTGCAGCACCGGATCGGGACGCGCCACCACCGAGAAGAAGGTCGGGATCGCCTGCAGGCTGACGACGATCGGCAGGATGAAGACGCCCATCGCGCGCTCGTTGGTGGTGATCTCCAGGTACAGGTAGGAGAGCGCCAGCAGCCAGACGAACATCGAGATCGCCCGGGAGAACTGGCTCACCATCGGATCCGAGTTGGCCACCGTCTGCGCGGCAATCGAGAAGGTGTGCACCAGCGCAGCGGCAAGGAGGAGCGTCGTGGCGGTGCGGCCGACCGACGGACCGCGCCTGGCGAAATGCACGGCGTAGGTGACCGCGGTCACCGCGTAGAGCAGGAGAAGGAGGTAGCTCACCGTGAGGAAGCGCTCGGCGCGAAGTAGCCCTTCTTCGTCCGCGTGGTCAGGTTCTGACGCGTCACCTGCACGACGATCGGCCGCCACGCCCCGTCGCGCTTCTGATTGCTCGAGACGTAGCCAATCGAGTACTGGTTGGAGAGCTCGTCGGCGATTTGCCCGTAGACCGTCGACAGGTCGGAGATGTTGCTAGGGAAGAAGGATCGGCCGCCGGTTTCGAGCGCGAGCTGCCGGAGGACGAACTCCGCCGAGCTGAAGCCCCGTGCCTGGTCGTGCGGGTCGCGAAGCCCGATCGTGTAGATGGCGGTCTCGGATCGCTTCGCGAGGTCGAGCACATCCTCGAAGGTGACCAGGCTGGACGTGTCCTGGCCGTCCGAGAAGACGATGAGCGCCTGACGGCGCGTTTCCTCGTCCGACGACGGGACTTGCAGCTTCTTGAGGCCTTTGAGCGCGGTGTAGATCGCGTTGTGCAGCGCCGTAGACCCGCCGGCGCTCATCTGCTGAATGCCGCGCTCGAGCTCGGCGTGGTTCGATGTGAACGCCTGCCGCACGGTGACGCCGCCGTCGAAATCGACGACTTCTGCGATGTCGTGGGGCTTGAGGCGCTGAACGAAGTTCGAGGCCGCGGCCTGCAGCGTCGGCAGCTTGTATTCCATGCTCGCGCTGCTGTCGAGCAGCAGCGACAGCGCGATCGGGTTCTCGCGGCGATTGAAGACGGTCAGCGCCTGCTTGGCGCCGCTTTCGAAGACCTGGAAATCGGCCTCGCTGAGGTCGGTGACATACCGGCCCGCCGAATCGGTGACGGTCACGTTGAGCGAGACGATATCGACGCCCGCACGGAACGCCGGCGGTTGTCCTTGTGTTGGCGCGGCTCCCGGCTCTCCCCGCGGTGCCGGCGGCGGCGGTTGCGAGGGCTGCTGTGCCGGCTGCGCTGGTTGCGAGGGCTGCTGTGCGGCGGGCGCCGCCATCACGGCGAGAACGGCCACGATCGTCACGAGCAAGCGCGTCAGCATTAGGCACCCTTCTGAGAGCGCTCGGGAGTGCCTCGCATGATGAGGTCCTCGCGTACCGGTGCGATCTCGATGGAGTCTGGGGCGATCAGGGCATCCGGCCGTGAATAGACGACCTTGTACTGCGAATTCAGCTCGCGCGCCACGCGCTCGAGGTTCATGCCGAGCGCGTTCGGCGCCACCATCGACAGGTGCTGCCCGCCCGTCGCGCGCGGCGCGCGCGTGATGAAGAACGCGCGCTCGCGAAGCGACTGCTGCTGGTCCTCGGTGAACGTGCCGATCGTCACGAGATGCACAGCGACGCGGGCCTTCTTGAGCGCGTCGATCACCTCGTTCGCGAAGCGGTCGCTGAACTCCACGCCGTCGGTGGCGATGGCGACAATAGCGGCGCGCGTGGAGTCGCGCTTGCGCAGCCCATCCGACACTTCGACCATCGCATCGAGGAGCGTCATGCCGCTGCCGGGCATGGCAAAGAGGCCCTCGGCGCGAGTCGTCAGTCGCTTGACGTCAGTCGTGGACGGGACGAGGATCGTCGGCCGATCGGCGAGCCCGACGAGGGCGATCGAGTTGGCGGGCGCGAGCTCGGCCAGAAACTTGGGGAGCGCCGTCCGGTAGTAAGTGACTTCCTCGGTGGCGGCGGCGCTGTTGTCGATCATCACGGTGAGATCGATCGGCTCCGTCGCGCGGGACACGCGGAGAATCTCGCGGCGGACGCCGTTCTCACGCACGACGAACGCGTCGGGGCCGAGCCCTTCGACAGGGACACCCTTCTTGTCGACCGCGCTGACGAAGAGCGTTCGTTCCTGGCTGCCGCCCTGCGCGACGGCTGCCGGCGTGGTGTCGGCGATCAGGATGGCGGCGAGGGCGGCTGGCACGAACAGAACCCGGCCCAACGGACGGCTTCGCATTGGAGATCCCCCAGCGGGAAAGACGACCGGCACGATGCAGTATAGGTCTCGCGTGTGTAAGGGTCAAGGCGGTCATGACCGCTGAAGCCATTGAAAACACGGGACTTGATCGCGCCTCGGTGGTCTGGTCGAAGCGTTCGCCCCGGACCGTCCGGATTGGTGAAGTTTTTCACAAACTCGGGGTATACTGCTCTCGACGCCCGGGGGCGTTGCGGTCCGGCGTTTGCTGCCGCCTGCGTCATGTCGCAAAAGAACCGCAGCTTCTCGCTCAGACGCGCCACGAGAGCCCTGCAGGACAACGTCGGTCGCTCGGGTTCGGCGGCTGGTGCCAGCTATACGCTGGTCGGCGCCATCCTCGTTCTCGGGGCGATCGGCTACGCGGCCGACCAGTGGCGCGGCACCTCGCCGTGGCTGCTGCTGACGGGATTGCTGATGGGAATCGCGGTCGGGTTCTACGAGCTGGTCAAGACAACCTGGCCTCGATGACACCGCTCCTGTGGATGGGCGCCGCCGCGCTCGGTTCATGGCTGCTGGTTACGGTTCTGGCGCTCGAACCGGTCAACCCCGAGCTGCTCCTGGCCATGGTGGGTCCGCTCGTCAGCGCGGCCGCCAGCTGGATTGTGACCGAACGGACGCAGCGGGTTGCGCCAGCCCGGGTCATCGGCGTGTTCGTTGCGGCGATGTTCGCGAAGATGGTGTTGTTTGCCGCTTACATCGTCATCATGGTGCGGCTCGTCGGTGTGCGGCCGGTTCCCTTCGTCATCGGGTTCACGGGATTCTTTCTGGGACTCCTGGGAATAGAGGCGCTATTCCTGAAGCGTCTGCTTGATCACGGCATGCGCTCCGCGCCGAGCGCGTAACGCCGTCGGGATTCGAATGGCTCAACCGTCGCACGCCGTCGAGCAAGCCGCCGAGAAGGGCTTCAACGCCGGCGAGACCATCATCGAGCACGTCGCGAACAGCTCGCACGAGCACCCGCTGATCCACCTGCCTTCGCTCTTCGGCATCGACATGTCGGTCACCAAGCATGTCCTGATGCTGTGGGTCGTCGCGGTGCTGGTGTTCACCATCGTCACGATGGCGGTTCGCCGGTACTTGAAGCAGGACCGGCTGGTGCCCTCCGGCTTCATGACGGCGCTCGAGATCGGCGTCGAGTACGTCCGCGATGAGATCGTGCGGCCCAACCTAGGCAACAAGCACGTGAACGGCTGGTCGCCGCTGCTCCTGTCGATCTTCTTCTTCATCCTCACCGCCAACCTGATCGGGTTGTTCCCGGTCTTCGACGCGCTGGCGCTGCTCAACCACGCCGTGCTGCACATGCCGGAGGATTCGTTCCTCACCCGCGTCACGCACGGCGGCATCACGGCGACAGGGAACTTCAACGTCACGGCGGCGATGGCGACGGTCACGTTCTTCGCCATCATCGTCGCCGGCACCCGGGCGCACGGCTTCGTGCAGCACTGGAAGAACCTCGTGCCGCACGGCGTGCCTCTGTGGCTATATCCCCTGCTGGTGCCGCTCGAGGTCATCGGTATGTTCGTCCGGCCGTTTGCGCTGACGATGCGACTCGCCGCCAACATGACCGGCGGCCATATCGCCCTGATGGCGATCATGTCGTTCGTCTTCATCTTCGCCGAGCTCTACGGACGGGCCGTGGGCATCGGGATTGGCGCCGTATTCGTGGTGCCGCTGGCGGTCCTGATCTCCGGGCTCGAGATGATCGTCATCCTGGTCCAGGCGTACGTCTTTACACTCTTGTCGGCCGTGTTCATCGGTATGGCCATTCACGCTCACCACTGAGCAACGGGTCCGCCTGAAGGCGGACACTATTAACTGATGCGGGCCGAGCAGCCCCGCGAACGGAGGAGAATCGAATGGACGGTCTCGCTTTTGGTTACATGGGCGCCGGAATCGGTCTTGGCCTGGCCGTGATCGGCGCAGGTCTCGGAATCGGACGTCTGGCGGCCGGCGCCGCCGAAGGGATCGCCCGCCAGCCGAGCGCCACCAGTCAAATCTCGGGAGCCGTGTTGCTTCCGCTGTTCCTGCTCGAAGGCGTGGCCGTTCTGGCGGAGGTGTTCGCGCTCCTGATCGTGATCAAGTAGTCGTCTGAGCCGTGAAAGGACGTTTTCACGATGAATCCGCTGACACAGGCAGATCCGGGGCTCTATATCTGGGCACTCGTGGTGTTCGGAGCTCTGGCGGTGGCGCTGGCGAAGTTCGCGTGGCGTCCGCTGCTGACCGCCCTGGAGAGCCGCCAGGAGGCCATCCGGAAGTCGCTCGACGACGCCGCGCAGGCGAAGAAGGAGCTCGAACGGCTCCACGTCGAGTCGGCGCGCATCCTGGCGGAGGCCCGCACGCAGGCCGAAGCGATCCTCTCGCGCACGCGGGATGACGCGAACCGGTTCCGCGAGGAGGCGAAGCAGAAGGCACAGTCGGACGCGGCCGGCATCGTCCGCAACGCCGAGAAGCAGATCGAGCTCGAGACTGCGCGGGCTCTCCAGCAGATTCGCCACGAGGCCGTCGATCTGTCTATGGCGATCGCGTCCAAGCTGCTGCAGCGCCACGTGTCGAGGGCCGACAACGAGCGTCTGATCGAGGACACCTTCCGGCAGCTCGAGTCCAGCAAGCGGCTCAGCTGACGCGCTCATGAATTCCCGGCGTCGGCGCGTCTTCACTCTGGCCGCGGCGCTTGGCGGAATCGGGCTCTTCACGTATTCGGTCCGGGAGGCCGGTGTCCAGCAGATCCTCGACGGGGTCTCCCGCGTGGGATGGGGCCTGCTGCCCATCCTCGGGCTGGCCGGCCTGCGCTTCGTACTGCGGGCCGAGGCCTGGCGGCTCTGCACGCCCGTCAAATCCCGCCTGACGCTGCGCCAGGCGTTCGGCGCCTTCCTCGCCGGCGATGCGCTCGGCAACATCACCCCGCTCGGTCTGTTCGCGAGCGAGCCTACGAAGGTCTTTCTCACCAGGCATCAGCTCGCCACCCGCGAGTCGGTCTCGTCGCTCGCGATCGACAACCTGGTTTACGCCCTGTCGGTCGTCACGATGATCGCGGCTGGCCTGGTGACCATGCTGCTGACGGTGCCGCTGCCGTTCGAGGCGCAGGAGTGGGGCGTCGGAACGCTCGTGGCGCTCACCGCCGTGGGCGTTGGCGGCGTCCGGCTGTTCATGAGACGACGGAAGACCAGCGCCGCCGGAGGGCCCCTCTGGGTGGAGCGTCTCGCGAAGCTCCGGCAGTCAGTGATGGAGTTCTCGTCCGGGCACCCCGCCCGCCTGTGGCGCGCCTTCGCGCTCGACGTCTGCTTTCACGC
>Ga0075428_100001238_pt1 | contig 27295 bp, 23 predicted proteins | sample RhiMetdeltSRZDD2_FD_75291 | JGI IMG/M metagenome (GOLD analysis project Ga0075428, IMG submission 75291) | Populus rhizosphere microbial communities from Tennessee, USA - Rhizosphere MetaG P. deltoides SRZDD2 | ecosystem: Host-associated > Plants > Roots > Rhizosphere > Soil | place: USA... | reverse complement strand
CGCACCCTTGCGCCGCTCCCACTCGGCTACATTGCTGCAACCGAATGAGCGCTCGACTTGCATGTCTTATCCACGCCGCCAGCGTTCGTTCTGAGCCAGAATCAAACTCTCCGTTAAAAACGTTAGCTGATTCAGTTGTTGGATGGTGAATCCAACGACTAACTGCAATTATTAAAACTCTCCAGGCTCACCCAACTAACAGGTGATCCTGAAGGGGCTCTAAAACTTATCGCACAATTCAATTTTCAAAGAGCAGCGGGCTTTCGCCCAAAATTCCTTTCCCCATCCGGGGACAAAAAAACAGAGGGGCCGATTTTCTTTCACTTCGGTTTCGGCCTCTCAGACCTTTTCTACTGAGCCGGTAAATCTACCGGATCTCAGCCGACTGTCAACCCGGTTTTTTCTCTTTTTACCGGCGTTTCACAGTCGCTTGTGACCCGCACTCGCAAAGAACGGCACAGAGAATAACTCACTCCGAGTACGTCGCAAGAGCTTTTTTCAAAATTCTTCCAAACTCACGAAACGTTCGCAAACGCGTGCGTTTTCGGCCCAAATACGGATAGGGCAGAAGCGGAATCGGACGCAAAAGCTCATTCAGAATCCCGAAATTCGTGCCCGTCGAAGCATCCCTCGTGCCCCGCGGCATCAGCACAGCGCTCAGTTTCTTTGGTTCCAATCGTTTTACAGCATCGGCCGTCAACAACGTGTGGTTGATCGTTCCCAACCTGTTCAGCGACACGATCACGACCTCGCATTCCAGCGCGCGGATCAAATCGGCATTGGTATATCCCTCACCCAAAGGCACCATCAATCCCCCAGAGCCTTCAACCACCAGCACGTCACAGCGGCTCTGCACGCCTTCGATCTTCGCAAGCACATCCTTCAGCGGGATGTTTCTTCGAGTTTGTCGCAGCACGACCAGCGGAGCCACTGGGGTGTGAAAGTAAAACGGATTGACATCCTCAGCGCTGAGGGCGCCGGGTTGGACGCTCTGCAACGCCACAATATCGTCGCGCGAACCCGAACAGAACGGCTTCATCCCCAAAGCGTTCACTTTTTGGCTGCGCAAAACATAAACCAGCGAAGCGGCGAACACAGTTTTCCCCACGCCGGTGTCGGTGCCCGTTACGAAGATCGTTCGCGTCATCAACTTTGTTGTAGAACAAACTCCCTGCCGGATGCCACTACTTCTGTGCGGGGTCGTGGCGTCGCATTCGGTGAATTAGTATCGATTCGTGGTTTCAACTGCCGATAATCGAATTGTGGCCCAGCCGGCGTTAACAATCTGCAGCGGATGCGGGCTCGCTTCGCAATTGCACGAGGCATTCCAGAACGAACCCAATTCCATCCGTAAGTTCTGCCCGCCTTGCTGGAAACGGCGGGAGCAAGCCAACGAGCGGATCTACCTCCTCACCTACGTGTGTCTTGGCGCGCTTGGGATCGTGCTCGCAGCCATGAATTCCAAATGGGGTTTTCTCTTGCTGACGTTCTTCCTGTTTCACGTGTTTGGAATTCTCGGGACGATTCCGCACGAACTCGGTCACGCGCTGTCCGCGCGCGCCTTGAACCTCCACGTGTTCCAAGTCGTCGTCGGTGTTGGCAAAAAGCTCTTTGAGTGTCGCATCCTCGGAGTACTCGTCGAGTTTCGCACGATTCCGTATGGCGGTTATACGCTCGCCCTTCCCCTCGACGCGCAGCACTTCCGAGGGCGGCATTTTATCTACGCGCTGGCCGGTCCGGTTGCGAATCTTTTCGTCGCCCTTATCATCCTCGGTGTAGTCGGATGGGATCGCATCGCCGACTTTCGGCCGCATGAAAAAATCTCGCCGTGGTCTCTGCTCTTTGCCACCAACGTGCTGATTTTTCTCTCCAACCTGGTTCCACGCGCCTATCCATCGGCAACTGGATGGACCGTGTCCGACGGTTTGCATTTGATGCGCGCGTTGAGGATGACGGACGACGAAATCCGACATCTACGCGCCACGTGCTTCGCGATGCAGTGGACCGCCGCCCGCCAAAACGGCGACACGCGTTCAGCCGTCGAGTGTCTCAACCGCGGCCTCAAGGAATTTCCCGAAGAACGCACGCTGCTGACTAATTACGCGATCAATCTCCTCGAAGCGGAGCGTTTCGAAGAAGCTCGCGTGCTTTTCAAACAACTTCTCCACGATAGCGACGCGGATGATCTGGCCACGCGCGCGCTGCTCATGAACGACGTCGCGTACGTGGACGCGCTCATCGGCACAAAGGAAACTCTCGACGAAGCCGACGAATACTCCGATGGGGCGTTGAAAATTCTTCCGTGGTCCGCGCCCGTCAAAGGCACGCGCGGTGCCGTTTTCGTGCAGCGGGGCCAACTTATTGACGGCATCGCGCTCCTGCAGCACTCGTTGGAAGAGTCGGAAGAACGCTGGCGACGCTCCCAACATGCCTGCCTGCTCGCAATCGCTGAAGCCCGCCGCGCAAATCACGCGGGGGCGATCAAACACCTTCACCTCGCCCGCGAACTCCAGCCCGACTGTTTTCTGCTTAAGCGCGTTGAGCGCTCGATTAACGAGACTCGAAATCAAGCGGCGTGAAGAAGACCTGCGTACAATAGAAGGTTTCCATCGCGTTTGGGTTCCGCGGCAATTCGCACGCGCAGCCGAGGTATTCGACCTGGCTGTGCAAAATGTTTTTGCGATGCCCTGGTGATTTCATCCAACTGTCGACCAGCGCTTCCGCAAAGCTCAAGTAGGTATGCATAGGAATCTGCGGCCCGTCGGGTTCGTGGCTGTAGATTTTGCGCCCATTCTGTTCCCGCGAATAGAACGGCTGGCCTGATTTGTAACGCCGGCCAAACGTCGAAGCGACGTTCTCGGCAAGCACTCGCGGGCGCAAACCAGCGAGTTTCGCGCGATCACTCATCGTCTTCTTCTTCGGATCGGAATTCTCATGAGCCACAAAACCGCCTTTGGCCATATCGCGCGATTGCATACTCGCGGCGGCCCGCGCCTTTGCATCGTGCTTCAGCGCCGGAAGTCCCTGCGGCTGTCGCCGACGGTTCGTTTCGTGGAAGACAGCCGCGTCCAACAAATCGTAATTGACGGCATCAGGGTCGATGATCTGTCGCGCTGCGGGAAGTCGAGCGAAAGAGCCGGAATCATATCCGGTGAACAACTCGGCCCCGCTGCGCGCCGCCCCGCCGCGAGGTCTGGAAATGATTTGGTCAGCAGCGAAGGCCTGCAACGCAGCGAGCAAACTCAGCCAAAGCGCGACTTTCTTGAGCGGTTCCATCCCGCAGGAACTTCGTCGCCCGCGCGAACTCAGTCAACATAGGTATGTCCCTGCCACACTCACGCCTCCACCACCAGAGCCGGATCAAAGTTTGGCGAAATTGCGTCGGGGTAGCCCCGCTGGTTTGCGAGCACGCGTGTCTGGCCGATTTTATAATCCACACAAAAATGGGTATGGCCGTGAATCCAAAGGGGCACTCTCGCTTCCAGGATAAATCCTTCCAGGTCGGACACGAATGCGCCATTAAGCGGGCTGCCGGCGTGCCAGTGAGGGATCGACTTACGACTGGGCCCGTGGTGGGTCACAATCACCGTCTTCGTGGGATCGCGGCTCGCGACCTGCCGCTTTAACCACGCCAGTGAAGCGTAATGCGCATTTGCCGTGTCGTCAGGCGAAAGGATAGCGTTAGGCGACGAACCTTTCGCAATCAACCCATAATCGTTCATCGCTCTATCAGCAATTGCCTTGGCCATCAATTCGTCTCCAGTAATCCGAAAATCGCTCCAGAGCGTGCAACCGAGAAACGAGAAGCCATTGATTTCAACAGACTCGTTTTCGAGCAAGTGGATATTGCTGCCCTCGGTTTCGCGCCGCAGCTCGCCGATCAGGTCCGGAAATGCGTGACGATAGAACTCATGGTTCCCGAGCACATAAATGACTGGGCGATCTGAGATGTAGCGGCGTATCCACTTTCGGCCTTCGCGGCCGACGTGGAGATCGCCTGCAATGACCACCACGTCGGCATCGACTTTCGGCGGTTCGAACTCCGCGAATTCGGCATGGATGTCACTGAAAACGTGAAGGCGCACGTGAGGGCATCCTAACACGACGGTGTCATCGACGGAAGCGTCGCACGCTCAACTTAATCAGTTGATAAAATCTTCTCGACGCCACTAGAGTCCGCGCCGGTCGCTATGAGCATCATTGCCGGAATCATCATCGGGTTCGTCGGGTGGTTTATCGTGCGTTACGTCCTCGGCGGACTTTACACCGTAAACCAGGATCAGCGCGCGGTGAAGACGATCTTCGGCCGCGCTGAGCGAGTCGGCGACGCCACTACTCTGGACGACCCTATCTCCGAGCACCTCAAATCTGAAGAACGCGATCGTTACGAGTTTCCACAAGTGCGCGTGATCCCGCCCGGCGGCCCTTATTTCAAATGGCCGTGGCAGAAGATTTACAAGGTGCACGTCTCCACGCAGACCGCGAACATGGCGCACGACCCCGAAACGCCAACCGCAAACCAGGGCGGCACGGTTTTGGAAGCAGTAACCAAGGACCAGTTGAACACTGGGTTAAGTGGACAGATCCGCTACCGCGTCTCGGAAAAAAATCTGTATGCTTATTTGTTCGGAGTGAAACGGCCAATCGTGCACGTGATGGGTTACTTCACTTCCATTTTGCGCGAGCGCATTGCGAACTTTGAAGCGCCGCCACCACCTCCGAAACCCGAGGGGGCTTTGCCCACACCAGAAATTGCGACGGCGGCAATCGGCGTTTCCATAAACGATCTGCGAAAGAACTTGCGCGATATCAACGAGCACATGGACCGCGAGTGCAAGTCAGCCGAAGCGCGGTATGGAATCGTGCTCGACGCGTCCTTGATCACCGGAATTGATCCACCGGCCGAAGTGGAGTCGGCGCTGGCTGCGATCAACACGGCCTACAACCAGATTTCGTCAGACATCAGCCTCGCGCACGCGGGAGCAGATCAAAAGTTGGTGCAGTCGCGTCGTGCGGTGGAGATCGAGACGCTCAAAGCTCACGCGGAAGTGGAACCGCTGCGCGCCATGGCCGAACAGTTGCGCGTCTTGAAGCAGAGCGGAGCGGAAGCACTGGCGGCATACGTGCGCAACGTGCGGCTGAAATTGTTCAGCGAAGCGCGTCGCGTGATCGTGGAGGTGCCCCGTGATTAAATTCTTTCTTGTGTCTGCGATCGCGACCTTCGTTGGCCTATTTATTCTCGTGCCGGTGTTGCTTGCCGTTCTGCGGCTGTTCGGATTTTACACGGTCATTCAGGAGCGCCAATGCAAGGTCTACATGTTGTTCGGCAAAGTAGTTCTCGTGCTCAGTGAGCCAGGCCTGCACTTCCTCTGGATCAAGTTGGCATGGCGCGCGCCCCTCGTACACTGGATTGGTCGCAGTTACACGCTCGATCTGCGGCTGGACCAAACCTATCAGCGCAGCCAGGCCGTCAACTCCGAAGAAGGCGCGCCCATGGGCATCGGCATCTGGTACGAAATGTTCATCAGCGATCCCGTCGCCTATCTTTTCAAGAACGCCGACCCCCGCGGCTCACTAGCCGCGAACGTCAGCAACGCGACGGTGCGCTGCCTGAGCAACATGAAATTGGCGGACATGATGGAAAACCGTCACGCGATGAGCCAGACCGTGCGCGCGGAGGTTTCGCCAAAATCCCACGAGTGGGGTTACAAACTCGGCTCGGTTTACATTCGCAAGGTGCATTTTCGCGATCACGGAATGATCAAGCAGATCGAGGAGAAGGTGGTGAATCGCTTGCGCCAGGTTACGTCGGCGATCAAGCAGGAAGGCGTCAACCAGGTGCGCATCATCACCAGTACCGCCGAGCGCCAGGCGGCAGTGGAGTTTGCGAAAGCCGAGGCGATGCGGCCGAGAATCGTCGGCGCAGCGTTGCAGGAAATTGCGCGCGCGCCGGAGATCGCGAAGGCAATGTTCGAATTGCTCGAGACCCAGAAAATCATCGAGGGCGAGGCCAACATCACGCTGGTGCCGGAGGGCAGCGGGATGTTGAAGGAATTGTTAGCTGCGCCGGAACATGCGAACCGACCTGAGCAGGTGAAAAAGTAGTTTCTATTTCACCGTCGGCGGTTTTTCCTTGTGCCACAGCGTCGATTGTTCGTAAGCGTGCGCGATTTTTAGCAGGTCTGATTCGCCCAAGGGCTTGCCCAGGATTTGAAGTCCAATCGGAAGTTTAGGATTTTCAGTAAACCCGCAGAGCAGGCTAATGCCGCAAATGCCCGCCAGATTGCATGAGATGGTGAAAATGTCCGAAAGGTACATCTGCATGGGATCGTCCGACTTTTCGCCGACTTTGAACGCCGCCGTCGGCGTTGTGGGTGTCACGATCGCATCTACTTTTTCGAATGCCTTTAGAAAATCCTGGCGAATAAGTGTTCGCACCTTTTGCGCGCGCAAATAATAGGCGTCGTAGTAGCCGCTGCTCAGGACATAGGTGCCCAAAATGATTCTGCGTTTTACCTCAGCGCCGAAGCCTGCCCCGCGCGTTTTGCTGTAGAGATTGATCGGATCACTACCTTCCACGCGCAATCCATAACGGATGCCATCGAAACGCGCGAGGTTTGCGCTGGCTTCGGCTGTCGCGACGATATAGTACGTCGCGACTGCGTATTCAGTGTGCGGCAACGAAATCTCGACGATTTCCGCGCCCATGCCTTGAAGCTGTTTCACTGCCGCCCCGACTGCCGCGGTCACGGCCGGATCGACTCCACCGATGAAATACTCTTTGGGCAAACCCAGCTTCAATCCTTTGATGTTCCCGTCCAGAGCAGCAACGTAATCCGGCACCGGCTCGGGCACGCTGGTTGAATCGCGCGAGTCGTGACCGCTCAACACCCCCAGCATCGTGGCCGCATCACGTATGTCCTTTGTGAATGGCCCAATCTGGTCCAGCGACGACGCGAACGCCACCAAACCGTAGCGCGACACACGGCCATACGTTGGCTTGAGCCCAACACAACCGCACAACGCCGCAGGCTGGCGAATCGAACCACCCGTGTCCGAACCAAGGCTCGCGATGCATTCGTCGGCAGCCACCGCCGCAGCGGAGCCGCCGGATGAACCACCCGGAATCCGCGACGTGTCCCATGGGTTGCGCGTCGTCACGAAGGCCGAGTTCTCCGTGGAGCTCCCCATGGCAAACTCGTCCATATTGAGCCGGCCGAAAATAACAGCGCCGGCTGCCTTCAGCTTTTCTGTGACTGTCGCATCATACGGCGAAACGAACTTGTTCAGAATTTTTGAGCCGCAACCGAGCGGCTGGTTCTTCACCGCGATCACGTCCTTCATCCCGACTGGAATGCCGAGCAGCGGCTTGCCTGCGCCGTCGCTTGCCAGCAACTTGTCCGCGGCCTCAGCCTGCGCCAGCGCGTCGGCTTCATCGAAACTGAGGAATGCACGAATCTCGCCATCGATTTTGCACACCCGATCAATGCACGCCTGGGTGATCTCCCGCGAAGAAACCTCACGTTTGGCGAGCCTCTGCCGAAGTTCAGAAATCGTGAGGGTATTTAACATGCCGCGAGTCGCTTCTCCTCTTTACTCAACGATCTTCGGCACCAGAAAGAGCCCGTTCGCTTTCGCCGGCGCATTTCGCAGCGCCTCTTCAGTCGGGAGCGATGGCCGAATTTCATCCCGTCGCGTGACATTGGCCAGCGGCGTGGCATGCGCCGTGGGTTCAACCTTCGAAACATCGAGCTGGCGCAGCTTCTCGATGTAACCCAGCACATTCCGGAGTTGCGCGCCGAATTTTTGCTCTTCCTCCGGCGTGAGGCTCAGGCGCGCGAGATGGGCGACATATTTAACGTTGAGGTCTGTAGCAGCCATGAAAGCGGAAAGTTAAAGGCCGACCAACAAAGTTCAAGGGAAAGAGACTACTCTTCGTCGAACTTGCGCTTGATGAGCGCTTCCAGTTCGACCACAGCTTTGGCGGCTTCTTCGCCTTCCGCCAGCACGAGCAGTTTGCTGCCGGGGCCAGCGGCCAGCATCATCAGGCCCATGATGCTCTTGCCGTTGACGCGTTCGCCGTCTTTCTCCACGAAAATGTCGCACTCAAACTTATTGGCGGTCTTGACGAACATCGCGGCGGGACGCGCGTGGATCCCCAGCTTGTTGGTCACGACCAACTCTTTGGTGATTCTCAATTCCTCGCCTGTCTTGCGCGCGGCCGCCATCTTTCGACCAGAATAGTCATCTGAACAGCGAAAGCCAAATCAAATTGTAAACGCGCAACCAAAGGCGGGCGGCAGAAAAAACGACGATGCCGCACCTGTCAACCGTGTGTTGCAATTGCACCATCTATTTGATAACCAGCGCTTCTAAATCTTTTTTGTTCTCGCCATTTGCGCGATCAGACGGTCGTTTAGCTCCTTCGCAGGATTGTAGCCCGAGCTCTTGAGCTTGGTTTGAAATGCCGCGACTTCGATCAACCGCGCAAGGTCGCGCCCCGGACGCACCGGAATAATAATGTGCGGAATCTCCACGCCAAGTATCGTCACGTACGCCTCCTCCATCCCAAGCCGGTCCACATCCGGCACTTCATTCCACGCCTTCAGCGACACCACCAAATCAACGCGCTTTTCGAGTCGCACGCTCTTGACCCCAAACATCGCCGCCACATTGATGATGCCGATCCCCCGCACCTCCATATGGTTGCGGGTGATTTCCGAACTGGTACCCATGACTTCACGCCCGTCGAGGAGCATCACCTTCGTAATGTCGTCCGACACGAGGCTGTAGCCGCGCTCGATGAGGGCCAGCACCGACTCGCTCTTACCGATGCCGCTCTCGCCGCGAATGATCACTCCCACGCCGAGGATGTCGATCATGCTGCCCATCTCACTGCCGCGCGGCGCGAACATCATTTCCAACGCCAGCGTCGCCAGGTTGATGAACTTCATCGTGATGAGCGGGCATTGGAAAATCGGAATGTCGACCTCCTCCGCCGCGCGCAAAAACTGGCGGTCCGGCCGGATATTTCGGCTGAACACTACGCACGGCACGCGGTGATTGAGCAGCTCAGTGTAACGCTTCGCGCGTTCCTCTTTCGGCAACGATTTCAGAAACGTGGATTCCGCTGCGCCGATCACCTGCACACGTTTGCTCGCGAAATACTTCGTAAAGCCGGCCAGCGCCAGCCCGGGCCGGTTCACGGTGGGTTCGCGAATGGGCCGCTTGAGCCCCGCCGCGCCAGCCAGCAGCTTGAGGCCGAGCGCGCTCGATTGCTCCGTGTAGAAGCGTTCGACTGTCACCAGGTCGCGTTGCATAGCTACATATTGAAATCCGGTCCGAGATAAATGTCGCGGGCCTTCGGGTCATTGGCCAGGAACTCCGAGTCGCCTTCGCACATCACTTCGCCGCGCACGATAATGTAAGCGCGATCAACCAGCTTCAGCGTTTCACGCGCGTTGTGGTCCGTGATCAAAATTCCCAGCCCGCGCTCTTTCAGCCGCCGAACGATCTTTTGCACCTCGTAAACCGCCAGCGGATCGATCCCCGCAAATGGCTCGTCCAACAGCAGCAAACGCGGGCTTGTTACAAGCGCGCGCGTGATTTCCAGCCGGCGTTTCTCGCCCCCGCTCAAAATGTATGCCTTGCTTTTGGCCAGCGGCGTCAGGTCCAGCTCGTCCAGCAGGTATTTCAGCCGCAGCTTGCGCTCCGCCGAATTGATCCGGCACGTCTCCAGAATCGCCAAAATATTTTCTTCGACCGTGAGCTTGCGGAACACCGACGGCTCCTGCGTCAAATAGCCCATGCCGAGACGCGCCCGTTTGTGCATCGGCCAGGACGTCACGTCATGTCCCTGAAAACGCACAGCTCCGGCATCCGGCCGGACGACCCCCACCACCATATTAAACGTCGTCGTTTTGCCGGCGCCGTTCGGCCCAAGCAACCCGACGATTTCGCCGGGGCCAACCTCAATCGACACGCCATTGACCACGCTGCGCTTGCGATACTCCTTCTGCAAGCGGTCAGTAACAAGAAGCGCACGTTCGGACGCGGCGCTTGCGGGCGATGATTGCTCGGCCATTGGTTGCACGGAATCCCGGGTCATGACTCCCGCCAGCTTGGCCTGTTCATCTTATCAACGGCAAGTTGGATTGATTGGTTGCGCCCGTCGCCGGTCGCTGGCCCTGGCCACGGGGCTTGATGACCGTGAACTTCTTCTGCGTAACATCATACAGCAACGCTTCCGCCTCCGTAATCTTGCCCGAAAACGCATCATCCGGAAACTCCGCCGTGGGATTGCCCGTCAGTTCGACCGTGTTATTCGTGAGCGAGTAAACCGCGCGCTGCCCGAAGGCCTTCCGATTTTCATGCGCCAGTTGCACGTCGCGCACGGCCACCAGCTCGCGCAACCGATTGGTGTGCGTGAAGAATTCTCCGATCACCATCTGCGCGCGCAGGCTGGAAGTCACCGGCGCATTCGTGGTGGAGCGCTCCACCTGCGCCGCGGCGACATCCGTCTCAGCGATCACACGCCGGATCCACCCGTTCGTCGCCAGCAGCACGGTCAATGCATTGCAATCCAGGCTCTTCGATACCGTCACGCCGTTCGTGGACGTATAAGGAAACTGGTCGATGTGTACCTCTTCTTTGGCCGTGGCGCTTTCGACCTGGTTGCTGTTGAAGCGTAGCGCCAGCCACCCGCACTTGAGCGCTCCCACCGCGTTCGTCCCCTCAAGAAAACGGCTCCTCACGTTGTCACGGAATGTGAGCAGGCTGCCCCGGTAATCGAAATTGTCGCACCACAACTCCAGGTACTGAGGCGCGTTGGTCGCGGCGACAATGTTGGTGCTGGTCCCCGGCGCGTTGCTGCGCACGTTCAGGAACGGGCTCATAAGGCTCTGCTTGCCCAACTCAGCCATCGGCAGGCGCACGTACGCATTGCTGTTCACGGCAAAAATTCGGTTCGTCCGGTCCAGAAAAAGCGTCTCGCCCGACACAATCCGCTCGCCCGTTTGCCAAAAAGCGTTGCCATTGAGCTCCAGCACGCCAGTCGCTTCCCCCAACCGGGCCTCGTCCGCCGTCGCGCGGCTCTTGTCCTCCGTGCTGACAATCACGACATTGGTTGCCGCGCGCACGGTGCGTCCAGGGTGATTCGTGGTCGATAACTGCACCTGCAGCAACTCTGCCGTCACCTCAAGGTCCCCCGAAACAACGTTCGTCGTCCGAGGCGCGTTGGTCCGCACGGCCGGAGCGCTCGCGAACAGCGTTTGCCCCGCCAGCGAAACCCGCGGCAGCTTGAGATACGTGCCCTCTTCGGCCTGGAAACGCTGCTCCCGCAGATCAAACCAAAACCGCTTCGCCAGCGCCTCCCGCAATTGGTCCTGCCACCGCGCGCGGTTGCCGGACAGCAAAACCGTCTCGCGGCCCTCGATCATTTCGTACACCGCGTGGTCCCCCGTCGCGCTGCTCCCGTCCGCCTTGTTGAACAGCACCACGTCCTGTCGCGCCACAATGCTCTCCAGCGCGCCGTTCGTGGACCGTTTCCCGTGCAGTTCCTGGCAGGCCAACTCGAACTGCGTCGCATCGACGCGCACATTGTCGAGATACGTCACCGTGTTTGACGACTGCGCGAAAAACATCCGGTCGGAAAGAATCGTCACGTAGTTCGTATTCGCCACAGCGTTTGTCGCCGCCAACGCGACCACATTGGTCCGCGGTCTCGCAAGCCGGTCAGTGAGCAGCGCCGGGCGCGAGCGGTTGGTGCGAACATGCGCGGCCATGTCCTCCCGAATGCGCGTCTCGACTTTATTCGAGAGCGTCAGCGTCATGTTCGTGAAACTGCAAAAGAAACCGACCCCATCCAGGAACAGCAGCCCGTTGTCGGCGTTCACCGACAGCCTGGCCGGCGACGACACCGTTTTCTGCGCGTGATTGTAAACGCATTCCGGCGAACTCGCGACGAGGTTGGTCCGTCCAAATCCGTCATAATGCTCCAGGTGCATGCCCACCATCCGGTAAGTGGAGTTGGGTTGCAGCTCGGCCGTCTTGCTCGTAATCAGCAATTTGAGCCGATTGGTTTGCCCCCGGGTCAGCTCATGCGCCTGATAATAAATAGGAAACTTGATCCCCTCGCCCTGGAACGCCTGCCCGAGCGCAGCGGGCGCCAACATCACCGCAAGCACCAAGCCCAAAGCCAAGCGGCTCCCATGAACGCCCGACTCCAGGCCTTTCAACACGGTCCTGTTCCCGGTCCCATAAATCACTTTCCGGAAATCTTTGCTGGGTGCGTCACCAATCGCAACGTATATAACACAAAGTCCCACTGGCTCAACCGCCAGGACTACGAGCACGGGGCGTGTTCGCCCAGCCAGGGCGCGCTGGCCAGTGCACCGCGGGAAATACCACCCTCGCAGCGGGCCAGGCGCGGAGGAAAATTAACGCTATGATCGTTTACGCCGACGCTCAGTTCCAGCCCATCGCCAGCGAAATATTGGTGGCCATCGAAACACGCCTGCGCGCCACCGATCCATCCTCGCTCGACGATCTCCGCACATTGTTGATCCAGGCCGGTCAATGGCGAATGATCGCCAGCGGCTCTCATGATTCCCACCGACGGTGTTGGAGGAGTTAAGGAAACGGCCTGAAAAGCCGATAAACACCCCACAGACATGGATGCGGCAGCCCGCCATAATCGGCCTATCGGCAGTAACTTATGCGCGGCGGACGACAGGTGGCTCAGTGGCTGGTGGTGCAGGAATACGGCGGAAGACAAGCGCCTCTGTGGCGACCCGAGTTTCGGGGGTGTGCTGAATTTGACGATTGACAAAGCCGTCGTATATTCAGGCAAGGCACGATGAGATTTGGTAGCAGCAGAAGTGTAGTTATAGCCGGCGACGGTTTGCCGGGCCTCAGCTCTTAGGCGAGCTGAAGCTCGCGTGCCTGAAAGTGCTCTCCGTCGCGGGCAAGCGACGGAAATGAGTGCACAGCGCCAAATAAGTTCAGAAGGGTACCGCGGGAGATTCCCGCTGCTCAGCACGGGCGCGCGCTGGCCTCTCCTGTCCCGCACCCGGCCTGATCGCATCGTCACGGTCGCTTCGCTTTCCAAGCGCATTCCGGATGAGTTCATCGTCCGCACTCTGGCCCGGCGGCTCACCGAGGAAACGGATGCCCGCGTTTTGCTTCTGCACCTGGAACGGGTTGACCGCAGCTTAACGTTGCGGGACTGGGCCCGCGTTGCCCCGCGCGTGAACGGCGAGTTTTGCTTTGCCCCGCATCTGGAATTTCTCGCCCCACGAGCCGAGCGCCTCCACATGCGGATTGATGAAGGCGGCACGACAGAATTCGTGACCCCGGTTTCAACGTCTTCGTCCTCCATGCTTGGAGAGATGCTGGACCACTTTACCCGCCATTATCATTACGTGATCGTGCATGTGGCGGTGGAGGCATCCGAACCGCTGCTGCTGGAGTGCTTCGCGAAATCAGATCGCACGTTCCTGCTCCTGCAACCCACGAGCGCCGACCTGTATCAGCGCGACTTGTTGCTGCGCGAGATGCGCACCCTCGGCAAAGGCGAGAACGTCAAAACGATCATTTGCCGGGAAAAGGGCGAAGAACATTTCAACGAGCTGCTCAAGCAAATGGGTTCGGCGGTTCACGGATTCGTCCACGACTGCCCGGCGGTGGCCAGCGCGCAAAACCTCGACGACTGGAATGAAAATGCATTTCGCGGAGACATTGGCCGGCTCGCGCGCGAGATCGCTCACAAGCGCGTCGGCCTGGCGTTGTCGTCGGGCGGCGCGCGCGGCCTGGCGCACATCGGCGTGATCCAGGTGCTCGAAGAGAACGGGATCGAAGTGGATGTGATTGCCGGCTGTAGTATGGGCTCTTATGTCGGGTCGGTGTGGGCTTACGGTTACGACGGGCTGGCGATGGAGCGCCTGGCGCGCGAAGTCGAACATCGTTGGGGCCTGCTGGAGTTAATCGATCCGTTCATTCTGCCGCGGCAGGGGTTCCTGCGCGGCGAAAAAGTCAAACGGCGCCTAAAGCGCTCAATCAGTGACGTGCATTTTTCCGAGTTGGTCCGGCCGTTGCGGATCGTCGCGACGAATTTGTCCACCCTGGAACGCGAAATTTTCTCCAGCGGCGAAGTGGCCGCGGCGGTGCACGCCAGCAGCGCGATTCCCGGCGCGTGCGTCCCGGTGAAGATCGACGGCGAACTTTATATCGACGGCGGCATTGCTGATCCGTTGCCGGTGGATGTGCTGGAAGAGATGGGCATCGAGCGGATCATTGCGGTGAACACAATTCCGACGGCGGCTTACCTGCGGTGCCGACACGAGATGGAGCGCGACCATGCCGAGGTGACGGGCCGGCGCAGGCACAAGATTCGCGCCATCATCAACGAATATCTGAACTACTTCGCGCCGGGAAACATTCTCGACACGATCCTGAGAAGTTTCCACGGGGCGCAAATGCGAGTGGCTGAAATTTCCTGTTTGCACGCCGACCTCGTGCTGCGGCCGCTGTCGTTCGACGGGCGCTGGCACGATTTTCGGCGCCCCGGGAAATACATCGCGCTGGGGAGGCGCGAAGCCGAAGAGCACCTGGCGGAAATCCAGGCGCTGGTCAACAGAAAGGAGCCAACCCATGAACTCGAAACTGCTGAAGAGCCAGTGGCAACACTTACCTGAGGCGACCATCCGCCGCTTGCAAGGGCAACAGCTCAGGCGCTACCTGTGCGAGACGGTGGTGCCGTTCTCGGCGCATTACCGCGAGCTGTTCAAGAAGCATGGCTTGCGCCCGGAAGCGATTCGCTCGCTCGAAGACCTCGAACAGATCCCGTTCACGTCGAAGGCCGATTTGCTGAACACACCGGACCATCCGCAAAAGAGCCGCGACTTTCTGTTGATTCCAGACCTGGACGTGTTGAAGAAGCGGCCCTCGACCATTGTCCGCGCGCTGGTGCGGGGACGCGAACACGTGAAGGAAGGTTTTGAACGCGAGTTCCGCCCGATCTTCATGACGAGCACGACGGGACGTTCGGCTGATCCGATCCCGTTCCTGTTTTCGCAGCATGACCTGGACAATCTCTCAGTTGGGGGCGATCGCATCATGCAGATCTGCGGCGCGCAAAAGGACTTTCGGCTGCTCAACATGTTTCCGTACGCGCCGCACCTGGCATTTTGGTTCCTTCACTACGCGGCGACGGCGCACGGGCTGTTCTGCCTGAGCACGGGCGGCGGAAAAGTCCTCGGCACCGAAGGCAACTTGCGCCTGATCACGAAGGTGCGGCCAGACGTGCTCGTTGGTATGCCGACATTTATATATCACGTGCTCCAGCAAGCGGTTGAGGCAGGCATACGCATCGAGTCGCTGAAGAAGCTCGTGCTCGGCGGCGAGAAAGTGGCGGAAGGGATTCGCCGCAAACTGCGCATCCTGGCCCACAAGCTCGGCTCGCCGAACGTGCAGGTGCTCGCGACCTACGGCTTCACGGAGAGCAAAATGGCGTGGGCGGAGTGCCCCTATCCTCACGACGACGATCCATCGGGCTACCATGTTTATCCAGACCTTGGAATTTTCGAAGTAGTCGATCCGAAAACGGGTATCGCGCAGCCGCCCGGTGCGCCTGGCGAGCTGGTCTACACACCGCTCGACGCGCGCGGGAGCGTGGTGTTGCGTTATCGCACGGGTGATTGCATCGACGGTGGGCTCGTGTATTCGCCGTGCCCGTACTGCAAGCGCACGATGCCTCGGATCGTCGGAAAAATTTCGCGCAGCTCGGAAGTCAAATCGATGCAGCTTGATAAGATCAAGGGGACGCTGGTGGACTTCAACCAGTTGGAACACGTGCTCGATGACGCGTCGAACATCGGCGCATGGCAGCTCGAACTTCGAAAGCGCAACAATGATCCGATGGAGCTCGACGAGTTGGTCCTGCACGTCCACAAAACCGGCACCGTGGAAGATCAGAAGCTCTGTCGGGAAATAAACAATCGGTTTATTGAGCGCACGGAGATTCAGCCGAACCGGATCGTGTTTCACGACGCCGATGAACTGCGGCAATTGCAAGGCGTGGGCACGCAATTGAAGGAACAAAAGATCATCGACAACCGGCCAAAGACGACCGCCGCGATCGCTATCGGCGGCAATGGCAACGGAAAGCCGGAGCCAATGACGCGCACGGAGGTGGCGCGATGAGCGGAACACGATTGGTCATTGTTGACGGAGTCCGCACGCCGTTTTCAAAAATGGGCACGGACCTGGCGCATCTTGGCGCCGACGAATTGGGGCGCATCGCCGTGAGCGCGTTGCTCGCAAAGACGGCGCTGGACCCGGCGACGATCGACGAAGTGATTTTTGGTTGCGTGGCGCAACCCGCCGATGCCGCCAATGTGGCGCGCGTCATTTCGTTGCGCGCTGGAATTCCGGAGCACGTTCCGGCGATCACCGTGCACCGCAACTGCGCATCGGGCTGCGAAGCGATCACGCAGGCGCAGGAAAAAATGCTGGCGGGACGCGGTTCGATTTTCATCGTGGGCGGCGCGGAAAGCATGTCGCAGGTCCCGCTGCTGTATAGTCATAGCGCCGCGAAAAAGTTCACGCGCCTGGGGCGATCAAAATCACTCTGGCAACGCATTTCGGCAATGGCCGCATTTCGGCCCTCGGATTTCAAACCGCGCATTGGCCTTCAACTCGGCCTGACTGATCCGGTTTGCGGACTGAACATGGGCGACACCGCCGAAGTGCTGGCGCGCGAGTTTGGAATTACGCGGGAATTGCAGGACGCCTTTGCGCTCGAATCGCACCAACGCGCGGTCGCGGCGCAGGAGAAGCTCGCGCAGGAGATTTGTCCAGTTTATCCCGCGAAGTCCAGGGGGCCCATTCTGGCCGACAACGGCCCGCGCAAGGAGCAAACGATGGAAGCCCTGGCGAAGTTGCGACCCGTCTTCGACAAGAAAACGGGGACGGTCACGGCAGGCAACTCCTCGCAGATCACGGATGGCGCGGTCGCGCTGCTCGTGATGACGGAACAGAAAGCCGCGGAGTTGAAGATGCGGCCTTTGGGAATTTTGAGCGGCTACGCCTACGCGGGTTGCGACCCGGTGCGCATGGGACTCGGGCCCGTCTTCGCGATCGCGAAGGCCGAAGAGAAAACCGGGCTGGCGCTCGAACATGCGGATTTGATCGAGTTGAACGAGGCCTTCGCGGCGCAAACGCTGGCGGTTTTGAAGTCCCTGCGCTCGGATGAATTTGCAGTGAAGTTTCTAAAGCGTTCGCGGCCCGTCGGCAAAGTGCCGAAGGACCGGCTCAACGTGAACGGCGGAGCGATTGCGCTCGGGCACCCTGTCGGCGCGACCGGCGCGCGCCTGGTGCTCACGAGCTTGAAAGAACTTGAAAGAAGGCAGGCTAAACGCGCCCTGGTCTCATTATGCGTCGGCGGAGGCCAGGGCGCCGCTCTTTGGCTGGAAAGACCCTGACATGACGACGATGGAGCAAATTGAGGAGCCAAAAACTCCGGCTCGCGAAACTGCCCCGACGGTGAAAGAGTCACCGCGTATGGCAGCGGCGATTCGGCGCGAGGTCACGGAAGATCAAATCTGCATTCTCACCTTCGACCGGCCCGACTCGGCCGCGAACATTTTCGACCAGGCGACGCTCGAAGAATTGGGGCAACATCTCGACGCGATCGCTGGGAACAGCGCGTTGCGCGGCGTGATTCTCGCGAGCGCGAAAAAATCCATTTTCATCGCCGGGGCGGACCTGCACTCGATGTCGCAGTTCACGGAACCGGAACAACTCGACCACCTCATTCGCCTCGGGCAACGGACGTTCGATCAGCTTGAGACGCTGTCGATTCCCACGATTGCGGCGATTCACGGCGCGTGCGTGGGCGGCGGATATGAAATTTGCCTCGCGTGCGACTACCGGATTGCGAGTTCGGACCGCGCGACGAAGATTGGCTTGCCGGAAACGCAGCTTGGCATTTTGCCGGCGTGGGGCGGCTCCACTCGCCTGCCGCGGTTGATCGGCCTGCTGAAGGCGCTGGATATTATCCTCGGCGGCAAGACCGTCGCCGCGAAGCACGCGCTGAAGCTCGGGATGATCGACGAGGTCGTTTACAAGGAGTATTTGCTCGACTATGCGCGCGGCCTGTTGACCAAGCGCGGCAACAAATTGAGGCGCCGGCGCAGGCCGCTCATGACGCGCCTGGTGAACACGCGACTGGCGGCGCGGATCATCACGAAGCGCGTGCAGCCGCAGTTGCACAAGAAGACGCGCGGGCATTATCCGGCCCTGCCGAAAGCTCTCGCGGTCGTGACGGAGGGGCTGGGCCGACCTGCGTCCGGTTCGCTCGATTTGGAACGGCGCGCGATTCTCGATCTGGCGGACACCGAAGCCTGCAAAAACCTCATTCGCCTGTTTTTCCTGCAGGAGCGCGCGAAGAAACTCACCGCGGGAAGCGACACCGGTAAATGGTTTGCAAAACGCGTGGCCGTGATCGGCGCGGGCGTCATGGGCGCAGGCATTGCGCAATGGGCGGCGGCCCGCGAAATCTTTGTCACGCTGCGCGACATCAACGCCGAGCAGGTCGGCAAGGGAGTCGCGACGATCGCGAAGCTGTTCGCGGAAGGAACGAAGCGAAAGGTGTTCACGCCAGTCGAAGCGCGGGCGGCCATGGACCGCATCGCTCCCGTCGCATCGGAGGTTCCTTTGACGAACTTTGATATTGTGATCGAGGCGGCGGTCGAAAAGATGGAGCTGAAGAAGCAGATTTTTGCGCGCCTCGACGAACTCACCAGCGCGCGCACGATCCTGGCCACGAATACTTCGGCTCTCTCCGTCTCCGAACTCGCTGCAGCCACGCGGCATCCCGAGCGCGTCGTCGGCATTCACTTCTTCAACCCCGTGCATCGCATGCAGTTGGTGGAGGTCATCGTCGCGAAACAGACATCACCGGAAGTCGTAAGCCGCGCGGTCAAATTCGTGCAGCAGATCGGCAAGCTGCCCGTGGTGGTCAAGGACAGTCCGGGTTTCCTCGTGAATCGTATTTTGATGCCCTACCTCATCGAGGCGGGCCACCTGTTCGAGAATGGCGCCCGCATCGAGAACATTGACCAGGCGATGCTCGAGTTCGGCATGCCCATGGGGCCGCTGCGGCTCATCGACGAAGTCGGGGTCGATGTCGCCAATCACGTTGCCGAGACGATTGCGCAAAACTTCGCCAATCGCCTGCGCACGCCGGGTCTGCTCGCCGCCATGATGCAGGACAGCCTCCTTGGCCGAAAAAACGGACGGGGCTTTTACCTGCACGACAAGCGCTCGAAGGGCTCGGACGTGAATGAAGATGTCGAGAGATTTAAGAAGGGCGCTTCGGCCGCGGCGTTGACTCGCGAAGAACTCCGCCAGCGCATGATATTGCTGATGGTCAACGAAGCCGCACGTTGCCTGGAAGAAGGCATCGTTGGTGAAGCTGCGGACGTGGACTTCGGCATGGTGATGGGCACTGGTTTCGCGCCGTTCCGCGGCGGACCGTTGCGCTATGCCGACAGCGCAGGCGTCCCGCAACTGGTTGAGGAGATGTACAAGCTCGCCAGCAAAGGCGAGCGGCAATTTGCCCCTTGCGCACTGCTGGAATCCATGGCGCCGCAGCAACAAAAATTTTATCCAAAGAAAGGAATAGTGAAATGACACCGACACCCGCGATGCCCGAAGAGCCGAAATCGCCCGAGCAAGCGCCGCTGATCGACACGTCAAAGATGTCGGAAGGCCAGCGCGCCGCGCTTGAATTGACGGAGGCCGCGCGCGACGAAGCCGCCGCCAAACCGAGCCTCGCCAGCGGTTTATTCATGGGGCGGTTTGATCTCGACGCGGTTTTTCCATTCCCGGAACAAAGACCCGAGGACCGCGACCAGGGCGATGCATTTCTCGAACGCCTGGAAAAATTCCTGCGCGAGAAGGTCGACCCGGACGCAATTGATCGCACGGGGGAAATCCCGCAGGAGGTCATCGACGAACTTGGGCGCATGGGCGCATTCGGGATCAAGATTTCGCCGCAGTACGGCGGGTTGGGATTGTCGCAAACCAATTACTCGCGGGCGGCGATGTTGCTCGCCAGTTACGACGGCAATCTCACCGCCCTGCTCTCAGCGCATCAATCCATTGGCGTGCCGCAACCGCTCATCATGTTCGGCACCGAGGAACAGAAGCGCAAATATCTTCCGCGCGTGGCCAAAGGAGAGATTTCCGCATTTGCGCTCACCGAGCATGGCGTGGGTTCCGACCCCGCCACGATGGAGACGCGCGCCGAACCGACGCCCGACGGAAAACATTTCGTGATCAACGGGGAAAAACTCTGGTGCACGAACGGCGTAAAGGCTGGGGTGATCGTCGTGATGGCGCGCACGCCATCAGTGAAGATCAACGGCAAAGAGAAAAAGCAGATCACCGCGTTCATCGTAGACATGAACACGCCGGGCGTCGAAGTCGTGGCCCGTTGCCGCTTCATGGGCCTGCGCGCGCTCTACAACGGCGTAATTCGTTTCACGGATGTCAAAGTGCCGCGCGAAAACATTCTTCTCGCGGAAGGCAAGGGCCTGAAGGTGGCGCTTTCCACACTAAACACGGGCCGGCTTACGTTGCCGGCTGCGTGCGTGGGCATGTCGAAGAAATGTCTGCAGTACGCGAAGGACTGGGCCGCGAAGCGCGTGCAATGGGGCGCGCCCATCGCAAAGCATTCAGCCATTGCGGACAAAATCGCGCGCATGGCCGCGAACACGTTTGCCATGGAGTCGATGACGCTGCTGGCCGCCAGTCTCGTTGATCGCGATAAGAAAGCCGATATCCGCCTCGAAGCGGCCATGTGCAAATTGTGGGGCACGGAGATGGGCTGGCAGATCGTCGATGACACCATGCAAATCCGCGGCGGGCGCGGTTATGAAACAGCCGACTCGCTCAAGGCGCGCGGCGATGAAGCGGTGCCCATCGAGCGATTCATGCGCGATTGCCGAATCAACACGATTTTCGAAGGCTCCAGCGAAATCATGCGACTGTTCCTCGCGCGAGAAGCCCTTGATCCGCATCTCAAAGTCGCCGCGGCTGCGCTGAATTCGCAGTTGCCGATGGGCACGCGGGCGAAGGCCGCGTTGAAGGCCGGGATTTTTTACGCAGGATGGTATCCGCGGCAGTGGGTTGGCTTCGGCAGCGGCGCGGGCCGCCTTTCATCGCCGTTGCGCAAGCATGTGCGATACGTGGCGCGCACTTCGCGGCGTCTCGCACGCAAATTATTTCACGCCATGGTGCGGTTCGGTCCCAAACTGGAAAAGCAGCAAGTGTTGCTGGGCCGGTTTGTGGACATAGGCACGGAACTGTTCGCCATGGCGGCGACTTGTTCGCGCGCCGATCAACTGGCCAAACGCGGCGGCGAGCACGCAAAGGAAGCTTTGCAACTCGCGGACTACTTCTGCGAGACCGCGCGCCTGCGAATTGAGGCGAGGTTCCATGGTCTGGGTCACAACGCCGATTCGAAAGGCTACAAGTTCGCGCAGAAAATTGTGCAGAAAACGCCGGCTTATCTCGCAGATGGAATCGTGGGTTAGCGGTTTGTCATCGCCACGGAGTTCGGAGGAACTATGATGAAACCCGTCCCGGGAAAGTCCGGTGGCAAGGGCGGAAGTGGCAACGCTTTACGGTCCACAAGCCTTCGCCAGATTTCACGGTCCCGCGGGGTCATCGCCTGCCACCGCTCGACGCTTCTAAGAAACTGATCCTGCTCTTCGCGCGAGAGCGCGCTAAATTTCTGGAAGCCGTGAATGCACTGCTCGCGCTCCGCCCGCGGCAACCTGTCGAAGGTTCGTAATGTCTGCGCCATTTGCCGGCGCTCCGCATCGCTCAACGTGTGGATTGAATCCAGCGCCTTCGTCTTCTCCTTCTCTGAAAGTTCGAAGAACTCCTGAAAATTGTGGTAGAGCTCGGCGCGCTTTTCCGGATGCAACTTATACAGATAATCCCTGCTCTTGTTGATTCGTTCCTGCATGTTGGTCGACAGCTGCGACCCCGTGCTGGTGGCCGGCACGCGCCTTCCCGTGCTCGCGTAGGCGTCAATCGCCGGCTCGCACTCCAGCACGTCACGCTGCTGTTCCGGCGTGAGCTTGTCCCATAAACGAAGGCGTTCCTCGATCAACGGACGGTCGCGCTCAGGTATTGCCTGGATGCGCAGCACGCGATTGGATGGCGCCATGCTCATGAGCGGCAGCAGGTGCCAGCGCATTTCCAATGTACGCAGGCGGTCCTCCCGTTCTGCGGGCGGAAGCGCTTCGTACTCCTTGAGCTTCCCCGTCACAAATGCCCGCGATTTAGCGGAGTACTTCTCCAGCGCCGTCTGCCGTTGCTCCGCTGTCATGGGCAGCAGTTCGCGGAAGAATTGAATCGGCGACGGCGGCATTGGCGGGGGCTGAGGCACGCGCGCGGCCTGCTGCGCTGGGTTCGCGACCCGGGTCGCTGGGTCGGCAGCCTGCATCGCGCACGACGTGGCGCTCACTAATATAATGATGGTCCGCAAAAACATACGCTATTGCAAAGCGGCCAATAACTCTTCCTCTGAAACCGTTGGCACGTGGCTCAAGTGGTGGATGGCCTCGAAGTTCTGCATTACGTCAGGCGATAACACTGAGGCCACCGGCGTCACGCGCATAACATCCTGCACCATCTCGGAGCGCTGACGTTCGCGGTACTGGACAACGGCCGTCCCAGCCAGCAGACCCAACAGGAGGACCGCCGCAAAACGCGGCACCAGCCCCCTCCACCACGAGGTCAACCTGCCCCGGCCCGCCTTCTTTCGTTCTTCGCGCTGGAGCTCAAGGTCAAGTTTCCCAAGCACCTGGGCGGTGAAATTCGAAGCCACCGACGCATCCGACAACCGATCAAGCTGCTGATTCAGCGCCATTTCATCTTCCCACTCGGTCTGTTTTTCGGGATGCGCCGTAAGCCAGCCTTGCAACTGCGCTTCTTCCTCGGCGGTCAGTTTGCGGCGCCAACTGGCTTCGAGGAGATCATTGTAAAGGTCGTCATTCATCGAGTTGCTTTCTATTCAAACCCGTTGATGGGTCAAAGTTCCTGTCAATCTGCCCCATGCCACACCCCTGTTCTTAAATATGGCTTCAGCCGTTCCTTCAAAGTCTCGCGCGCGCGATGAATCAGCGATTTCGTCGCCGACACCGAGCACCCGAGCACTTTCGCGATCTCTTCGTACGACACGTCCTCCTGCCGGCACAACAGCAGCGCCGTGCGTTGCTTTTCCGGCAGCGCGTTCACCGCCTCGTCCACCTTCACTTCCAGTTCGCGTTGCAACAGCGCGTCCGGCGCCGAAAATGTCCGCGCATCTTCAAGTTGCCGCGCTGGATGCTCCTCGTCCCCTTCCCGAGTCGCGTCGATGGAATCTGCCGGATGACGCGAGCGCCGCCGGATTTCGTTCAGGCAAAGATTCCGGGCGATAGTGAAAATCCACGTGGAAAACTTCGCCGTGACTTCGTAGCGATGAGCGGATTTGTAAACCTGCAGGAACACGTGCTGCGCCACGTCCTCGGCTTCAGTGACATCCCGCAACGTGCGCAAGACCAGATTCATTACGGGCTGTTTGTAACGGTCCACCAGCAAGGCAAAAGCATCCCGATCCCCCTCACGCACTCGCAGCATCAGGGCGGCATCGGGATCAATCTGATCGGACATCAAGTCCAACAATGTAGCAAAAACCGCCCAAAGGTGAAAGTTGCGATGAAAAAGCGCCTCCCTCTTTCTCGTAGACGAAACCCCGTCGGCGGCTATGCTCGCCCCGTGAAACTGGGGATTCTCGAGATGGGAGATGCTGAGTATGGAGACTGCATCTTTGTGGATTTGAATGGGTTCAAGATGCTCATCGACGGCGGACACCCTGGCGATTTCGAAGGGGGCGCAAAGATCCGCAATCAACTCAAAAAGCTCACTCCTGAACCCTTCGAGGTCGATCTTTTAGTAGTGACGCACTCGCACAACGACCATATTGGATGTCTGCCTGAGATGGTGAAAAACAAAAAGCTCAAGGCGAAGGTTGCCCTCGTGTCCGATCCGGACAATCGCTGGGGCAAACCGGGCGGCCAGGACACGTTGGAATTGGACGCACGCGCGCGCACCGTGCTGGATTTGTTGGGCGAGGAATTGCCGCCCCCAGACAGCCCCAACTTCGAGGCCGCGGTGGACGCAGGAGTGACGCTGGAGAAGCGTTACCGCGACATGATTGAGGCCTTGAAGAACGCCAACACGAAGGTGGTGCGCTATCGAACTGATCCGCAGAAACCGGTCACGGATTTGTTGAAGGGGAAAGGCGTGGAGATTCTCGGCCCGACCAAGAAACATTTAACAATTTGCAGTAACGCCCTCACCAAAGCGCACCAGGACGCCGTCGAGGTACTGCGAACTACCCTGGGGCAGGACGCCACGATCTCCACTGCAGACGCAGTCAGAACAATACTCGAGGATTCGTTCGACGCGCTGGATGCGGCCAAGGTCAAAGGTGCAATTAACGATCTTAGCATTGTGATGACAGTGAAGCTGGGGAACGACAAGGTGCTGCTGCCGGGCGACATGCAATTCGCGGACCCCGAGATGACCGGCCTTGAAGCCGAAATGAAGAAGCTCGTGCAGAAGGTAAAGTCCAAAGGGCCTTACAAAGCGATCAAGATTGCGCATCACACCAGTTACAACGGATGGGACAAGGCCCTACACAACGACGTGCTGCCCGCAGAAATCCTTGTGCACTCCGGTGGGCGCATCGACGAGGATCATCCGGAGAAAAAGACGCTCGACATGCTGGAGGAATTCTCGGCCGGTCACACGTTCCTGCGCACGGACCGGAACGGGTTAATTGTTTTGGAAATGAAGAACGGGCAGTTGGAGACCAGTTTCAAAGGAACGCCCAATGATTTCACGCCGAACGAAGGGCATGACGTGGGACTCACGAAGACAAAGGAGCCGCAAGTGAGCGTGAAACGAACATCGGGAGACATTGTGCGGGTGATCGCTGAGATCCCGAACAGCCCTTCGAAGGTGACCATCGCGGTGGAGATTTCAGGCGGGGGCGAGCAGCTTAAAAAAAAACTTTAGCGCTCCCGGATCGCTTCCCGGATTTTAGCCGCCTTTTGGTGATAACCAATCGCGCGCGGCTGGCGTCGAAGCTCGACGGCGGATTCGTCGATTCTCTATTAGAAAAAATCACGAGCGCAGGCGGCGAGTGTGTGACCGAGGTACCGTATCCATTTTCTGGGGCAGCTCTGGCAAGGACGCTCAAGCCGCATTTCAACGCCAATACCTTTCGCGGGGTCGTGCTGCTGGGCGATTACGACGTGGTAGCGCCGGCGCGCTTTGATTGTCTTCCGCGCGAAATTCGCGAAGCGCTCGCCGGCAGCGAAGATGACCCGGACAATTTCCTGGTATGGAGCGACCTGCCGTATGCCTCCATAGATGAGGATGAAACACCGGAATTGCCCGTGAGCCGGATTCCCGACGCGCACTCGGAAGAATTGATCGCGCGTTGCCTTGCCGCGCTACCGCCGGCGTCGCGGAAATTCATGTTCCGCAATATCAACCGGCCGTTCGCCGACGGGGTATTTGCCGCCGCCCCAGGCACGACGACGCGCGGGGTCACTTCAGCCGCAACCAGACCAGATGATCTCACCACGAATGATCTCGGCCAGTCCCACCTGTATTTCATGCTCCACGGAAGCGATTTTGATGCAGAGCGATTTTGGGGCGAGGAAGATGGGTCATATCCCGAGGCCGTCAACCGTGCCTCCTTCGAATCCAACATTGGCGGGGTGGTGTTCGCGGGCTGCTGCTGGGGCGCTTTGATCGGGCGAGAACCCGCCTCGCGCGTCGTCAGTGGTGATCCTCCGCCCTCGCGCGCGATCCAGTCGTCAATTGCACTCACGTGCCTGATGCGTGGGGCATCAGCTTTTGTCGGCTGCACCGGCGCGCACTATTCGCCTCTCGAAAAGCCATTCAACTATTACGGAAAACCTCTGCACAATCTCTTTTGGGCGGCGATCGCCGAAGGCCGGCGTCCCGCTGAGGCGCTCTTCGTCGCGCGCCAGGCGTATCTGAAGAATATCCCCCACCGCACTTCCAACGGAAACGCGTCTGTCGCCGACGTGGCGGTGGAGTTCAAATTGTATCACCAGTTTACCTGTCTGGGTTTCGGCTGGTAATGGGAAGAAAAATGGCTTACCTTCGTAAGTGAAAGGCAGCGCTCAACCATGAAGACGAGCTATCACAAATTTGCCGTAATCGATTCGGTCAAGTCCAAGCCCAAAGCGCGCCCGAAGGTCGATGCTGCAAGTCCATCGTTGACCGCCCTCCAAAAGAAGTTCGGCGCCAAAAAGCTAAAGAAGCTTTCCAACACGGTCGTCTACAAGCGTGCCGTCCCCAAAACCACCGCCGTCGACGGCTCCGCCAGCTCCAAGCGCTTGCTCGTGGAACGCAACCGCGTCATCGGTGCCCAGGGCTAATCCTCACGGCTTGGTGACCCGCTTCTCCAGCCGCCCGACTAAATCTCCTTCACCACGCCCCATTGAACGTCGAGGCGCTTAGTGAGGAAGAGGGTGACGGCGCGCACGAGGATTTTGGCTTCGAGTTTGCGGCCGGCCTTGATGATGTCGATGAGGCGTGTGTTCGCGCGGACGCTCAGGCTGCCTTGCGCGATGATCGGTCCTTCGTCGAGGTGCATAGTGACGAAGTGCGCCGTGACACCGATGATCTTCACACCGCGCTCCCAGGCCTGCCGGTAAGCCTGCGCTCCCGGAAAACTCGGCAGCAGGGACGGATGGATATTGATGATCTTGTTCTTGTAACGCCACACGACGTTCGGCGAGAGAATTTTCATGAACCGCGCGAGCACGATGAAATCAATCTCATGCGCCTCAAGGACGCGGAGAGCTTCGTGTTCAGCGCGGTCACGGTCTTCCCAATTGAGGCCGACGAACGGAATGCCATGCCGGCGGGCGATCGGCTCCAGGTCCCGGCGGTTGGCGAGCACCAAAACCGGCTCGGCATTGAGCCGGCGTGCGCGCGCTCGCGAGACAAGCGCCTCCAGGCAATGGCTCTCGCGCGTCACCATGATAGCCATGCGTTGCCGGCGATGCGGTTCCACCAACCGGCACGTAATCTCCATATCGAGCGATTTCGCCAGGCGGTTCAAACCGGCGCGGAGACGCTCCACGTTGAAGTCCGCCGCCGCCCACGACGCCTGGAGCACCATGCTGAACTG
>Ga0075428_100001235_pt1 | contig 27338 bp, 21 predicted proteins | sample RhiMetdeltSRZDD2_FD_75291 | JGI IMG/M metagenome (GOLD analysis project Ga0075428, IMG submission 75291) | Populus rhizosphere microbial communities from Tennessee, USA - Rhizosphere MetaG P. deltoides SRZDD2 | ecosystem: Host-associated > Plants > Roots > Rhizosphere > Soil | place: USA... | reverse complement strand
TCGTTTGATCCGCATGCAACCGTATTGTTATCCGAGCCTTTGCCGGACGGCCAACAGCCCGACGCCTCGAACGCGGCGCCAGGAACCGTCGAGATAACCCACTACGAACCCAAGCGCATCGAGTTTAAAGCAAACGCCACAGCGCCCTCGATACTCCTAATGACCGATAAGTTCGATCCGGAGTGGAAAGCGCGCGTGGACGGAAAAGAGACGAAAATCGTGCGCGCCAATTATGTGATGCGCGGAGTTTTCGTGCCGCCGGGTGCACACCAGATAACGATGTCGTTCGAGCCGCCGGTGAAAGGACTCTATCTCAGCCTTGCCGGAATCGCATTGGGAATCGTGCTTTCGCTGGTGCTGCTCTTTGCGCCCAGGCGGGAGCCAGCGCCAGTCGCCGCGACGGCATGAGCCACCAGGAAACCTATCGCCACAACGAGGCCTACGCGCAATTCCTCGCGGGCTGGGACGCGGTCTTCTACGCAAAATATGCCGATACGCTGAGGCCTTCCGAACCGGGCGCGCGCGTGCTCGACGTGGGGTGCGGCGTTGGCCAAGTGGTCGCGCGCCTCGCTGAAGCCGGCTACGAAGCTCACGGTGTTGACGTCTCTGAACCCAATATCGAGCGTGCCAAAAACTTCTGTCCACGATGCCAGGTTTACGATGGCAAGCGGTTGCCGTTTCCGGATGCTTACTTTGCGAGTGTGGGCGCGCTCAACGTGCTCGAACACGTCGATGAGCCTGAGACGTTCATCAAAGAACTGATCAGGGTCGCGCGAATCGGCGGCCGCATCGTGCTTTCCAGTCCCAATTTCTTTCGCGTCTTTGGCTTTCGAGATTATCACCCACGGATGCGCGGAGTCGCGAACAAATGGAAGAATTGGCGACGCCTTCAGGCGAAGCGCCGCCAAATGCGCGACGCCCCGGAAAAGGTTCGATTCGACAAGATGACTCCCATCGTGAAGGAACCCTTCACACCGGACGACGATGCGATCGTCGCTACCAACGCGGTGGAAATGAGATTTTTCCTGGAGCGAAGCGGCTGCCACGTTGACCGGGTCGAGTGCACGGATCGTTACGTGGCGAAGCCAATCGACTTCGCCCTCAACCTGCTGCCCACGCGCTACGTCATGTTCAATGCTTTCCTCGTGGCGACTCGCAAGGTTTAATTCTGTCACAATCCGGTTGGATAATCCAAAAAATCCCACGGCACTTTGAACCGCTCGGAAAGATGCTTCGCGAGCGCCTTCACGCCAAAAGTCTCAGTCGCGTAATGACCGCCGTAAAACACGTTCACGCCCAGTTCCTCCGCCAACCCGTAGGTCCAGTGCGGGCCTTCGCCGGTGATGAACGTGTCGACTCCTTCACCCGCAGCCTTCTTCAACTCGCTGCCGGCTCCCCCGGTGACAATCCCGATCGCGCGGCACGTCTTCGGGCCGCCACCAATCACCGTCGGTTTGTCGCGGAGCACGTTCGCCAATCGCCGGCCCAACTCCTCCCGATCGATGCTCGCTTGAACTCGCAAGCCGAGACACCGCTCCTGGTGCATGAAAAACGGACGCGGATTGCGGAAGCCCAGCGCTTTGCAAAGGCGAGCGTTATTGCCAAAGACCGGATGCACGTCCAGCGGCAGGTGCGAGCTGAAAACCGCGATGTCATGCCGCACGAGCGTCCGAATCAACCGATAGTTCACGCCCGTCCACGGCTGGCGCGCCGACCAGAAGAGGCCGTGGTGAACAATCATAAGGTTCGCTCTCGCGCGCACCGCCAGCTCGATGGTTTTCGGCGTCGCATCAACGCACGCGGCGAGTTGCGTCACGTTTCCGCCATTCTCAACCTGCAGCCCGTTCGCAGCGCCGTCGTAGTCTTTGACCTCGGATGTGTGGAGAATGCGGTCGCAGTATTTGACGATTTCACCTAGCCGTGCCGCGGGCATGCGCTACTGTTGGTAAGCGACAGGAGAGTTACGAGTGAAAAATGCGTGGCTCAACTGCGTTTTTGTTTTGAAAAATCTGCAGGACGTTTGTTGCATGGTGCGGGCGCGACTCAGTCGCGCCGCGTTTTAAGATGCACTCGAACCAAACCGACGCGAATCCCGCCTGGGACATTCAGGCCGCGCGCAACTTGTACAACATCCAGAGCTGGGGCGCGAAGTACTTCGACATCAACGACGCGGGCCGCGTCGTGGCCCGCCCTCTGCAGGACGCCGGCGCCAGCGTCGAGATCAACGACATCCTGGAAGAAGCCAAAGGGCGCGGGCTCAAGTTTCCGTTGCTTATTCGCTTTCAGGACATTCTGCGCCACCGCGTCGAATCCGTGAACCTCGCCTTCCGCACCTCCATCAAGGAGTTCAATTTTCAGGGGGAATATCGTGGCGTGTTTCCGATCAAAGTGAATCAGCTCAGGGAAGTCGTCGAAGAAATCCTCGACGCCGGCAAGCCCTACAACTTTGGCCTCGAGGTCGGGAGCAAGCCGGAGCTCTTCGCCGGCCTCGCCCAGCAGACGCAGCAGGGCGGCATGATCATCTGCAATGGTTATAAAGATGCCGAATTCATCAAGATGGCGCTCGTCGGCATCAAGCTCGGCAAGAAGGTGATCATGGTCGTCGAGAAGCTCGAGGAGTTGAAGCAAATCATCACCATCTCGCGACAGATCGGCGTCGAGCCGCTCATTGGCATTCGCGCGCGTCTCCAAAGCAAGGGCGCTGGAAAATGGGCCGAGAGCGGCGGCGAGAATGCGAAGTTCGGATTGAGCACGGTCGAAATGCTCGCGGCCACCGAGTTACTCAAATCGGAGAACCTCGCTCACTGTTTTCGTCTGTTGCACTTCCACATCGGCTCGCAGGTGCCCGACATTCTCACCGTAAAGAAGGCCGTCCAGGAAGCCTCCCGCTTTTACGCCAAGCTCTACAAGATGGGTTTTGAAATCGAGTTGCTCGACGTGGGCGGCGGTCTGGGGGTTGATTACGACGGCAGCCGCTCCGCTTTTGATAGCTCCACCAACTACACCCTCCAGGAATACACCAACGATATCGTCTACTACATTGCCGACGTCTGCGATAGCGAGAAAGTGCCACATCCGAACATTGTCAGCGAAAGTGGCCGCGCGATCGTCGCGCATCATAGCGTACTCATCGTCGAAGTGTTTGGCTCGATCGAGAAGAACCGCCATGTCCTCGCGCTTCCGTACGGCGAGAACGAGCATGCGCTGGTCAGGGAGTTGCTCGATATCAAGAAGAACCTCTCGAAGCTCAATAAGTTGGAAGCCTTTCACGATGCGCTCGAGCGCAAAGACGACGCCCAGCACATGTTCACGCTGGGCATGATGGACCTTCGCGACAAAGCCAAGATCGAAGATTTGTATTGGGAAATCAGCGAGGAAGTCGTCGCCAGTTTTCGCGGCCAGCCCTACGTGCCGGAGGAGATTCGCAAACTTGAAGACAGCCTGGGCGACCAGTATCTCTGCAACTTTTCCGTGTTTCAGTCGCTGCTCGACCACTGGGCGCTCGGCCAGCTCTTTCCGATTATGCCCATTAATCGCCTCAATGAACGGCCGAGTCGCGAAGGCACGCTCGTTGACATCACGTGCGATTCCGACGGCCAAATCAACAAGTTCATCGATTTGCGCGACGTGCGTGACACGCTGCCGCTGCACAAGCTGAATGTGAACGGCAACGGACAACTTGAGCCGTACTATCTTGGGTTCTTCCTCATGGGCGCTTACCAGGACATCATGGGCGATCTGCACAACCTCTTTGGGCGAGTCAACGAAGTGCACGTCTTCCTCGATCCGGACGAGCCGGCCGGTTACTACGTCGAGGAAGTCATCGAGGGCACGACCATCATTCAGTCCCTTACATCCGTCCAATACGACGAAACCGAACTCAAGCGCCAGATGAAGGCGCAAATCGACGAGGCCATCAAGTCCGACAAGATGAAGCCGTCCGAAGCGATGCGCCTGCTCGACGACTATGAGCGAGGCCTCAAGGAATACACTTATCTCAACATCTGATCCGGTGCTCGCGGACGAACGTGAAGCCAGGCCGGATGTGTTGCCTGCGCTTGGGCGCCTGGCGCGAGGGTTGTCGGCGTTATTCTGGGGGCTGCCTGTGGCCCTCGTTGTCTGTGTCCAGACGGCGCAAACGGATTGGCTGCGTCCGCTGGGCGTCGTCGCGCCGCTGCTGGCCACCTCTTTACTATTTTTCGGCCTGTGGCTCCTGGGCACGTTTCAGCCGCAGGAGCGCATCTGGATTGCTGCGCTGGACCGCGCCAGGGCCCTGGCGCTCATCAACATCGGGCTGTCACCATTTCTGTGTTGGTGGAACCGCATGCCGTGGCAACCGTTCTACAGCGCCATGGTGCACCTGATGCTTTTCACGTCCTTGTTCTTTCTGTTCACTCTGAACCCCGTCCTGCAACGGCTCGCAGCCATGCTGCCCGATGAAACTCTGCGCATGGAGACGCGTGTCTTCACCAGCATCAATCGGGGCCTGTTGATTGCGACCATGACTTTCCTGCTCGGCTATTTCGCCCTGATGCGCGTCACGCATCTGCCGCAGTTCGTCATCCACTTCCTCGTTCTGTGGGAGCACCTGGGACAGTGGATCACACTGTTTCTCGTTCTGCTCCCCACCGCCACGACCATGGCACTGATCTGGAAAACCAAAGAGGTAATCCTCAGCAGCGTCTTCGGCTCGGAGTCCTGATCAGACCTTCTCCGGCACGACGTACGGGCGGCGATAATTGCGCGTTAGCAGGCGATTGGCCGCGCGATTGCCTTCGAAGCGCTCGGTCTTCGGATTCATCTTCAAAAACACGCCCAGCGTCGCTTTTGTGTCGGTGAGGTCCACGCTGTGGCGGTGGAGATGTTCTTCCATTCGCCCGAAAGCTTCAGTGATATCTTTGTCGTTTTTGATCCGATCCCTGATTTTCTCCGGGTTGGTTTTCTTGCCGAGCAGATAGGAAATGTTGCCGGTGTGGCACAATGCACTGGAGAGGTGGCCTTCGAGGATGTCCGCCTTAAGATCGGTGTGTTTGCGGCTGCGTACCGCGGCGATGAAGTTTTCGTAGTGATCGGAGCTGCCTTTGAACTCTTTGAGCATTTTTCCATCTTTGTCGAACGCGGTCGCACTATTGTAATTCGGAACGACGACGTGGCCGCCCTCGCAATAGACAATCACCCCCACGCTCGAACCGTAGATGTTGTCCATTTTCTTCTCGCCTGGAGCGCTCGGCAGGCCGCGCACTTCGAAAATCAATGGGGTTGGATAATCATGCCACACGATTTGCGTGTTCGGCGTTTGGCCGTCGTCGACGTATCCGAGCCGCCCGCCCACGCTGAAAATGCGCGGCGACAGTTCGTTCACGCCAAGTGCCCAGCGCGCGATGTCCATCTGGTGAATGCCCTGGTTGCCAAGGTCGCCGTTGCCCGTGTCCCAAAACCAATGCCAGTCGTAATGGAATTGCCGGCGCATCACCGGCTTGATCGGCGCGGGCCCGCACCATAAATCGTAATCGACCCCAGCCGGCACCGGCTGCGGGCCATCCACTTTGCCGATACTTGGCCGCGGCTTGTAACAAAGACCGCGCGCTAAAGTCATTTTGCCCAAGTTGCCTTCCTTGAGCCATGCAAAGCATTCGGCGATGCCCTTACTGGAGCGGCTCTGCGTCCCCGTCTGCACGATTCGCTCGTGCTTGCGCGCGGCTTCGACGAGCTTGCGGCCTTCCCACACGTTGTGCGACACCGGCTTCTCGACGTAAACATCCTTGCCGGCCTGCACCGCCCAAATCGCAGCCAGCGAGTGCCAGTGATTCGGCGTCGCAATCGAGACCACGTCGATCTCTTTGCTTTCGAGCATGCGGCGCAAGTCGGAGTAGGGCTTTACGTCGATGCCACGGTCCTTGAGCTTATGCTGCTCCTTCGCCACGTGCGTGGCGTCCACGTCGCACAGTCCCACCAAACGCGCGCCCTTCATTTTTGTGAAGCCGTCGATGTGATTTTGTCCGCGCCCCCCAGTGCCGATCACTCCAACTCGGACGTCATCGGCGGAACCCAGCACCTGGGACCACGAGCGAGCGGGAATGCTGAGCGCGGCGGCGCCCGTAGCAGCGGTGGCAAGAAAACGACGGCGATTCATTTTTGTCATACGATTGGTTTCTTTCTGACGGTGAGCAGCTCTGGCTTATTGACTCTTTTTTGACGCGTACTCCGCGTAACGCTCGGCGACCTTCCCCTGTTTCTCGTCGCCTTCATGAATGTAAAAACGATATTTGAACGTAGCACTCTTGCCAGCCTCGATTTTCAGATCGCCCGCGCCACTCGGCTTCTTTTCGAAATCGTGAATGCCGAATGGATTCGCCGCGAACAAACCGTAGTCGCGCACGTGCCACCACGTGGGATGCCGCGGATTGCTCGGGTGATCGAAAATGGCGACACCGAGGGTCTTTCCTTCGACCGGCCCGCTGTAATCGCACCACGCCGCCTGCTTGCCCCATGTGTCCTTGCCGGTCACACCCGTGCTTAGGACGATGTTTCCGGTTGGCTTGCCCTCGTTGAACTTGTTGGGCGTCAGACGCATCGTCTCGGCGAGGCGAATCGCCATCGTCCCCTCTTTCGTGTCACCAAGCACTACCTCTTTATCACCGGCGCGAATGGTGACCTCAAAATCGAATAGCCGTTCGTTGTTCGGCCGCGCGTAGATGCGAAACGTTCGTTCGTCCGTGCAGGTTACAGTCCCGTCCGGCGCGATCCACTTGTTCGCGGAGCGAATCACCCCCGAATTCTTGTCCGCCTTCACGTCCAGGAACTTGTCGTGCACGATCTTTCCCGCTTTCGGCGTCTCCGCCCAAAAATCCACGCCATTGACTGCGCCGTGCGAATACCAAAGCGAGCGATGATGCTCGTGGTCGTGCTGTTCGCCTTCGGAATCGTTCTTCATCGGATAATGCCGCGTCATGTGGACGCCGCCGGGGCCGATTAGTGGATAAAAGTAAACGTGCGGCGCTCCCTTGAAACGGTACTCAGTAAAAAGCTCGCCATTGAGTTCCACACGCAATCGGTCTTCCTGCTCGGTGATCTTGATTCCCGTCTCAGCCGCGGCTGCGAGAGCAACGGAGAGAGTCAGACATGCCATTGCGAACCAGCTCTGCTTTTGGGACATAACGCCAAGTTAATAATGTGATTGGGCCGGTCAACAGCAAACCCACGGGCCTTATCAAACAGTCGTTGCGATTGTACCCATTATTTGGAATCCCTTTCGCGGCTCTTGACCCCCCGGCTGCGCGATTTACTTTTGGGGCATGACGACAGCGGCGCAGCTTTTGAAAACTCCGCAACCGCCGGAGTTAGGCCCGGGAAACCGTCCCGGCACGCAATCGGTGGCGGAACTGGATCGTGCCCTTGGCGGCGACGTCAATCCCCTCGCCCGCGCCACGGCCCTTCTCTGGCATGATCACCTCGACGAGGCGCACCACATCGTCCAGGACATCGACAACGCGGACGCGAGCTACCTGCATGCGATCATGCATCGCCGGGAGCCGGACTACGGCAATGCCAAATATTGGTTCCGTCGCGTCGGACCACACCCCTGCTTCCAACCATTGCTCGCCGAAGCTGAAAGCATTCTCGCCGCCGAAAAACCGCTTTTGGCCCGGCTTGGTTCGCGCGGGCAATGGGACCCCTTCGCCTTTGTGGATGCCTGCGAGCAGGCCGCCAAAGCCAAACTCACTGGCGACCAGGCCCAATTGCTGCGGCAAGTCCAAGCCGCAGAATTGCGACTGCTGTTCGAGCGCTTCAGCGGCTAGCTCCAGGGACTACGCCGGAGCCGGTTGCGGGGACGCCGGGAGGCTCCTGAAGCTTTTCCAATTCTGGAGGGGAATGAGGCCGATGCCGATGAGAGCAAGTTGACTGGCAATAAAAGCGACCAGCCACCAGAAGGCCTGGTCCATGAAGCCGTAGGAGTGCAAGCCGATACCGAGCATGTTCACGCCGAACCAGGACCATGCCGTGACGATGTTGCCGACGATGGCGAGGTTCATCAAGCCACGCTCCTTGACCAGTCCGCCCCAGCGCGCGTGAAGGATGAGCGCGTTCCAAAGGACGATGATCAACGCGCCATTTTCCTTCGCGTCCCATCCCCAGAAACGACCCCAGGATCGGTCGGCCCAAATGCCGCCGAGAATAGTGCCCACGAAACTAAACAAGGTGGCAAAGCAAATGATGCCATAAACCATTCGACTCAGGGCCTTCGCAGTGGACTGGCTCAGCGTGCGTGTGAACATACCGCGCAGCAAATAAATGATAGCCAGAGCGCCGGCGACGAAGGTGGAAGCGTAACCAATGGTGACGGCAACGAAATGGGTCCAAAGCCAGAAGTTGGTGTCGAGAACAGCGCGCAGCATAATCATCGTATCACCGCCACCGCTGGTTAAATTGCCGCCGATGGCCAGATTGTGCGCGATGATAAGGGTACTGAAACCGACGACGGAGGCGACCACAGTACCGATGCCATCCCGGTAAAAGCGTTCGAGAATCATTCCAAGCACCACCGCTCCCCAGCCAATGAAAATGGCGGAGGAATACAGGTTGGTGACCGGAGGCCGTTTCTCGAGGATCATCCGAAAGAGCAGGCCAGCCGTGTGCACGACGAAAGCAAGAACAACCAACCACGCGCCCGAACGACGCAGTGAATCCGACAAATTAAACCACGAGATACAGGCGAGCAGGAATGCAATGACGTAGATAATGGATGCACTATAAAAAGGCTGCAGATGGCTGTAGAAGTACTCGCGCGCGCCTTTGTTGAGTTGGGCCGTAAAGCGCGGCGCGAGCGCGGCACGATAATCGGCCACCGCTTTGTTGAAATCCGCGGCGCGTCCCTCACGAAACGCCAGCGCCATGTTCGCATAAGCCGGGACCGCAAAATGCATTTCTTCGCCACGGGCAACCTCAATGAGATCTTCACCGATGCGAATCCAGTCATCATCGGGCCGCTCGGGGTGATGCGGCGGCACCAGGAGCGGAGTTTCCATGCGAATCATGATGTCGAACTTCTGGGCGAAGTCGCCGAAGGTCTGCAAGGCTTCTTCATCATGCGCTTTCTCCTGCTGCCGGAGCTCGAAAGCTTTCAGGCCGGGTTTGATGGACGCCACGTAGCGCTCGAGGTCGGCAACAAAGTTGGTCGAGTTTTCCGGATGAATGGTGTTTTTCAACCGCATGTAGAGGAAGAGCGCGTTTTGCAGTTTCATGATGGCCCGGTCGAAAGGCTTACGGAGGGCGGCTTCAATCGGCGCAATGCGCTTGCCCTGCTCTTCAATGACCTGCAGAGAAGGCTTGATTTGGTTCCATGAGTAGTGTTTGCCGTCTTCACCGGCGGCGGCGTCCTTTTCGGGAAGTTTGAGGAGGCTCTTCACTTCGGGATGATCGATGCGGAAGACTTTGCGAGTGTCGGCCTTGTCCTGGTGCATCATGACTTCCATGAGCCATTCGGTAGCACCCATTTGGCGTTGTTCATCCAGCAGACGAACGCTCTGCTTTTCGCGAATCTGCAACAGTGAGTTGCGGGCGAGGGAATCCATGGGTTGCAGCCGGCCGTTGGCGATCACCGGCAATTTGCCAAACTCGCTCATGGCCAATTTTTTGTCGCGCGGCATGCGCAAGGTGGAAAGAACCCAGACGCCGAAAATGGCGACAACAACCCACGGTATCCATTTCTTGTTCATGAGCGCGTTCGTTTCCTGATAAATCCGATTAAGTGAGATAGGAATTGCACGACCATACCGCCAGCGACGAGCATACAGCCGAAATACGGCGCGAGCCAACTCGGGTTGCGGACGACCTGGAGCGTGCTGGTGCCGCGGTTGTGTTCGAGTTCGTCGCGGCCCATTTGATATTGATAGAAGGTCAGCCCTTCGTAGCGCAGAGGTTCATTCATGCGGATATCAACCTCCCGTGCTTCGCGTCGCCCCGGGTTTTCGAGTTTCACTCGACTCTCAAAATTCTTGGGAATGCCGGTCTCGGGCTTCCCGGGCGTGCCGGTTCCGGGGTAAATTTCGTGTTTGGTCTCTATCAACTGTACGGAAAAGGGATGATATTTCCGTTCGAAACGAAATGCCATCTGCCACGTTCTGTCTCCTGCGCTAATCTCCTGATCGCGCAGTTTGGCGTGAGCGAGCCAGGTGCCGAGCGAGCCTTGTGGGCCGATCAGTTCAAAAACGACCGCCGGCAGATTGCGCTCGTCCATCTTCGCAATCTCGGGCAATGGGATTAGCGTCACGTTTTTGCCGTGCCCCGCGGTAGCTGGAGGCGGATTGGTGTCGAGCATGGGAGCACGCTGGCGGACATCAGCGTTGACGAACCAATCTCTGACGCGAACCGCAAAGGGCAAGTCGGGATGCGAAATCTCGTTTCGGCGCGCCAGCAACCCATCCGGAATAGCGACAACCTTGTTGCTCTTCGCATCTGGCGTGTCGGTCATAAAGACCAGTTCGCTTGATTGCGGATCAACGGAGAAATTCCGCGCTTCGCCCTCGGCGAAATTCATTTGCGTTTCCTTCGAAAGCATGTCGGTGGCGAGCTGGCCGGCCAGGAGAAGGATGATGCCGCCATGGACAATGTGAATGCCGAGCTTCTTCCAACTGAGCTGAAAGCGATTGATGTGCGCCGCGATGAGATTCAGCAGGAGCACCGTGCCGACCAGGTAACCGCCAGGGAACATCGGGACTTTCCAACCGGCGCCTGGAGGAGACCACCAGACAAAGAAACTCCGGAACCAACGATCCTGCGCGTTGTAGAGACCTTCGGTGACCTGCGCGACCGTGCCGAAAAATACGAGCAGAATCGCGACGGCGAGGCAGACGACTGTCAAGCGAAGCGACGTGAAGAATTTAAAGATGTCTTTAACCGCCATTTTGCTTTGCCGGTTGCGCGGATTGAACGAAACGCACCAGGGAATCCTTCTCGGCCTCGGCGACGTTCGGTGAACCGCTCAATTTGTAAAACCAAGTTCGCCCGCCATCGGGAACGATCGCTCCGATGACACGCGTCGTCGCGCCGCTCATGTCCACCAAAACGGCGTTGCGGGAAACTCCCTCGAGGGGACGCGCCAGTTCCCTGGTCGTTTTTTCATCGGCTTCGGGCAGCCCGATCTGGCGGCGCCAGCGGTTGATGTTCAAATGGAGGCCGCCGACATCTCCCGGAAAAACAGAAACGGTGACTTCGGCCTTTTCCTCGCCCTTGCCCGGGACGACGAACTTTGCGAGCAACATTTCACTGGGCGCGACCTCCTTCCAATTGGGCGGAACTTGCCATGCGGGCTTGCCCCCGGAGTTAGTGTTTTGGATAGGCGCACTAGTCGTCTGCGGCTCTGCCGCGTGCGATCCGTAATCGAACGTCAGCGAGTTCAGGAATTCAATAAACTTTGGTTTTTGCTCGCGGACCGCGGCGTCTTCGCCGGTCATTTTCATGAACCAGCTTGTGCCGGTATCCTTGACCATGGCGACGAGGATGCGGGCCTTATCTTTGTCGTTAATCAACGGTTCGGCGCTCACCATTTCAAACAAATCCCCCTGCTGATCGCCGATGCGCACGGTTTCGCTCATGGACGCGAGGTCCGATTCGGTTGCAGCAGGTAGGCTCACCTGCTCCCGCCAGAGGTTGACGATGTCGAGCTTGCCCGCGGCCACGCCGGGGAGGGAAATCACGGAAACGTCGAGGTCATTGCCAGAGGCCACGGGCACCGAAAAGCGGGCGGCGCGCATGCCTTCAGCGGGTAATTCGTTCCAACCCTGCGGGACCCTGTAATGGGCGTGAGGCTGAACACGCTGTGGTTGCGAGGCGACCTCGGCAGAGGGTGGCGGGAGGTCTTTGGGAGCGGTATAGACGCGTACCTCCTCGCGTTTGCAGCCCGAAACCACGAGTGCACACGAGAAGGCGGCCGCCCACCGAAAAATGGACGTTGCGCGGCGAAGCCGTATGCTCAAAACCATCTGAAAAGTTGTACTGCCTGGAAGAAAAAACCGAAAGCGGTTAATTCCAAGGCTATATTTAGACTAACACAGATTGGGATTTCTTCACGGAGGGATTTGGGGCCTGCCTTTTCGGCTTAAGGCCTGGTCAATTCGAGACTATCCGCCCCGTTTGAGCGGTAAAATTGATTGAGCGGAAGCTTGCCAAAGGCCGGCGTTGGTCTAGATTGTCCGGCTCGACTTAATGGAAGCTATATTGTGCAGCACGATAGCGGCTTTCCTGGCGCTCGCACCGACCCCAACCCCGCCAGGAACGCAGGCCAATCCGACCGGCGAAATGCTCAAGATGCTGGGCACGCTGGTGATGTTCGCCGTGCTTCTCTACTTCCTGATCCTCCGGCCGCAGCGTGTCCGGGCTCGCCAGCAGGAAAGCCTGCTCAAGACCCTCAAGCGGGGAGACAAGGTAGTTACGGGAAGCGGCATCGTCGGCATTGTGGTGAGCGTGCAGGAAAAGACCGTTTCCATTCGGTCGTCTGATACAAAACTGGAAATTCTCAAGTCGGCCGTCTCTGAAATCACGGAACGCGCGGGCGCCGAATCTTCCTCCTGATCCCGTTTCTTTCATGAACCGAAATTACGTCTGGAAAGCCATTCTCGTTACGTTTCTGACTGTGTTATGCATCGCGGGCATGTACCCGCCGGTGGGCAGGAACCTGGTGCAGGTCTTCAAGCAACACGCCGTGAACCGCGATGCGACCTTCACGAATATCATCACCAAAGCCGAGCAGTTGGAGAAGGAATTCCCGGAGCGTACCTTCGCGAACCTGCATGAGGCCGTGGGTACGAATTACATCACGAATTATTTCCCCCGCATTCCTGTCGTTGGCAAAAAGGACGCCACGCGCCACGTGTTGCAGCGCCTGCAGCAGGACTCGCGAGGCAAGTTTCGACTGGGTTTGGACCTGCAAGGCGGCACGTCGTTCCTGGTGGAAATGCAGACGAACAGCCTTGGCGAAGTGAGCCACGAAGTGGCGTTGGAGCGGGCGATCGAGGTGCTGCGCGCGCGGGTCGATAAGCTAGGTGTCTCCGAACCGTTAATTCAGCCTTCCGGCAACAACCGGATACTGGTCCAGCTTCCAGGCCTGGCAGAAGTCGACAAGCAGAGCGCGCGCGAGAACATCCAAAAGGCCGCCTTTCTCGAGTTCCGCATGGTGCACCCCGAAAGCGACAAGCTGCTTGCGCAAAATATTGTCGAACCGGGCTACGAAATTCTTCGGATGGAACAAAAGGTCGGCAAAGGCAAGCAGACGGCAGTCGTTCCCTATCTCGTCAAAAAGAAGGCCGAACAAGGATTAACTGGCAAGTACCTCAACCGGGCTATGCCGACCCGGCATCCGGTAACAGGTGAGATAGAGATTGAATTCGAGCTCAACTCTGAAGGCGCGAAGATTTTCGCCGACATCACTCGCAAGCACAAAGGCGAGCAACTGGCGATCGTGCTCGATGGCGATTTGTATTCCGCGCCTGTGATTAAACAGGAAATTGAAGGTGGGCGGGGAGTGATTCAGGGGCGTTTCGACATTAAAGAAGCGAACAACCTCGCGAATATTTTGGAGAACCCTCTCGAAGCTCCGGTGCGGATCATTGAAGAGCGCGCGGTCGATCCGTCGCTCGGCAAAGATTCCATCCGTAGCGGCATTAAAGCCTCGGTGATCGGAACAATCGCGGTGGCGGCGTTCATGGGCGTCTATTATTTGCTGGGCGGCATGGTCGCCAACGTGGCGCTTATCTTGAACCTGCTGGTGTTGCTGGGTGTGATGTGCTGGTTCGACGCCACCCTGACGCTCCCGGGTATTGCCGGTATTGTGTTGACGGCGGGTATGGCGGTGGACGCGAACGTGCTGATCTTCGAACGCATCCGCGAAGAACTTGCGGCCGGCAAATCGCTGCGCGGCGCCCTGGCGGCCGGCTACAACAAAGCGTTCTGGACCATTTTCGATTCACAGCTGACGACGGCGATTTCCGGCGTCATTCTCATCATCCTGGGCACCGGTCCGGTGAAGGGTTTCGGCGTGTCACTCACTATCGGTATCATCACAAGCATGTTTACCTCGCTGGTGATCACGCGACTGATCTTCGATTTCCTTGTTGGCAAGAACATCATCAAAAATCTGCCGATGCTTCAGTTCGTGAAAGAAACTCACATCGATTTTCTGAAGTATGCCAAGCCGGCGTTCGCAGCGAGTTGGTTGCTGATCCTGGTCGGCATTGGCTATGGATTTAAGCGGGGTCACGACGTGATGGGGGTAGATTTCGCGGGCGGTGACGCTCTGACGCTGAGCTTCGGCAAGCGTGTAGATATGGACAAACTTCGGGAGACCATCGGGGCCCTCAAAGTGGGTGATCCGCTGATCCAGTATCAAAAGGACGTTGCCGGGACGACCGAACACCTGACGATCACGACTGAATTCGATTCGGGGGCGAAGGTTGAGCAGGCGCTGATTTCCGCTTTTCCGGACGCGAATTTGAAGCGCGTTGCGCTAGACAAAGTGGGGCCGAGTGTGGGCGCCGAAATCCTGAAGAACGCCATTATCTCTACGCTCCTCGCAATGTTCGGTATCCTGGTGTATGTCGCGTTTCGGTACGAATTTTCCTTCGCGGTGGGCGCGACCATCGCGATCGTACACGACGTGCTCATGACCATAGGATGGTTCTTCCTCACCGGGCGGGAACTGAGCGCGCCGATGGTGGCCGCCATCCTGACGATCATCGGTTTCTCGATCAACGACACGATCGTCATCTTCGATCGTATCCGCGAAGACCTGAAGCTGGGTGTGCGCGGCTCGTTCAAGGATGTGATGAACATCGCCATCAATCAGACGTTGAGCCGCACGATCATCACTTCGGGCACGGTGTTGCTGGCTACCTTGTCCCTGTATTTCTTCGGCGGCGGTGTCATGAACGATTTCGCCTTCACGTTCCTCGTGGGTATTCTGACGGGGTGCTACTCGACGATTTTTATCGCGAGCGCGATTGTGCTGTGGTGGAACAAGGGTGAGCGGCCGCGCGTGGGCGCGGGTTCGGGCGTGCGTATTGAACCGGTGGACGCGCGGACGCCGCAAGGGGCTCCATCCCCGGCGCGGGTTTAGAAGCAGTTTCGGAGGGGCGAGCTGCGCGAGCCCCTTGTTCACCGCGCTCGATACCGTCTGGGCTTGCGGAGCTCGCCCCTCCAACAGCGCGGCGACCGCCTTCCCCTTCGCCGTACTTGTTTTTTTGTGTTCCCGCAATAGACTGTCGGTATGAAGAACGACGTCGTGCCGGTCGAGATTCGTGGGATTCTCCCCGCTAATAGCGGCTGCGCCATCTTCGTGGGCAACGACGAGAAGGTCTTCGTAATCCAGGTCGAGCACAACATGGGGGCGGTCATCGGTATGTTTTTGCGCGACACGCCGAAGGAACGACCGCTGACCCACGACCTGATCAACAGCATTTTCAAAGGATTCAACATCACCGTCGAACGCGCGATCATCACGGAGTTGAAGAACTCGACCTACTTCGCGCGGCTCATTCTGCAGCAGCAGAACGAACTCGGGCGGAAAATCGTCGAGATCGACGCCCGGCCCAGCGATTGCCTGGCGATCGCCACCGCGCAAAAGAAACCTCTTTTCGTTGCTTCCGCCCTGTTCTCCCAGGTCGAAGACATGTCGAAGTGGCTTGAGGAGATCAACGAGAACGGCGGCGAAACCGAATAGCCTCTCATGCCCGTCGCTGCGGCCGTTTCCGCTCCCGTCGTGTTTGTCCATGGCGACGACGACTTCGCCGTCAAACAACGCGCCCGACAGCTTTATCAGCGATGGTCCACGGAACTGGGCGGGATGGACCACGAGATCATTGACGCGCAGGTGACGAACAGCGGCGAGGCGTTGAAAGCGTTGGCGCGGTTGCGGGAAGCGCTCAACACACTTCCGTTCTTTGGCGGCGCCAAGGCGGTTTGGCTGCAGAATTGCAACTTCCTTGGAGACGAACGCGCGGCCAGCGCTGCGGCGGTGACGGAGTCGCTGGGCGAGCTCGCCCAGGAACTGAAGGCGTTCAAGTGGGACAACGTACGGCTGCTGATCAGCGCGGGCAAGGTGGACAAACGCAAGGCGTTTTACAAAGCGCTGGAGAAGCTCGGCAACGTGGAGTCGTTTGCCGCGTGGTCAGTGGATGACAAGAATTGGATGGGTGAGGCGGAGTCGCTGGCCCTCAAAGCGTTGAAGACGCGCGGCAAAGAGATTTCGGACGAAGCGCTCGCGGAATTGATCGAGAGCGTGGGACCGAACAGCCGTGAACTGGCGAACGAGGTCGAAAAACTTTCGCTTTTTGTCGGGGAGCGTAAGGCAATTGAGTCCGGTGACGTCGCCGCGGTGGTGACCCGCAACAAACAGGCGCGTGCGTTTGCGCTCGGCGACGCGCTGGGTGACCGCGACCTGCCGCGCTTGTTGCGGACGTTGGATCAAGAGTTGTGGACAATGAAGTTCGATTCGGCGAAATCGGAAATTGGGCTTCTCTACGGCTTGATTACGAAAGTCCGAACGATGCTCTTTCTGAAGGAAATGATCCGTGAAGGGTGGATCAAGGCGGACATGGATTACAACCGCTTCAAGGCGCAACTCGATCGTGTGCCGGCGGGAAAGTTTCCCGAGGACAGGCGTTTCAATCCGCTGGCGATGAATCCCTACATGCTCTACAAGGCGCTGCCGCACGCCAAACGGTATTCGACCGATGAACTGGTGCGCGCCATGGAACTGCTGCTCGATTGCAACCAGCGGCTGATCTTCAGCAGCCTGGACGAGGCGCTTGTGTTGCAGCAAACGCTGGTGCAGATTGTGCGGGGCGGTGGCGAACTCGCAGTGGTGAGCGGGCGGACGTAGCTGGCCCGGTTTGGACGTATGAATACTCTGCCGAACAATTTGGGCGTTTGGGTGGGAGATAACCTCGTGTGCGTGAAGGTGGCCGGAAGGGCGAATTTCAGCGGCAGCGTGGACCTCAAGACGCTGGTCACCGCGATGTGGGGCAAGGGCTATCATCATTTCGTGCTCGATCTCTCTGACTGCCTGCTCATGGACAGCACGTTTTTGGGTGTGCTCGCCGGCTTGGGACTCAAGTTGAATAATGGCAATGGACAGCGTCAGGCCGCGAAGGGCAGCAGCAACGGTAACGCGAACCACGCCATTGAACTATTAAATCCCAGCCCGCGCATTGCCGACCTGCTCGAGAATCTCGGCATCACTCACTTGTTCGATATCACGCGCGGGCAACTCACCACCGAATGCCTGACGCGGTTGGATCACGCGCCCACGGCGGCCAACCGCCGCGAGGTGCAGCAAACCTGTCTCGAGGCGCACAAGACGTTGATGGATGTGAACCCGGCGAACGTTCCAAAGTTCAAAGACGTCGCGCAGTTCCTTGCCGAAGACATCAAAAAGATGGACGGCACGTCGTCGTGATCGCGCCGCCGCTTTCCTCCTTCAAGTCGCTTCTCGCGCAGCCGCAGCCGATCCTCGCCCTCGCGCCCATGCAGGACGTCACGGACCTGCCCTTTTGGCGGCTCATGGCGAAATACGGCGGCGCAGATGTTTATTACACGGAATATTTTCGGGTGCATCCCACCTCGAACCTGGAGAAGGACATCCTGCGATCGATCACTGACAACCCGACCGGCCGGCCGGTCGTCGCGCAGATGATCGGAAATGACATACCGTCGCTCGTGCGCACGGCCCGCGAGCTCGAGAAATACCCAATCGCGGCGGTGGATTTGAACCTGGGCTGCCCTGCGCCGGTAGTTTACCGCAAGTGCGCCGGCGGCGGTTTGCTGCGCGAACCGCAGCGCGTCGATTCCATCCTGGGCGCGTTGCGCGACGCCATCGAGGGAGTGTTCACGGTCAAGACGCGGCTGGGGTTCGATTCGCCCAAAGTCTTCGACGAGTTGCTGCCAATCTTCGCGAAACATTCACTCGATCTTCTCACCGTGCATGGCCGCACCGTGCATGAAATGTATCGCACCGAAGTACACTATGATTTCATCGCCCGCGCCGTCGCGTCCGTCCCCTGCCCTGTCCTGGCCAACGGCAACGTCTATTCGGCTCACAAGGCGAGCGAAGTCCTCGCGGCGACCGGCGCTCGGGGTTTGATGATCGGTCGTGGCGCTATCCGCAACCCATGGTTGTTTCATCAAATCCGGCAGTCGCAGCGCAGCCAAGCCCTCTTTGTGCCGCGCGGCCACGACGTGCTGCGATATCTCGGCGAGTTGTTCGAGGCGGTGCGGCCGACACAAATTCCAGAGGCCGTGCATGTGCAGAAGATGAAGAAGTATCTCAATTATATCGGCGTGGGGATCGAACCCAGCGGTGGGTTTCTGCACAAAATCCGCAGGGTGACGAGCCAGCGGGAGTTCTTTGCTGTGTGCGAAGCGTTTCTCGACCACGACGAGCCGATGCCACTCGAACCGTACGCCCTTGCGCTCAAGGAAACCGATGTAATGGCCGGAGAGCAGAGGTAGGGCGCCTACACTTTCGCGAGCGCTGCGTCAGGTTGCTTCGGCAGGCTGAAAAAGAACGCCGCGCCCTTGTCGCGCTCGCCCTCCGCCCACGTTTGCCCGCCATGACGGGCAATGATGCGCCGCACAATCGCCAGCCCAATTCCGGTGCCTTCGAATTGCGTCGCGGGATGCAGGCGTTGAAAGACGCCGAACAATCGATCCGTATACTGCGGCTCGAACCCAACGCCGTTGTCGCGAATGCCAATGATCGTTTCATGGCCGGCGTCGCGCACCGTAATCTCAATCCGAGCCTTTGCCCGGGTGCTGGTATATTTCAGCGCGTTGGAAAGCAGATTGATAAACACCTGCCGTAGCGTAATGGGATCACCGCGCAATGTTGGCAGCTTCGGAATCACCCATTCGATATCCCGGCCCTGTGTTTGCGCACCCAACTCAGCGCGGGCCTCCTCCACGAGCACCCCCAGATCGACCTCGGTGAAAGCCATTTCAGTGCGGCTGCTGCGGCTGAATGCCAGAAGTCCTTCAATCAACCGGCTCATTTGCCGGCCGGACTGGGAAATCATCTTGAAAACGTTCGCGGCCTCATCGCTCATCTTGCCGCGCATCATCGGCTCGAGCACCTGGACGAAGCCCTCAATGTGCCGCACGGGCGCGCGCAAGTCATGGGAGACCGAATAACTGAATGCTTCGAGTTCCTTGTTGGCCGCCTCGAGCAGCGAAGTACGTTCGCGCACGCGACGTTCAAGCTCCGCGTTCCACCCGCGTATCTGTTCCTCGGTCTTTTTTCTTTCGGTAATGTCACGCACGAACCCCGTGAACATGGGAAAGCCTTCGAGTGGAATGCGCGCGAGCGCGATTTCGACCGGAAATTGAGAACCGTCGGCGCGCATCGCGCGGCTTTCGTACTGGCGGCTGCCCACGCCCGGTTGGCGCGTGGAAACGTATCGGATGAGCGCCTGTCGCTGGGCGAGGCGAAGGTCCGGCGGAACGATAAGTTCGGCCATCTCTTTGTCGAGCGCCTCTTCGCATTTGTAGCCAAACATCTCTTCGGCGGCGCGGTTCCAGGCCTGGATCTTGCCCTCGTGATCGATCGTGATGATAGCGTCGACGGCCGCCTCGAGAATTGCCGCCTTGCGCGCCTGGAAACGTCGCAGTTCTTCCTCCGCTTGTTTGCGCTTGTGCCGGTCAGCCGCCTGGCTGAGCGCGCGCTTGACTGCGGGAACGAGGTTTCCGAGCGCGTGCTTCAAGACGTAATCGGTCGCGCCGCTCTTCAGCGTCTTGATGGCCATCTCCTCGCCAAGCGAACCCGTAACAAAAATGAAAGGCACCTCGGGAAGTTTCTCCTTCGCGATGGCGAGAGCGGTCAGGCCATCGAATGCAGGCAAGCCGTGATCCGACAGGATAATGTCCGGTCGTGCGCTGTTCAGCGCATGAACGAACTGGTCCCGGTTCTGGACGCGCAGCGACTGATATTCCAGACCTCCCTTGCGCAACTCGCGGTCGATCAGGATGGCGTCACTGCTGTCGTCCTCCACCAGCAGGATTCGGATTGGCGTATTCACCATGAATAACGTCGGCCAACTATACACAGTGCGCCGCGGCAATGATTTGGGTTAAAACCCGCACAAGGGCCGCTTGCGAAGGAACCACTATCTCGCCACGATAGGCTCCTTCATGAAACGACCTGCGCTGCTGCTCCTTTGCGCGATGTCGATGCCGGTCTATGGTGCGGACCCGCAGAACCACCTGTCGGCGTCGAACCACCCTTTGGAATTCATCGATACCAGCTTCGAGAACGCATCGCCCGTTTGGTACGACCTTGCGCCCGATGGAACGGTGCTGGTGCACTTGCTCTACGATCACGAACGTTCGTCGCCCAACCGCGCCGCGGGGCATATTCATATTAGGGTCCACGCCAAACCCGGTGCGAAACTGGCGCTCGAATTCAAAAATCTGGACAATGTCTGGAACAGTACCCCGGGCTCGATTGCACGTGAGTTGAAAGCCGTGGCCATTTCCGAGGACGGTCGCGCGTGGAAATCAGTGCCGTTGGAGAGCCTGCCCGAGAATCGCGTTCGGCTTCATGTTCAAATGTCCACGCCACAGTTGTACATCGCACGGGTTGAGCCTTATCGCCTTTCCGATCTGGAGAGGTTGCTCACTGCGATTCGCACGAACCAGCTCGTGCAGATCGACACAATCGGGAAGACGCTGCAGGGGCGTGAACTGGAAATTGTCCGCATCGGCAAGGTTAACGCGCCGTACCGCGTCTTTCTCCGCGCCCGCGCGCACGCATGGGAACCGGGTGGCAATTGGGTCGTCGAAGGTCTGGTGCATCGTCTGCTCAGGGGCGATGAAAATGCCTCAAAATTTCTGGAGCGTTACTGTGTTTACATCATGCCAATGGCGAACAAGGACGGCGTGGCGCTGGGACGCACGCGCTTCAACCTGCAAGGCAAAGACCTGAATCGCAATTGGGACAAGCCGGCCGATCCGCAACTCGCGCCCGAGAATGCCGCGTTGGAACGCTGGCTGGAACAGATGATCGCAGGCGGGCACGCGCCGCACCTTGCCCTCGAACTTCACAACGACGGTAGTGGTCGACTGCACATCAGTCGCCCGCCGGTGCCGAACCTCGACCGGCACCTGAAGCGCATGGCGATATTGGAGGAGTTACTCCGCAAACACACGTGGTTCACTGAAGGCAGCACGACAGCAGCATTCCGAAATTCGGGGACGTTAGGTGAGGGCTGGCTGCAACGCTACGGCATCGATGCCGCAGTCCACGAATTCAACTGCAACTGGCTCGTCGGACTGAAAGATTATCCCTCGGCAAAACACTGGAAGACTTACGGTGAGAACCTGGCAAACGTTTTCTACCAGTATTTCGAGATCGTGAAGCCGTGATTGGGAAACAATAACAGGGATTTTGCGCTCTATCGCGGCTCCGCGTACGAACTGCTCGCCATTGCGGAAGTGGCCCACTGGCGTGACCCATCGCGGCCAATCAGTTCGACCGCATCGATCTCATTCCATCCAGGAACGCGGCGGCGATCCAGGTAGACTTTGATTTGGTTGGCCTGCACGCCAGCGGGCAGCGAGAAGGACATGTTCGCCGGCGCCTGCGAAGCGGGTTCCACTCCCTCCCATAAGACGGTTTCCTGTCCGTTCTGGAGGATGGCGGCGATTTTCGAGACCGCTCCGGGGTTGTAGGTTTCGCGCACATTCACTTGCGCGACCTCGACGGTGTTGTCATATCCCAGATGAATCCATTCCTCTCCTGCCCCGCGCGACGTTTTCGGCGCCCAAGCCGTGTCGTAATCCCCCGCTTCCTGCGTGTTCGGCGGGCCGACCATCTGTTCCGGACCCCACGAGCGCTGCAAAAGCTGGCCGTCCTGACCATGGCTGGAGGATGGAGGGCCCAGTTCCATGGGAGGCGGCGGCCCGAGGGCTTCGACTGGAAGAGCACCCTTTGGAGCGGCAAACTTCGAACTCTGCCGAGGAGCACCGCCGGGCGGAGGGTTGCCGAAAGCAGACGCAACCTGCGCGTATTGAAGCGCTTGCGGGAAATTGGTGATGATCTTCTCAGTGGCCGCCAGTGTCATTTGAGCCTGCTCCAATTGAGTACGCGTCCGCCGCAACTCCTCGGCTGAAATCGGCGGGTTGCTTTCAAGCGCGACGGCGACATCGCGATTGGCCTCCTCAAGAGTAACGATCTTCCGCTTGAGTTGATGTTGATTGACAGCCAGATACGCGTTGACGGCGAGCAGCGCGACGATGAAACAGACCAGTAGCCCCTTCATAGTAGATCAATCTCCGTTTGCGATCACCCCCAGTTAGACGGAATCCCGCTGAAAAACTCTCAATGCTTTACATTCTCCTTCGCCCTTGCCTGAGTCCATACCGGCTGCACATTCTTTAGCAGGCATGAAACCGGGGTTCGCTATTGCTCTACGCTCGACCCTCGAGGCTCGTCTCGTCGTGGTGCTAATTGCTGCGCTGGGCGTTTCGGTCGTGATGGCCGCATCTTCTTCCTCCACAAAAACGGACGCCAGTTGGGAATTTTTCAACGATCCAAAGGTCCGCGTGTTCCACTTCGAGGTTGCAGAAGCGGGCCTGGCGTCTCTGCGGCGGTCGGAAGGCAGCTACGTGCGTGGCACGATGCGCGAAGGCAATCATGTGCTCAGGGACGTTGGCATTCGCCTCAAAGGGATGGGTAGCTTTCGGCCCGTTCATGAGAAGCCAAGCCTGGCCGTGAAGTTCGACGAATTCGTCGAGGACCAGGAGTATTCCGGGCTGACCAAGCTCTTGTTCAACAACTCCGTGCAGGACCACACGTATATGGTCGAGGCCCTGGGCACCCAGTTGTTTCTCGATGCCGGCTTGCCGGCGGCGCGGGTGACGCACGCGAAGGTGATCTTGAATGGGCGCGACCTGGGCCTTTACGTCGTGATCGAAGCGATGAACAAGCGCTTCCTCAAACAGCATTTCACCAGTTCCAACGGCAACCTCTACGAAGCCTACCTCCAGGACATCGATGGCCGGCTGGAACAGGACAATGGCGAAGCCACGGACAAGTCGGATATTCGCGCATTGCTCGCCGCCTGCCGCGTGCGTGACCCGGGCCAACGCTTCCGCCAGATGAGCAAAGTGCTCGACGTGGATCGCTTTGTCTCGTTTACCGCCATGGAAATCCTGATGGGCCATTGGGACGGTTACGCCACGCACACGAACAATTACCGGGTTTATCACGATCCCACGTCCGACAAGATGGTGTTCATCACGCACGGGTTGGACTGGGCATTTCGCAGACCGAACGTTTCGATCAGTCCTCCGCTCAAAGCGATCGTCAATCGCGCTCTGTTCCAAACACCGGAAGGCGACCGGATGTTTCGTGAGCGCATCGCCACACTTTACACGAACGTGTTTCATCTATCGGTGATCACTAACAGGATAGATCAGTTGATGGCGAAAATCCGGTCCACCGGATTGCCTCCGAGAGAACTCGCCAAAGTCGAAAGCGCGGCGGCCGTCATGCGCGAACGGATCGAACTGCGCAGCCTCCGTGTCGCCGAGCAGTTGGCCGGCAAAGAACTACCCGTGGCGAAGTTCGGCCCCGACGGTATGGCGCATCCCACCGGCTGGCGCCCGGAGTACGACCACGGTGACCCAACCATGGACCAACCGATGTTCGAAGGGCGCCGCACACTCCACATTCGAGCCAATAACGAACGAACGCATGGATCGTGGCGCACGCAAATGTATCTGCCGCGGGGCCGCTATCGAATTGAAGGCCTCGTACGCACGGAAGCGTTCAACGGCGTAACCACGCTGCGCATTTCCGGCGGCGACCGCGACTACAGCGCGGGCCGCACGTCCTCGTGGCGCAAAATCTCTTACGACTTCGAAATCCCGGAAGGCCTCGATGTCGAGTTTGTGTGCGACTTCTCCGCCACGTCCGGCGACGTCTGGTACGATTTGGATGCGTTCCGTGTCAGGAAATTTTAAACATATCGCCCACCTTTTTTTACTCCTGGTGTGCATATCATTGCACGCGGCCCCTGAAAACGTGCCGAACTGGTTTCCCAAAGCACCGCCGCTTCCTGCGCCGCAAGGAGTTATTGTTCGAGTCGGTAACGCCGACGAGTTTCTCGCCGCGATCGATCGCCTCGCCGACGGCACCACACTCCTCGTCAACGACGGCCACTACGAGTTCCCCCGCCCCGCTGTTCTCGTGGGCAAAAAGGGGATCGCCATTCGCAGCGCCGGCGGAGATCCGGCCAAAGTAGTCCTGAGTGGTCGTGGTTGGGATAGCGGCACGCAGAACGACGATATCCTGCACATCGGCCATTGCGACGGAGTGACGATCGCCGATCTCACATTCGCGGACTGCCGCTCCTACGGCGTTAAAGTCGAGGCTGAGAACGGGCCGAAGAACGTTCACATTTACAACTGTCGTTTCCGCGACATCGGCGTGCGCGCGATCAAAGGCTCTGCGGGCAAAGACCCGAACGTCCGGGCGGTCAAAGGCTCGGTTCGCTACTGCCAGTTCGAAAATACCAAAGTGCCTCCCGCGGACTGGCTCTTCGGCGGTGATTACATTTCGGCCATCGACATGATGGCCCTCGAGGACTGGACCTTCAGCGACAACGTGTTTCGCAACATCAAAGGACGAAACGGCGGCGGGCGCGCGGCTATTTTTATCTGGGTGAGATCGCACCGTGTTGTCGTGGAGCGAAACCTCATCGTCAATTGCGACCGAGGCATCGCTTTCGGCAACCCGGGCCAGTCCACCGCCAACACAGCCGGCGAACCGCTCATCTACGTTTCAGACGCAATCATACGAAACAACTTTATTGCCGGGGGACCGGATTGCGGCGTCGAGCTGTGGTACGCGCGCGGCATCAAGGTTTATCACAACAGCATCTGGCGGCCGGAACGCAACTGGAGTCGCGGCATTCGCGTCGGCGCCGGCACAACGCAAACCGATATCGCTAACAATCTCATCCACGGCGAAATTCGGCTTGAAGGTGGCCAGGCCGAACTCCGCAATAATCTCGCCGATCGCCTCAAGGGGTATTTTGTCGACGCCGCCTCCGGCGATTTGGCGCTAACCTCATCCGCGACAAACGCGATTGATTGCGGCCAATCGTTGGCAGAGGTCAAAGACGATATCCGTCAACGCCCTCGTACAGCCAGCCCCGATCTTGGGGCGTGGGAAGAAAAATAGCTCATTGAATGGGTTGGGCTTGACCGGTAGCGGAAATACAAGATACCCCTGAAAGAACCCATTGTTTCACCCGTTTAAACTAGCTGGATTGGTGTCGCTTCAGGCTTGTAAAAGACCGAAAAACGGCGTAAGCAAATGGTTCTAAGCTAGGTAGCGGGAAATGGGTATGAAACGACTTCTGTTGAGTCTCTTTATGGGCTTTTCCGCCCTCATCACGCACGGGCAGATTAATCGCGCCTCGTTTGGGCCTCATGCGGCGCTCCCAGCCGGGGACAGCCCCATCCAGTGCGCTGTCACAGACATCGACCGCGACGGCAGGGCCGACCTGGTCGTGGCCAATCACTTGGATTCACGGCTGCTGGTTTACCGGAACGTCGGGACGGGGAATGTGATCTCGGCCAGCACGTTTGCGCCGGCAGTCAGTTTCACGACCGGGTCGATGCCACATGACATGGCGGTGGGTGACATCGATGGGGATGGGCGGATGGATGTGGTGACAGGCAATCTGGGGAACCATACGGTCTCGTTGTTTCGCAATACGAGCAGCGCAGGGACGGTCCAATTCGCGGATCGCATTGACATTGCCGCCGGCGGACAGCTTCCGCACGGAGTTGCTCTGGGGGATCTGGATGGGGACGGGCGGCAGGATCTTCTGGTGGCGTGCTTCGACAGTGATTCAGTGTCGCTGTTTCGGAATATGGGTTCGGGCGTTTCTGCGGCGACGTTCCCTGAGCCGGCGATACTCAGGCCCGGGGACGGACCACACACAATCAAAGCGGGAGACTTGACGGGCGATGGGCGCCCGGAAGTGGTGGTGGCGAATTTTGAAACGCCCAGCGTGGAGATTCTGTGGTATGTGCCGAGCCCGACGGCGGAGGTGGCGCCGTTTCGCACGAACAATTTCACAAGAATCATGCATTTGCCGCGCGGGGGAAACGCATTGCATCTGGGGGATATCGATGGCGACGGCCAGACGGACATCGCGGTAGGGCACTGGCGCACGCAAACGCTGGCGGTCTTCCGCCACAGTGACCCGGGCGGCGCGATACTCCGCTTCGATCCGCCAGCCGAACTCTCAGTGGGGCACAACATTCATTCGGTGGTGGTGCGGGATTTGGATGGGGATTCGCGGCCTGAATTGGTGACGGTGGGCGAGTTGAGCAGCTACATGTCGGTGTTCAAGAACCTGGCATCACCGGGAGCGATCACGCTGGAATCATTCGGCGCGCGGGTGGATTTCCCGTCCGGCTGGAACGCGAATGGCCTCGCCGTGGAGGACGTGGAGGGTGATGGCCGGGCGGACATCGTGTTTGCGAACGCGTATGACGATAATGTGTTTATTTATCAGAACCGGATCGGCGACACGAACATTGCGCAGCCGCCGGTGTTCATCGAACAACCGCTGAGCCAAACCGTGGAGGCGGGCAGCAGTGCGACTTTTACGGTGGGCGTGACTGGAACGCCGCCGTTCGGTTTTCGCTGGCGCAGGAATGGCGTGACCATCCCGAACTCGAACACGGACACGTTTACGCTTCACAACGTGCAGCCGAGCGATGCCGGGGTTTACACGGTCGCAGTCACGAACCCGGCTGTGCCAGAGCCGGGAGTGGTGAGCGCGCCGGCGACGTTGACCGTGATTGGCGGAACGAACGCGGTGCCGCCCACGATCACGAGTCATCCTCAAAGCCAAACCGTCGCACCCGGATCCACCGTCACATTTTCGGTGGAGGCGACCGGGACGCAGCCACTCAATTACCGGTGGCGTAGAAACGGCGTGTATCTTCCGGTCGTGCTGGGACCGGTACTGACCTTGAACGGCGTCACGCCGGAGTACGCGGGAGTCTACTCGGTGGTCGTGTCCAATACTGCGGGGACGCGGATCAGTTCGAACGCTCTCTTGCGCGTCGTGACACCGACGAACCCGCCCCCGCCCACGATATTTGCTTTCGCCCCCCCGGTGACTTTCGCCGGAGGCGATTCGCCGGTGGCGTGCGCGTATAACGACCTCGACAATGATGATAAGCCCGACCTGCTCGTCATCAATCATCTGAGCTCGACGCTCTCCGCCTATCGCAACCAAAGCAGGCCCGGCGCAATCCAGTTCGCA
>Ga0075428_100001233_pt1 | contig 27356 bp, 18 predicted proteins | sample RhiMetdeltSRZDD2_FD_75291 | JGI IMG/M metagenome (GOLD analysis project Ga0075428, IMG submission 75291) | Populus rhizosphere microbial communities from Tennessee, USA - Rhizosphere MetaG P. deltoides SRZDD2 | ecosystem: Host-associated > Plants > Roots > Rhizosphere > Soil | place: USA... | reverse complement strand
GCCATGTCCCTCGTGGCGATGATCGCCTGTGCCGCAGCGGCGCGGGTCATTCCGCATCCCTGGAACTTCACGCCGATCGGCGCCATGTGCCTGTTTGGCGGCGCCTACTTTCTCCGGGCCTGGGCCGCCTTTCTGGTGCCCCTTGCGGCGCTATTCATCAGCGATGTGGTTTTGTATCTAGTCCTCTACGGCAATCAGGGCTGGGGTGTGACGACGATGAAGTATCACTTTTTCGCGCTGACCGTGCTCATTGGCATGACGCTGCGCAACAGGGTGACGTTCGGCCGCGTCACGGCCGCTGCCATTGGCGCGTCGGTCATGTTCTTTCTCCTTTCCAACTTCCACGTCTGGCTCGGCAGCACACGCTACCCGCAAACGCCTGCCGGGCTGTTGGCGTGCTACGTGGCGGCATTGCCGTTTGCCATGAACATGCTGGCAGGCAACCTCGTGTACTGTGGCGTGATGTTCGGCGGCTGGGAGTTGCTCGCGCGGCGCTGGCCGGCACTCGCAACACCCGCGCTGGCGCCGGCTCCGGTCAAATAGGAACATTCGATGGAAGGAGTCCCGATCGTCTGTTCCTGGAGCGGCGGCAAGGACTCTTGCCTCGCGCTATGGCGGGCCGTACAGGCGGGGGCCGTCGTCCGCGGACTGGCCACCATGTTCACCGAAGACGGCCATCGCTCGCGCTCGCACGGCCTGTCTCGCGCCGTCCTGGCGGCACAGGCCGCGGCAATCGGCGTGCCGCTGGTGACGCGGGCGGCAACCTGGGACCAGTACGAGCCGGCGCTAGTCGATTTGTTGTGCGAGGCCAGAGAGGCTGGCGCTACAGCGGCCGTTTTCGGCGACATCGACATCCCGCGGCATCGCCAATGGGAAGAGAGCGTCTGCGCTCAGGCCGGCCTGACGGCCGTGCTACCCCTGTGGCAACAAGACCGGCTCGCCTTGCTCGAGGAATTCTGTAAGGAGGGCTTTGAGTGCCGGATCGTGGTGACGCGGGAGGGAATCATGGACCGCCGCTGGCTGGGCCGCGTTCTCGACCGCGAAGTGGCCGGTGAGCTGGCAAGCGTCGGCATTGACGCCTGCGGCGAAAACGGGGAATTCCACACCCTCGTCACAAGTGGCCCGCTTTTCAAGGACCCGCTGGATATTGAGTTGCGCAGCCAGGTGCTGCGGAGCGGCTGCTGGTTTCAGGATCTGGCAGTGGCGAGCGTGGCCGATTCAGTTTCTGGCGTCCGCCGCGCTGCTTCCCTTGGCGCCAGCAAGTGAATCGTGATACCGGACCAGCAAGCGCTCGGCACGAAATCCGAGTAGTCCCCGCGACAGGCTAAAAATGAGAAAGTGAAACACCCAGCCGACGACGACGCCGAGGAGCGCTCCCGCGACGAAACCAAAGAACGGCCAAGGTGCGTCAGCGGGCCGCGCCATTCCCACGAGGAACTGGGCGCCGCGCGTCACGGCCCAGGCAAACGTGCCCAACATCGCGACGTACACCACGACGACGAACGGGCGAAACCGGTCCCATAAAGCCACGGTCCGGCGCAATTGCTCGATGTACTGGGCGTCGGAATGCGGTCGCCAGGGGATGGGGAACATGGTTGTCAGTGACTCAAAAACTACAGGGTAGGAATTACAGTTGCCCATATAAGCCTACCTTGCATTTTGGCCATGGCGCAAAGTCCCAAGTGACCGGCACTTCGGAGCTGAATCGGCGTCTCAATCCCCACGCAACTGCCCCGCCCTGTCTGCCTGCCAGACCTTTCCTGAGTCCACGTCGAGTGCCGTCAGCCAGCCGCCGCCGTGGCAGAAAGTGTCGATGCAGACGACGTGTCCCAGGTCGAGAACCTCGGCAGACTTTTGCGACGTGTGGCCCACGATGGCAGTTTTTCCGCTCTCATGGCGCGGCGGGAGGCTGAGGTGCAAATGCTCCCAAAACAGCAGATAGGCGGGCTGCTCCGCCAGTGGCATGTCGTACTGATAATTGGCGTGGAGAAAGATGTGCGTATCGGTCTCGAAGTACGGCAATAGGCCGCGGAAGAACGCCAGATGCTGCGGCGGAATTTTCTCCAGAGTGCCGCCGAAGCTTTCCAGCGTTTCCTTTCCGCCGTAGGTCAGCCAGGCGGGATCGGCGTACCCCCGATCGATACAGTCCAGCAGCATCACCTCGTGGTTGCCCATGAGCGGCACAAGTCGGCACTCTTTGGCCAGTGCCAACATCCGCTCAACGACGCCGCGACTGTCCGGCCCGCGGTCCACGTAGTCACCCAGCGCCACGATCGTGTCGTCGGCGGCCGGCCCAATCGCGCCGAGCAGTGCGTCCAGCGCCTGTGAGCAGCCGTGAATGTCGCCAATGGCAATTGTGCGGGGCATGAGGATATCGTGTGTGGGGTGAATCAGTATTCTGAATGACCAATGACCAAGCACCAATGACCAATGTCGGAACAATTTCATTGGTCATTGGTGCTTGGTCATTGGTCATCGGTTTGCCCGGCTGGCAGCCGCCGTCCCTTCGCGATACGTTAGCATTCCCGGTCACCGACAAGGATATCACTGATGAGCGATCTCGATTTCAATGCCGCCGCCTGCCGCGGCCGGCAGAAGCGGCTGCTGAGCGAGATGCAGCGGCTGAAACTCGATCTGGTGATCGTCACGCAGATCGAGCACGTGCAGTACCTCACTGGCGCCCGCTACGGCTGGGTCTTTCAGCCGGCGGCCGCCCTGCGGAGCGATGGCCACCTGCTGCTGTGCGCCCCCAAGAAGCCGATTCTGGAAGCGGCGGCCGCTGAAGTGGTCCATTACGAAGCCCAGTGGCTCTCCACGCTGCGCAACGATCAGCGGCAGGCTTCGGCGGAAGTGCTGCAAAGGGCCGTCAGCGGCTGGCCGGCGCCCCGGCGGATCGGCGTGGAGTTTTCCTCGTTCGGTCTCCACTACGGCGGCATTGCCGGCGAGCGGGTCGATATCGAGCCCACGCTCTATCAGCTCCGCCGCCGCAAGGATCCTGACGAGCTGGCGCGGCTCAAGAAGGCGATTGCCGGCACCGGCAAGATGTATGCCCTGGCGCGGCAGATCATCGAGCCGGGGATTACAGAAATCGAGGTATTCAATCGGCTCCAGGCTGCGGCAGTCGAGGAATTCGGTGAGATGATGACCGGCACGGGCAACGACTATCAATGCGGCGCGCGCGGCGGGCCGCCGCGGAACAACCGCCGAGCTGAGGCCGGCGAACTTTACATCCTCGATCTGGGACCGGCGTACCGCGGCTATTTTGCAGATAATTCGCGAGCGTTCGCGGTCAATCGCAAACCAACCGACGAGCAGCTGACGGCCTGGACCTTTGTGATGAAAGTTTTCGCGCACCTGGAAAAGACCGTGAAGCCCGGCAAGAGCTGCCAGGAGCTGTTCCACGAAGTCGTCGAAATCCTTTCCGCTGCCCCGGTCGGCATTTTCAACCATCACCTGGGCCACGGCATTGGACTGTTTCCGCACGAAACGCCGCACCTCAACCCGCACTGGAACGATACTTTCGAAGTGGGGGACGTCTTTACTGCCGAGCCCGGACTTTACGACGAAAAGCTGCTGCGGGCAGGCATGCGGCTGGAGAACGACTACCTGGTGACGGAAACAGGCGTGGAATTACTGAGTCCGTTCCCGATGGAGCTTTAGGAACAGTCTGCCGGACAATCCGCAATCAGGGTTCCGCACTCGAAATGCCCCACGGCCTCAATCCCGCACAACAGGACGCAGTCAGTACCCTCCGCGGCCCGCTCCTGGTGCTGGCCGGCGCAGGCAGCGGCAAGACCCGCGTCGTCACCCTTCGCGTGGCGAACCTCATTCGCCACGGCATTCAGGCGGAACGAATCCTGGCCGTCACGTTTACCAACAAAGCGGCTGCCGAAATGCAGGAGCGGATCGGTGGGCTGCTCGGCAAGCAGACGGCCAGGCCGCAGATTTCCACCTTTCACTCACATTGCGTCCGCGTTCTGCGGCGGCACATCAAAAGGCTGGGGTATCCCGATCGCTTCGCCATCTACGATCGGGGGGACCAGGAGAGTCTCGCGCGGAGCGTGCTTCGCGACATCCGCGTCCCCGGGGAGCTGCTGCGCCCCGGCGACTTGATCCACCAGATCAGCCACTGGAAAACCCATTCGCTGCGGCCGGCCGATGCCGGCAAGCTCGCCCGCACCGACAAAGAGCACCTGGCGGCGATGGGCTACCGCCGCTATCAGAAGTCGCTCCAGCAGGCCGGGGCCGTAGACTTCGACGATTTATTACTGTGTACCGAAGAACTTTTCCGTCGATTTCCTGAAGTGCGAAAGGCCGAAGCCGATCGGTTCGACCATTTGCTCGTTGATGAGTACCAGGACACCAACGGCACGCAGTACCGGATCGTGAAAGCCCTGGCGACGGATCATCGAAACTTGTGCGTGGTGGGCGACGACGATCAGTCGATTTACGGCTGGCGCGGAGCGGAAGTCAAACACATCTTGCAATTCCACCGCGACTGGCCCGAGGCCAAAGTGGTGCGGCTCGAGTGGAACTATCGCTCGACCGAGGCGATCCTCGATGCCGCCAACAAGCTGATCGCCTTCAACAAGCACCGCCATGACAAAGTGCTGAAAGCGGCCCGCTCTGGCGGAGAGAAGCCGCGCATCCTGCAGTTCAACAGCGAAACCGACGAAGCCCGCGAGATCGTTGGCGACATTCGCCGCCGCATCGAGCACGACAAGCTCGAGCCGAAGGATTTTGCCATCCTGTTTCGCACCAACGAGCAGCCGCGGGCCTTCGAGACCGAGCTGCGAAAGGCGAAGCTTCCTTACATCATCCTCGGCAGCCAGTCGTTCTTCGACCGCAAGGAAGTGAAGGACATCCTGGCGTACCTCCGCGTGCTGGTAATGCCGCAGGACGAAGTCTCGGTGCTGCGGATCATCAATACGCCGCCGCGAGGAATCGGCGGCAAAGCCGTGGAGAGCCTGCTGAAGGCGGCGGTGGAAGCGGGCAAGCCGATCTGGGACATCATGCACGAGGCAAGTGCCGGCCACGTCCCAGCGATCCAAAAGTTCGTCGCGCAAATCGATCGCTACCGGCGTGATCTGGCGGCCCACAAGCGGCTGGCCGAATGCGTGCAGCGGCTGATCGGCGAGATCGGCTACGAAGCGGAAATCAAGCGGCAGTATTCCGATCCCGAGGAGCAGCGGTCGCGCTGGGCCGCCGTCGAAGAGGTCGTCAACGCTCTGGCCGCCTTCGAGAAGACCCAGAAGAAGCCGACACTGGCCGGTTTTCTCGACGAGGTGATGCTTGGCGAGCGGGAATTCGGCGACGACAAGGAAAAGCAGCTCGCCAAGAACGCCATTGCCCTAATGACGCTGCATTCGGCCAAGGGGCTCGAATTCCCGCACGTCTACATGGTGGGCATGGAGGAAGGGATTCTGCCCCATCACCGCACGCTCAAGGCGGAAGGGGGGGACGACGTCGATGAAGAACGCCGGCTGTGCTACGTCGGCATTACCCGGGCCCAGGAGCGGCTGACCCTCTCGCTGCCGCTGACGCGGATGAAGTGGGGCCGGCCGCGGGACACAACTCCCAGCCGGTTTTTGTACGAGATCATCGGGCAGGGGGATACGCCGCACGCCGCGCCGCGCCGCGGGAATTACGCACAAAGGCAAACAGCGCCGTCGAAATCCATCGCCGGTCGCAGCACTCAACGCCGCAGCTAGCGGAATTAGGCGCTTTGCCGCGCGTGCTGCTATAGTATGCAAATCAAGACCTTCCCCCTCCCGATCCAAGGGGTGACCGATGATTCGCCAGGTCTGTTCGTGCGGCAAGTCCTATCAGCTCAAGGACGAGATGGTCGGGCGCAAGGTCAAATGTCCGGCGTGCCAGGCAGTGTTTATCGTGGTGCCGCAGGCGGAACTAGTGGGGCCGGCCGAACTTGTTCCCGTCGACCCGCCGCCGGGTGTCGCCAACAAAGTCCCGACGCAGCCCAGTTACGCGAATACCAATCCTCCGGGCAGCCTGCCGTCCGCAGCGACGAATGTCTTGGGACCCCTGCCATTGTCTGGTCCGGCCGTGTCGCCGCTGGGAACGCCGTGGACAACTCCGCCGCCGGGCGGATACATCCAGGCCGGCCAGCAAGCGCCGGCGCAGCCCCGGGTGCGAGTCTATCCCTGGTGGCTATGGATCGCGTCGGGCATCGCCGGCCTGGCAGCCGTTGGTTCGCTGGTGTTGGTCGTCACGGTAATCATTCGTATGAATCAGCCGAATTCCGGCAACATGGCGACCAACGTGCCGACCAGTCCTCCGTTCTTGTCTGACACTCCGCCGATCGTCGTGGGGAAGCTCGAAGTGGGCCCTTTTGCGCCCAATGGCCGGAGAGTCGGCGCCGACTTCGGCAATTGGCAGGTCTATTCCTCGGAGACGGGTGGCTACAGCATCGACCTTCCGGGCCAGCCCCAGATATCGCCGGAGTCGCATCGGTCGGCTCTGGGCCGGATCGAAGGGAGTCGGCTCGAGATCGGCGGGCGTTCGGACGGACTACTAGTGATGGTGTCTCACATCGATTTTCCATTCGACGCCGCGAAGCTTTCAACGGACCGCGTCATTGGATCCACCGTGCAAAACGATCAGGGCAGGATCGTGCGGGCCAGCGACGCGCCGATGGCCGGCCGCTCCGGACGGGAGTATCTCGTTGAATTCGCGATTTCCGGTTCGCCAATCGATTCCAAGGGCCTGTATCGAGCACTGGTGGTCAAAGGCCGAGTATTCACGCTGGGCTTTGTGGCCCCGGCGGCACAATTTGACGAAGCGGCCGCGCGGAAGTGCCTCGATTCGTTCGCGATTACAAAAGAGCCACCTGCGGTGGAATCGACCTACGCGCCGCTGGTGGCCGGCCCCGGCGTGCCTCTGTCGAGAGATGTTGCGTGGGTCACCCACGAATCCAAGACAGGGGGATTCAAAGTTGAGATGCCGGCGACTCCGACGAACGTCAGCACTCACGTGGCGCTGCCCCGGACCAGCTATGCGGAGGGAATTGCCAGCGAGGTGTTGGGCAAAGGAGCTTTCGTGGTTTCCGTCAACCGCCACGGGCAGCCAATCCTTCCGGAAGGTTTGCCGTCGTTTGTCGAGTCGCTGCGGATGGCCATGGCATCGCATGGAAAGATTGTTAATAAATCCAGCGCTCCCCAGGGTGAATTCACGGTGTACGATTTCACGGTTGAAACGCCGGACGGCTCGAGGCAACTGATTCGATTCTATATCTCCACCGAGTGGTATTACGACCTGACCTGGTTCGGGCCGGCCACGGAGGCCGGGTCCGAGGAAACCAAGCGGTTTTTCGCGTCGTTCACCCTACTGCCGCCGGCCACGCCCCGGTAAGGCCGACGTGTCAAGCAGCGGGAAAACTCCGGCAGGCAGGGCTCTCGGGCGGAACATTCGGGGAGCAGCCACACACTGCCGCTGGCACGAGCGGGCTTGTGCGGACCTATTCAACAACTCTTGATCACCTTTTGCGAATAACTTCTGTTGCTCGCCAGCGTCATTTGACGTAAGATTTTGTGTACGTTTTCGTGCTATCAGAATGACCATGTACCACGCCGGCGACCGTGTCATTTACGTTGCGGAGAAGCACAGCGGGCATCCCGGCCCGCGGGCCGAGGCCGTCCAGCCCGAGACCAACGGCGAAGGCTACTGGTATCAGGTCAAAAAATTCTGGACCGTTCTGGAGGTCCTGCCCGACGGGAAGCTGAAGGTCCTCACCCGCCGCGGCAAGCAGCGGCAGGTGGCCAAGGATGATCCGCGGCTCCGGCCGGCTCGCTGGTGGGAGAAGCTGATCTACTCTTCGCGCTTCCCCAGCCCCGAAACCGCGCCGCGGACCGCCGTCCCCAAGCATCCCCAAGCGGCGGCGGAACGGTAGCTTCTCCTGGCTCAAGCGGAAGCGGCCGTAGTGGCAATGCCGCCTTTCATTTCGCCGGCGCGATGCGAACGTTCTTGTACCACACCTCTTCGCTGTGGTTTTGTAATCCCAGAAATCCCTCCAGCCGCCGCTTTTGGAGATCGGAAAACTCGGCCACGTCCGCATCGACGATCTTCACGCCGTTGTGCGTGATGACGTAGTGCGTACCAGTGACCTCGATCTGAAGCGAGTTCCACTGGCCCGCATCGCGGCCAACGTGCTCCTTCGCCGCGGCGATGTCGTAGACGCCGCCGGTGTACTGGTAACCCTTGAGTTCCTTGTACTTCTCCGCCTTGTCGTCGAGGATCTGAATCTCCACGCCGGATCCTTCGCCATGATGATTGCCGTCCTCGGGAACGCGAACGTAAACGCCCGAATTGCCGCCGGGCTTGAGCTTGTAATCCAGCCTCAAATCGAAGTTTGCAAACTGCTCGCGGCTGCGAAGCCACGGCCCCTTCTCGCCGGTGCACATCAGCAGGCCGTCTTCGACTTTCCAGCAGGCGGCAGCGTCCTGTCCCGCCCCATCCCAGCCGTCGAGCGATTTGCCGTCAAACAGCGGCCGGTAGCCAAGTTCTGTGACGTACAGGTCCTTGAACTCGAATTGCCCGCCGCCCGGCGCTTCGCACTGCAGGCCGATGTACCCCTGCGTCTGCTCGAGGCCGTCGGCTTCCCAGGCGCTCTGTCCGTTGATCTCCAGCTTCGCCGTGTTGCCGATAATGGTCACTTTGAAGCGGTTCCACTCGCCGGGTTTGACCAGCCCTTTGCTGCGCGCCTTGGGAAGTGGGCCGACGTTCCCCTCATCCCCCTGTTTGAGGTTGATCTGATATTTGGCGGGCCACGGTTTGCCTTCGTCGGGCAAATTGGCGCGAATGTAAATGCCGCTGTCCCAGTTCTCCGTGCGTCGCGCTTTGAAGGAAAGTTCCAGGATAAAGTCCCGATAGGTATGATCGGTGCGCACGAGCCCATTTCCCTCCTGGAGCACGATCGCACCGCTTTCGACTGCTGCCTGGCAACCGGTGACATGCCAGCCGTCGAGGTTTTGTCCGTTGAAGAGCGGCAGGCGAACGCCGACGGGCTCGCCAGCCCAGCCCGACAGCGAGGCAAGCGACAAGGCCAGATTCAAGCAGACTGCAAGGCTGTTTCGCATGGAAGCGTTACCACGGTGCAAAAGGGAGAAAATCGCCAGTGGGCTCAGCAACCTACCGCGCGGAGGCGGGCAAAGCCAGCATTGCCGCCCGCCACTGTTCTTCCCACTCGGGAAGCGGCCGTCCCACGAGTCGCTCAAAGCGTTTCGCGGCCGGCAAGTCTTCGCCGCCTGTCAGGTATTTTTCAATCGCCGACCCGGCCAGGATGTTTTCCCGGAACACGAGGTGATGCGCGATCCCCCAGGCGTAGAGGTAGTGCCGACGGCTGGCCATCGTATCATGCCGGCCGGCAAAGGCATTTCCTTCAGCCACCAATAGTTCCGCCAGCGGCAATCGCCCGGCCGATCGCAATTCCGCCTGAAGCAAGGCGAGTTTCGCCGGATCGGGGGCATCCAGCCGCAGCGACGCCCCCTCGAGCTGCCCGCTCTCGAACACCTGCGCCAGCCCCTCGTGCAGCCACTGTGGCACATCGTATTTGTCGGAGGGGTAGACGAACGCGTCGAGATAAGCGTGCAGCGCTTCGTGATCGAGCCGCCGGAACATGGCCGCCGTCACCTCGGCAAAGCGGGCCTCATTCCGACGCATTTGCTCGCGGGTCCGAGCGATCGCTTCGTCCTTTTCTTTCTTCCAGGCCGATTTGCGGAGGTTCAGCTCGGCGGCAATTTCATCTTTGCCAAAGCCAGCTTCTTTCAAGTCGCTGCTGAGCTTCGTTAGCCCCTGCGCGAATGCCCGCTCCAGATCTTCGTACTTCCGCCCGAACTCGTTGGCCTGGCGACGTACTTGCGCCAGCTTCCGCTCGTACTCGGACAGTTCACTGGCCGCCAGGATCCGCGCCTGCCGCAGCGAGTACAGCGCCGGGGCGTCCACGTCCAGCTCGAGCATCTCCAGCTCGTGCCGCAGCTCGTCCACCGACGCGTACAGGTCGATGGTCAATCGCCGCGGCATTTCCACGCGCGGCGGCAAGAGCAGGCGGAAGGCGCGGAAAATCTGTTCGATCCGCACGACGCAGCGGCGAGTCGATTCCTCGTCGGCGGACGAGGTCAGCGTGAACCAATCCCCTTCGTACGTCCGCACGCTCCGCGAGCCGCGCCTGGCAGTTGCCAGGCGCACCTCCTCCATGCGGCCCGCCTCGATGACCGCGCGATAGCGGAGCTGCCGGAAACGCTCGAGCAGCTCCTCATGCTCTTTCGGCGGCAGCAACTCCACACTGGCCACATGCGCTGCCTCGATGCCGCGGACGATGGCGAATGTCGGCTTGCCGGGGCGCTGCACGATTTCGGCAAAGTCGATCTGGCGGTCGGTCCGCGACTGGAGCAGACCTCGCGATTGCTGACCGTCCTTGAGGACGATCGTTTCCAGCTTCCAGACGCCGTCGGGAAACGGCGCGGGTTCCTGGGCTGTCAGGTGTGAAAGGCCCGTAACCAGCAGCGTGACTAAGAGAAGTCGTCTCATGGGCCTGCCGCCTTTCCCGGAACGCGCGGGTCGCAGGCGCCGACAAAATCCTTCGTCAGCGGTTCCCAGCGGACGAGCTGCGTCACGCCCATTCGCGGCACGTCCTTGAGCTTGTGGCCGCGCTGCTGGAGGCCCTGTTTGACGTTCTCGTCAAAGCCTTGTTCCAGCCGCAGTTCGTCGGGCGACCACTGGTGATGGAAGCGCGGCAGCGCTAGAGCGTCATCCAGTGGCAGGTTCAGGTCCAAGAGGCGTGCAAGTGCAAGGACGACTTGCGAGATGATCGTCGGCCCGCCGGCGGCGCCGAGCGTCATCAGCGGCTGGCCGCTTGGATTGAGCACCATCGTCGGACTCATACTCGATAGCGGCCGTTTGCCGGGTGCGATGGCGTTGGCTTCGCTGCCGACCAGACCAAAGGCATTCGGTTGGCCGGGAAAGATGGAAAAGTCGTCCATCTCGTTGTTGAGAAAGACGCCGGTGCCCGGCACCATTACTTTCGAGCCGAAGCTGGTGTTGATCGTTTGCGTCAGCGCCACCCAGTTGCCCTCGGCATCGGCGGCGGCGACGTGTGTCGTGTGCTTGCCGAAGGTGTTGGTTTCCCAGTCCGGCGGCTGATTGTGCTTGGGAACGGCCATCGCTTTGTCCCGGTCGATTTTCGCGGCCAACTCGGTGGCATATTTCTCGTCCGTCAGACCGCGCGGGACCTTGGCAAAATCGGGATCGCCGAGCCAATAAGCCCGGTCGGCGAATGCCAGCTTCATCGCTTCGGCGACGATGTGTATGAATTCCGCCCGATCGCGCTTATAGGTCGCAGCGAGGTCGAAATGCGATAGGATGTTGAGGATCTGGGCGACGTGAATGCCGCCGGAGCTTGGCGGCGGGAAGCCGACGAGGGTATGCCCGCGGTAGGAACTTGACACCGGTATTCGCAGACGGCATCGATAGCCAGAAAAATCGCTGGAGGAAAGTATTCCGCCGTTGTCTTGCATCCAGCGGCCAACCGCCTGCGCAAATTCGCCCTGATAAAACCAGCTCGTTCCCTGCCTGGCAATCGCCCGCAGGGTCTGCCCCAGATCGGGCTGCTTGACGACGGCGCCTTCCGGCCGCGGTGATCCGTTGTCCGCCAAGAGTAGCTTCGCTCCTGCTTCGAATCGAGCGAGCGAGTCCCCGGTGGAGCGGATATTGCCAGCATAGATCCGGTCGAGCGGAAAACCGGCCTCGGCGATTTCTGCCGCCGGCAGCAGCAGGTCGGCCAGCTTGAGCTTGCCGTGGCCACGCAGCGCTTCGTCGTATCCGGCCAGTGCACCTGGCGTGGCCACGGCCAAAGGACCGGTCTGGCTCAGCGTCGGCTGCGGCTTTCCCTCCCGTACGTACATATCCCGCACGGCTTTAGCCGGAGCGGTTTCGCGGCCATCCATGGCGACTTGCTTGCCATCGGCCGTGCGGAGAAGCACAAAGCAGCCGCCCCCCAGCCCCGAATTGTGCTGATCGACCACTCCCAGCGTGATGGCAGCGGCAATCGCGGCGTCAATCGCATTGCCGCCGCGCTGCAAAGCGTTCACGCCCGCGTCGGTTGCCAGGGGATGGACCGTCGCGACCATGCCGCGCTTGGCGCGACCGATGTTCGATGCCTCGGCAGCCGCCGCGTCACGGGACGCTACTGCCGTTAGCGAAATGGAAGCCGCCGCAGCGGCAGTCTGTCGGAGCATCGTGCGGCGGTTCATCACGTAGGACTGGTTTTCAACCTGTCCCCAGCGATCGTTAATTTGGACAGGTTGGAAACCTGTCCTCTACGAATTATGCATTCAGTTTCACGCTGGCATCGTCCGCCACGTTCACCCACACGTGAACGTGCGGCACTCCGCGGAAGTACCAGACTAAGCTCGGCCCTTCCAGCCGCCACACGTCCCAGATTTTGTCTTCGCCGAGGTCCTTGTCGGCATAGAAGGCGAGCGAACACTTATCGAGCCCGCCCTGCGTCTCCAGGCATTTGCGGACTTCCTCCTGATCGACCTGGCGATACGGTTCCAGCAGCTTGGCGAGCGTCGTCTGCACCTGCTCCTTCTGGTCCGATGAGAGATCGGCTAGCGGGATGCCCGGCAGCAGGCCGCTGATCCCCTGGAAGCCGACCTTGTGCTCTTCGGCGTCGGTCGGCGCCTTGGGGAGCAGCGCTTTTTCGCGCTGCTTGCCGTCCAGCATTTCGAAGACCTTGTTGGCCTCGAGGGCTTGTTCCCAGTAGACGTTACCTGGATGACCTGGTTTTTCATGAAAGCCACTGGCCGCGTGACCGTAGAAGATCGGGCCGCCGAACGCCACGTGCTCGGTGCTGTTGCCGTCGCAGCGGAGGGTCATATGCCGTCCAGTCATCACGAACTCGAACTTCTCGCCCGGCTTGCCAAAGATGGCCAGACTTTGCTCCTGGCCCCAGTCCTTGCCGCCGGTGTCGTCCTTGAGCTGCTTGTCCACGCGCTCCTGCCAGCTCGGCTGGATGATTCCTTCAAAGATGCCGCGAGCCAGCGCTTGCTGATCGGCGGTATAGAAGTCGCTTTTGATGTTTTGCGCGGTGATTTGCCAGTTATTGCTGATGCGGGTGCGCAACAGGCCCCGCTGCGGATCCTGATAATCCCAGTCGAAGCAGACCAGCTTCCGCTGCGTCTCGGAGAGGGAATCGTAGAGCTGCTTGGCGAGCGTTTCCGGCGGGTTAGCGGCCGGCTTGTCTTCGGCAAACAGGAGCCGCGGCGATACGGCCGCCACCGCGGCCGCACCCGCGACTTTCAAGAACTCGCGGCGGGAAGAGGGAAAGTCGGGTCGTTCACAATCTGGACATGCGCGGCGATCGGCGGACATAGCAGCCTCCAGCAAGACGAGGGAGGTTCACAGCGGCGAGATGATCTCGCCGGGGTACTCCGTCAGTCTACGCTGGAACAGACCCCGCTGGCAATTCGCCAGCGGGTCCGCAAACCACGCCCCGCAACTACGGCATTTTCCGCTTCAGGGTAAACGTCATGTAGTGAAAGCCAGTCTCGTCGGCGGTCATCATGCCGCCGCTGGGGGCCAGGTACTTGGCCAGGACGGAAAACGGCGGCAGCGGGTTGTCCTTGAGCGCCTGGTCTACGCCGCGCAGGAACGGATTATCTTCCGACCGGCGCTCGAGAAACCGTTTGGCATCCTCTCCCAAGGCCATGTCATATAAGAACCGCATTCCCTGCTCCGGACGCGAAAACGACACCAGGCCCGCCGTCTCTCCGCCGACCTGCCGCTTGATCTTGCCGGCGATCAACTTGAAATCCAGTTCGTTTGCCAGCGAGGTCTTGGGATCATTGGACGTGACGATGCACTGGTGCAGCGCGGTCGAACTGTCGCACAGAATCAGGTAGTCGCCGAGGATGCAAATGCAACCCTCCGGCTGGCGCAGGTTGGGCCGCGGCTGATCCTCTGCCGGAGGCGCGTCTTCATTCGCTCGAGCGCGGACCACCGGTCCACCCGCCGGCAGCGGCATCATCCAGTAGTTCACGCCGGCAAAGCCCTTCCGCTCCAGTCGCTCGGTGAATCGCTCGACAATCTTGTCCAGCAGCGGCCTGGCCGCCTGCGGATCCTTGAGCTTGATGCCGATGATGTTCGTCTGGCTGTTGATCCGGATCGGTTTTTCGATCCAGTTGACGATCGTCACGCGGCCGTCCAAGAGCGGCAGCAATTCCTTCTCGATGTCGATCCCCAGCCTTTCGCTGAACCGTTGGCGGATGCCATTCTCCAGCGCCCCTTCGCCCTGCATACTGTTGAACAGTTTCGCCCCCTTCTCAAACGTCTCGGCAAACTTCCAGTGGAACGTCGTGTAATTGACGACGTCGCCGGGAACCCAGTTCTCGGGCGTCGTGTCGCCGCCCCCCATTTGAAGCAAGTCAACCACGCCCGCTCGCGGATTGTCGAGCAGCAGGTGCATGTGCTGCACGCCGTCAAACTCGCCTGGCGAAAAAGTCAGGCTGCCGCCCACTCCCTTGAGTCCGTCCAGGCCCAGCACGGGGAACAGCGCTAGCGCGACCGCACCGGGAGTGTTGCGGAGGATGCGGCGGGCCCCTTCGATGGGATCGACGAACCAGGTGACGTGCGGTCGGACCTCGTCGGCGCCGCCGCAGCGGTTCATGATCGAGACAAACTTCTCGTTGTCGGCCAGCTTCTTCTCATCCGACTGGCCGGCCCAGGCTTTCAGCAGCGGGCCGACGAGCGTCTTCTGCGTGGTCAGCACGAATGTGCCGTCCTTCTCAAACTTCGCCAGCGACTGACCATTGGGGAGGCGATAAATCGTCACCGGTTGTTGTTCGATCGTTTCCGATTCCTTATTGCCGCCATTGGCGAGCAGCTCCCGCTCGCCGCTTTCCAAAAGCCGACGCGCCGTAGTGACCTGGTCGCGCGTGTCGAGCAGTGCAATCACGCCCGGCGGGCCTTCTTCCATCGGCACCACGGCCACGCAGATTTCTCCCTGCGGCACCTTGAGGAGGCGATCGAGCGGCACTCCCACGCGATCTTCAATCTGTTTCCAGGCGTCCTGCGCCGCGATGTAGACCTGCGAGACCAGCGGCCGGATCTGCTCGTCCTGGCTCATTTTGCCCATTGCCGTCTCGCGAAATTTCGCCAGCATCTGCTGGGTATCCGCGATTCGCACCAGGGCGATCGTCGTTTCCGGGAGAAGCTCCGGAGCTGGCGGGTGCTCCGCCAGCAGTGCCCGAGGCCGAAACCACGCGGCCAGTGACAAAACGACTGTAAACCAGCTCCAGCGGCGAAACATAGCCAGCGATAGCACGTTTAATTCCCCATGGCGATAGATGGGGGCGCAAAGTGCACCCCACTGTTGATCGTATTAGGTTACCCTGCCGGACGATCGGTTGTTTCATCCGCAGTGTGCCCGTAAGCCGCAGAGCTTGCCCAGCCGGCTCAACTTGGGAAAAATGAATAGTTGAGGCAGCTTAGCTAACCAGTAGTTGCGCAAAGGGTTGCGTCGCTGGTACAATGAGTGCCGATGGTGCGACTGTAACAGGGTGCTGGTTTTTGCGCGGGAAGTTTGAATCACGTTTTGTTGGAGCGGTGCCATGAAACGGACCATGTTGAGGTTGGTCGCTGGAATTGCCCTCGTTGCGGCCGCTGGATTGTTCGACCTGCCAGCACAGGCGCAGACGACGAGCACCGGAACGTTTGGCAACCGCACGGTCGGGAGCAGCACGGGGTTGAGTTCGCCGCGCAACTCTTCGGGGACTGGGGGCCAAAACGCGTCCAGCAACGGTATGACGCTCATGCAGAGCGTGGACGGCGGCGTCAGCGGCAGCGAGCGCTATGTCCGCGGCAATCGGCAGAATCAGTTCGTGGGCGTCGGCAGCGAGGATGTGCGCGCAGTCGGCGTTGCCGATATGAGCGCGGGTGGCGCTGGCCAGCAATTCGGCAGTCTGCTAGGCGGCCGAAACGGCGGCAACCTTCTAGGGCAACTGATGCAAGGCAGCCAGTTCAATCAACCCGGCCGGACGCAAACGGGGCGCGGCAGCACTCCCCAGCTTCGCGTTCCCATCAGCCTGGGCTTTACGCCGCGACCGATCGCCACGTCCAGGATTACGGCGCAGCTTCAGACACGTCTCGGTAGATTACCTGCCCTGACGACAGTGGGACCGATTGAGGTGGCCCTGGAAGGCGAGGCGGTTGTCCTGCGTGGGACGGTGGCATCGGAAGGCGACCGGCAATTGGCTGAGGAGCTGCTGATGATGGCGCCAGAGGTGACGAAGGTAAAGAACGAGCTGAAAGTCCAGGGCCTGGCCGATACGGGTGCCTCGGCACCACCGGTCCCCACGCCCGCGAATCCGTAGTCGGCGCGGAGAAACCGGCCGTCGACGACGAGGGCGCTGCGCTACTTGCCGGTTCCCTTTTGCCGCTCTCTGGAACGCTCGCGCCCGCTTGGCGCGGCACCTCTCGACTGGCTGCCAGACGCGCCGCAGTGGTTTGCGGCAGTCCGATCGTATGGGACTGTACCGAGGCGCTAGTGGTGATTGCCGCTGACGCAGCCGCGCCGGCCGGCGCTTCGGGCGTATCGACCCACTGCTCTCGTCTGGTTTCGGTCTTGGGTGTTTCCGGCCCCGGCAGCACGTTCCGCGATTGCTGCCCGGTCAGCATGCCGCCGCTGGTGTTGCTGAATACCGGCAGCAGCGAGATATCTGCCTGCGGACTTCCCACCGGATCCCAGGGAATCCAAATGCTGTAGGAGGCGCCAATCTTGGTGGGGCTGAAATGCTTTTTGAATTGCTCGGCCGTGAACGCGAAACGTTTGTCCGCGACCTGGCTGACAGCCCTTTTGTGTGTGTCATCGAAGGCATACACAACCAGCTTTCCATCGACCGCGATGGCTTCCTCTTTGGAGTTGTAGAAATAGATTCGCCCGCCAAAACCGCGCGTGGGCGCCTGGCCCGACTGGTTGTACATGGCGGGGGACCAGATTACCACCATTTTCACCGGTTGCTGGAAGATCGTCTCTTTATCCTTGTCGTCTCCCACCCAGGGAAGTTTGCCGGAGAGATCAGGCAGCGGCGACTTACAGCCTCCAGCGGCCAAAAAGAGCCCTGTCAACAGCAGCCAGCGAAAACGGAGGCCATCCATCGGATCGTCCTTGATCGCCATGAAACCGGTCTAGGGCTCGTAGATCGACGTTTGTGATTCCAGCGAGGCGGGCTCTGCCGCTTGCTCATACGCAGCCGGCGCAATGGTCGCTGGCGTTAGTCCCGTCGGCATTGGGATGCGCTCCTGCGACGGCGGTGACGTTGCCTGCGGCTGCGCAGCGGGCGGATTGGCTGCTTCGAGCTGCATCGCACGCTGCACTTCCTGGGCGCGGATTGCCGCCGGCTGCCACGGGCGGAAGGCGCGCTGCGCCTCGGCGTCGGGGGGCGGCGTCCGGCGGCTCGACTGCGGCAGTGCGGGCGGCGGCGATGACCCTGGTGGAGGGGAGCCGCCAGGCGGAACCGCACCGGGCGGAGGCGCCGCCGGCGGCGGGTAGGCCGAAGGAGGCGGCAGCGGTGTCGGCTGCATCAGTTCACCCGGCCGTAGAATCGACGGGCCGGCCGGTGTCTCATCCGGGAAAATCAGTGGCGACTGCGGGCTGAGATAATTGCCGCCGACGGTGCCGGCAGGCAAAGCGCCGTGGACATTCACCACATCGGCCAGGCACCAGCTCATCCGCTCCGTTTCGCGCTGGTTGTAGCTGTACTCGATTTCATGGGACTCGCTATCGGGCGGGTCCATGATGTACGGCGTCAGGATGAATAACAGCTCGCGACGTTCCAGCGACGTCGAATCGAAGCGGAATAGCCGCCCCAGCACCGGGACGTCCGCCAGATACGGCACGCGCCGGGTGGACTCGCCGGAGGTGCGCGAAATGAGACCCCCCAGGATGACGGTTTGGCCCGAGCGAGCGGTAATAGTCGTCTGAGCCAGGTTCGTCAAGATTTGAGGCGACAGAATCGGGTTTCCGTTGGAATCCGTGCCGATCACGATGGCCGTTTCGTCCGGTCCGACCTCCGACTTCTCGGCGTCAATTTCCATCACGACCATGCCGTCGGGGGTCACGCGAGGCGTCACGCCCAGGATGACGCCCACGTTCACGTCAATCACGTCGTTCGTCACATTGTTATTCGTTACGGTCTGGCCCTGGATGCGCGGAACCTTGGCGCCGACTTGCACGAAGGCAGGCTGGTTGTCCATCGTCTGGATTTGCGGCCGACTGAGAATCTGGGCTCGCTGCGATTGCTGCAAGGCGCGAATCAGAATCGACACCGACTCGCTGCTGGCCGACAGCACGAGGCCGCCAAAGCCAGCCGCCGAGCTGGTCCGCCCCATCTGAAAATTGGTCAGTCCCTGGCCGGCTGTGTGTTCCGTATCGACTCCCGTCGTGGTATTTCCCAGCGGCAGGTTGTTGAAGTTGAAACCGGGGATGGGAGTGCCGCGCTGAAACAGCAGCGAATCCTGCAGCCCGAACTCCGCGCCGAACTCATCCAGGTCGCTCAGCGTCACCTCGGCGATCAAAAGCTGGATAACCACCATGGGATTCCGCTTGTCGAGATCGTTGATGATCTTCTCGATCTCCGGCAGGTAGCGGGTGGTGGCGCTGACGATCAGGCTGTTGGTGACCGGCTCTTGCACGACGATCACCCGCTCTTCGAGCGCTTCCAGGGCACTGATGAGCTGCCCTTGCGCCTGCTGGAGCTGCGTCTGCCCCTGGAGGAACGTGTTGAGCGCGCCGGCGACCGCTTCCGCCGAAGTGTTTTTCAGCCGGTAAACTTTGAGCTCCCGTCGGCGGATGCCCCCTTCGTCGAGGAGGGCCAGGATGCGATACACCACCGCCAGATCGCCCGGCGAGCCGGTGGCGATGATGCTGTTGGTCCGGGTATCGACCGCAAACCGCAGAGGCACCAGCGTCGTTTCGCCGCTGCCGGTGACCGACTGGGCCCCGAAGGGGAGCTGTCCCGCCTGCCCGCCGGTCTGGAGTCCGAACAGTGTCTGCAGCATCGTGGCGAGCTGCGTGGCGTCGCCGTTGATGATCGTGAAGACCTTGACCTGCGCTTCGGCCCCCGGCAGCGTGTCGAGCTGGTGGATTAGTTCTTCCATCAGGTCCATGCTCTGCGGCGGCCCGGTGACGATGAGCTGGTTGTTGCGGGCGTCGGCCGATACGCGGAAGTCCGACAGGATTCCCGATTGGATGATCTTTTTTCCCTCGGCATCGAACATCAGCATCTGAACGCCCGCGGAGCGCGGCGCGTTGGACGAGGGCGTGGGTGTGCCGGCGCTCCCTCCCTGCTGCCCCTGGAACTGCTGCTGAATCTGCTGTCGCTGCTGGCCCTGGACCTCGCCGGTGATCGCTTCCTGCAGGATGGGAGCCAGCTCTTCCGCCAGCGAATTCTTCAGCTTGAAGACGCGGACCTCATTGGTCGCCGGCGCTTCGCCCTGGTCAAGCTGCTTGAGCAGATGCGTGACCTCTTCCAAATCGCGCGGGCTGGCCTGCACAATCAGCGAGTTGCTGCGGAAGTCGGCAATCGCCAGCACCCGCGTTCCCAGACCGAGCCGCGGGTCGGGCGTAAACCCAGGGCGCTGGCTGAACAGGCTGCGGACCGTCCGCTCGGCGTCCACGGCCGGCAGAAATTTGAGCTGGAATATCTGGAGCTGCGTCTCGGGCGCCACCCGCTGGTCCAAGCGGCGAATCAGCTCAATGACCGGGCCGATCGCTTCCTTGCGGCCGATGACCAACACAGCATTTGGCTTGACGAGCGGCGTCAGCGTCACCTGGCTTTGCGACACAAAGACGGTCGCGTAAATCTGGCTGATCAGATCGGTCATCTGCTGGCCGTCGACGTGCTGGAGGTAATAGATTTGGACCTCCGGCTGCGTCTGCACGCTCAGCTCTTCAATCTGTTTGATGATCTCCTTGACCAGGTCCACGTCGCGCTTATTGCCGCGGATGATGAGGATGTCGAGCCCCTGCACGAACTCGATCTGGACGTTGCCGATGCGGCTGATCGCGCCGGCCACGTCGGTTCCCGCCCCTCCGGGAACGCCTTCGACGGCGACTTCCGGCTGGCCTCCTGGCTGCGGCTGTCCACCGGGCTGAGGCTGGCCTCCCGCGGGCTGCCCCTCCGGCTGGAAGATCATCGACACGAACTGGCCGATGTGCTGCCGCCGGCCGCCGGCGGAAAGCAGGCGTGACGGCGCCGCAGCGGGATTCCTGCTGGCGGCGTGAACGAGCTGAATCGCCCGCTTGATCTTCAGCGGATCGGCCCGCTCAAACGGCACGACGCCGACCTGCTGACCACGGGCCGGCGTGGCGTCGATCGACTGTACGACGCGCTTCCAGGATTCGATCTTGTCCTGCGGCGCGTCGATCGTCACGGTCTCGCGCAGGTGATCGACCACCAGCATGACCTCGCTGTGGGCGCCCGTGGGAATGCGAACGGTCGTAGCTTGCCCGCCGCCGGCGTCGATAGCGGCTGTCTTCCAAGTTGCCGCCAGCGAACGCTCCGCCTCGCGCGTCGAGAGATTTTTTAGTAGATGGGTGGCCCTGGCCATGCGAACCGGCGCGGCGGGTTCGGCCGCAGTGGACGGCAAAGCGGCGGCAGCTTCAGGCACTGTCCCTGCCAAGGCGGCGTGAAGCGTCTGGCTGACTTGCTCTTGTGCGGCGTTTGGCGCGACGACAACCACCTGGCTGTTGCGCTCATCGGCAATGATGCGGACGTTTGGCTGCTGCTGGTACTCCTGCTGGAGATGAGTGACGATCGCTCCCAGCCGCTCGGCGGCGACGCGATGGAGCTTCACCACATTCCGCTCCGCCGGCGCCGCTGCCGGCCCGGGCAACTGCGTCTGCGGCGAGCCAGGCTCGGCCGGCAATTGCGCCGCTACCGGATTGCCGGCCGCCAGTGCCGCCAGTGCCACGCCGACTGCCACGCAGCCGCCGCTCCACCGCCACCAGAGTTTGACAGGGGAAGTCATAGGACATCCTCAGACGCCACACCTGGGCAGGATGCGCAAGGCGCAAGGCCCTGCCGTTACAACCCGCATTGGTGGAATAATCGGCAAAGTTTGCCAGCTTCCTGAGGGGAAATCGGAGCGGGTCGCCGAAACTTTTTACTGCGTAAACCCTTGACAGGGCAGCGCTTAGATGCCAGTTCGCCACGTTCGGGAGGCGTCTTGGGGGAGGCGGTATCTCGTGGTCCTGTGAAGCTCGACAAACCCCGCAGCCCGTGTGGTTTGCGCTCACTGAGGAGAGGCCAAGGCGTTCACCAGAACCTCGCCGCTGGTGGTGAGCTTCTTCAGCTTCCCGTCGCTTTCAAAGGTGAAATCTTCCACTCCGATCGACTTGACGACCCCTTTGACGGAGCCGATTTCGAATTTTTCGCCAACGCCGAGCTTCAGCATCTGATTTTCGCTGCGAGGACGGACGAGGAGCCAGACCTCGCTGGCGCCATTCTTGGCAACGATGCCGGCCAGGACGGTGTACTTAGCCTCGTCGAAGGCGAGGGTGCGCGTCACGGGGGGAGGGGCCTGTGGATCGCTGACGGTCACTACTAGACGCTCGGTCGTGGTCTTGGCGGGGAGGCCGTCATCGGTCACCGAAATGTCGAACTCGTAGGTGCCCCGGCGGCGCGGCGTCCAGCGGAAGCGGCCGCTAGCTGGGTCCAGCCGCGCATCCTCGGCAGCGCTTTTTTCCATGCGGAATTTGAAAGATTTGTCCAGTACGTCAGGATCGGTCGCTTGAGCGGTGACCTCCACTTCCCGCCCGGTCTCGGCCGTCGTGCGACCCAAACCCGACAAACTCGGCGCCCGATTCGCCGGGCCGAACAGGTTGCGCTCGCCGATCGCCTTGACGTATTCCTCCCGGCTGGAGAGTGCTAGCCGTTTGGCGGGACGAGGGACGAGTTGGCTCGCTTGGGGCGCGTCCAGCATGGAAACTGCATCCAACGTAATGGAGATCGCCAGTTGCTTGGTGTCCTTGATAGGCCGCAGCGACAGCCGGCTGATGCGGTGGAAGAAGTCCACGCTGTGAATGTCGTACAAAAGCGCCACCACCTGCGACAATGTCCCCTTTCCGGTAATCGTGAAATTGAATGCCGTGTATAGATCGCGCTCGACGACCTGGGTCGTATAGGCCACCTTCGGGTCGGCAATTCCCGCGTCGTGAACGCGATCAAACAGCCAGTCCTGGTACAGGGTGCGGGCCAGCTCCTTTTGCGGCGGCAGCGAGCGCTGCTGTGCGGCGACAATCTTGGCCTTGGCGGCCTCGGTCTGGGCTACCAACCGCTTTTGATCGACAAGCTTCTTCTGCAAATTGACGATCTGGCTGCGGCGCAGCTGGAGCGCGCTCGCCATCCAGGAATAAAAGAAGTAACCGCCCACGACCACCGCCAGGGCGCCGACGACAATCGCCAGGATGCGTTCCCGCGAGTTCATGGCTTGCCTCCCTTCTTGGTCGTTGCGCGGGAGGTCGGGGCGGGCGACGGCGGCTTGGCCGCTGGGCGGGCCCCCTTGGCTTCGGCGGCACGGACCTTCTGTGACGCGTCTTTGGTGCCGCCGTCCGCGGGCACCAGAACGACTTGCTCGTTGAACCGCAAGGTGAGTCCGGTGAGCTTGGGATCGTTGACCACGTTGCTCCGCTGCACGATGCGTTCCTTCTCGCGCAGCGACTGCTCCCATTTTTCGATGTCTTCGGCCCCTTTGGCGACGGCCGTGATGCTGAGCTGGCCGCCCCCCGTCTTGTTGGCGACAGTGGTGAGCAATTCGACCTGGGTCACCTCCGCCGGAGGAGCGCTTTGCGAGAGCAGCCGCAGCTCGTCGAGCCAGACGATGTCGCCGCGACCGAAATTGTCGACCTTTTGCGCCCGCTCGCGGGTCAGCTTCCCCCCCTTCACAATCTTTTCCTGCTTGGCGATTTCGCTTTGCAAGGCGCTGATCTGCCCGTTGAGTCCGGCAAACTGCACCCAAATCAGTGACAGGATCAACATGAACACGCCGCCCAGGGCGCCTGCAGCCAGCGCATAGGTCCGTCGTCGATTAGGCGGCTTGGGTCGCCTGCGCGGGTGCAAAAAATCGACCTGCTGCGGGCGGCCGGCGGCAGCCTCGGCAAGCATCCCCAGCAGCGGCGCGAAGGTTCCTGGATAGTCGGGGCGGTGACGGCTCGCCTGACCTTCCAGCTCGACTCTGGTGAACGGGTCCTCGAGTTCGACGCCAGCTTCCAGCGTCAATTCCTCCTCGAGGAGCTTCTTCAGCGAGGCGTGGTGCCTGGGGTCGCCAAAGATCACGACTTGCTCGACCTTGCGTCCGCCGAGCTGATTTTGGGCCGCGATCACCGTCCGGCGAATTTCGCCCAGTAACGCTCGCCCTTGAGCTTCGCCGACGCCCCCTTCCGGCAGGCGGATCGTACGGGGAAAAATCACCTTTCCCCCGGCCATCACTGTCAGGTCCGCTTCATCGCTGAGCAGATCGACCAGCATGCGGCAGCGGTTGTCCGCCTGGTCGCCGATCAGCAGCGATGACGTCGCGAATGGCCGCAGCACAAGCTGCGAACAGGTGATGCCTGCGGCAGTGCAGGTCTCCCGAATCTGTTTCACGAGCTCCGGCGAAATAGCTGCCGCCAGCACGTTGATGCCGCCGTCGCGGTTTTCTTCCAGCGGCACGAAGTCGAGCGGCCAGTCATCCCCCAGCGTGGTGAACTGCCGCATCGCCTGGAAGCGAACCAGGTCGGGAAGTTCGTCGGGAGGAGTGGGGGGCGTGGTGAGAAACCGCAGCTCGATATTGGCGCGGCCGACGGCCACCAGCGCCTCGCTGCGCGACAGGCCGTGCTGCGCCAGCGCCGCGGCAATAGCGGCGCCGATTTCGTTTTCTCCGGCGGGTGCATCGGCCGCGCCGCGCTTGGGGAGCGGGACGGTAAACGCCTGCTCGACGACAACGCCGGCGCCCCGCGCGCGGCCGACGGCCACGCGGGCTTCGGAAGCATCCCATTCAATAGCCAGCAAACGAGCCATAACCGGACTCACCTTTGTTTACGTCGATCGAGCAAGCTATGCCTCACTGGCTCGCCTCCGAAAAATCCACTCCCAGCGTCTCTACGGCGTAGCCTCGCCCCAGATGGCTGATATCTCTCCAGAATAATAGGCGTGGCGACGTGGTTGTAGCGTCAAAAACAGCTTCGGCGCGGCTGGAGGCCTGCCCCCCCTGGAAATATCCCACCACCTGCGCCCGAAAAACGTCCCCGCCGCCGGAGACAAACGGCATGAGCTGTTTCATTTGATCCAGCGTCACAATCCCTTCCACGAGGATCCAGGTTTCGTGCAAATGGTTGGGGCGGTCGGCCCCGCTGTCGTATTCCCGCGAGCTGATGATGGAGCTGACGATCTCCTCGTCCATGCCCGGAATGCCAGAGAGGACGGCCGCCGATGCCTGATTGATGTTGATGCGGCCGGGGATGGTCTTGGCAGGGTTCACCGTGACGTTGTCCATCAGCAGGGGAAAGCCCAGTGCCATCGAGCCCAGGTCCGCCCCGATTGGCGAGGCGATGAGTACCTGTTCGTCTTCTCCGTCGAAGCGAGCCTGGACCTTCGCTCCCACGAGGTCAAGGACGGTGGTGAACGTGCCCCGCGGCTGCTGCGTCAGGTCGAACGCTCCCGTCAGCCCCTGCTCCCCGTCCTCCATGCTCGTTGAGGGGCCAAACAGGCGGTAGGCGAGGATGAACGTGACCCAGTCCGCGGGAAACACTTCGGCCAGTTGTTCGCTGAGTGCCTCCAGGTCGCTCTCGTTGAGGTTGATCCGCGGCTGCCCGTCGGGGCGCAGGTTGTTCTCCATGCTGTAGAGCGTCAGGTAAGCAGACCAGCCCAGCGACGCCGTGCTGTCGCCGCCCGACTCGTGTTCGTCGATCGTGCCGTTGCGATTGACGTCGCCGCCGAAGAGCAGCTCAGGCGTCACGCCGCGCACCAGCAGCAACTCCTCGACCGTCTCCAGCGGGCCGTTCTTGGCGCCATAGGCAGGGCTCAGACCGGTGTAGTAGGCCGTCTCCGCTCCTAGTTCTCGCTCCTCTTCGTCGCTGTCGAGCCAGTCGAGGATCGCGTCGGCCACGTCCTCAGTCATGCCGGGCAGTCCCATCAGCAGCGTTACGCCCGCACCGGGAATGGTCTGTTCGATCGTCGGCAGCACGTTCAGGTTGAGGCGCGTCGATTCGTCCTCCAGTCCGTGCCGCGTGCCCGATAGATTCCCTTCGCTGTCGAGATTGGGGGAAATGACGGCAAAGCTGCCGCGGCGATTGGGGTCGTCGTCCACGATCACGGTGCGGCAGCGAAAGGCGCTGGCATTGTCGAACACCCCGCCGGCATCGATTCGCTCCTCTTCGGTCTTGGCCAGAAAGAGCTTGACGTAGTCCACGCCGGAATCCACCAGGCACCGCGTCTGAAGCTGACGCCCCGCCAATTGGGCCGATTCATGATGCGTGAGCATCAGATCGGTGAACGTGTAAGCCCCCAGCGAGAGGAACACGATCACGATCAGCACCATGATCAGGACCAGGCCGCGGCGACGGGTCATCACTTTGTTTTCCCCTTCGTACTTGGCGAGCCTGTTTTCCCGTTGCTGCCTTTCGAGCTGGTGCCGCCTCCTGTGCCGCCGGGGTTATTCGTGTTACTGCCGGGACTGCCGCCGTTGTTGGTCGAGTTGTTTGTATTGTTTGTGCTGTTCGAGTTGCCCGAATTGCCTGTGTTGTTTGATCCCGACGAGTTGTTCGAGCCGCTGTTTCCACTGGTATCGCCGGTCTCCGTCGACTCGCTGGTCTCGGTGGTCTCTGCCGCGGGGGTAGTGCCCCCCACCGGCAACTGCACCACCATGCGATAGATCTTGCCCGTCGTCTCGCCGGTCGAAAGCGGACTGGCCAAAAACCCGCCAGCGGCCGAGCCCGTGGCGGCCTGCGAGCTGGAGCTGGCGATCGTGAGCTGCACCTCGATGGCCAGAGGCAGTCCCCCCTGATCGTCCGAATTCCATTCCGTCACCCACTCGGCGCCGTCAAAATACTGAAATTGCAGGGATGTCACTTCCTGCGCCAGGAGCTTCGCGCCGCCGTAGAGCGACTGCGGTGAACCGTTCATTTCGCCCCAGGCGCTGACGGCCCGGTCGCTTTCGGCCCGCATCAGGCCGGCGCCCGTGCCGGTGGAACTCGGCTCGACGCTGCCGCCGGTTAGTCCGCCGTCAGCCACCAGCGAATCGTCCGAGCGAAGAAAGTAAACGACGGTCTTAATGTCGCTGGGAATATCGACCGACATTCCATCGGCGGAACCGGCCGCCTGGTACTGGTCCACGCGCGGCAGGCGGCTAATGTCGAACTGAAGCTGCGTCGCCGTGCCGTACAGGCCGACCACCACGCTCGGACCATTAGCGTCACTGGCATCGCCGCTTGCTTCCCCGCCCGTGCCTTGTGAATCTCCGCCCGACGTATCGCCGCTCGACGAATTGCCGCCGGAGCCGCTCGAATTGTTCGTGCCACTGCCGCCGGTTGTTGAGGCACCGCTCGTATTGCCACCGCCAGAGCTATTTCCTCCCGACGGCCCGCCGGAGGAATCAGGCGAACCCTGGGACGACGGATTGTTGGTTGAATCAGTTCCGTTTCCGCCTGTGCCTCCGCCGCCTGTTCCGTCCGAATTGCCGCCACCATTGCCGCTGCCGTCCCCGGTACCGCTGCCGTCCCCGGTCGTAGCGCCACCGCCGAGTGCGCCTGCCAGTGCTCCGGAGGCGACCGAGGTCAAGTTGAGGCCGGAAAGATCAGGCTGCTCAAACCTGAGCGTGCTCCGAATGTCGTCGCCGATATGGCGCAGCAGGGCCCGCGCCAGTTGGGCCTCTTCGACTCGCGCGCGGCGAACGTCGAACGCCTTCCAGTGAATGTGCAGCGCCATCGACACCGCCATCAGGAGCAGTCCCGCCAGGGCCAATGCCAGGATCAGCTCCAGCAGCGTCATGCCCCGCGGGCGGTTCGGCCTTGCGAACGTGACAGTGTGATTACGGCGCACTTGGCCCTCCTGACATTGGGTTTCCCGAATCGTCGGTCGTTTCCTCGGTCGGCAGGGCGGCCGGATCGACGACCCACCGCACCAGCGTGAACGACTGTGGCCGGCTGACGAATTGCGGGTCTTGCTGGACCGTCACGGTCACGGCGAGCAGTCCCGTCACGTCGGTTTGATCGGCCGCCACGGAGTAAGTCCACGTCTCGTCCTCCGGGCAGGCCGCGCCGGAAATCGACGTCGGCGGAACAACGCCGGCGGCAATCTCGTTCATCA
>Ga0075428_100001232_pt1 | contig 27372 bp, 32 predicted proteins | sample RhiMetdeltSRZDD2_FD_75291 | JGI IMG/M metagenome (GOLD analysis project Ga0075428, IMG submission 75291) | Populus rhizosphere microbial communities from Tennessee, USA - Rhizosphere MetaG P. deltoides SRZDD2 | ecosystem: Host-associated > Plants > Roots > Rhizosphere > Soil | place: USA... | reverse complement strand
TCAAGGAGCAGGAGCAGCTGCACGAGGAGATCATCGATACGGGGCTGGCCAAGATCTACCAGTCGCACCTGGAGATCGCGCGCAAGCTCGCGGCCGAGGACGGCGTCGATCTCGCCATCACGCTGCTCGACGGCAAGTGCTTCGAAAAGGTGCTGACGTTCGCCCGCAAGGAGCAGCCCTGGCTGCTCATCCTCGGCCGCGTCGGCGTGCACTCCGACGAGAACGAGAAGGACCTCGGCTCCAATACTGAGAACCTTCTGCGCCTGGCGCCCTGCAACGTGCTCCTGACCGGCGGGCGCTTTTACCCACCGCTCGACGTCAAGGCCGAGGAGATCATCTCGTGGACGGAGGAGGCGGAGGCGCGGATGGAGCGCGTGCCGCCCCAGGTGAAAGGCGTGGCGCGCACCGCCCTGCTGCGCTATGCGATCGAGCAGGGCCACACCGTCATCACGAACAAGGTCATCGACGAGGCCATGGCGATCTTCATGCCTACGCGCATGGCGGAGAAGATGCAGATCATGGCCGAGGACCTGGCCGTCGCGAAGCTTCGCGCCGAATCGCAGCCGGCGACGGCCATCTGCTCCGTGTGCGGCTACACGGTCAAGGGTCCGAACGCCGTCGCCACGTGCCCGGTGTGCAAGGCGGCGCCCGAGAAGTTCCAGGTCATCAGCCGCGACGTGGTCGAGGCGATCGCCGCGCAGGAAGGCGGCGTCGAGGAAGAAGAGGCGCTGCCCGGCGTGCAGGTGAAGTGGTCGGCGGATGCGCGCGACGCGCTCCGCGAGGTGACCGACGCCTATCTGCGACGGCGCGCGAAAGCGCGCGTGGAGAAGTATGCGCGCAGCCGAAAGATCCCGGTGATCACGTGCCAGCTCGCGCTGCCGATGATCGAGGAGACGGTCGGCCGCGACAAGCTCGGGGCCGGATGGGACACGCTCCTCGCGCGCACGAAATTCGAGCCGGCTCAGGCCCCCGCGCCGTCCGAGCTCTCGCCGAGCGGGTTCAATGGCTTCACATGGACGGAGGACGCGACCGCACGGCTCAACCGCGTTCCGGCCGGGTTCATGCGCGACATGACGCGCGAGGAGATTGAGAAGGTGGCCACGGCCAGGGGCGTGACCACGATCGACCTCGCCGTGTGCGAGGAAGGCATCGGTCACGCACGCGAGACGATGAACGAGGTGATCGCCGGCTACGTCTCGAACAAGAAGCCGAGGTAACCGCGCCGTGGCGACCCCGCCGGTGACGTGGCTGCTTGTCGCCGCACGTTTCCGCGGGAACGTCCCATCGCGTTCCCGCGGGAACGTCTGCCGCGCGGTCGGCGCGCCTGGCCGCCCATGACGGCCACGTCGTTGTCTTACACGGCGTACTCGGTCTCCTGGAACCTCACCCAGCGGTGCAATCTCGAGTGCGCGCATTGCTACATGTCGGCGCACGCGGGAGCCGACACGCGCGGCGAGCTCACCACCGCCGAGTGCCGACGCGTGATCGACGAGATCGCCGCGGTCAATCCCAACGTCTTCCTGATCCTCACCGGCGGCGAGCCGCTCTTGCGCCGTGACATCTGGGACGTCGCCGCCTATGCGGCCGACAAGAAGTTCACGACCGTCTTCGGTACCAACGGCGTGCTGCTGCGCGAGCGCGAGGCCCGGCAGATGCGCGAGCACGGCGTGCTGGGTGCCTCCATCAGCCTCGACTCCACCGATCGCGTGAAGCACGACGGTTTTCGTCGCCTGCCCGGCGCCTGGGACGCCGCCGTACGCGCCACGCGCGTGCTCGGCGACGAGGGGCTGGACTTCTCGCTGCACATGTCGGTGACCGACTGGAACGTGAAGGAGGTCCCCGCGATGATCGATCTCGCGCGGGACCTCGGCGCCAAGGTCCTGAACTTCTTCTTCCTCGTCCGCACCGGACGCGGTCGGGACCTCACCGACATCGACGCCGGCGCTTACGAGCAGATCCTGACGTCGCTGGCGAAGGCGCAGGGCGCGGGACAGGGGCCGCCGGGGTTCGTGCGACGAATGCTCGGCATGGCCGAGCCGCCGGCCACCGACAGGTTCGAGGATCCGTGGTCGACGCCGATCGGCCGCGCCGACGGCCTGCTGATCCGCGCGAAGTGCGCTCCGCACTTCCGCCGGATTCTCTGGCAGCTCAATCCGTCGTCGCTGCTGCTGAAGAACTACGCCCACGGCTCGTGTCCCGCGGGCAAGTACTACTGCCGCATCACACCCGACGGGGACGTCACGCCCTGCCCGTACATGCCGGTGAGCGCGGGAAATCTCAGAACGACGGGCTTCGCCGACCTCTGGCGCTCGGCGCCGGTCTTCGACGATCTGCGCGACCCCAAGCTCGGCGGACGGTGCGGCGCGTGTGAGTTCTCGAAGATCTGCGGCGGCTGTCGCTGCCGCGCCTACGCGACGTACGGCGACTATCTCGCGGAAGACCCGGCGTGCGGTTATCAGCCCGGCGCCCACGGCGGCGCCGTCATCGAGCTGCCGGCCACGCTCACGTTCGGGCTTCCGGTCGATTACGAGCTGACCTGGGACCCGTCGGCGCGCGAGCGCCTGAGCGCGATCCCGTCGTTCGCACGCGGCATGGTCGTGAAGGCCGTCGAGGGATACGCGCGCTCGCGCGGCGAGAGCGTGATCACACCTGCACTGCTGGCCGACGTCCGGGCCAGATGGGGCGGCCGCTTCCGGCCACAGGGATGAGGGCGCGCGTGATTCCCGAGCGCCCGCTGTTCGATCCCGGCGACCGCTTCCGCGACGCGGCGCGCGCGTACCTCGTGTACGGCATCGTCTACTGGATCGGCGGCGTCTACCTGGCGCTGCAGGGGATCGGCGTGCGCGGCGAGATGGCGAGGGCCGGCGTGGGTTGGATCGTTCTGGGGCTCGTCTTCGTGATCGCCATCCCGTATCTGCTGCGGCGGCCGCGCGCCTGGTTCGAGCGCTGGGTGCTCGGCCGTCGGGATTTTGCGCGGATCCTGACGCTGTTCATGGCGATCCGTGCGTGGCACGTGCTCCGCGTCGTGCTTCGGCCGGAGACGGCGAGCGTTGCGGCTCCGTGGGGCGGAGAGATCACGTTCCGCGCCGGCGCCACCGTGTTCTTCCTGGTCACTGTCGTCGCGCTGCTCTTCGTCGCGGTCGCCGCCTGGACGGCGGACCAGAGGCCCGCCGAATGACCGGGCGAGCGGAGCCGGGCGTATCTAGAGCAGGCCACCTGCCGATCGAACCGGCCTCGAGGACCCCGATACAGTGAAGCCACGCGTATCTAGAACAGGCCATCTGCCGATCGAACCGGCCTCGCGGACCCCGGTCCAATGAAGCGCTACAAGGACATCGCGGGCGACGGCGGCTCGAACATCGAAGGGCAGGTCAACGAGCAGCACGCGCGGCTGCGCGCCCGGCTCTCGCAGGTCCGTGCGGTCGTGGCCGTCGTCTCCGGCAAGGGCGGGGTGGGCAAGTCGTCGGTTACGGCGAATCTCGCCGCCTGCTGGGCGCTCGAGGGCCGGCGCGTGGGCGTGCTGGACGCCGACCTCAACGGCCCGACCATGGCGACCATGCTGGGCGTGCGCGGCCGCCGACTCGTGGTCGGCTCCGACGGCGTCACGCCGCCCGAGGGGGCGCTCGGCATACGCGTGATGTCGATGGACCTGCTGCTGGCCTCTGACGAGACGCCGCTCGCGTGGGAGGCGCCGTCGCAGGCCGAATCGCATACGTGGCGTGGCGCGATGGAGGCCAACGCGATCCGCGAGTTCCTCGCCGATACCGCCTGGGGCGCCCTGGACGTCTTGTTGCTCGACCTGCCGCCAGGCACGGACCGGCTCGTCACCGTGGCCGGGCTGCTGCCCGTGCTGTCCGGCACCATCGTCGTCACCATCCCGTCTGACGTGGCGCGTCTGGTCGTGCGCAAGTCGATCACGGTCGCCGCGCAGGCCAAGGCGCCGGTGCTGGGCCTCGTCGAGAACATGACGGGTCTGTTTCCCGGGCCCTCGGGCACCGAGCTCGCACGCGCCGCCGGCATTCGCTTTCTCGGCGCGGTGCCCTTCGATCCGGCGCTGGCGGCCGCGGCGGATCTCGGCGAGCCGCTGGTCGCTACGGCCCCGAGCTGCGAGGCGTCGCGCGCGCTGCTCGCCATCGCGGCGGCGGTCGGCGCCGCAATCGCCTGAGGGCTTGCTCGAAGCGGGCCGGCGGGGAACCCCGGCCCGGGGTTCCCCGCCCGGCTATCTGCTTACTGGCAGGTGACGCCGGCGGCGAGCTGGTAGTTCGCCACCTTGTACGTCGCGACGAAGTTGTCGTCCCAGGAAGCGAGGCGCAGCCGGCCGAGCGGCGTCTCACCGTCCCAGCCGTACACGCGCGCGCGCTCCGCCAGCCCAGGGGCTTTGACCATGCCCTGCAGGTACTCGAGCGCCGTCGCCTTGTCGATGAACACGGCAATGGTCTCGTGCACCGGCCGGCCGCCCGACATCGGCGTCTCCTTCAGCCACTCGAGGATGACGGTGAAGCCGTCGAGCGAGGAGTCGTTGACCATCGCGCCATTGCCGGCCATGCGGCGCAGCAGCGGACCGACGTAGCGCGAGAACATCGACGACGCGCGCTGCTCGATCGGCAGTGCGGTGAACTGAGTGGAGGGCTCCTGCTCGATGTAGACCCTGAGTGCCAGATAGCGGTCGTCCTTCGAAGCGTCCCGGGGCTTATAAAACCCGATACCCTCTTTTGGTACCTCGAGCCAAGGCATGCAGTGATAGATCGAGGTATTGATCTGCTTCAGAGTCGCTCCATAAGTGGCGGCGAGGGAGCGGCCCTTGTCGGAGGTGTATCGATCCAGCGCGAGGATACGGTCCTCGGCCGGCGCAGCGGCGGCGGCGCCGGCCGCCAAGAGCAGCACCACGGTGAGGATTGAGGCGAGCCGTTGTGTAATCATGCGAAGTGATCTTTGCATCGAGAATGCCAGACCGGCATGCTACTGCCGGCGGGGTCTGACGGGTGCGAGTGGACCGAGGCCGGTGACGCGGGAGCCGTCCCGCGTCACCGGCTTGTCAACTCGGCATCAACGCTCGAGGATCTGTTCCGAGCTCACCGTGATGGGCCGACCCCACCAACCCTGGTCCCGCGCCATCGCGATGTCATCGCGGGTCACCTTGGCCCCCTTGCCTTCGCGGTTGCGGAGCGAGAAGAAGCCGTGGTCGCCCGAGGCGTAATGCGTCGGATGCTCCTTCCACGTCTTCCACTCCTCGCTCGACGCGCACCCACCCAGCGCCACCAGCACACCGCCGATCAACACCACCCGCCACCCCGTGCTCCGCATAGCCGTCCTCCGATAGTCGCGATTGACTGGCAAACGCGCGGCAACATGCTACTCCGGAGTTGCCACGTCTTCAAATGTATACTCGGATCGATGAGTGCCCTCACGATCCATGCGCAGCCGTCCGGTTTGCGCCGTCCCGTTGTGATCACCGCCTTCAGCGGGTGGAACGACGCCGCGGAGTCGGCGACGACCGCGGCCCGATACCTGGCCACGACCTTCAACGCCCGTAAGTTCGCGGAGATCGACGCCGAGGAGTTCTATCACTTCGGGCTCTCTCGGCCCACCGTCCGCTTCCAGGCCGGATCGGATACCGAGCGCGAAGTGATCTGGCCGACCATGGAGTTCTCAGTCGCCCAGCCGAGCTCGCTGGAGCGGGATCTGATCATCGGCGTCGCCGCCGAGCCGCACCTGAAGTGGAAGACGTATTGCGCCGCCATCATCGAGCTGGCGCGACGCTGCGACGCCACGCTGCTGCTGACGCTGGGCGCGCTGCTCGCCGAGGTCCCACACACGCGGCCGGTGCGCCTGTCGGGCGGCGCCGCGGACCCAGAGCTCGCGCGGCTGCTCGGCACCAAGCCGACGCGTTATGAGGGACCGACGGGCATCGTGGGCGTGCTCAACACCGCGTGCCGCGACAGTGGGCTGCCCGCGGCGACCCTGTGGGCCAACGTCCCGCACTACATCTCGGGCATCGAGAATCCCAAAGCGGCGCTCGCGCTGGTGCGTCGCGTGCTCCTGCTGCTCAACGCGACCGTCGACCTGAGCGACCTCGAGGACGCCGGCCGGCAGTTCGATCAGAACCTCACCGAGATCGTCGCGCAGAACGACAAGATCGCAGGCTACATCCGCAAGCTCGAGTCCCGAGACGTGGAGGAAGAGCCGGCTACGCCAGCCGGCACCAGTGACTTGCCGCCGGCGTCGGAGCTGGTGGAGGAGATCGAGCAGTTCCTGCGACAGCAGCGCCCCGAGTGACTCTTGATCAGAAGCTCGCCTCGAACGGTGGGGCCCCAGCCCCGCGACGTTCTGCGGCTCGCACCACGCGCGCGACACGCGCCTGGCGCCTGGCCGTCGTGCTCGCGCTCGCGCTGTTACCCGGCCTCGTCGATTCCGCCGACCGTCTCGTCGTGGCCTGGCATCCGGCGCGGCTGCGTGTTGGCGACGTCAGTTGGCTGCACCTCCGCGGCGCGTCCGATGCGGCGGTCATCGAAGGCTCCGTCGACGATCAGCCGCTGACGTTCTTTCCCTACGCGGGCGGCCATGCCGCCCTGCTGGGTCTCGACATCGACATGAAGCCGGGCGTCAAGGTCTGGCGGCTCGCCGTGCTCGAGCCGGGCCTCGAGCCCCAGCGGTTGACCGGCAAGCTCAACGTGGTGGCGCGAAAATTCGCGGTGCAGCGGCTCACCGTTCCACCAGGGATGGCCGAGCCCGATCCCGAGACGGAGCGCCGGGCAGAGGCCGAGGGCCGGCAGCTGCAGATGCTTTATCGGACGATCTCGCCGGAGCGACTCTGGCGCGGGGCCTTCGTCCGCCCGGTCGCAGGCACCGAGGCCCCGACGGGGTTCGGGGCACGCCGGGTCATCAACGGCAAACCACGCGCTCCCCACGGCGGCGCAGACTACTCGGTGGCCCTCGGCACGCCGGTCGTCGCGGCCAATGCGGGCCGGGTGGCGCTGGTGGCGGAGTATTTCTTTCCCGGCCGACTGGTCGCGGTGGACCACGGGCTGGGGCTGCACACGCTCTACTTCCACCTGGACACGGTCGCCGTGACCGAGGGCGAACGGGTGGACCGCGGTCAGACGCTCGGCACGGTGGGCGCGACGGGACGGGCGACGGGCCCGCACCTGCACTTCGGTGCGCAGCTCGGCGGCGCCCGCATCGACCCCGCCACGCTCCTCGGTCTACGCCTGACGGATTAGCGCCGCCGCCCCTTCCGCGGCCCCTTCTTCTTCGCGCCCGAACGGCCGCGGGCCTTGCCCCGCGCCTTGCCCTTCGCGCCGCCCCGCGCCTTGGACGCTTTCTTGCGCTTTCTGCCGCCGGCCTTCTTGCGCGTGGCCGACTTCGGAGCGGGACGCTCGCCGCCCGCCATGCCCATGTCGGATCCCGAGCTCATCGGCTCGCTGCCGTAGCCGCTGCCGCCGTCCATCATACGTTCCATGCCGCCCTCCAAGGTTGGATGCGTCAGGTGGATGCGTGTTGCGACATACCGTGCACACGGTGCCGTGTCGCGCGCAAGAAGATTCTCACACGCGCACCGCAGTTCGCAGTCGACCCGCCTCGCGTCCGAGCGCGGCGTTCGACCAGACGGCCACCGACGAGCGCGCGAGGATCGTTCGCACCGCGCCCCGCGAGATCTTGATCGGCGTCTCGGAGGCGAGCGGGTTCGGATGGCGCGCGATCGCGGCCAGCGTGCCGAGCCCGAACAGCAGCGGCCATGCGCACGCCAGCCGCATGCGCCACTCCGCGCGGGGGATCGTCAGCGTGTAGCGCCACGCCGCGTCGTAGTGGTCGAGCGCCTCCCGCAGCAGACGGTCGAGCAGAGGACGCGCGGCCGCCGTCTTGGCCGCATCGAGCAGGTCACGCGCTCGAAGCCCCAGCGCTGCCAGTTCACGCCCGGGCAGGTAGCAGCGGCCGTGACGCAGGTCCGCCGGCACGTCGCGCAGGACGTTCGTCAGCTGCAGGGCCTTGCCGAAGCGGACGCCGCCGGCGCTCATCGTGGCGACGTCCCATCGCGCCAGGCGCGGCCGATGGGCGACGTGCAGTCGCGTCCAGAACTCGCCGACGCAGCCGGCGACCAGGTAGGTATAGCGGTCGAGCTCGGCGAGCGTGTCGAGCGCGGCGAGACCGGCGGCGTCCTCGGCGGGGAAGCGCTCGAGATCGAAGCGCTGCCCCTCGGTGATGGTCGCGAGCACCGTGCGGACCGCCTGTCGGTCGCGCTCCGGCAACGCATCGACGCGAGCCAGCGCTTCGCCGACACGCTCGAGCAGCTCGCGCTCGGCCGCGTGCGCCTGCAGCGGAGCGCACGCCCGCGCGATCGACGCGGGATCGGCCCCGGGCGCGCCGGCATAGGCGCCGCTCAGCGTTGCGAGATGGCGCAGGCGCTGTTCACGGGGCAGCAGCCGTGTGTCGGCGACCGAGTCGCTGGCTCGCGCGAGGAGGTAAGCGAGCCCGATGGGCTCGCGCAGCGAGCGCGGCAAGATCGCAAGCGAGAGGTAAAAGCTTCGGCTGACCTGCCGCAGCAGGTCACCGACGAGGTCGGTCACTCGTCGTCGAACGGGCGTCGCGGCGGGTCCGGCGAGTCTTTGGCCTTCTTGAGCCCTTCCTGGAACTTGCGGTCGAGCAGCTTGCCTTTGTCCGCCTCCGCCGCGCGGGCCTGGCGGAACCGCTCTTCACGCTCAGCCGCTCTGGCGCCCAGCGTGCCGAAGGCGGTGTCGAGGTCGGCGACGGTGCGCTTGCGAGGCGGCTCCTCGTGGGCGATCACCGCCCGCACCTCGGGATCCACCGTCAGCTTTGCGTGACAGCAGGGGCACTCGACCTTGAATGCCGTCGTCATCGCGCCGAGGCTAGCATAGAATGCGAAGCGGTGCCCGAGCTGACCAACGAGTTCTCCTGGTCCCGCAGCCGCGACGGCGTCTTCACGGAGTGCAAACGGCGGTACTTCTATCACTATTACGGCTCCTGGGGCGGCTGGGACGCGGGCGCTCCAGAGCACGTGCGCCGGCTCTACATCCTCAAGCAGCTCGCGTCGCGACAGATGTGGGCGGGCCGCGCCGTGCACGACGCGATCGAGATGGCGCTGCACATCTTCGGTACCGGCCGCGACGTGCCGGTGGAGCCCTTCGTCGCCGACGTCGTCCAGCGCATGCGCGGCGAGTGGCGCTCGTCGCGGGACGGCCGCTATCGCGACAATCCCAAGACGCTGGCGCTGTTCGAGCACGAGTACGCCACGGAGCTCAAGCCCGAGGTGTGGCAGGCGCTGCGCGCCGGCGTCGAGCGATGTCTGCGCAACTTCTTCCGGTTGCCGCTGCTGGCCGAGATCCGCAAGACGGCGCCCGAGCACTGGTCGATCGAGCACTGGAGCAAGGTGCTCGACTTCGAAGGCACGCCGATCTGGATCGCTCCCGACTTCGGCTTCTGGAACGCAGACGGCCGGCTCACCCTCGTGGACTGGAAGACGGGCGCTGCCGATCCCGACTCCGCGGCCTTTCAGCTCGGCTGCTACGCGCTCTACGCCAGGGACATGCTCGGCGTGGATCCGGAGAAAGTCGATCTCCTCGAGGTCAACCTGCGCGAACCGACGGTGACCCCGCATCGCTGGGACGGCAACCGGCTCACCGACATCCGCGAGCAGCTGCGGCTCTCGATCCGCGGGATGAAGGCGTACCTCTCGGATGCCGATCGAAATGTCGCGGTGATCGACGCGTTCGAGCGCACCGAGGACCTGCGCATCTGCCGCTGGTGCAATTTCCGCGCGGTGTGCCGGCCGGAGCTGTAGCTAGACCATTACACCGAGCGGTGCGGCGCCGGTCCAGCCGGGGAATAGTGTCGCCGGCCGCCTGACCCCGAGCTGGCGGCCCGCCACCTCGGCGAACAACGCGCGGAAGTCGGTTGTAACCGCGAGATCGCGGCCCTCGTAGAGCTGCTCGCGCGCGAGCCCCGGCCAGCGACCGTACACTTTGCCCCCGCGCACGCCGCCACCGAGCAGCAGCATCGCCGTCGCGTGACCGTGGTCGGTGCCACGATTGCCGTTCTCGGCCACGGTGCGGCCGAACTCCGACATCGTCAGCACGACGACGTCGCCCATGCGATCCCCGAGGTCCTGCGCGAACGCGGCGAGTGAGGCGCCGAAGTCACGGAGACGATTCGCGAGCTGACCCTGCTCGGCGCCCTGACCAACGTGCGTGTCCCACCCGCCGGCGTCGGTGAACGCGATCTCCAACCCCACGTCGGCGCGAATGAGCTGGGCGATCTGCCTTAGCGACTCGCCCAGCCGCGAGCGCGGATACTGCGCGTTGTTCGCGGGCGTCAACTGCGCGGCGTTGGCGCTTTTGAGCATGCGGACGGCTTCGAACGTCTCGCGTCCCGTGCCGTGCAGAAGATCCTGCACGCTCTGCTCGTAAAGCGACTCGAAGCCCTTGCGCGCCACCGCCGCGTCGCTGCTCGCACGTACGTCGAAGCGGTCCAGCGATGCGAGCGAGATGGCGCCGGCGTCGCCTCTCAGGATTCGCGGCAGGGTCGGGCCCAGCGCCACGGCGCGGAACGGTGAGCTCGGCGCCGGGCGCGTTCCGATCGCCCGCGCCAGCCACCCATCGGTCGTCGATTTGACCCCGGGCGTGCCGGACTCCATGTAGTCCTGCGCATCGAAGTGCGAGCGCGTCCGGTCGGGAGATCCGCAGGCATGCACCACGGCCAGCGCGCGCGTCCGCCACAGCGGCATGAGGGGCGCCAGCGCGGGATGCAACGCGAAGAAGCCGTCGAGATCATGCGCGCCGTCGACATCCGCGCCATTCGGCGGCCGGATGGCGATCGACGCGCGCGTGGCGGCGTAATCACGATCGCCGTAGGGCACGACCATGCTGAGGCCGTCGACCGCGCCGCGCTGGAACACGGCGACGATGACCCGGCGACGCGCCTCCGCGGCGGACGCCGCGCGGGCGAGGAAGCGCGGTGGCGCCGCCACCGCCGCCAGTGCGCAGGCACCGGACTTGAGGAGCGCGCGTCGAGTCAGCATCACGCCATCACCTCCGCTGGAACTCCGGCGAGCCGATCACCAGCGCCGCCAGCTTCTCGACGTCGGTGTCGGCGGGTCCGCGATCGTCCGCCGTCTGACGGCGGATCTCCGGGTCGCCGAGCTGCGCGGTGAGCACGGATCGCGTCTGAGCGCTGGGCTCGCCGTGCAGCAGGCTCGCGAGCACACGAGCGAGCGTCGCCTCGGGCGCCGCGCGATCCACGGCCAGCGGCGACAAGTCGAGCGTTACGCCGGGCAGGCGCCGCTGCGTGAGCGCCAGGGCGAAATTCATGCGCGCGAGCAGCACGCCCGCGTTGACCCACGCCTCTGCGCGGTCGGGGTACCCCGTGGGCGGCTGCGCGCCGTACAGTCCCTCGCCCATCTCCGCCGCAGAGCGTGCGAGCGCAAATCCCGCGCGCGCATCGACGTGGCCGCCGACCGCGCGCACCGCACTGGCGACGTACTCGGACGGCTTTTTGATCTTGGCGTGGCGCGCGTCGGGCGCCCAGAATTCGGATGAGGTGACGATGGTGCGCAGCATCGCGCGGATGTCACCCTCCGTGGCGCGGAACGTGGCCGCCACGCGATCCACGAGCGCCGGCGGCGGATCGTCGGCGACGAACCGTCGCGCGAGCTTGGTGGCGATGAAGCGGGCCGTCGATGGATGGTGGAGCAGCATGGCGAGCACGCGCTCGCCGTCATCGAGACCGCCGCCCGCCGGCAGCCGCGTGCCGAGGATCGTCTTGTCGCCGCGGTCGTGCGTCGCCGGGCGGAAGATGAATCGCGCCGCCTCGCGCGGACGGTCGATCGTCCAGCCGGTGAACGCGCGGGCGACCTCGGTGACGTCCTGCTGGGTGTAGCCGCCGTCGACGCCGAGCGTGTGCAGCTCCATCAGCTCGCGCGCGTAGTTTTCGTTGAGCCCGGCGCGCTTGCCGCGGTTGGGACCGAACCTCACCGTGAAGTCGGGGCGGGTGCTCAGCCAGTTGTCGAGATAGAAGAGCATGGCTGGATGGGTCGCCGTTCCGCGCAGCAGGTCGCCGAAGCGGCCGAGCGCATTGGGCCGGATCACGTCGCGCTCGTACGCGGTGACGTACCACTTCACCTCGCCCTTGGCGGCGTGGACGTTGAAGTGGTTGAACCAGAAGTCGACCATGACCTCTTCGAGCTGCCGCTCGCTCTCGATGGCCCGCACCATCCGCGCCGCCTGCATCTCGGCGATGATGCGGACCGGGCGATTGCCGGGCTGCGGCCGGTCGTACAGCGCTCGCGGCGTCATCTGCGGATCGGCAGCCTTCTCCCGCGCCTTGGGACGCGGATACCTGGTCTGCAGCTCGTCGATCGACATCGTCAGTGTCGGCAGCGCCGCCAGCGCCTGATCGGTCGCCCGGTCGTCGAGGCGACCCGGGTCCATCTGTCGCTCGATCCACGCCGCCAGCCCCATCGCCCTCACGCGCTCGACGTCGCCCGGGCGTGGACCGGACCCAAGACGCGAGAGCGCATGAACGATCGCCGCCTCGTCCGAGGGCATCACGGAGTCCGCGCCGAGCGCGGGCGCAATGTCGCCGGCGAGGCCGAGGTAGAGCGCGGCGAGCACGAGGGCGGCCACGCGCCGCCTCATCGCTCACTCCGATCGGGCCGCTCGCCGTGCTCACGCCAGCTCTGTCGCTGCTGTTGGCGCTGTTGCTGGCGCTGCTGCTGCCGCTGCTGGCGAACCTGCTCGCGCGCCTGCGCCCGCTCTTCGGGCGACATCTTCTGCCAGCGCTCCCAGTTGCGCATCACGCGCTCACGCTCCTCGGCCGGCAGCTGCTGCAGCTGTTGGAACCGTTGCATGATGCGCTCGCGCCGCTCCGGCGGCATCCGCTGGAAGCGCTCGTAGGCCTGCTGCAGCTCCTGCCGGCGCGATTCTGGCAGCTCGTTCCACCGCTGAAACTCCTGGAGCATGCGCTGTTTCTCTTGCGGCGGCAGCGCCTGGAATTTTCGGAAATTCTGCCGCGCCGTCTGCCGCTGCTGCGGGGTGAGCTGCTGCCACTGGCGATAGCGGTCGAGCACCCGCTCGCGCTCCTGCGGGGTCATCTTCTGCCAGCGCTCGAGATTGCGCTGGGCGATGGCGCGCTCCTCGGGTGAGAGGCGATCCATGCCCTCGATGGGCGGCGCCTGGCCGAAGGCCACCTCGGGCGCGCCGCCCGCGAGCAACGCAACCGCAGTGAGGACGAGCGCGATCCAGCGCAGGGTGGCGCTCATTTCGACCCCGCCTCCGCCGGCGCCGGCGGTGTCGGCCGAGCAGCCGGTGTCGACGCGCGATCGACCGGCGTCGCGCCGGCGGGGGATTCCAGCAGCCGCAGCATCTCGAGCAGTCGCATGCGCTCGGCGATGCCCTGGTCGCGATGTCGCGCGGGATCGGCCTCGGCGAGCAGGTCGAGGTCGAGCAGCATCTGTGCGTCGAGGCGGCCACCCGGACGGTCGGCGGCGCGCACCGGCGCTGCGAGGGCGGCCACGAGAGCGATCACAGCGGCCATGCGCCGCATCAGCCTTCCCGCGACACCACGTCGTCGAGCCGGCGGATCACCTCGAAATTCTCGAGGAGGTCGAGACGTTCGACCACGTGATAGTGCTCGAGCAGGTCGAGGCGCGCACCGAGCATGGCCTCGTCGAGCGCCGCGAGATCGGGTCGCCGCTCCACCGGGTGCAGCGTGAACAACAGCAGCGCGGTGGCGAGCCCGAGGGAGAGCGCGATCGGCGCCGGCCGCGCCCACCATCGCCCCAGGCGCCTGCCGATCGAGCGGCGCGTCTCGAGCCGGGCGCGCAGCTCGGCGCGGTATTCACCCCAGCGCGGCTCGGGCGGCGGCGCCGAGGCCGCGACGGCGCGCGCGAGCAGATCGCGCTCGGCGTCGGTCAGGTCGTCGCGACGCTCCGCCGTCATGGCGCCAGCTCCTTTCGCAGCGCGGCGACCGCGCGATGCAGGTGCACGCGGACCGTCGGCTCCGCGACGTTCAGCACGTCAGCGATCTCGGCGGTGGACAGGTGCTCCTGCGCGTAGAGGATGACCGCGGCGCGCTGCTGGGCGGACAGCTGATGTACGGCCTTCCAGAGTCGCGTCATCGTCTGCGCCTCGGTGGCGTGATCGCCGGGATCGGGGCCGATCGCCGGCTGGCGCTCGACCAGCGATTCGTCGCTGTCGCGATCGCTGTCGCGCGCGATGAGCCGCGTCCACCAGCGGCCGCGACGCTTGTGATCGAGACACACGTTGACCAGGATTCGATAGAACCACGTCGAGAACCGGGCGTCACCGCGGAATCGCTCGGCCGCCGCCCAGACGCGAATGAACGCCTCCTGCGAGGCGTCTCGTGCGTCTTCGGCGTCGCGGAGCAGCGACCACGCGAGACGGTATGCGCGGGCCTGGTAGCGCGTGACCAGCACGTCGAAGGCCGTGTCGTCCCGCGCCGCGATACGCCGGCACAACGTCTCATCGGAAGTCGCCTCCCGGTCGTCCGTCACCCGGCCCTCTGCCGTCCACGATCCCACCCGACAATCGCCGGCAGCAACATTTCACGTCCGAGGCCGGCCGGCCCGGCCTCGGACGCGCTCGCCCGAGCGAGGTTACTTGGCCGCCTGGTCGGCTTTGAGGTCGCGGCGATCCTGCCGCCGATCACGCTGATCCTGGCGCAGGTCGCGGACGTCGGCGCGCCGATCCTTCACGTCGCTTCTGATGTCCTTGCGATCCGACCGGATGTCCTTCAGGTCGTCCTTCACGGCGTCCTTGTCGCCGGCCTTGCGGTCGGCGGCCAGCTCACGACGATCGCCGCGCAGATCGCGCCGATCCGTCCGGATGTCCCTGGTGTCCTGCCGGATGTCCTTGCGGTCGCTGCGAATGTCACGGCGATCGCTGCGGAGATCGCGTCGGTCCTGCCGGATGTCCTTGCGGTCCTGCTTCACGTCGTCCGACCTGACGTCCTGCGCGAGCGCCGGCGCCGTCAGGAGCGCCACCGCCATACCCGTCATCGCGAGCGCCGTCGTCAGCCTCATCGTCGTCACCTCGTCGGAGGGGATGACTGCTGGCCCTTGGACGACACCCCCGAGCCATTCCGTTTACATGGCGATACATGCGCGCCAAATACTTGTGAGCAAAGGCGCCTGGTCCGCTCGCCACTCGCTGGCCGCCCGGTTGCTTCCTTGCGGCTGCCGACGGAGGTGCGCCCATGATCGACCGCACGAAGGTCCCGACGGCGTGGGAGGGGTGCGAGATCTCCATCGTGACCGAGCAGATGCGCGACGGGCGGTGGGCCGTCGTCGCGGCAATCACCGAGACGACGCCCGAGCACACGCGCACGGTCGACCTGCCGGTGACCAGCGAGACGTTTGCCACGCGAGACGATGCGCAGGCCAACGGCGTCCAGCAGGCGGAGCGCTGGCTCGAGCAGAACATGCCCAAGCGCGCCGCTGCTTAGTCCAGGAGGACGAGGCCTCGGTGCGAGCGATTGACGACGCTCGCTCCGCCGCGGGTGACGAGGACGGTTTCCTTGACGCTCGCGCCGAAGGCGCCGAGCTCGTAGTAGGGCGCCTCCACGCGTAGCATCATCCCCGCCTCGAGCGGCTCGCCGCCCGGCCTGAGCCAGGGCGCCTCTGCCGGCTCCAGACCGATCCCGTGGCCGACGTGGTGGCGCCAGAATTCGGGCAGGCCCGCGCCGCGCACAGCCGCCACGACGGTCTCGAATACCGCGCCGCCGTCGACGCCGGGCCGGATGGCGTCGAGTCCCGCCTGCACGCCGGCCTCGACCGCGTCGTACGCGCGCTGCGCGCGGGCATTCGGCTCACCCAGCACGCCCATGCGCGCCACGTCGCCGCGATAACCTTTGAAGACGCAACCCACGTCGAAGCGGACGAGCTCGCCGGAGCGCAGCGCTCGGTCGCCGGGGGGCGCCGCCGGCAGTGCGGCGCTCGGGCCGAAGGCGATCATCGCCGCATACGGTGTTCCGCGGCGCGCCGACACCGCCCGCTCATAAAGCTCGATCGCCTCGCGCTCCGTCGTGCCGGTCTTCAGCTCGCCGAGCACGGTGTGAATCGCCTCCTCTGCGATGCGTAACGCCTGCGCCAGACACTCGATCTCGTACGGGCCTTTGACGAGGCGGGCGCTGGCGACCGCGCCCGGGGCCGACGTGAGGTGCAAGCGTGTGACCCGCGCCGCGATCGGGACGGCGTCAGGCGGCGCGGGATCGTCCAGGCCGATGCGCGCGCCGCGCAGACCGAGGGCCTCGAGCACGCGCGCGAGCGCTTCGGCGGCCGTGTCCGCAGGCTCGGCGGCGAGCCGTGCGGCGCGGCGCGCGTGCTCCTCAGCGCGCTCCGCCACGTTGAGGAAGAAACGTCCGTGGCAGACGACGTGATCGGCGGCGGCGTCGCCGGCGCTGAACGCGGGCGCGTCGATGGTCGGCAGGACGAGCGCGGTGCCGGCCTTGCAGTACACCGCCGCGATGTCGGTCGGATAGACGCTGCACGAGAAGCTCCAGAAGCCGGTGAGGTACGCGACGTCGGCCGCGGACGTGGCGACCAGCGCGTCCACGCCGAACTTCTCGAGCGCGGCGTCGAGCCGCTCCTTCTGGTGCGGGTACATTGATGACTAGATCGAGAGGAGCGTTCCGGTGATGTAGCCGGATGACTCCGCGGCGAGATAGGCGATCGCGTCAGCCACCTCCTCCACCGGAACCCATGTCTTCGGATCGACGTTGGGCATCGCCGCGCGATTGGCCGGAGTGTCCATCGTGCTCGGCAGGACGGCGTTGACGGTGACGCCACGGCCGCGGGTCTCGGCGGCCAGCGCCTGCACGAACGCGATCACGCCGGCCTTCGCCACGGTGTAGGCGATCATGCCGCCGACGGGCGGCACCACCGCGCGCGAGGCGACGGCCACGACGCGCCCGCCGCCGCCGGCCAGCATCGGTGGCACCACCGCGTGCGCCGCGACGTAGGCCGTGGTGAGGTTCAGCGTCAGCATCGAGTCCCACAGCCGACGGTCGGTCTGAACGAGATCGCCCATCGCGAAGCCGCCGACCGCGCTGACGAGGACGTCGATGTGCCCCTGGCGCGCGAGGAGCGACTGGGTGAGTCCGGCCATCGACGCGTCGTCGGCGACGTCGCAGCGCTCGAGCACCAGTCGCGCGCGCACGGGGGCATCGACCGACGCGGCCAGCCGCTCGCGCTCGGCCTCCACGATCCACGGCACGCAGACGGTCGCGCCCTCGCCGAGGAAGCGGCGCGTGATCGCCTGCCCCAGGGCCCCACTGCCGCCGGTCACGAGCACGACCCGGGCCACGCCCTTACTCCGCGGCTGCCGGGGCCATCATGATGGCCGAGCGCTGGATCTCGTCGTAGCGCACCTTGGCGACGTCGAACTCCGCGAGGTTGTCCTTCAGCTTCTTGAACGTCTGCTCGAACGAGGGCAGGGTCTTGCGTGCGCGGGTGAGCGGCGTGGTCCGCGCGAGGACGTAGTTCTTCACGTAGGGATGGTTGATGCCGCGCTTCTTGATCTTGGCGACCACCACAGCCAGCGCCTCGTCGACCGAGCGCACGAGGCCCGCGCGCTCCTCCCGCTCCTCGAGGCCTTTGCGCAGCGAGGTCTTGAGGAACTTGTCCACGCGTCGCAGGATCGGCGCGAAGGCGCCGCCGGCGAAGCGCTTGTTCTGCTCGTAGAGCAGACCGAGCGTAATCAGGTGCGCCGACTCGAACTGGAAGGCCCAGTCCTCTTCCGTCGAGGACGGCTGCTCGGCCTCGGCGCCGCGATACATCCGGATGACCTCCAGCGATTTCTCCTTGAGGTTGTGGGCTTTTTCCGTGTTGAGCGCCAAGACCTGAAACGCCACGTTCGGCTCGGCCACCAGGATGGCCGGCACGAAATCCGCCTTCAGCTTGTCCAGCGCCACACGGCGGTGATTGCCGTTCGGCGTCCAGTACACACCGGGCTGGGGCGAGACGACGACGATCGGGTCTACGAACCGGTCGACGCGGCGCACGGCCTCGGTGAGGCGCTTCACGTGGGTGGGCGACACGTCGCGCTGGTAGGGGCTCGCCTCCACCTTCGTCCGCGGCAGCAGGCAGAAGATCTGCCAGTGCTCGCCGACCGGCTCCTGGTAGACGGCGAGCACGCGGCCGCCGTCGCGCTCGATCTGGTCGGCGAGGGCGCGGGCGGTCTTGCCGACCTCCTTGTCGGGATAGATCGTGAAGTCCGCCATGGCTCGATCCTACGCCGTCGCGGGCGCGGCCGCCGCGCGTGGTCGGCGGAGCAGGTCCCGGACGCTGCCATAGATGCCCGAGGGCAGGAAGATGATGAAGACGATGAGCAGCAGACCGTAGATCGTCTCGGCCATGCCGACGTAGGTGACGCCGAAGACCACGCGCAGCACTTCGGCGAGCGCGATCGTCAGCGCGGTGCCGACGGTCGGCCCGAGCAGCGCGTACATGCCGCCGAGCACGACGGCGAACACGATGCGCAGCGACACGCCGATGCCGGCCAGCGTGTCCGGGTTCACGTAGGCGATGTACTGCGCATACGCGATGCCGCCGATGGCGGTCAGCACGGCGGACAGCACCGTGATCCCGATCTTGAACCGGGTGACGTGGATGCCCACGGAAGCGGCCGCCGTCTCGTCCTCGCCGATCGCCTCCATCGCCGACCGGGCCATCGAGCGATCAAGCCGGCGCCAGATCCAGAGCCCCAGCGCCCACAGCACGAGGCCCGCATAGTAGAAGACGCGCTTGTCCGCGAACTGCACCGCCACGAGGCTGTCGCCGCCCGCCGGACGCACGGTGAGCCCGAGCGAGCCGCCCGTCCAGTCACGCTCGGCGATGATGAGCAGGCGAATCACCTCGCCGACCGCGAGCGTGACCAGCCCGAAGTAGTGACCGACGACCGAAAAGCGCGAGCAGGGATACGCGACGACGACGGCGAGCAGGGCGGTCAGCGCCACCGCCACGAGTGCGCCGAGCCAGGGCGTGAGCCCGAAGAAGTTCCACAGCAGCGTGGTCGTGTACGCGCCGAGCCCGAGGAACGCGCCGTGGCCGAGCGACAGAAGCCCGAAGCGCCCCATCAGCGACCAGGCCCCGCCGATGAACGACCAGATGAAGATCTGGATCAGCACGTGCAGGACGTACTGCCGCATGCCGCCCATGGGTACGAACGGAACGGCGAGCAGCAGCGCCAGCAACACCGCGACGACGGGCCGGCCGGCGCTCATGCGCGCTTGCCGAGAATGCCGCCGGGGCGGGCGAAGATCATGACCACGAAGAAGACGAACGCGATGACGTAGCCCATCTCCGTCGACCACACGACGCCGCCGATCGAGATCACCTCGCTCATGATGAACGACGCGATGAACGCGCCGACCATGTTACCGAGCCCACCCAGGACACAGATCATGAACGTCAGCGGCCCGAACGCGGCCCCGAAGAACGGGTGGACGGAATACTGCAGGATCAGCAGCGCGGCCGCCACCCCGGCCAGCGCGCCGCCCACCGCCGAGGTCACGAGATACACCACACGCGGGTTCGCGCCCATCAGCGCCATCGCACCACGGTCCTGCGAGACCGCGCGGATGGCCGTGCCTACGTAGGTGTGGCGCAGGAACAGGTAGAGGCCGAGCATCACGAGCAGGGCGACCGCGAAGGCAATCAGACGCGCAAAGGACAGGAACATTCCGCCGATCTCGATCGTGGGGAGGGTCACGCGCACCGAGCGGTGATCGGTCGTCCACAAGAACGTCGCGAACGACTGGAGGAAGAACAGGAGGCCGCCGGTGGCCAAGAGCTGGTTGATCGGCGCGCTGCCGAGAATGGGCGAGATGATCAGCAGGTGCACGCCGACGCCGAGCAGCGCTCCGAGGCCCACGCTGATGAGGCCGCCGAGCCAGATCGGCCAGCCATAGACCTGCACGAGGAAGTACACCGCGTACATGCAGATCATGACCAGGTCGACGTACGCGATCCAGACGATGTCGATCACGCCGAAGATCAGGTTGAGACCGAGCGCCAGCAGCGCGAGCACGCCGCCCAGCAGCAGGCCGTTCACGGCGGCCTCGGCGAGGAAGATGGGGTCGATCACAGGCCCACGTACGCCTTGCGCACGAAATCCTGCTCGGCCAGCGCGTCGGCGCGACCCTCCATCTTGAGGTGCCCCGCCTCGAGCAGGTACGCGCGGTCCACGAGCTTCAACACCTGTCGCACGTTCTGTTCAACCACGAGAATCGTGTAGCCCTCCTCGCGCACGCGGCGGATCAGATCGAAGAGGCGCAGCACCATCACGGGCGCCAGTCCCATCGACGGCTCGTCGAGCAGGACCAGCTTGGGCCGCGACATCAGCGCGCGGCCGACGGCGAGCATCTGCTGCTCGCCGCCCGAAAGGCTGCCCGCGCGCTGGCGACGGCGCTCGGAGAGCACGGGAAACAGTCCGAATACGCGCTCGAGATTCTCCGCATAGGCGCGCCGCGCGGTCTTGAGATACGCGCCCATCTTCAGATTGTCGGCGACGGTGAGCATCGGGAAGATCCGGCGGCCCTCGGGCACGTGGGCGATGCCGCGCGCCACGACCTCGTAGGCGGGCCGGCCCGTGAGCTGGATGCCTTCGAACGACAGCGAGCCGGCGCGCGGTGCGATCATGCCGGAGATCACGCGGAGCAGCGTCGTCTTGCCGGCGCCGTTGGGACCGACGACGGCGACCGCCTCGCCGGTGGCCACGTCGAGGCTGACGTCCCACAGCGCGGTGAACGCGCCATAGCCGGCCGTGATGTTTCGGAGCGCCAGCATCAGGCGAGCACGACCTTCTCGCCGAGATACGCCTCGACCACGCGGGGGTCCTCGGCCACCTGGGACGGCTTGCCCTCCGCGATCTTCTCGCCATGATCGAGCACGACCACGCGGTCGACCACGCGCATGAGCGTGGCCATGATGTGCTCGACCCACACGATCGTGATCCCGAGGTCGCCGCGGATGCGGCGCAACAACTCGACGGCGCCCGCCATCTCCGAGGAGTCGAGACCGCCGAGGCTCTCGTCGGCCAGCAGCAGCTTCGGTGACGTCGCCAGCGCGCGCGCGAGCTCGAGCTTCTTGAGGCCACCGGCGCCGAGGGTGGTCGTTGACGCGTCGTCGGACGTGGGCAGGCCGACCAGCGCGAGCACTTCGCGGGCGCGCGCTCGGGCCGCGGCTTCGCCGAGGCGCGTCGTCGCGCCGAAGTGCGCGGCCACCGCGACGTTCTCGAGGATCGACAGCTTCCGGAACGGCCGCGGAATCTGGAACGTCCGCGCGAGCCCGCGATGGCAGATCGCATCCGGCGTCCGGCCGCCGATCTCCTCGTCCCGAAAGCGCACGGAGCCGCCGGAGGGCGCCAGCGCTCCCGAGATGCAGTTGAACGCGGTGGTCTTGCCCGAGCCGTTGGGGCCGATCAGGCCGAGGATCTCTCCCTCGCGCACCTCGAACGAGACGCGATTGAGGGCGGTAAAGTCGCCGAACCGCTTCGTGAGCTCGGAAACGGTCAGCACGGCCGGCGGCGCGCGCGGCCCGGAAGCAGGCGCTCCCGGGCCGCTGTGACTGGAACGGTCAGCGCGCGAACCAGGGCGAGGACGCCGGCAACACGACGGGTGGGTTCGGAACGCTGGCGATCACGGGCGGATAGACGTGACGGAGCTCGCCGTCGATGACCTGGTACACCGCGGCGATGGCGCGCGTGTTCTGGCCCGCCATCGCGTGCTCGACGGGCTGGAACTTCACGCCGTAGCCCTGCATGGTGCCGCCCTCGGGAATGTCGGTCTCGCGCGCCGCCTTCGCCAGCGCGTCGGGGCCGAAGCCGCCGTGCTTCTGAATTGCGCGCGGCAGCACGTCGTTCAGCAGGATCCACATATTATTGAAGCCCATCGAGACGTGCGGAGCGATCTGGCCGGGCGGGATGCTCGGCTCGAACGCCTTGTAGCGTCGGAGCATTTCCTGCGTGAGCTCGCCCACGCCGGGCTTGAGCTTCTTGGGGTCGATCAGCTGCGAGGCCGGCGGATCGACGGTGTGAAAGCCCTCCACCTCGTTGCCGAAGGTCTCTTTCAGCTTCGCCACCTGGCTGTGGCCGGCGCCGTGTCCGACGTAGACCTTCACACGCAGCCCCTGCTCCTTGGCCTGGCGCAGGAACAGCGCGATGTCCGGGTTGTAGCCGGTATGGAACAGAACGTCGGGCCGTTGCGAGCGCAGCTTGGTCACGAGGGAAGAGAGATCCGGCGCCTGGATCGAATAGCCTTCCTTGAGCACGACCTGCATGCCCTGCTTCTTGGCCTCGGCCTCGTTGGCGGCCGCAACGCCGGCGCCGTAGGGCCCGTCCTCATAGATGATCGCGGCGCGCACGTCCTTGGGCGCCTTCTTCAGCTTTTCTTGCGCGTAGTGGGCGACGTAGGCGACGGAGTTTTCACCGAACGAGCCGCCGTTGGCCTGCGGCCGGAAGGTGTACTGCAGGTGCCGATCTTTCAGGACGGCGTCCGCGATGGCCGTGGTGATCCACAGAAACTTCTTCTGCTTGTCGACCTTCTCCGCGAGCGGCACCGCGTGAGCTGAGGAATAGATGCCGGCCAGGATGTCGACCTTCTCGACGTTGAGCAGTCGCTCCGCTTCGTTGATGGCGACCTCCGCCTTCGACTGCCCGTCGCCGTCGACCTGCACGATCTTGTACTTGCCCAGCACGCCGCCCTTCTCATTGACGTAGTCGATGATCATCTTGGCGCCGCGCCAGCAGTTGAGCGAGCCGGCGGCGGAGAAGGGGCCGGTGTGATCGTACAGGATGCCGATCTTGATCGTTTGCGCCTGCGCGTCCGCGCGCGGCGTCCAGCTGGTCGCCACCGGCAGTGCGAGCACCAGCGCGATGGCGAGAATCATTCGAGGTGACTTCATCGTGCCGCCTCCCGGAAAAAAGTGGGGTGCAGCGTATCACGCGCGCGTCTTGCGCGCGAGAACCATCCATTCGCGTTCCACCTCGTTCACACGGGCCATCGAACCTCCTCGAAGTGAGGCACCGCGCGCTCGGCGCCGGCCGCGAGCAGCTCGTCGGCCGTGTGCGCGGTGGTGACGCCGATGACGCGCATCCCGGCGGCGCGCCCGGCCTGCACGCCCACGATCGCATCCTCGAAGACGATGCACGCCGCGGCGTCGACGCCGAGGTGCTCGGCGGCTTTCAGATAGACCTCGGGATCCGGCTTAGCGCGGCGCACGTCGTCGGCGGTCACGGCGACGTCGATGTGCTCGCGAAGACCCAGAGCCTCGAGCGCGCGCTCGAGGTCGCGGCGCGAGGCAGACGTGGCGACGGCGCGCGGAACGCCCGCGCGCGTGAGCCGCTTCACGAAGTCGCCGACGCCGGGGACGGCCATGAGCCCGCGACGCGCCAGGCGCTCGTAGTGTCCACGCTTGATGTCGGCCAGTCGGTGCGCCTCGGCAGCGCCGATGCCGCCGACCAGCAGGAGCACGGCCTCTTCGGCGGGGCGGCCGATGGTGAGACGCCAGAACTCCGGCGGCGGTGTCACCCCACAGTCGCGGCACATCGCGATCCAGGCCTCGCGATGGTGAACGCCGGAGTCGACGAGGACGCCGTCCATGTCGAAGACGACGGCGTCCGCGATCGGCGTCACCTCAGCCGATAGAGGGGAGCGAGCGCGCGGAACGTCTCGAGGGCCGCGTCCCGGTACTGCGCCTCCGTCCAGCGCGCTGCCTGCTCGGCCGGCACCGCGCGGCCGAGCACGAGCTGACCGTCGCGTGTGCGGGTGAGCTCGTCGGCGAGCTCGGCGAGCTGCTCGGAGGTCAGGTCGGCGAGCGGCGAGGCCGCCTCCTCGTCGTGCTCGTTCTTGAACCACGCGAGCCCCCCGACGCGCCGGAGCACCGGGGCGAGCCGCGGCGCGTTGCGCTTCCACGCGGCGGCCCAGCGCTTCTTGTCGCCGTGCTCGGGGCCGACTTCGAAGAGGAAGCGCACGGCGCGGCGTGAGACGGCCACCTTAAAGTGGGAGTGCTTCTTGTAGCCGCGCGCGTCGGGGCCGAACGCCACCCACGTGTCGTCGGGCGGGTTCACCGTGCGACGCGCGTGCTTGGCGACGTGCGCGAACGCATCGGCGCCGGTGGCGCGGCTCACGGCCGGCGTCAGGCTGTGGCCGACGGCGTCGAGCTTGGGACGGATGCGCTCGCGAATGGCAGCCATGCGTGCGCGGAAGCCTGACTCGCTGAACACCTTGAAGTCGGTGGCGCAGAAGGCCGAAGATGGCATCGCGGCTCTCCTCAGAATCCACTGCCCGTGACGGCCGGCGCGATCGAGGGGCACAGTGTAATAGGTCGGATCGCGCGAGGCAATGCGAATTCACGATCGCGGAGCGATCGTCGAAGGAGACCATCGAAGGAGAAGCGAATGAGCGATGCGTCGTGCTTCCACAATCTGAAGTCGGGCGGCATCGAGCGGCAGCTGGCGCCCGGGGTGAGCGCGCGGGTGTTCCCCGGCGTGCACGCGATGCTGTCCGTGGTGACGCTCGAGCCCGGCGCCGTGTCGCCGGTGCACGCGCATCCCAACGAGCAGTGGGGCGTGTGCCTCGAGGGCGAGTGGATCCGCGTGCAGGACGGCGTCGAGCACCACGTGAAGGCGGGCGAGTTCTGGCAGACGCCGCCCAACGTTCCGCACGGCGGCCGCGCGCTCGGCGTGCGCTGCGTGGTGCTCGATATCTTCGCGCCGCCGCGCGAGGAATACCGGCGGCCGGGCTCCGGGCTCGGCGCGGCGACGCTGGCCTGATACAATCCGCGACAACGTGACGGACGTCTTCGTAGTCACAGGCGGCGCGGGATTCATCGGCAGTCATGTCGTGCAGCGCTTGCTCGCGGACCATCCCGACGCGCGCGTGCGCGTCCTCGACGACTTCTCGACGGGCTCGATGGCCAACCTGCCGTTCGCGGCCGACGCGGGCGCGCGGCTCGACATCGTCCGCGGCGACGTGCGCGACCTCGCCGCGGTGGAGCACGTCGTCCGGGGCGCGTCGGTGATCTTCCATCAGGCGGCCATGCGCTCGGTGCCCCGCTCGGTCAACGATCCGCTGGGCGCCAACGATCACAACGTCACCGGAACGCTGCACGTGCTGGAGGCCGCGCGTCGCTCGCGCGTGCGCCGCGTTGTCTATGCGTCCTCATCCTCGGTGTATGGCGCCAATCCCGAGCTCCCCAAGCGGGAGGACCAGGCGCCGGCGCCGATCTCGCCCTACGCCGTGTCGAAGGCGGCCATCGAGATGTACGCCAGCGTGTGGACCCAGCTCTACGGCGTGGAGACCGTCGGCTTGCGCTATTTCAACGTGTTCGGGCCGCGGCAGGATCCGGCCTCGGAATACGCAGCGGTGATCCCGCGCTTCATCCTGTGGGCCCTGCGCGGTGAGCCGCTGCAGGTGCACGGCGACGGGCGTCAATCACGGGACTTCACCTACATCGACAACGTCGTCGAGGCGAACATCCTGGCCGCGCGAGCGTCCACGGCCTCGGGCGAGGTGTTCAACGTCGGCTGCGGCGATCGCGTGAGCCTGCTCGATATCATCGGGCGGCTGGAAGAGCTGTTGGGGCGGGCGCTGCAGCGACATCACACGCCGAGCCGCGCCGGCGACGTGCCCCACACGCTCGCCGACATCGACAAGGCGAAGCGTCTGATGGACTACACCCCACTCGTCGACTTCGACGAGGGGCTCCGCCGTACCGTGGACTTCTTCAAGCGATAGCCCGGGGAGGGCTCGTCTCATGCGTCGAACCACCGTGCTCGGGGTCCTGCTCGCGATACTACTCTTCGCCGTCGTTTCCGTGCCCGCGCAGGCGCCGAACCGGCTGGTCGTGCAGAGCCAGACCGAGCCGCCGGGCCTCGACATGACGGCGACCCCGGCCACGGCCACGTCGGGCGTCATCTTCTATAACGTGCAGGAGGGGTTGGTGAAGGTCGACCGCCACGGCAAGCTGGTGCCGTGGCTGGCGGAGCGCTGGCACACCGCCGACAACCGAAACTACACCTTCTTCCTCAAGAAAGGCGTGCGCTTCCACAACGGACGAGAGCTCAAGGCCGCCGACGTAAAGTACGCGTTCGAGCGCGCGCTGAACCCCGAGACGAAGCACCCGTACGCGAGGGACTACGAGGCGATCGGCGACCTCATCGTCAAGGACGACTACACCGTCACCTTCGCGCTCAAGAGCGTCAACGCGAGCTTCCTGCAGAACATCGCCCGGGCGGGCTCGGTCATCTACCCGCGCGAAGCGGTCGAGACGATGAAGAGCGCGCCGATCGGCACCGGGCCCTTCCGGTTCGAAGAGTGGGTTCGCGGCGACCGCATCGTGCTCGTGCGGAACCCCGACTACCACGTCAAGGGGCTGCCGAAGCTCGAGCGCGTGACATACCGGTTCATCACCGATCCGAACGCCGTGCTGGCCGCGCTCAAGGCGGGCGACGTCGACGTCTCGCTGTTCGGGCTCGGGCCGGAGCACGTGCAGGACGTCCAGAAGGACCCGCGGTTTCAGGTCATCGTCGGCGATACCACCAACGACGTGATCCTGGCCATGAACAACTCGCACAAGCCCTACACCGACGTGCGGGTGCGGCGTGCCCTCACCTACGGGATCAACAAGAACGACGTGCTCAAGGGCGCGATGTTCGGCATGGGCAAGATCCTCGGCACGAACGTGGATCCGCTGAATCCCTACTACGTGGACATGTCGAACGCCATGCCGTACGACCCCGCCAAGGCCAAGAAGCTCCTGGCCGAGGCCGGCTACCCCAACGGCTTCGACACGGTGCTGAAGGTCTCGCCGCAGTACTACTACACGGTGCGGTCGGGCGAGATCATTGCCGACAACCTCAAGAAGATCGGCGTCAACGTCCGGATCGAGCAGATCGAGTGGGGGCAGTGGCTCTCGCGCGTCTTCCGCGAGGCCGATTACGACCTCACGATCATCGGCCACGCGGAGGCCTGGGACATCAAGAACTACGCGAATCCGAGATACTACTTCCGCTACGACAGCCCGAAGTTCCAGGAGCTCTTCGCCCGGTCGGAGGTCACCGTCGACGACAAGGCTCGCCGCGACGTCTACACGCAAATGCAGAAGCTGATGGTGGAGGACGCGCCGGTGGTCTGGCTGTTCATGCACCCGCGGCTGGCGGTCGCGAAGAAAGGCGTGCAGGGGCTCTGGAAAGACCTGCCGGCGTCGGCGGCCGACCTGTCTGAGGTGTCGTGGGCGCCCGCCAAATGATCGGCGTCTGAGGACGTGCGCCGTTACGTCGCGCGACGGGCAGGGGCGCTCGTCGTCACGCTGTTCTTCGTCTCCGCGCTCGTCTTCGTCGTCGT
>Ga0075428_100001230_pt1 | contig 27391 bp, 23 predicted proteins | sample RhiMetdeltSRZDD2_FD_75291 | JGI IMG/M metagenome (GOLD analysis project Ga0075428, IMG submission 75291) | Populus rhizosphere microbial communities from Tennessee, USA - Rhizosphere MetaG P. deltoides SRZDD2 | ecosystem: Host-associated > Plants > Roots > Rhizosphere > Soil | place: USA... | reverse complement strand
CGCCTCTCGTAACAGGTGCTTACGTCTTGCGCCTCGTGTTGCTTGGCAAGCGTGAGTCACCGGCGCAGCTGCGCACCGTGGGACTGGTCCGGCGTTGAGACGAAATCCAGCTCCTCCGCGGCGCACCGCGCCGATAAGCCGGTGCGGCAGGCGGCATGGAATCTCTTGCCGCCAATGGGGTGCAGCGTGGCTACTCGTCGCAACGGCGATTCCATGCTCGCTGGTTGCGGACGTCGAGGATGCGCAGAGCCTCGCCCAGGGAGGCATCCCTGCGCTCGATCGCTTGCACCGTGTACCGGGGTCGGTGTTGCCGCCGCATCATGCCGTGCAGTGCGGCAGCGTCTGGCCATTCGCGGGCAGTGGACTGGTGACGCACGTGGCAGCTCTGCAGAGTGTCGGCCAGAGCTGGGGCTTCGCCCTCGCCGTCGCACAGACACAGAGCGACATCCATGCAGAAACCGACGCCACCTTGGTGTTGCAATCCGGCCGCACGACGTGGCGAGCCGGCGCGGCTGCGACCTTGCGCCGTACGCACTTCGCTCGCCACCCGACCTGGGCGGAGCTGCATCTGCAGCTCGGGTTCGGCGCCAGACTGCACACGCGCGTTCGTCTCGCCTGCACGAGCGCCGGCATCCTGCAGCGCGACGTGCTGCCACGTGTCGGGCTCACGCTCGGCGTCAAGCTCGAGGAGCGTTTGGAAGCCACGCTGCTGCTCGAACGCGAACCGAGTCTGCCGACACGAATGTGTGCCGGTCTCGCCTGGGGTGTGGGCGGAGGGCTGGGATTCCTGTGCGGTCATGACCTTTTGACTGGCGGATCGAGTGCAGGACTCGTGGCGGGTCCACCGTCGTGGAAGGTCACCTACGCCACCGCGTCGCATCCCGAATTGGGTTGGAGTCATGCATGGATGCTCGAGTACCGGCGCTGAGCCGTTGGTGCGTTCATCTGGTGCTCGCGGGTCTCGCGCTCGCGACGGCTCGTGCCGATGAAAGCACGAGCGCCGACAGTCTGGTCGAGACATCGCTCGAGTCCCAGCTGCGGTTTCACGACGAAAGCTTGGACGAGGAGCTCGATCCTGGCACGCTCGCGGCACTCGATGCGCTGCTGCTCGATCCGGTGGAGATCAATCACGGCGCCTTGGCGCGTTTGCTGGCGGTGCCGTGGTTGTCGGCGGCGCAGGTGGACGCCATCCGAGCGAATCGTCCGCTCGCAGAATGGCAGGATCTCGCTCGGCTCCCCGGTTGGGATCTCGATCTCGCGCGCAGCGTGCGTGCCTTCGTGCGCTTCGCCAGACCGCGCAACCCATGGCGGATGGAAACGGGGCTTCTCGCCACCGCGCGGCGGCGCGAGTGCGAGATGCGTGGTGAATCGGCGCGCGCGAGCCTGGGCCTGCGCTATTCGAGCCTGCCGCAAACGTTGGCGAGCGGGTCGGTCGGCGTGCAACTCGGGTGGATGCGTGGCGTGGCGGGCGACCTGCGTCTCGGCCATGCACAGGGAATGCTGTGCTGGAGTGCATCCACGGCGTTGAACGCCACCAGTGCGCCATTGCGACGGGCGCGAGGTGTGGTCGCCTCCATCACGCCCTCGGCATCGCACGGCTTGCGCGGTGCCGCTCTAGAGCTCGGCGGGCGCGGTTTTCGCATGGGCATCGCGAGCGGCACCAGCACGAGCGGCAAGGTCGACGGCGGTTTCGGCACCGTCCCACTCGGCGGCGCGCACGCGTTCCACGCCGGCTTGTTGCAGGTGGGACAAGGGCGGTGGACGAGCTTCGGCTGGAGCATGGTGGGACGCAACGCGCGCATCGAGCTGGAGGTGGCACCGATCGCGCAAACGAGCGCCTATGCCGCGGCCGGGGAATGGCGATGGCCGCGCGGCCGGTTCGCGTTGCGCCTGCAAGGAACCCCGGCGCTCGACCTCTCGCCATTCGCGGGCGTGGGTGCGAGCGAGCGCGAGGAGAACGCCCGACATGCGCTCGCGCACGGCTCGATTCGAGTCGGACACGGCCGCTTCGAGATCGGCGTGGCGCACTCTTCGCGGCAGGATTCCATCGCCACGAACCACGAGTTCGTCGAGGCGCGGCTCGGGGCACGCTGGCAGTGGCTGCGGCATGTGTTCGAGCTGCGTCTCCGACAGCGGCGCGCGCAGGACGCGGCGCTCGAGCTCGAAACCTTCCGTGCGCCAGAGCGCACACGCCAACGCGGCGTCGTCATGCGCTGGTCACGCCGAATCGATTCGAATACCAGCCTCGCCATCGACTATCGCGGCGAGGAGCGTGTCGATGACGAGGGTCTGGAGGCGGGAAGCGCCTGGCAGCTGCACCTGCAACACCGGCGCGAGCGCTTCGGTGTGCAGACGGCGCTCACTGCGCTCGCGGTCCCTTCGGGTGCAGCAACGCCCGTCATCGCCGAACCGAGCCTGCGCGGTGGTGCCGGCTCGCGGCGCCTGGTCGGCGATGGTCTGCGCGCCGCGCTCGCATTCCGCGTCGAGAGCAAACGGGTCGAGGCGGGACTGCGATTGGCGCGCAGCTTCGGCGCGCTACCCGCGACCCCGCTCGAAGCCGAGCTGGCATTGCGACTCCGCATGCCGTGAGGCCGAACCCAGACGCGCGTCGAAAGGCCGTGGTGATTCCAACTTCCGCGTCAGCTCTTGTTTGACGCGACGATGCGATTGCGCTACGCTCCGGTGCCAAGCACCCGAGGTGCCCCGTGTCACGCACCGTGATCGCCAACGCGAGGCTTCTCACTCTGCACCCGGGGGCGGAGTTCTTCGAGTCCGCGAGTCTGCTGCTCGAAGATGGTCTCGTCACCGCCATCCTCGACGATCCCGACGCCACCGATTCACATGCCGAACATCTGGATGCAGGTGGCGCTCTGGTGCTGCCGGGGTTGATCAACGCGCACACGCATTGCTACAGCTCTCTCGTGCGTGGCCTCGACGCGAGAGTCGGCAGCAACGACTTTGCCGCTTTGTTGCGCGATCTCTGGTGGCGATTCGACGTCTGCCTCGAGCCCGAGGACATCGAGATCTCGGCGATGCTCGCCGGGCTCCTGAGCCTGCGGCTCGGCGTCACCACTTTGTTCGATCATCACGCGAGCTACGGTTGCATCGACGGTGCGCTCGAACGCGTCGCCGCCGGTCTGGAAACGATGGGTGCGCGGGGGATCGTGTGCTTCGAGGTCTCCGATCGCGCCGGGTCCGAGGCGGCCCAGGCGGCGCTGCGGGAGAACGTGCGGCATGCCGGCTCGGGCACGCAACTGCCCTCCCGTCTCGGGTCCATGCTCGGCCTGCATGCTTCGTTCACACTTTCCGACGCGACCTTGGCAGCGGCCGCCGAGCTCGCGCAGCAGCACGGGCTGGCGGCGCACGTGCACGTGGCCGAAGCCGAAGTCGACCGCATGGGCGGCACCGCCTCCGGCACGGGCGTCGTGTCTCGGCTCGAGCGCTTCGGTTTGCTCGACGGGGGAGCGATCGCGGCGCACGCGGTGCATCTCGAGGCCGCGGAGCTGCGTGCCCTCGCCGCGCACGGAGCCGTGATCGCACACAATCCGCGGTCGAACATGAACAACGGGGTCGGCCGCGCCGATCTCGGGAGCATGATGCATGCGGGTGTGCAAGTCGCGCTCGGCACCGATGCATACGGTGCTGGCGTTCTCGCCGAGGCGCGCGTCGCCACCTTGGCGCAGCGCCAGTATCCCCGCCGCGGCGACGGCGATGCGGTGGCCGAATGTGCGCTGCAAGCGAATCCGAGCCTCGCCTCCGCGTACTTGCCGCTGCTCGGCCGCTTGCTGCCCGGTGCCCCCGCCGATGTCGTCGTCACGCGTTATGTGCCGCCGACACCGATGCATCGCGAGAATGCGTGGTCGCATCTCTTGTTCGGAGACATCGAGGCCCAGGTGCGCACGGTCTTCGTGGCTGGTGAGCGCGTTCTCGACGAAGGGCGCAGCACGCGGGTCGACGAGGGCGAGCTGGCCGCACAGTGCAGGGAGCATGCGTCGCACCTGTGGGAACGCTTTCGGCGCGCGGCACCGAGCTGGCACACGGTCGTGGTTCCGGAGGGATAATGCAGGCGATTCCCAAGTCGGAGCGCATCCGGGGCACGCGCTGCATGGCCTGCGGCCACGAGCATGCCTACGATCCGCAACCCTACCGATGCCCCGACTGCGACGGCATTCTCGACGTGCTGTGGGACGACGCACGACTGGCGCGCGTCGTGACGCGAGAGGCTCTGGCAGCACGCAAATGGCACGACATCTGGCGATATCACGAATTGTTGCCGGTCGAATCCCCGGCGCATCGCACGCCGCTGCGTGTGGGCTGCACGCCGCTCTACGAGGTGCGTTCGCTGCGCCGCGCCTTCGGCTTCGCCTCGCTCTACGTCAAGGACGATGGCCAGAATCCCACCGGTAGTTACAAGGACCGCGCGAGCGCCATCGGTGTCGGCGCGGCGCTGGATGCAAAGAGCAAGGTCGGCGCCTGCGCCTCGACCGGGAATGCCGCGTCGTCCTTCGCCGGCATCGGCGCCTCGCTCGGACTCGAAACGGTGGTGTTCGTACCGCGCAACGCGCCGGAGGCCAAGGTCACCCAGCTACTCCTGTTCGGGGCCCGCGTGTTTTGCGTCGACGGCGACTACGACGAGACCTATGACCTCTGCGCCCAAGCCATTGCCGAGCAAGGTTGGTACAACCGCAACGCCGCGGTGAATCCCTTCCTCGTCGAGGGCAAGAAGACGGCCGCCTTCGAGATCGCCGAAGAGCTCGGCTTCGATCCTCCCGATGTGTGCATCGTCGCGGTCGGCGATGGGTGCATCCTCGGCAGTCTCTACAAGGGGTTCGAGCAGTTCCGCGCTCTCGGGCTCACTGCCCGCGTGCCACGTCTGATCGGCGTGCAAGCAGCCGGTGCCGATCCCCTGGTGCGGGCGTTCACATCCGGTGCACCCCCCGTGCCGATGCGCGCCACTTCGTATGCAGACAGCATCAACGTCGGCAAGCCGCGCAACGCCTTGAAAGCTCTCGAAGCGGTCCGCGCCACGAGCGGCAGCTTCTTGAGCGTCGACGACGAGGCGATTCGCGAGGCGCAGCGCTGTCTCTCCCGCCAAGCAGGTATCTTCGGCGAACCGGCGGGCGTCGCCAGCTTCGCCGGACTGCTGGCGGCACGGTCGCAGCAGCTCGTCGATCCGAGCGAGCGCATCGTGGTGTTGGTGACGGGTAACGGGCTCAAGGACGTGGACGGGGCGCGCAGCGCCGCGGGTCACGCCACACAGGTCGGTCCTCGCATGCAGGACCTGCGCCTGCACTTGCAACGCGCTTGACGGACGTCCGAGTCCGCGGCGAATGCGGAGGGAAACATGCAGACGTTTGCCAAGGCGACGATGCGTCTCGGTACGGAAACGGCGTTCGAGGTCCTCGCGCGCGCGCGCGCCCTGGAGGCGGAAGGGCGCCATGTGGTCCATCTCGAGATCGGTGAGCCCGACTTCGATACGCCGGCGCACATCGTCGATGCCGGCGTCCAGGCGCTGCGCGGCGGTTTCACCCACTACGGACCGTCGGCGGGCCTGCCGGAGGTTCGTGCCGCCATCGGCGCTTACGCCGGTGGCATGCGCGGCATCGACATCGGACCCGAAGAGGTGGTGATCACCCCCGGCGGCAAGCCGGTGATGTTCTTCGGCATGATGGCGCTGCTCGATCCTGGCGACGAAGTGCTGTATCCGAATCCTGGATTCCCGATCTATGAATCGGTGATTCGCTACCTCGATGCCAAACCCGTGCCGCTCCGGCTCGACGAGTCCCGCGACTTCGGCCTCGACGTGGACGAGCTCGCGTCTCGCATCACGCCGCGCACCAGGATGCTGATCCTGAATACGCCGGCGAATCCGACGGGTGGCGTGATCCCGCGCGCCGACATCGAACGTGTGGCGGAGCTGGCACTGAAGCACGATTTCTGGATACTGTCCGACGAGATCTACGCCCGCATCCTCTACGAGGGCGAGCATCATTCGATTCTGTCGGTGCCTGGCATGCGCGCGCGCACCTTGCTGTTGGACGGCCACTCGAAGACGTACGCCATGACCGGGTGGCGCTTGGGATTCGCGGTGGCGCCGAAGCCGCTCGCCGACATGATTTCCAAGTTCATGACCAACTGCAACAGCTGCACCGCGAGCTTCACGCAGATGGCGGGAATGGCCGCCGTGCGCGGACCGCAAGATGCCGTCCTTGCCATGGTGGCGGAGTTTCGCGCACGACGCGATCTCATCGTCGATGGCTTGAACGCCATCGGGCGCATTCGCTGCCTGCGCCCCAAGGGTGCCTTCTATGTGTTCCCGAACATCACGGGCACGGGGAAGACCTCTGCCGAGCTGTCGACGCTCCTCTTGCAAGAGGCCGGCGTGGCGACGCTCGCCGGCACGGCCTTCGGCGCCCACGGCGAGGGCTATCTGCGACTGTCGTACGCCAATTCGCAGGACAACATTCGGGAAGCGCTGCGGCGCATCGCCGCCGCTGTCGGGAAGTTGTGAGTGGCGCGACATCCCGCGCATCCACTCGGCAGGCGCACGCGTTCCTTGGCGCGCGCGCTCGGCGTGGGACGCCACGGCACCTACGCCGTCGTCGGTGCGGGGGGCAAGACAGCGACGATCGCCCGCTTGCTGTACGAACGCCCGACGGCGCTCGCCACCACGACCACTCATCTCGACCGCAGCGGCTTCGGCCATGGTTTGCTCGCCGTGTTCGCGAATGCTGGCGCCCTGGCGCGGACGGCACCGGAGCTGCTGCACGCCCGGCCGCTCACACTCGCGCTCGGTGCCGGCGCTCGCTTGCAAGGACCCTCGCTCGCGTGGTTGCAGAGCTTCACCCAGGCGAAACCACAGGCGCTCGTGTTCGTCGAGGCCGATGGCGCGCGGCGCCGGTTGGTCAAGCTGCCCGCGCCACATGAACCTGCCTGGCCGCCGGCACCGTTGCAACGCGTGGTCCTCGTCGTCGGTCTCGCGGCGCTCGGGCAACCGGCAGTGCGCGTCGCGCACCGGCCACGCGCGTCCACTCGTACTGTCGAGCTGCGGGATGTGCAACGCATGCTGCGCGATTACCTCGGCCGCATGCCGCCGCGTGCGGCAGTGAGTGTTCTATTCACGGGCGCGAACACCGTGGCGGCACCCGTGCTGCAAGGGCTCGTCGAGTTCTGCATGCGTGTGGTGCAGCAGCGCGATCCGGCGGTTCTCGACCCCGGTGTCGCGTTGCGCGTGGTGGCGGCGGCCGATGTCGCGCACGGCGACTGCCTCTACTGGCACAATCGCCGCAGCTTGCGCGCACTGTCCCCGCAATTGCCGGGGGTCTGCTGCGTCCTGCTGGCCGCTGGATTGGGCCGGCGCTTCGGGCAGGGGGGCGGAGGCAAGTTGCTGGCGCGATGGCGCGGACAACCGCTGGCCGTTCATGCGGCACATCGACTGCGACGAGCGGGCTTCGCCGCGATCGTCGTGGTCACGGGAGGCGACAAGAGCCGCATCGGTCCGCATCTCCGTGCGGCGCTCGGGGGCGCCGCATCGCGACTGCGTTTCGTCAGCAACCCGAATCCTGCCCGGGGGCTCGGCAGCTCGGTTCGCCTCGGCGCACGCGCCGTGCCGGCGGGCATGGGGATGGTCTTCGCGCATGCGGACATGCCCGCGGTGCGCGTCGCGACCTTGCGCCGGATCTCCAGCATGGGCTCGACCCTGCAGCACTGCATCGTGCGACCGATGGTGGGTGGGGTTCCACGCAATCCCGTCTATTTTCCCGCCGCTCTGCGAGGCGAGTTGATGCGTGTCCCCGATGCCGTGGGTGGCAAGGCCGTGCTGAGAAGACACCGATCGCGGGTGCTCGATCTCGACTGCGCGCCCGGTGACGATCTCGTCGACGTGGACCGGCCAGTCGATCTCGCCGAATTGAATGTGCGCGCGCAGGCGGCCGGCCATCGTGGACCAAAGCCTCGGATCAAGGTGTTGTTCATCGGCTGCGGTGATCTCGGCACGGGAGCCGCGCATGCTCTGGCGCGCGCCGGTTTCGCGGTCGCGATCGTCGAGCGCCGGCGCCCGCTGGCTATTCGTCGCCGCGTCGCATTCGCCTCGGCGGCGCAGATTGGCCAGGTAACCGTCGAGGGCGTCGTGTGTCGCCGGACCGCGCTCGCAGCGCTCGCGCGCTCTGGATGGACCGCGCCGAATGCGGGCAAGAGCATCGTGCCGCTCTTCGTCGAACCGCTGCCGCGTGTGCTGGCCCGACTCCGTCCCGATGTCGTGGTCGATGCGCGCATGAGCAAACAGCCGATGCGCGCACTCCCGGCGCATTTCTTTCGCGTCGCGCTCGGGCCAGGTCACCGAGTGGGCCGCGATTGCGATGCCGTCGTGGAGACGGCGCGCGGTCCGGGACTCGGGCAGGTGTTGTGGAGCGGGGCGGCCGCTGCCGACACCGGCGTCCCCGGAAAGGTCGGTGGCGAGACGGCCCGTCGCGTCTTGCGTGCTCCGTCGAGCGGCGTGTGGCACACCCAGAGCGACATCGGTGCGCGCGTCGAAGCCGGAGAGATCATTGCTCACGTCGGACGCCGCCCGGTGCGTGCCACGCTTTCTGGCCTGATACGCGGCCTGCTGCCCCATGGTGAACGGGTTCGTGCCGGGCAGAAAGTGGGAGACATCGATCCTCGTCCGCGGCCGCCTCAGGTCCACCGCATCTCGGACAAGGCCCACGCCGTCGGCGCGGGCGTGTTGCGGGCGGTGCGGACCCACATGGGTGTCGCGTCCGGCACGGCGGACCCGAGGGTCCTACGTCCCGGCCGAGGCCGCCCAAGTCGCCGCAGCAATGGCTTGCAACGGCAACGCGCGTGAAGGATCTTTCCTCCAGGTCGTGTACTCCGGACATCGGTCACGGCGGGGACGGAGATCGTCGCTGGACGAGGAGGAAAGGCGAATGGACGACGGCTTGCGCGGACGGGATTTCGTCACCGATGCCGAATGGAGTCTCGAAGAGCTGGAACGCATGTTCCAGACCGCGGGCGAACTCAAAACCCAGTTCCGGCGTGGAATCCCGACCCCCTGGTTGCAGAATCTCACGTTGTTCATGCTGTTCTTCGAACAGTCCACACGCACACGCAATTCCTTCGAAGCCGGGATGACGCAGCTCGGCGGCCACGCACACGACCTCACTCCCGACAAGATGCAGATCTCGCACGGCGAGACCGCCTTCGACACCGGCGCGGTGCTGTCGCGCTACGGGCATGCGATTGGCATCCGGAACTGCTTCTGGAAGACGGGGAACCGCTACCTGCGCGAGGTGGCGGCATCCGCTTCGGTGCCGGTGTTCAACATGCAGTGCGACCTGTACCACCCGTGTCAGGCGACGGCGGACCTGATGACCGTGCGCGAGAAGTTCGGGGCGGGAGAGTTGCGCGGACGCAAGTTCGTCGTGTCGTGGGCTTACGCCCCGAGCTACCAGAAACCGATGTCCGTGCCCCAGTCCCTCATCCTGCTCATGCCGCGCTTCGGCATGGACGTGGTGCTGGCGCATCCGCCCGAATTCGACCTGGTCCCCGAACTGGTGGAGCAGGCGCGCGGCTTCGCGCGGGCGAGCGGGGCGCGCTTCGACATCGTGCACGACATGGACGCCGCGTTCGAGGGCGCGCACGTGGTGTACCCCAAGAGCTGGGGCTGCATGATGCGCACCACGGACTTGCAGGAATCCGCCGCGGTGGCGGCCCGCTACAAGGACTGGATTTGCGACGAGCGCCGCATGGGGATCGTCGACCGCGACTGCCTGTACATGCATTGCCTGCCGGCGGACCGCGGCCACGAGGTCACCGATGCCGTCATCGACGGGCCGCATTCGGTGGTGTTCGACGAGGCCGAGAACCGCCTGCACGTGCAGAAGGCAATCATGGCGTTGACGATGAAGGGCGACAAGACCGGGGAGTTCTGACGATGCGCGCCGGGGATCTGTGTGTGGTGGGGCTGGGAGGCAATTCGATCATCCCGGGGAATCGTTCGGGGAGCATCGAAGAGCAACGCGCGTTGACACGCACCACCATGGCGCAGGTGGCGGCCCAGGTTGCCCACGGGGTGCAGGTCGTTCTCACGCATGGCAACGGTCCCATTATCGGCAACATCGCGCTGCGCAACGAGGCGATGGCGCACGAGATTCCCCCGATGCCCCTCGACATCTGCGGCGCCGATTCGCAGGGCGGCGTCGGTTACATGGTGCAGCAATCGCTGCAGAATGAGCTGGCGCGGCTCGACTTGTCGCGTGAAGTGGCCACGGTGATCACGCAGGTCGAGGTGGACCCCGTCGATCCCGCCTTTCGCACGCCGACGAAGCCCATCGGACCGTTCTACACACCGGCGCAGGCCGAGCGCCTGGCGCGCGACAAGGGTTGGTTGTTGCGTGACGATGCCGGCAGAGGCTGGCGGCGTCTGGTGCCGAGCCCGCGCCCGCAGCGCATCGTCGAAATCGCCGTCATTCGCACCTTGGTCGACGAGGGCGTAATCGTGATCTGCGTCGGCGGCGGTGGCATCCCCGTCATCCGTCGCGGTACCGAGTGGGTCGGTGTCGAAGCAGTGATCGACAAGGACCACACGGCTGCCGTGCTCGGCACGCAGCTGCATGCCTCGCGTCTCATCTTGCTCACCGGCGTCGAGACCGTGATGCGCGGCTTCGGCACACCCACACAGTCGCCGCTGCGCTCGATCAACCTCGACGAAGCGGAGCTGCTGCTGGCCGCGGGAGAATTCCCCTCGGGCAGCATGGGTCCCAAGATTCGCGCCGCCTTGGACTTCCTCGCCACGGGCGGCGCCGAGGTCATCATCACCGACCCGCAGCATCTTTCCGAGGCCCTCGCCGGCAACACGGGCACACACATCGCCGTGCATTGAGCCGGGCTGGAAATCGACAGTGCCGAAATCTCGGCGCCTCCTCTCGGCATAGAACACACGGCCGTCGCCAATCCTGGCCGCTGGATCGCGATTGACGCTCCGGGGTGCCGGGTCACTGGATTTCGATTGACACCTCCGCGTCCGCGGTCACTGGATTCCGATTGACGCTCCGGCGTCCTTGGTCCACTGGATTCCGATTGACGACCCGCTTGTCAACCGGAGACGGCCACGTGCGCGTTGCACCGCGGACGCCTCGAACCCTCGCAAGCGCTTGCCAGGCTCGTGCCAGGGCTGAATCGCCCGGGAATTGGTTCTGCCTCTGCGAGGCAGTGTTCGAGTGCCCATGACGTGGACAGCGATCGACGACCTCGTAGACACCCGACCCGGTCTCTCCTTGTCGATGCCGCATCGGGTCGGCTAAGGTGCGCGAGGAGGCATGAATGCGATTTGTGCTCTGGGCCCTCGGTGTCGTTTTTGTTGTCAGCACGATGAGCTGTTCGAGCCGGGAACGTTCGGCTCCGGCGGGACAACTCCAGGTCGGTCTCGTCTTCGACATCGGCGGCCGCGGCGACAAGTCTTTCAACGACTCCGCCTATCGCGGGCTGGAGCGGGCTGGCCGCGAGCTGGGTGTGCTCTTCGAGTACCTCGAGCCGGCGGAAGGGGCCGATCGAGAGACCGGGCTGCGCGAGTACGCGAGCCGCGGCTTCGACCTCGTGTTCGGCGTCGGGTTCATGTTCAGCGACGACATCGAGAAGATCGCGCGCGAGTTTCCCGATGTTCATTTCGCGTGTGTCGACTTGACGCTCAAGCTCGGACCCGACGGAACGGCGCTCGACCTTCCGCCGAATCTCGTCGGTCTCAAGTTCCGCGAGGAGGAAGGTTCCTTTCTCGCCGGGGCCGCGGCCGCACTCGTGGCCCGGAGCGGTGTCCTCGGCTTCGTCGGCGGCATGGATGTGCCTCTCATCCACAAGTTCGAGGCCGGGTATCGGGCCGGCGCGCGGCACGTCGCGCCGCAGACGGAAGTTCTGGTCGGATACGCCGGGGTGACGGCGCAGGCGTTCAAGGATCCGGCCAAGGGCAAGGAACTGGCGAACAGCATGTTCGGTCGCGGCGCCGACGTCATCTTCCACGCCTCGGGCACCACCGGTTTCGGTGTGTTCGAGTCAGCGCGAGAGCACGGCAAGCTCGCCATCGGCGTCGATTCGGACCAATACGATGAGGCCCCGGGGCACATCCTCACCAGCATGGTGAAGGACGTGGACATCGCCGTGTTCGAAACGGTGAAACGCGTGCAAGAAGGGCGTTTTCAGGGCAGCGTGATGGAATTCGGCCTGCGCGAATCCGGCGTCCACATCGTCCGCGACGACCGCAACAGCGACATCTTTCCGGACGAGGTCTACGCGCGCGTGCAGGCGTTGCGCGACTCCGTCGCTCAGGGACTTCTCCAAGTGCCACGAGATTGATCGCCGTATGAGCGAGTACGCGCTCGAACTCCGCGACATCGTCAAGGCTTTCCCCGGGATCGTGGCGTGCGATCACGTCGATCTGCGCGTGCGCCGAGGCAGCATTCATGCGCTCGTGGGCGAAAACGGTGCAGGCAAGACGACCTTGATGCGCGTCGCCTACGGCGGGACGCGGCCGGACGCCGGCGACGTGAGAATCGAGACCAAGGCCCTGGGACGCGGCGGCACGGGCCGTGCCATCGAGCTCGGTCTCGGGATGGTGCACCAGCACTTCATGTTGGTGCCGACGCTCTCCGTGTGCGAGAACGTCGCTCTCGGCAGCGAACCACGTCGCGGACCCTGGTTCGACCGCGACGCCGCCCGCATCCAGGTGCGCGACACGGCAGCGCGCTTCGGTTTCGCCGTCGATCCGGATGCGCGCGTCGGGGATCTCGGTGTCGGCGAGCAACAGCGTGTCGAGATCCTCAAGGTGCTCGTGCGCGGCGCACGCGTTCTCATCCTGGATGAACCCACCGCAGTGCTCGCACCGCGCGAGGTCGAGGATTTTTTCGCCATCCTGCGCCGGCTCGTGTCCATGGACCACACCATCCTGCTCATCTCGCACCGGTTGCAGGAGGTGCTCTCCATCGCCGAGACGATCACCGTGATGCGAGATGGTCGAGTGGTGGACGAGATGCAGGCGCAGGAGGCAGATCGCGCGCGACTGGCGCACGCCATCGTGGGACGTTCGGTGCCGGTCGTGTCGCGGCAGGCGAAGCGCAGTGAAGCTGCGCATCGTGTCGTCGCGGGGGCAGAGGTCACGACGCCCAGTCCGAGCGGAAAGGGGAAGCGTGGCGGGGAGGCGGATGCCGCACCGATGGTCCTGCGCTGCGAGGAGTTGTGCACCGATGGCAAACGCGATGCACTGCAGCAGGTCTCGTTCACGGTCGGTGGCGGCGAAATTCTCGGCGTGGCCGGCGTCGAAGGCAACGGCCAGCGCGCGCTGGCCCACGCTCTTCTCGGCCTGGTGCCGCTCGCACGCGGCCGCATTCTGCTGCACGGCGAGGATGTCACGGCACACACGACCGCGGCGCGGCGCGCGCGCGGCATGGCCTACGTGCCGGCCGATCGTCTGCAGGAAGCGCTCATCGCGCCGATGCGCATCGACGAGAACACGATTCTCGGACGCCAGCGCGAGCGCGATCTCGGACGCGGGGAATGGCTCTCGCCCGCTCGTGTCGGCGCGCGCGCGCTGGCATTGCTCGGACGCTACGAGATCCGTGCCGATCAGCCAGCCTCTCCGGCATCGATTCTCTCCGGGGGCAATCAACAGAAGCTGGTGGTCGGGCGCGAGATCGACTGCGAGCCCGACTTTCTGCTTCTCGCCCAGCCGACGCGTGGTGTGGATGTCGGCGGCATCGCGTTCCTGCACACGCAGATCTTGCGGGCGCGGGATGACGGCAAGGCCATTCTGCTCATCTCGGCGGATTTGAACGAGATCCTGGCGCTCGCCGATCGCGTCCTCGTTCTGTTCGCGGGCCGCGTGGCTGGCGAGTGTCTCGCGGCGGACGCGACCGCGGCGCAGCTCGGCGCCTGGATGACCGGGGAGACGCTGCCGATGCCTGGTCAGGAGGAAGCGAATTGATCCTTGCCGAGATCGAGGAGACGCGATTCGGTCGCGCGCTGCGTTCGATTGCCGGTCCGCTCCTCGCCATCGTCTTGGCGTTGGGCGCGGGCGCGTTGCTCGTCCTCGCGCTCGGGAGCAATCCGGTCGAGGTCTATGGCCGGCTCTTGGACGCCATCTTCGGCTCGGCCTACGGCTTCGGACAGGTGCTGTTCAAAGCCACGACGCTCATCGGCACGGGTCTGTCCGTGGCGGTTGCATTTCGTGCCGGCCTGTTCAACATCGGCGCCGAAGGGCAGATGGTGCTCGCGGGACTCGTGTCCGCGTCATTCGCCACGCTTCTCGGCGATACCTGGCCGGCGGTGGTCGCGGCGCCGCTCGTGCTGCTGGTCGCCGCCATGACCGGTGCCTTGTGGGCCACGATTCCGGCCGTGCTGCGCGCCTATCTCGGCGTGCACGAAGTGATCAACACCATCATGCTCAACTTCGTCGCCTTCGCCCTCGCGAGCTGGATCCTGGTTGAGAAATTGGCGCTGTTCGAGTCCGTGCACACGGCGGAGATTCCGCTGGCGGCGCGGTTGCCACGCCTCGAAGGCTTTGTTCCGGCATTTCGCGGTGCCCCGCTCAATCTCGCGCTCGCGGTGCAATTGTTGCTGTGCGTGGCGTGTTTCTTGGCACTGTGGCGAACGCGCTGGGGCTACGAAGTACGTGCGACGGGACTGTCGGAAACCGCCGCGCGCAGCGCTGGCATCCCGGTCCGCCGCCGCATGGTGCAGGCCATGGCCGTCTCCGGCGCGCTCGCCGGGATGTCCGCGGCGAACTTCGTCCAGGGATACAAGTACTACTTCGAAGAAGGGTTCAGCGCCGAAGCCGGTTTCAAGGGCATCGCCGTGGCGCTTCTCGGCGGCACTCATCCGTTGGGCATCGTGCCGGCCGCGCTCTTCTTCGGCGCGCTCGATCGCGGCGGCTTCGTCATCAACGCGCTCGTGCCGAAGGAATTCGTCGACATTCTGCAAGCCATGGTCATCTTGCTCGTCATCGTGGTGGCGGGCCGAACGGCGTTCGCGCGGCGCAGTGGCCGCGCGGCGCGCCGGCATGCGCAGGAGGCATGATGGAAGCGCTGCAATTCACGAGCTTGCTCGTGGCGGCGACGTTGCGTATCTCGGTCCCCTACGTTTTCGCCGCGGTTGGCGGTTTCTACAGCGAACGCGCCGGCGTCATCAACATCGCGCTCGAAGGCATGCTGCTCTGCGGCGGCTTCGCCTGCGTCGCGGTGGCGCACGCAGCGGAGGGTGCGGGCATGGGCGGGGCAGCCGCAGCTTGGCTCGGTGTCGCGGCCGCAGTGGCGAGTGGCGCGGGCCTCGGGGCGTTGCACGCGCTCGTCTGCGTGCGCTTCGGCGCCAACCAGATCGTGAGCGGGCTCGGGATCAATCTTTTCGCCGCAGGATTGACCAAGCTGCTGTTGTCGCTCCTGTTCGGCAGCTCGGCCAACTCCGCGCGCATCGGGGGAATCCCGAACCTGGAGATTCCAGGGCTCGCGGACTGGAGCCTGACTCGCGTGCTGTTCTGCACACCTCTCGTGTGGCTCGCGATCCTCGTCGTCGTGGTTTCGCACCGCGTGGCGCGGCGCAGCGTCTTCGGCTTGCGTCTGCACGCGGTCGGCGAGAATCCAGAGGCGGCACGATCCCTCGGCGTCTCCGTTCTGCGGATGCGTTGGACCGGCGTGCTGCTCTCCGGCGGGATTGCGGCGCTCGGTGGTGCTTGGCTCGCGCTCGAGCAGCACCAATTCACCGCCGGCATGTCGAGCGGGCGCGGCTTCATCGCGCTCGCGGCGCTGGTGTTCGGCAAGTGGACGCCGCGCGGAGCGGCGGTCGCCTGTCTTCTCTTCGGCTGCGCCGAGGCGCTGCAGATCCAACTGCAGGCTGGATCCTTCGGCATCCCGGCGCAGTTCCTGCAGATGTTGCCGTATGTCGTGACCATGATCGCTCTCGCCGGCGTCATCGGTCGTAGCCGCGCTCCAGCCGCGCTCGGCCAACCGTTGCAGCCGTAAACGACTCTCTAACGCAACGAGGCCGGGGATGTCCCCGGCCTCGATCGCGCTCTGCTGCGCCGACTCAGTTTCGATACAAGTTCTTGACGATCGCCCAGGTGCCCCTCTCCACCGCCACGGTGTTGAAGATCTGGCCGCGGATCTCGCCACCGGCGAAGTTGGGAAGCGTGTGGATGTTGACGTACATCAAGCCGGCGTTGAGATTGGCCTCTTGCGTTGGCGTGAGCGGGCCGATGCTGCCGACCTTGGGGTTGGCTGCCGGAAGACCGAACAACACGCCAGCATTCGTGCCCGGAGGAGCGCAGCAATGGATGTGCGCTGCGCTTTCCGTGCCCAGCAGACCGCCGTACGAGATGTTGAACGACAGCATCTTTCCCGCATCCAAGGTGAAGCTCCCGCTTCCCGTGGCCGGCGACGCAGTGCCGTCCTGCGGTCCGGTGAGAATTGCGCTGTACGACTGGGCGCCTGCAAACCCCGGCAGGAGGAGCAGCGCCGCGGCTGAAAGAACAATGGCTTTGTGCATGTGAACCTCCGCTGCTGTGGAATGCGTATCCACGGGCCAAAACCCGGGAGAAATCACGTCGAAGGGCACCGCTCATCCTACCAGACGAGGAAGATCGATTCAACACGAACCCCACTGTCGAACCTCCCGGCGTCGAGCTGCTCGCGGTAGGGGAATCGCCGACCCGAAGGCCGCGTGACCTCAGGGGCACCCCGATCTTTCCCGGTCGAGAAGTTTCACCGTGCGCCAGGTGATCGCTTCGAGGCTCACGGTGCACGACGTGGTGCGGGCATTCAGCAGGCAAGCGCGAAGGGAGGTAGACGCCTGCCTCCGCGGTCGGATCGCCGCCGGCGTCCGCCAAACAAGTTTCGAGCGTCGTCGTACGGCCGACAGGTCCGTGCAGCGGGGTCGTAGAAAGGTCCCGTGTAGGTCTGCGACCAAGCCGTGCCGCATGTCCAAAGATGAATGCCGATCACGACACAGGTGACGCGATTCGAGCTGTGGAGAGCTTGGCGGCGCATCAGGCGCCAGAGGGCATCGCCCATGCCTTGTGCCGGGGCCGAGGCCGGTCGTATGTTCCGCCGCATGCCTGTTCGATACCGAGTTGCCGCAGCACTGGCGGCGAGCCTTCTCGCGGCATGCGCGCGCACACCCGTCGACGTCACCCTCATCACTTTCAATGACCTCCACGGGACGTTCGGCACGGCCGGGATCGAACCGACGAGCCGGCGCGCATGGGGCGGAGCCATGGCGCTCGCGGCGTACGTCGAGTCGATGCGCCGCGCGGTTCCCGAGCGCACGTTCCTGCTCGATGCAGGCGACGCGTGGCAGGGGACGCCCGAGTCGAACTTCTCCTTCGGGCGTTCGACGGTCGGCTTCCTCAATCGTCTCGGCGTCGATGCCGCGGCCCTTGGGAACCACGAGTTCGACTGGGGGATCGACACCTTGCGCGCGCGCATTGCCGAGATGCGTTTCCCCATGTTGGCGGCGAATGTCTTCGAGAAGAACGGTGGGACGCCCTCCTGGGCGCGCGGCTGGGCCATGGTCGAACGCGATGGGATCCGCGTCGGCGTGATCGGCTTCATCACGCCGGACACTCCCAAGGTCACGCTGCCGCAGAACGTCCAGAGCCTGCGCTTCGCGCCGCCCGAGCAGCAGGTGGATTCGCTCGTGGCGCTCGTGCGCAGTCGGGGTGCGCAAATCGTGGTGCTGCTGTGTCACATCGGCGCGAATCAAGATTCGCTCGGAGTGATCACAGGACCGCTGGCGGAGTTGGCGCAGCATGCGCGCGGCGTGGATGCCATCGTCGGAGGTCACGAGCACACGTTCGTTGCCGGTCACGTGGCGGGGATTCCCGTGGTGACGGCTGGGACCAAAGGGCGCGGCATCGGGAGAATCGTCCTGCGCTGGAACGGCCGGCGTGTGCTCGCCTCGCAGGTCGAGTGGCAACCAGTCTTCGCCGATTCATTGCCGGCTGCACCCGCCAGATCGGTCGCTGCATTCGTCGACTCGGTGCGGCGGGCGACCGCGCCGTTCGTCGATCGGGTGTACGCACGCATCGCGCGTGGACTGACGCGCGAGCAGCTGGCGAGCTTCGTCGCCGATGCCATGCGCGAACGCTCCGGGGCGGATGTCGCGGTCGCCAACCTCGGGGGGGTGCGCACCGAGTTCGAGCCAGGAGACATCACGGAGGCAGATCTCTTCACCCTCATCCCGTTCGAGAACACGCTGGTCACGGCGCGTCTCACCGGGCGCGAACTGGTCGATTTCCTCGCATCCGATCCGATGGAGGCGAGGGTTTCGGGTCTTGGCGGCCGGTATGTGGCCAAAGCGGCCGCCGGGGCCCGCCTCGTCGACCTCGTGGACGCTCGAGGAAAGCCGCTGGATCCAGCCGCCGACTACCTCGTGGTCACCAACAACTTTCTCGCCCACGGTGGGGACGGTTTTCAAGGCTTCCTCCAAGGTCGGGATGTGCGCTTCACGGAGGACCGCGTTCGCGATGTCGTGCGCGAGGCATTGATCGCCGCCGCCGCGTCTGGGCGACTCGGCGCGCTCAGCGACGAAGCGCGGATTCGCGGCTCCGGCAGGCGGAAGCCAACCGGCGCCCGGAGACGCTGATCGAAGCGAGGCGTGTCGTGCGGGGTCTTTGGAGGGGGAAAGCAAAGAGCGGAGACTTCAAGGGGGGGGCGAAGTCTCCGCTCACGTCAAGTCCGAGTGATCCGACTTCTCTCTGAACCCGATCGCTCGCACCAAGCTGCATTGCACCCCGAGTGCCAGATCGAAGGGACGGCGGCCCGTGACGGCGCTGAATCTCTATGTTGAATCATCACAACGGATTCCATGCGTCGCCCCTACTTGCTCCTGGGGCCGCGTCACGCCTGGCTGACCGAGGGGATGTCCACTGAATGGGACATCTGTAGACGCCAGAGGTCGATCGAGACGTTTCGGATCATTTTCGGTCTCCTGGTGTCGACGACGTGGACCTCCACGTCCCACGCTCATCCGGAGCGCTTTTCGCTTGCTTCATGGCTTGTGCCGTGGCGACATGGATCCTGCCGGCCTCGCGTGGATGTTCACTGTCCTTGTTGGGGAACCGATGGATGAAATCCTGCAGCGATTCCTGGCAGTGGCGCGCAGCAGCGCGCGACCCGCACATCGCGCCACCTACGAAGATCTGGTCTTCACGCTCGATGCGTTCTTGTTGATGCGCCGGCGCGACGTGACACGCATGACCGCCAAGGATCTGCGCCTTTTCCTCGGCTCCTGGTACCTGCGGCAATGTCGCCCGCTCACCCCCAGTCGAATCCGCCGATTCTGTGCCGCCGCGCGTGTGTTCGTGCGCTGGCTCACCTTGGAATCGACCCCGCGTCGCCGGCGTGATCTCCAGCGTGAGTCGAAGAGCATCGTCCGCGCCGTCCTGCGCGCCGGCCGCGCTTCGGAGAAGTTGGAGCTGCTGGATCAGCTGCAGCTCGTGCCGCGCCGGCAAGGTTCCGCACAGGTGGACGACTACTGCGAGATCGTGGTGCGCGGTGAACGCCATCTCGTGCTGCGACCGCTGTCCTCGGGCAACTTGGTCGGACCCGTGGAAGTGCCGGACGACTTGGCCGCAGCGCTGGATCCGGGGGCGCTGGTCAATCTGCGCCTGACGCAGGACGCGGGGCGCTGGCGGATCCAGGAGTACGGGTATTGCTATCCCGCCTCGGCGCGCGCAGCGCTCGATGACATCGACGGCGGCTTCACCTGGACGCCCATGGAGAGGCAGTGAAGCGCGCGTGCGCCGTCTTGGTTGTGCTCGGTCTGGTTGCCAGCGGTTGCCAACGTCACACGCCGGAGCAACGCGATTACGTCGAATCATTGATGGAGCTTCGCACGCGCAAGGATCGGTCGATGCAATCCTCCGATGGGCCGCTGTTGCCGGAGCAGCGCGCGCGCTTCAAAGGCCTGTCCTATTATCCGCCCAATTTCGATCTCGTGTTCGAGGTCGCACTCGATCGGCTGGCTGCTCCCGACACGCTGCAGTTTCCGACGTCGCAGAGCGGCTTCGATTCCTTCTTGCGGCTCGGCACACTGCGTTTCCAAGTGCGAGGTCGTGAACAGCGGCTGACGCTCTTCAGCGCGCTCGACGGCAGCAGTCTGTTCCTCCCCTTTCGGGATGCCACATCCGGCGGCAGCACGTATGGCGCGGGGCGTTATCTCGAGCCCGAGCCGCTCACCGATGGGCGTTTCCGCCTGGACTTCAATCAAGCCTACAATCCTTACTGCGCCTACAACGCGCAGTGGGTCTGTCCGCTGCCGCCGGCAGAGAACGAGCTCGAGTTCGAGGTGACGGCCGGAGAACGCAACTTCCCGCTGGCGGCGCATTGAGCCCAGCCCCCGAAGAATTCGAGCTCGTGGACGCCGAGGCGCCGGATTGGGTCCGGCGCGGTCGTGATCGTGGCGATGCCGGGGCGCGCCGCGAAACGGCGACCGCGACACCGCGAGCGGCAGCGGCACTCATGCGGCGAGCGGAACGGCGCGCGCGAGGCAGCCTGGCGCGCCGAGACGCATCGCCCGCACACCTCGCGCCGGGGTGGGCGAGCAGAGGGCTGATCGATCTCGAGTACTGCGTCGTCGACCTGGAGACGACGGGCGGCGGCTCGGACCAGGACGACGAGATCCTCGAGATCGGTGCCGTGCTCGTGCGGGGCGAGGAGCTCGGGCGCGAATTCTCCACCTTGATCGCACCCAGTCGCCGCATCACGCGCGCCGCGCGTGCGGTGCACGGCATCTCCGATGCGGCGCTCGTGGGTGCACCGCGTCTCGAGCACGCACTGCCGTGGCTCGCGGAAATGGCGCGCGGCCGCGTGCTGGTTTTCCACAATGCGGGTTTCGATCTGCCGTTCCTGCAGCGCGCGCACCTCGAGACCGCACGCGACGGTCTCGACCAGCCGGTCGTCGACACGCTCACGCTCGCGCGCCGGCTGATCGGGCCGCCCGCGGCGCTCGCTCTCGTGGCCGCGAGACTCGGCCTCACGGTCGGCGTGTTGCATCGTGCGCTCGAGGACGCGCGCACCACTGCGCGCGTCCTCGTCGACCTCCTGCGAGTCCTGTCTCTGGCCGGTGCCCAGCATCTCGCGGATGTGCCCGGCGTGGTCATGGCGCCGGAGCATTGTCGCGGCCGGCGCCACGCGCAACGCGATCAGCTGCTCGAACGCCTCGAACGCGCCATGGCCAAAGGCGAGATGTTGCGACTCGATTACCATGCCGCAGCGGGTGTCGCCCCCGTCGAGCTGCTGGTGCTGCCACAACGTCTCGTGGCGGGCACACGATTGCAGGCTCTGGACGTCGAGCGGCAAGAGAGCGTGTGGCTCGAATTCGATCGCGTGGGCCGACTGCGGTCCGCGGAAAACGCCTGATCCCCGTTTCCTGGTTGGCGAAGGGAATGAGCCCGCCGCGTTGGATCCATCCACCGCCCGTTCGCTCCGCCCAACTTGCAAGCGGCAGCAGCATTGTGTTGAATGCGAGGCAGATCCAAGCTCATGACCCCTCGGCCCACGGAAGGAAACTCGGTTGAAGATCCTCGTTCTCGGCAGCGGCGCACGCGAGCATGCCTTGGCAGCGGCATTGGCACGGAGCGCGCGCGCGCCACGCGTCGTCGTCGCGCCCGGAAACGACGGCATGCTGGACGTGGCGCAGCGTGCCGGGCGCGATGCCGCCGATCTCGAGGCCCTGGCGCATTGGGCGCGCGACGAGAGATTCGACCTCGTGGTCGCCGGCAGCGAGGAACCCCTGGTGCGCGGGGCGTGGAATGTCTTCGATGCGCACCGCCTGCCATTTCTCGGACCCTCTGCCGAAGCCGCGCGCTTGGAGGGTTCGAAGAGCTGGGCGAAAGAGTTCATGCGGCGTCACGACATTCCGACGGCTGCCTTCACCGTGCACGACGACTACGCGAGTGCGCTGGCGGATGTCACAGCGCGAGCATTGCCGTTCGTCATCAAGGCCGACGGCCTTGCCGCAGGCAAAGGCGTTCACCTGGTCGAGGACCGCGAGACCGCCGGCCGCGTCTTGCGGAGCATGCTCGTCGACGGGGTGAATGGCGAGGCGGGACGTCGCGTCGTCGTGGAAGACTTGGTTGTAGGCGAGGAGCTGTCGGTGTTCGCGCTCACGGACGGATACAACTATCGTCTGCTCGGGTGCGCGCAAGATCACAAACGCGCCTTCGATGGCGACCAGGGCCCCAATACCGGAGGCATGGGGGCCTACTCGCCTGTGCCGCACGTGCCGGAATCGGTGCTGCAGGCAGTGGTCCATCGAGCGCTGGTGCCGACGCTCGCAGGGATGCTCGAAGAGGGGATCCCGTATCGGGGTTTCCTCTATCTCGGGCTCATGCTCACACCGACGGGACCGCAGGTTCTCGAGTACAACTGCCGGCTCGGCGATCCGGAGGCGCAAGTCCTGCTCCCGCGCCTGCGCAGCGATTTCCTCGATCTCGTCCTCGCATGCCTCCATGGCGACGTGACCGCTTGTCGCTTCGAGATCGCCCAGGACCTCTGCACCGTCGGTGTCGTCATCGCCTCGGAAGGCTACCCGGAGAAGCCGCAAGCCGCGCGCCCCATCCGCGGGCTCGAGGCGGCGCGCCGTGCGGGTGCGACAGTGTATTGTGCCGGCGTCGAGAAGCAAGGCCAGGACCTGCTGACGCACGGCGGGCGCGTGCTCACCATCGTCGGCAGCGGTGCGAGCGTGGGCGCGGCGCGCGAAGTCGCCTATGCCGGCGTGGGCGCCATCGAGATCCCGGGCAGTTTCCACCGCACCGACATCGCCCATCGAGCCTTGGAGCGTGAGACATGGAGCCAGAGGTCGGCATCCTGATCGGCAGCGAATCGGATCGTGAGGTGATGCAGCATTGCTTGCAGCAGCTTCAGGAGCTGGGTATTCCCGCCGAGCTGCGTGTGCTGTCGGCGCATCGGACGCCGGACGCGGTGCGCGAATACGCCCGCGGCGCCGAGGCGCGCGGAATGCGTGTCCTGATCGCTGCAGCCGGGATGGCGGCACATCTGGCCGGAGCGGTGGCGGCCTCGACCTTGCTGCCGGTGATCGGCGTGCCGCTGGAGGGAGGCAGCCTGCGCGGCCTGGACGCCCTGCTCGCGACGGTGCAGATGCCGCGCGGCGTGCCGGTGGCCTGCATGGCGATCGGCAAGGCTGGGGCGGTGAACGCGGCGCTGATCGCGGCCCAGATCCTGGCGTCGCACGACCCGGCGTTGCGCGCCAAGCTCGGATCGATGCGCGCGGCCTGGAAGGAATAGCCGCATGCGCTCGGTCGACTTCGGCGACCCCGGCGCTCTCGCGCTCGCCGGTCGTCTGGTCCGCGCCGAAGCCGTCGTCATCCTGCCGACGGAAACGCTGTATGGATTCTCGGCTCTCGCGAGCTCGGACGCGGCACGGCAACGAATCGAGGCATGGAAGGGGATCGGAGCGCCGAGGAGCTTCCTGGCGCTCGTCGCCGACTTCGACTCGATGGTGCCGTTCCTCCACCCCGGCCAGGACCGGCGTGGCCTGGGGTTCCTCCGCCGGAATTGGCCCGGGCCACTGACCGCAGTGCTGCAAGTCGAGCGAGCGCTGGGCTGGGGTGAAACGGTAGAATCAGGAGCGACGGCCGCCTTTCGGATTCCTGCGCACCCGCGTTTGCGCCAGTTGCTCGCGACGATCGGCGCACCGATCGTTTCGACCAGCGTGAATCGGAGCGGCAGCCCGCCCTTGCAGAACGAAGTCGAGATCCGCGCCGAGTTCGGCGCGGCCGACGATCTCTGGTTCTTCCGCGATCGAGGCCTCGAAACTCGTGCACCGGGTCGCGGCTCGAGCGTGGTCGATCTGCGAAATTGGCCACCACGGCTGTTGCGAGCCGGAGCGTTCGACCTGGACGCAGCGCTCGCAGAATGGGTCGCGCACGACGACGACGGTACGCCGCATCACAGGAGGTCGGGATGAAAGAACTGACGCGGAAGAAAGGCGGCTCCAAGACCGAGGACGCCGGCAAATCGCCATTCCGCACCGATCTCGTGGTGTGGATGGACGGCGAGCTCGTCCCCTGGGAAGAGGCCACGGTGCACGTCATGTCGCATGTCATGCACTATGGCAGCAGTGTCTTCGAGGGCGTGCGCTGCTATCGCACGGCACAGGGGCCGGCCATCTTCCGCCTGCAGGAACACGTGCGTCGACTGTTCGACTCGGCGCGCATCTATCGCATGCAGCTCGCCTACTCCGAAGAGGAGATCGCTCGCGCCATGCGCGACACGGTGAAGGCCAACGGCTTCGAGGCCTGTTACCTGCGACCGCTGGTGTACCGCGGGCTCGGCACTCCGGGAGTCAACCCGCTCGGCAGCCCCGTGTGTACCAGCATCGTTTGCTGGGATTGGGGTGCGTATCTCGGCGACCACTCGGCGACGAGCGGCGTCGACGTCTGCGTGTCGTCGTGGTGGCGCATGGGCGCCAACACCATCCCGGCCATGGCCAAGGCGAGCGCCAACTACATGAACGGGCAGCTCATCAAGATGGAGGCGGTGCTGAACGGCTTCTCCGAGGGCGTGGCCCTCGACCCGCGCGGCTATGTCTGCGAGGGCAGCGGCGAGAACATCTTCGTCGTTCGCGGCGGCATCGTGCGCACACCGCCGCTGTCGGCCTCGGTCCTGCCCGGGATCACGCGCGATGCGATCATCACCTTGCTGCGCGAAGACGGCATGGAGGTGCGCGAGGAAGACATCCCGCGCGAAGCCCTGTACGTCGCCGACGAGGTCTTCTTCACCGGCACCGCGACCGAGATCGTCACCATTCGGTCCGTCGACCGGATTGCCGTCGCCGATGGCAACGGCGGCCCGGTGACGCGCCGGGCGCAAGAGCTGTTCTATGGCGTCGTGCGCGGCACGTCCGACGATCGACACGGCTGGCTGACGCGCGTCTGAGGGGTAAGGCTCCGTGCGCTGTCCGGCCTGCGGTCACGAGGACGACAAAGTGGTCGACTCGCGCTCGGTGCGCGACGGGCTCGGCGTCCGCCGCCGGCGCGAGTGCACGAGCTGCCACCAGCGCTACACGACCTACGAGTTCGTCGAGAACACTCCCGTGTTGGTGGTGAAGAAGGACGGCCGCCGGCAGCCGTACGAACGCGACCGGCTCCTCACCGGATTGGTCAAGGCCTGCGAGAAACGCCCGATCTCGCGCCAGCAGATCGAGGATCTGGTGGACGAAGTCGAGCGCACGCTGCTCGCGGATGGCAAGAGCGAGATCGCGTCGCGCGACATCGGCGAAGCGGTGATGAACCGCTTGCAGACACTGGACGAGGTGGCCTATGTGCGCTTCGCATCGGTCTACCGCTCGTTTCGCGACGTGAACCAGTTCATGGAAGAGCTGCGCGACCTGCTGCAGGAGAAGCACCGTGATTCCTGACGACGCCGGCCAGAGCCCCGTCGAAACCTCCCCGGCTCTCGTGGCACCGAAGCGGCCGGCGCCCGCCCCGCTCAAGAGCATGACGTTCTTCCAACATCTCGAGGAACTGCGCACCACGCTCGTGCGCATGATGGCCGTGGCCGGGGTGGCCAGTATCGCCGGCTGGTTCGTCTCCGAGCATCTGCTGGTGTTGCTCATCCCGCCGGAGCTCGGCCAGGTGCACTATTTCGGCCCCACCGAGGGTTTCATGATCCGCTTCAAGGTCAGCTTGGTGGTCGGCATGCTGGTGGCCATGCCGCTCCTGCTGCTGCAAATCTGGAGCTTCGTCGCGCCCGGATTGTTCCAGCACGAGAAGCGCCTGCTGCTGCCGATCCTCTTGTCCAGCACGCTGCTCTTCTATTTCGGGCTCGCGTTTTCCTACGTCCTCGTCGTGCCGCGCATGGTGGAGTTTTTCCTGTCGTTCTCGGCGGCGACGGTGCGCCCCATCATCAACGTGACGCAATACTTCTCGTTCGTGACCAAGTTCTGCTTGGCGTTCGGGCTGGTGTTCCAGATTCCCGTCGTCATCATCTTGTTGGCTTGGTTCGGACTGGTGACGCCGCGACAGCTGTGGGGGCAGTGGCGCTACGGCGTCGTGGCGATCTTCGCCGTCGCTGCGTGGCTCACCCCTCCGGACGCGGTTTCGCAACTGATGATGGCGGGGCCGATGGTGGTTCTCTACCTGGGTTCGATCGGCGTCGCTTTCCTCCTCGGGCGCAGGCGCCAGCGACGCTGATCACGCCGTGCATGCAAATCTCGCCGTTTCAATTCGATACGATCAGGTCGAAACGCCTGGATCACCGGCACCTCTTGCCGTATCATCGACCGTGAGCGCTGGCCGAGGATGCCGTGATCGAACATGAACGTCGCGCGGTGGCGGGGCACGGGCTGGCGTGATCCGCGTTCGTTCCCACATTCCGAGCGCGCCCCACGGGCGCCGCTCGTCCCGGACGCGCCGTCGGCCAGGATCCCCACCGGGATCGCGTCCACGCGCATCCTCCCGGATCCTTGGCTCCGTGCAGGCCGGGAGGGCCCTGGCGCGCGGAACCGGCGTCGCGGGCGAACTTCCGCCTGGGTACAGGGTTTGCTTGGAGTCTCGTGAGCGGCCTCGTCGTGGCGAGCGCGCGTCGGTTCCCGCCAAGACATGCGAGACCGCATCTCGGGGCGCAAAAGTCGCCGAGTCGAGCGAGTCCTCTCGCCGCCCGGCTGGTTTCGGAGGAGTCACCATGATGGGCGACGCTCACAATTTGGTCCAGTTCATCCGTGACGCGCACGATCCGCAGCGGTACCGCGAGTTCCACTGGACCGGCACGTTCGAAGAGTACCTCGATCTCTTCCTGAAGAATCCCAAGATCGCGCGCAACGCCTACCAGCGCGTGTTCGACATGATCCTGTCGTATGGGGTGGAGGAGCATGTCGAGAACAAAGAGAAAGTGCTGCACTACAAGTTCTTCGACGACCGCATCGAGACCGGTCGCGACGCCGTGTTCGGTCTCGATGGCGCCCTGATGCGGCTGGTCGACGTGTTCAAGTCGGCGGCGCACGGGTATGGCGCCGAGCGCCGCGTGCTGCTGCTGCATGGCCCCGTCGGCAGCGCCAAGAGCACCATCGTGCGCATGCTGAAGAAAGGCCTCGAGCGCTACTCGCGCATCGAGGATGGCGCCCTGTACACGTTCTCCTGGCGCGAGCTCGACTCCGATCCCGACCACCCGACGTGGCTGGCGACGCCGATGCACGAGGAGCCCTTGTATCTCATTCCGAAGGAATCGCGCCAGCGTATCCTCGAGCCGGTCAACGCCAAGCTGGCGCAGAAGGACCGCATCAGCCTCGACGGGGACCTGAGCCCCTACAGCCGTCACATCTACAGCTTGTACATGGAGCGCTACGACGGCGACTGGTCGAAGGTGGTGCAGAACGTCCGCGTCGAGCGCCTGCTGCT
>Ga0075428_100001229_pt1 | contig 27391 bp, 22 predicted proteins | sample RhiMetdeltSRZDD2_FD_75291 | JGI IMG/M metagenome (GOLD analysis project Ga0075428, IMG submission 75291) | Populus rhizosphere microbial communities from Tennessee, USA - Rhizosphere MetaG P. deltoides SRZDD2 | ecosystem: Host-associated > Plants > Roots > Rhizosphere > Soil | place: USA... | reverse complement strand
ATGTGCAGTCTCAACGTCAAAGTTTCTCTTTCTATTCCAAGCAGTTACCGATGCTGTCTCAGGGCGGTTCTAGGTGCTGTTCCGCTCCTGTTGCTGCCCGCTGTCTCCGGGGAAGCTGCGGTTACTACCGACGTGAACGGCGAGCTCGAGGAAATCGTGGTGACCGCGTCGCTCCGTCCTGAGCCGATCACCCGGATCCCCGTCAGCATCACCGTGCTTGACGCCGAGACGCTGCACGCAGCCGGACTGCAGCACTTCGGTGACGTGCTCGGACTGGTGCCCAACTTGAACTGGGCCGGCGGCACCTCGCGACCACGCTTCTTCCAGCTGCGTGGCATCGGCGAGCTCGAGCAGTACCAGGGCGCGCCAAATCCGTCGGTGGGCTTCCTGATCGACGAGATCGATTTCAGCGGCGTCGGAATGCCGGCGACCCTGTTCGACGTCGAGCAGATCGAGGTGCTGCGCGGTCCGCAGGGCACGCGCTATGGCGCCAACGCGCTTGCCGGACTCATCAAGCTCAATACGCACGACCCGGATCCCGAGTTCTCGCTGCAGACGCAGGCCATGACCGGCGAGGACGGCCTGTGGAGCGCGGGCGTTCAGACCGGCGGCGCACTCGGCGACGGCACGAACGACTCGGCCTGGCGTCTGGTCGCGCAGTATCTCGAGTCAGACGGTTTCCGCCACAACGCCTTTCTCGATCGAGACGACACCAACGGCCGGCGCGAGACTACGCTCCGCGGCAAGGTCCGGTTCGATGTCCACGACGACTGGCGGATCGACCTCGCGGCGATCCACGTCGATCTCGACAACGGCTATGACGCGTTCGCGCCTGACAATTCGCTGACGACGCTCTCCGACCGGCCGGGCCGCGACGCGCAACGTTCGTCCGGCGGGTCGATGGTCCTGAGCGGCGATCTCGGCGCGACGCGGCTCGTGTCGACGAGCGCAACCGCGGAATCCGACATCGACTACAGCTTCGACGGCGACTGGGGCAACGATCCGTACTGGGGCGAGTTCGCGCCGTACGACTACTACACGAGCTTTGCGCGGGAGCGGCGCACGCTGAGCGAAGATCTGCGCCTGGTCAGCGCCGGCACCGCCGAGGACGACGGCTTCGGCTGGGTGGCCGGGCTCTACGCGCTGCGAACCGAGGAGGAGGGCGTGCAGCGCGACGAATTCGCGGGTCTGCCGTTGCGCCCGCCGCTCTCGAGCAGCTACGACGCGACCAACCTCGCGGCCTATGGCGAGGTCGAATGGCAGCTCGCCACGTCGTTGACCCTGTCCGCGGGTCTGCGCACCGAGACGCGTTCCGCCGATTATTTGGACAGCGATGGCGCGAGCTTCGCGCCCGACGACACGATGGTGGGCGGGCATCTGTCGCTGCGCGGCGAGAATTTCGCTGCTGCGAGCTGGTACGTCACCGCGAGCCGAGGCTACAAGGCCGGCGGCTTCAACATCGGGCAACTCGTTCCGCAGGACCGGCGGACGTTTACGCCGGAGTATCTGTGGAACCTCGAGGCGGGGCTGCGCTTTGCTGCCCCGGATGCCGCGGTGGAAGGGCAGGTCGCCATCTTCCACATGTGGCGCGAGGATCAGCAGGTTGCGACGTCCTTCCAGGTCGATCCGGGTGATCCGCTCTCCTATATCTTTCTCACGGACAACGCGGCCAGCGGCCGGAACTTCGGCCTCGAGGGCGAACTCGCCTGGCGGCCGCTCGATGCGCTCTCGCTTGGCGCGACGCTCGGTCTGCTGCACACGGAGTACATCGACTATCGCTACGGCGATCGCGACCTCGACGGGCGCGACCAGGCGCATGCACCCGCGTGGCAGTACTCGCTGTCGGCGGAGTGGTCGGGTCCGAGCGGGTTCAGCGCGCGCGCCGACGTCGCGGGTACCGATGCCTTCTTCTTCGACGCCAGTCACGATCAGCGCTCCGAGCCACGCACGCTCGTCAACCTCAAGGCGGGCTGGTCGAACCGCAACTGGGCCGCCTATGCCTGGGCGCGCAACATCTTCGACGAAAGCTACGCGGTGCGCGGCTTCTACTTCGGCCTCGAGCCGCCGGCCTTCGCGAACAAGCTCTACATACACCGCGGGGATCCGCGCCAGCTCGGGCTGACGCTCGAATGGCGGATCCGCTGACCGTATCGAATCCCTGCAACCAAACCGGAGCCGCGCATGCGCATCGCCGTCGAGATCAGCCTGTACCCGCTCAATGCCGACTACATCCCGCCGATAAAGGACTTCATCGATCGGCTGGCGGCGCGGCCCGGTCTCGCCGTGCAGACCAATGCGATGAGCACCCAGGTCGCGGGCGAGCATGCGCAGGTGTTCGCCGCGCTTGCCGATGAGACGGCGACGACCTTCGCCTCGACGGGCCGTGCCGTCTTCGTCATGAAGGTGCTGGGCGGCGAGACGGGCCCGCCGCGCTGATCATGGATGCCCAGTCCCTCCGGGATGCCGTCTCGGCGATTTCCCCCGTCGAGTGGATCGCGGTCGTACTTGCGCTCGCATACCTGGTGCTCGCCGTGCGCCAGCACATCGCGTGCTGGATCTTCGCGGCGACGAGCTCCGCGGTGTTCCTGTGGCTCTTCGCGCGCGCCGGGCTCGTCATGCAGGCGGCGCTGCAGGTGTTCTATATCGCGATGGCCGCGTATGGCTGGTACTCCTGGCGGGGCGGCGCCGCGGAGGCGCAGGCGTCGCGACCGGTCACGACCTGGCCGCCGGTGCGTCACCTGGCGGCCATCGCCGCCATCGTTCTGGTCTCTGCCGTGAACGGCGCGCTGTCCTCCCCGGACAGCCCGGCCGTCGTCCGCTATCTCGACGCGCTCACGGCCTGGGGCAGCGTGTTTGCGACCTGGCTAGTCGCCCGCAAGGTGCTCGAGAACTGGCTGTACTGGATCGCGCTCGACCTCGCGGCGGCCGCTCTCTACTGGTCACAGGATCTTGTCGCTACGTCTCTCCTCTTCGTGCTTTATTCGGGCATCGCCGTGCAGGGTTACCGCAGCTGGCGATCGAGTCGACCGGCGTCGCGGCCGCATGCCGCGGCGGTCTGAGTTGCGCACCGATCCGGACGAAACAGAGGTCCGCGCGCTGCTCGCTGCGCACCTCACGCGCAGCGACCTCGAGGCGGCTCGCTTCGAGCGCCTCGCGAGCGGCGGCATCAATCGATGCTGGCGCGTGGACATCGCTTCGGGGCCGCTGTTCGTGCGTGTTGCGGAGGCGGCCGCACGCAACCTCGGCGCGGACTGGGCGAGCGAGGCGCTGCTGCTTGGCATCGCAAGCGAGCGTGGCATCGCGCCGCGGCCGATCCTTGCGCTGCCGGCCGAGGGCCTGCTCGTCACCGAGTTCGTCGAGGGCGGCCGCGTCATCCGCGAAGTCGTGTCGAGCCCCGGGTGCCTGAGGCGAATCGGCCGGTTGCTGGGCGAGCTGCATTCGATCACGCCTGCGCCCGGTATCCGTTCGCTCGACTTCGGGGCGCAGGCGGCGAGCCTGGAGTCGCGGCTTTCCGCGTCGGCGGCGCGGCCCGACCTCGCGGCACGCGCGCGCGCCGTCTTCGAGCGCCTCCGGTCCGGTTGCGACCGCGTGACGCCGTGCCACAACGACGTGCATCACGCGAACCTTATCGACGACGGCCGGAGACTCTGCCTTGTCGACTGGGAGTACGGCGGAATCGGCGACCCGATCTTCGACGTGGCGGGCTTTCTCTGTCATCACCCGGCCGACGAAGCGGGTACCGGCGTACTGCTCGATGCATACGGGCCCGGTCTCCGGCGCGAGAGCCTGCCGGACGCGTGCTGGGCATTCGACTACGTACAGTGGCTCTGGTACCGGCTCGCCGCGAGCGCAGCCAGCGATCCGGCCAACGACGCTGCCTTTGTGGCGCGCGCCCGGGAGCTGGCCGCGCGGCTCGAGGCCTGAGCCTCGAGCGATCAGTCGCGCGGTCCGAAGACGAGCATCACGTTGCCGGGCATGTGGAAGTAGATCCCGTAGCCCGATACGGCGATCAGCCGTCCATCGGCCACCACCGGCCCCGCACCACCGCCGAACGATCCGCCGTGCGCCGTCTCGCCGGAAACGGTCGGCCACTCGCGCGCCGTATCGACCTGCCAGAGAACGCGCCCGCTCTCGGCGTGATAGGCGCGCAGGCGCCCGTCCATGTGCCCAGCGATCACGGCGCCCGGGATCGCCGTGATGGCCTGCGAGATCCCGGGCTCGCAGAACTCGCGCGCGCCGCAGACGTTGTCGGCGAGCGTCGACCAGACGACCTTTCCGGTCGCGACGTCGAGTGCGTGGAGGCCCGCCCGCGATGGTCGGTTGTGGGTCTTCCCGTCGTGCCCGTCGAGCATGTCGGTGATCGGCACGTACAGCCGTGCGCCGTCCGTGGCCATGCCGAAATGCACACCGCCCTGTATTCCGCCGCGGCCTACGCCCGCTTGCCAGAGCTCGCGACCTCCCTTCGAGGGGTCGAGCCCGTACACCTGCCCGGATTTCTGACCGGCCAGCAACAGATCGCCGGATGGACGCTCGAGCAGGATCGTCGCGGCGGCGAAATCGACGTCGGGACCGCTCTCCCTGGGGCAGTTCGGGTTGTTCGGAAACATGCAGGCGGCGTTCCACGCATCGCCTGCGGTTTTCTGCGCCTGCCACACACGGGAACCGTCGCTGAGCCGGAACGCGATGATCGCGTCGCTGTTGCCATCGGCTGGGGACGAGTAGTTCTCGCCGGTGCCGACATAGAGCACGCCGCGCTCGGCGTCCACCGTCGGCGTGTTCCACACCGGCGCACCCGAAGGTCCGAGCACGCGCGTGCCGACGGGCGTCTTGCCCGTTTCCTGCGGCGGGTTTGCGATTGTGAACGCGCGCCAGCGCTGCGCGCCGGTGACGGCATCCAGCGCCTGCACCGAGCCGCGGAAGGTGCAGCACTCGTACGCGGTGTCGGCGGCGGAGGTGACCTCGAGCGAGGAGGTCGGCACGTAGAGCACGCCGTCGTGCCACGCCGGAGTGCCCGTCACGGTCGCGTTCGGATGATCGTCCGCCTTTTGCGACCAGGCGAGCCGCCCGGTGTAGGCATCCACCGCGTAGATCCAGGCGTTCAGGTCGCCGAAGAACACGAGCGGCGTGCCGTTGCGCGCCCGTGCCGCGGCTGGCGCCTCGTGCACGATCGCTGTGCGGACCTCGGCGCGCCCACGATACGTCCAGCGGATGCAGCCGGTGTCGAGGTCGAGCGCGTAGACCGTGCCGTCCTGGCTCCCGACGTATACAGCACCGTACGCGACCGAAGGTTGCGATCGCGCGCGCAGCGCTCCCGGAAACGCGAAGGCCCACTTGAGCTCGAGCGTGGGCAGGTCACCGGCGCTCAAGCCCGTCGTGCTGACTGGGATGTAGCGGCCGTTGCCCGGCGAGAAGCCCCAGCTTCCGGTGGCCGGTTCGCGGCGCGCATCGAAGTACGCGGCCTTGCCTTCGCAGCGCGGCGCCGCCGGATGCGTCGCGAGATCCCCGCCGAGATACGTCGCGATCAGGTGGCGCTCTTCGGCGCTGAGTCCGGCGGCTTGCGGTCGCATGACGCCCTCGCTCATCGCCTGCTCGATCGCGAGCGGCGACATCATCTGCAGGAACATCTTGTGCGGCGCCTTGGGCACCTGGCCCAGGTGGCAGCTCGAGCAGTGATGAGCGAAGAGCGGCTCGCCCTCGTGCGGGGCGCTGGCCTTGTTGCTGAAGGTCGGATCGTCGACCGGCGAGACCTCCGGGATCGAGGAAGTCTCGGCGCCATGCGCCATGCTCGCGGCAAGCGCCAGCAGCGTCAGCACAGCAGTTTGGTTCAACGCCACCGCCAATCGATTCATGCGTGCTCCAGAGATTGCAGCCGCTTGCGGGCGGATCCGGGTTCTCAGAGTCGGTCCGGCCGTTCGAGGAGCCCGCGCAGCGTCGCGAGGAAGCCGGCGCCGACCGCGCCGTCCACGACCCGGTGGTCACAGGAGAGCGTCAGCTCCATCACCTGGCCGACCGCGGGTGCGCCGGCAACGGGCACGACGGCGCTGCGCACCGCGCCGACGGCCAGTATGGCGACCTGCGGCGGGTTGATCACCGCATCGAAGCGTTCGACCCCGTGCATGCCGAGATTCGACACGGTGAAGCTGCCGCCGGTGATGTCCTCGCGAGCGAGGCGCCCGGCCCGTGCCTTGCCCGCGAGATCCGCCGTCTCGGCAGCGATCTGCGGCACCTGCTTGGTGTTCGCGGCGCGTACCACCGGCGTCATGAGTCCCGCGTCCGTCGCCACCGCGACGCAGACATCCGCATCCCTGTAGCGCAGGATCTCCTCGCCCTCGAAACGCGCGTTGAGATCGCGGTGCTCGATGAGCGCCAGCGCGCAGGCGCGCACGACGAGGTCGTTGAGCGACACCGCAAGACCGCGGTCGCGCAGTGCCGCGCGGTGCGCGACGAGCGGCGCGGCATCCACCGTGATGCACAGGCGAAAATGGGGAATCTGCTGCTTAGACTCGAGCAACCGGCGCGCGATGGTTGCGCGCGTGGTCGAGAGCCGCTCGCGGCTGACGGCCGCGGTCTCGCCGGCGACGGAGGCGTATGCCGCGGCGGGATCATTGGCCCGCGCCGCATCGGGTGACGTCGCCGCCGCACGTGCCGCAGGCGCGCCACGTGCCGCGGCGAAGGCCTCGACGTCCTGCTTCGAGATGCGCCCGTTGCGGCCGGTCCCGCGGACTTGGGCGAGGTCCACGCCGAGCTCGATCGCGACCCGCCGCGCGATAGGGCTCACCCGTGCGTCGCCGTCGGCGTCCGAGGCGGCCGGCCGGGCCGCGGCCGGAGCGGGAGTCGCGGTCGGGGCGGACGCCGCGCTCTGCGGCGCCGTCGCGCGTGGCTCGAACGAGGCGTCGGCGGCGACGAAGGAGCCGATGAAGCGCTCGACCTCCGCATCCGGCACGTCCGCGCCCGCGAATACGCCGATCAGCTCGCCGACGGAACGCACCTCGCCGGGCGCGCCGATGATCCGCCGCAGCACGCCGCTCACCGGCGCCTCCACGGAGTTGACAATCTTCTCCGTCTCGACGTCGAGCAGCGCGTCGCCCTTGGTTACGGTCTGGCCGGGTGTGAAATGCCAGGCGGTGACGGTGCCTTCCTGCATCTCGATGCCCCACTTCGGCATCGTGATCGGGTGGATCGCGCCGGTCACTTCACGACCTCGCGGATCGCGGCCTCGATGCGGGCCGGGCCCGGGACATAGGCCCGCTCCAGCTCGCGCGCAAACGGCACGGGTGAATGCGGCGCCGTCACCTGCACGACGGGCGCCTTGAGGGAGTGGAAGCCCTTCGAGGCGGCCAGCGCCGCGATGTCGGCGGCGACGCTGCAGCGCGGGTTCGACTCGTCGATGACCACCAGCCGGCCGCTCGCCTCCAGGCTCTCGAGGATCGTCTCCTCGTCGAGCGGCGACGTCGTCCGCGGATCGATCAGGTCGCACCGGATGCCGTCGGCCGCGACCGCGTCGACCGCTTTCTCGGCGAACACGACCATGCGGCCGATGGCCACGACCGTGACGTCACCGCCCTCGCGTACGAGGCTCGCCTCGCCGAAGGGGATCGTGTACGCCTCGTCGGGGACCTCGCACTTCCGCGGATAGAGCGCCTTGTGCTCGAAGAACATCACCGGATCGTCGTCGCGGATCGCCTGGATCAGGAGCCCTTTGGCGTCGTGTGCATTCGAGGGGACTGCCACCTTGAGGCCCGGCACGGCGGTCAGAAACGGGTAGATGGTCTGCGAATGCTGGGCGCCCATGTTCATTCCCGCGCCCATCGCGAGCCGAACCACGGCCGGGCACCGCATCCGGCCGCCGAACATGTACCGGAACTTGGCCATCTGGTTGAAGATCTGGTCCATGCTGACGCCGACGAAGTCGGCGAACATCAGCTCCGCGACCGGCCGCAATCCCGCGAGCGCCGCGCCGCCGGCCGCGCCGACGATCGCCGACTCGGAGATCGGCGTGTCGATCACCCGGTGCTCGCCGAATTTCGGCAGCAGCCCCTTGGTGACGCCGAAGATTCCGCCGGACGCTTCGCGCTGCCCCGAGGTGCCGCCCGCACCTCCGGACACGTCCTCGCCGAGCACGATGACCGACGGATCGCGCGCCATCTCGAGGTGCAGCGCGTCGTTGAGCGCGTCACGAAACGATTTCTGCGACATGTCAGTAACTCACGTAGACGTCGGTCGCAACGTCCGATTCCGACGGTGGCGCGGCGCTCTTGGCCGCGACAACCGCCGCGTCGATGGTCGCCAGCACCTCGGCGTCGATCTCCTCGAACGTCGCCGGCGGGATCACCTTCTCGGTCGCGACCCGCTCGCGAAACTTCTTCAGGCAGTCGAGCGTCTCGCGCTGTCGCTTTACTTCGTCCTTAGCGCGATAGAGCTGCGGGTCGCCCTCGAAGTGTCCGTAGAAACGCGTGATCGTCGCCTCGAGCGCCGACGGGCCTTCGCCGCGCCGAGCGCGGTCGATGAGCTCGCCCGCGGCTTCGTACACCGAGAAGAAATCCGAGCCGTCGCACTTCAGGGCTGGCATGCCGAAGCCGCGGGCGCGTCCCGCAATGTCCTTCGACCCCACGGCATACCCGGCGCCGGTGTGCTCGCCGTAACCGTTGTCCTCGAAAACGAAGATCGCGGGCACCTTGAGCACGACGGCCATGTTCATCGCCTCGAACACCGTGCCCTGGTTCGAGCTGCCATCGCCGCCGAAGGCCACGCTCACGCGGCCGTCGCCCCGATTGCGGCAGGCGATCGCGGCGCCCACCGCGATCGGCGGGCCCCCACCGACGATGGCGTTTGCGCCCAGCATGCCGCGCTCAGCGTCGGCGATGTGCATCGAGCCGCCCTTGCCGCGGCACAAGCCGTCACGTCGCCCGTAGATCTCGAGCATCATGCCGGTGACATCGCAACCCTTCGCGATGCAGTGCCCGTGCCCGCGGTGCGTGCTGACGATGTAGTCGCTGTCGTCGAGGTGCGTGCAGACGCCCACGGCGACCGCCTCCTGTCCGGCGTAGAGGTGGGTAAACCCGGGGATCTCGCCGGTCGCAATCTCGACGTGCAGGCGCTCCTCGAAGTCGCGGATCGTTTTCATCCGACGGTAAATCTCGATCAGTCGGCCCGAATCAACTCGCCTCGGCATGCGCTCACCCGTTGATCACTGCGTTCATATCGCGTCCGGCGCCCGCCCGCCCGGCCCGTACACGTAGTCGTCGAGCACCTTGTGGAAGTGGCGGATCCGCAGCTCCTGCGATCCCAGCCACAGCCCCGGATACGCGGCCGAGTGCATCCCGCGCTGCACGCCCGGCAGGTTCGAGGAATCCTGGTCGAGCACGAGGCCAATGGACTTGTCGCCGTGGCGGAAGTAACGGTGCTGCGGGCGCTCCGGCCGCTCGTGGCCGTCGGGCACCAGCTCAAAGGTCCAGATGTCGAAGAACATCCGGTCGGGGTTCTCCGGATGCGGGCGCTGCCTGAACAGCATCAGGTCGTCCGCGTGAACGTTGATCGTGACGTTCGGAAAGATCAGGTAGTGATAGTCGTCGGTCAGCTGGTCGTCGTTGAGCCGCGAATAGTCCTTGCCCTGCGCCGGGCCCTGCTTGCGCTTGAAGCGCTGCACGTCGCGGCGGATGTTCTCCAGCGGCTCGTCGTAATCGGCGGGATCCATGCCCGCGGCCTTCATGATCACCTTGATCGGATCGGGGATCGACGGTGGCTTGCGCACCCGCGGGCTCCAGGTGGCGAAGGGGATCAGGTAGCGGTTGTGCCGCTCATAGCAGTCGATCTGGATGTCGAGGTCGTGCAGGTACCACATCAGCTGCGGATGTATGCCCTGGACGTGGTAGCTCTCGTTAAACGCATCGACCGAGGTCTTCCAGTTGCAGTCCCACTCAATGGTGATGTCGCGGGTCAGCGCCATCTTGTGAAAGTTGTACGGGTCGAGGTGGGTGGTCAACGGGTCGAGATACTCGCGCAGCGGCGGCGGCTGCGGGTCGAGGCTGAACCAGACGAAGCCGCCCCATGTATCGCAACGGAGCTCGGCGAGCCCGCGGCAGGGCGGGGCACCCTGCGGAAAGGTGTCGAGGTCGGGAATGCGGACAAAGGCACCGTCGAGTCCGTACTCCCAGTGGTGGTACTGGCAGCGGAACGTCGCCGTGCTGCCGAGACCGGGCGGCCGCAGCCGATTGCCGCGGTGCATGCACACGTTGTAGAACGCGCGCACTGTTCGATCCGGCTGCCGAACCAGCAGCACCGATTCGCGACCGATCTCGGTGCATACGAAGTCGCCGGGCTCGGGCAGGTCTGGCTCGAAGGCGCCGAGCAGCCAGACCCGCGTCCACATCCGCTCCCACTCGAGACGCATGAACTCGGGCGAGACGTAGCGTTCCTTGCGGATGATCGCGTGTCCGAGGTCGGGGTCGGGCGCCTTCGCGGTGGGCGTCTGCGGACTCTCCTCGGGCGCGACTCGCTTCACGCGCCGGAACGCCGGCGCACGCGAGGCCTCCAGGAGATCGGGTTTCCGGTTCTTGTCGGTCATGACTCAATCGAGGCGCGCGGCCCAGCGGATGCCACGGCGCAGCAGCTCGACGAATGCCGGCGTATTCCAGCTGCCGCGCTCGACCCGAGGATACTCCTGCATCAGCGGCCGCATGTCGTGCAGCCCGCGGGCATGACCCAGCGTCAGGTAGAGGACGGCGCCGGCGCCGTGGTGCTTCAGGTACATCACCGGTCGCGGCTCGTCGCGGCTCCAGTCGGACTCCGCAAAGCCGGGTGCCTGGCCGGACCAGTTCGCATGCAGCAGCACGTCGATCGGCGGATGCAGCTCGGAGAGATAGAGTTCGTCCTCGGCTTCGAAGGCGTCGATGCCGGCGACGAGCGGGTGCGCCGGCTGGGTCACCTCGACGCGGTACGGCGCGATCGGCGGGTGTGCCACGAACTGGCTGCCGAGCGTCTCCATGTGCAGTCGCGCATCGCGCGGCGCCTCCCAGCCGCGTCCCTTGACGTAGCGCAGCACCGAGTTGGTGCCATGCAGCGCAAACCAGCGGCGGCCGGACTCGACCCAGGTCCGGAGCCTCTGGCTGGCGGGCTGGTCGGGCACGACGTCGACGGTGTAGGTGACGAGAAATGCGCTGCGTTCGATCGCCTCGAGGTCGTCGTAGCTCTCGGCGACCCGCGTGCGGATCCGTTCCTCCTCGCCGAGGAGCGTGAGCAGTTGCAGGCGCGCGTAGTCGATGTCGTGGTAGCGGCCGCCACAGACCAAGCAGGCATCGATCGCTGCCGCGCACATCGGTGCCGGCTCAGAACCGGACGCCCTTGGTGAAACCGTTGTCGGCGACGACGTTGGCGCCCGTGACCAGGCTGGCGGCCGGGCTCGCGAGGAATGCCACGACACGCGCGACCTCCTCGGGTGTCCCCATGCGGCCGGCGGGAATCGCGCGCAGCGTCGAGTCGAAGAACTTGGGATTGGTGCCCTTGATCATCTCCCAGGCGCCGCCCTCGAAATAGATCGGGCCGGGCGTGACCGCGTTGACGCGCACGCCGCTCTTTCCCACGAACTGCGAAAGCTGCTTGGCGTAGGTGATCAGTGCCGCCTTCATGGCGTTGTAGCCCATCGGCGCGGCGAAGGTCTCGATGGCGTTCGTGGAGCTGATGATTACGACCGACCCCTGGCCGGACTTCTTGAGGTGCTCCATCAGCGCTTCGCAGCCGCGCACCGTGTGCAACACGTCGATCTCGAAGTTGCGCCACCAGTTCTTTTCGCTGTCCATGCCGCCGCCGCCGCTGACGCACGGGACGAAGATGTCACAGCCGCCGAGCGCGGTGGCGGTACGGCCGAGCCAGCCGGCGTACGCCTCGGCGTCGCGGACGTTGAGCGCCTCGCCGACCGCCTTGACGCCGCGGCTCCCGAGCGCCTGCAGCGCCGCTTCGACTTCGTCCCCGGTGCGGGCGCAGAGGCCGATGTCGGCGCCCTCGGTGGCGAACAGATCGACGATCGCACGGCCGATGCCCTTGGTGGCACCCGTCACGATTGCTTTCTTTCCCTTGAGGCCAAGGTCCATGCTGGCTCTCCGGGCGGGCCACCCGCCGGCAGGTCGTAATTATAGGGAGCAGGCGCCAGATATTAAACAGTCATGACTGTTTTTTTGAGGATGCCACAGGAGATCGGCCGGTGCGCCATGCTGGCAAAGTCGATGGCGGGTGCATTGGGCATATTGCGCTGCAATAATGCACGTTTAGTCCGGGAAGCCACCCAGCATGCCGAAGATCGTCGTCACCGACCGGGATGGACAGCAGCACGAGGTCGACGGTCGTGTCGGGCTCAAGGTCATGGAAACGCTGCGGGAGCTCGACTACGGAGTGCTCGCAATCTGTGGCGGCCTCTGCTCCTGCGCGACCTGCCACGTCCACGTCGCCAGCGACTGGGTGGACAAGCTTGCGGCGCAGGAAGGCGATGAGAAGGAGCTCCTGATGGAGCTCTCGCACTACGATCCCGCGCGCTCGAGGCTCAGCTGTCAGCTCGAGTTCACCGAGGATCTCGACGGTCTGGCGCTCACCATTGCGCCGGACGAGTGACGCGCTGGCTCAACGTCCGATCATTGAACGTACAGGGCGTTGTCGATGAGGATCTCCGCGCCGTTGATGTAGCGCGATTCGTCCGACGCCAGGAACACGACCAGGCTCGCGACATCGGTCGGCTTGCCGATCCCGGTCGGGCTCTGTTCCCACATCGACATCTCCATGCCGAGCTCGCGCGTGGCGTCGCGCACCATCTGCGTTTCGATCGCGCCCGGATGGATCGAATTGCAGCGGATGTTGTATTTGTTCATCTGGCAATGAATCGCGACCGACTTGGTCATCGCCCGCACCGCGCCCTTGGCCGCGCTGTAGGCGAAGTACACCGGGTAGCCGAGGTGCGAGGCCATCGAGGACATGTTGATGATCGAGCCACCGCCGCTGGCGCGGATCGCCGGGATGCTCGCGCGGCAGCCGAGAAAGACGCCCTCGGACATCACCTGGTTCTGGAAACGGAACTGTTCGAGCGTGCAGGTCTCCGGTGTCGCGACGACCACGACGCCCGCATTGTTGACCAGCACGTGCAGCCCACCGAACCGCGACACGCACTCGGCGACGACCTCCGTCCAGCGGGTCTCGTCGCGAACATCCTGGGCGAGGAAGAGCGCCGAGCCGGGTCGCGCCGAATTCAGGGTCGCGACGAGCCCGCGCCCGGCGGCCTCGTTGATGTCCGTCGCGACCACGCGTGCGCCCTCGCGAGCCATCGCTTCGGCGTCCGCGCGCCCGAGTCCGGTGGCGGCGCCGGTGACGATCGCAATCTTTCCATCCAGACGTCCCATGGCTAGGCTCCGGTTCTCGGGTTGGCGGCGGCGACGTTAGCAGTCAGCCATGTCTGTTTCAATCAGCTTTGACTTTTTCAAGGCTGCACCACATCCTTGGGTAGAGCCGCGGAGACCACAATAAAAAGCATGCCACAGAGAAATCAGGCTGTGCCTGGCGAGGCCGAACCGTCGGGCTGGCAGGCGCAGAAGAGCGCGTCGACGCGATTGCAGATCGTCGAGGCGGCGCTGCGCTGCTTCGTCGAGCTCGGCTACTCGGGCACGACCACGACGGTGATCGCCAACAAGGCGGGCCTGTCGCGCGGCGCGATGCTGCATCACTTCCCGTCGAAGATCGACATCGTTCGCGCAGCGGTCGAGCATCTGCACGCCAAGCGCCTGAAGGCGTTCCGCAAGTCGATCGACCGTCTGCCGCGCGACGACAGCCGTCCGAGACGCGCGCTGGAGGCCTACTGGGAGCACGTCAAGCACCCGATGTACGTGGCCTTCCTCGAGCTCTGGGTTGCGGCCCGGACCGATCCCGAGCTGGCCGCGATCCTGGCGCCGGCGCAGGATTCGTTCGAGCGCGAGTGGTACAGCACGGCCGTCGACCTGTTCCCGGAGTGGAAGGAGAGCGGCGAGAATTTCGACGTGGCGCTCGATCTCGTGCACTACGTCATGGACGGCATGGCCGTGAGCTTTCTCACGCACGAGCACGGCGATCAGGAGAAGCGGCTCCTCAACTATCTCGAGGGACAGCTGCGAGCGCTGGCGCGGCCGAAGACGAGCCATCGGACCTGAGTCGTCGCGCAATCGTCCCGCCAGGGGACAGCTGAATCGAGGAGACTGGCATGCAGACGACCATTGCGGTCGAGATTCGCGACCGCGTCGCCACATTGACACTGAATCGCCCGGAGGCCAGCAACTCGTTGACGCTCGAGCTCGCGCGGGAGCTCCTCGACGCGGCGCTGCGCTGCGAGGCCGACCCGGCGGTCCGCGCCGTCGTGCTCACCGGATCGGGCAAGCACTTCTGCTTCGGCGGTGATCTGCGCGCGATGCGCGAGCGGGGCGAAGGCGCGCCGGGCTACATCAACGCGCTGACCACGCACCTGCACGCGGCGATCAGCGCGCTCACGCGCATGCGCGCGCCTGTTATCGCGGCGGTGAACGGCACCGCCGCCGGCGCGGGCGTCGGCCTGATGTGCGCGGCGGATCTGGCGCTCTGCGGGCGCAGCAGCCGGTTTTCGCTTGCCTACACCGGTGTCGGTCTTGCGCCGGACGGCAGCGTCTCGTTCCTGCTGCCGCGGATCGTCGGTCGCCGACGGGCGATGGAGCTTCTGCTTCTGAACCGGGTGCTCGGCGCGGACGAGGCACTGCAGTGGGGCCTCGTCAACCAGGTGATCGACGATGCCGAGCTGGGCGCGCAGGCGCAGGCGCTCGCCGCGAGACTCGCCTCCGGGCCCACCGAATCCTTCGGCGCGACCAAGCGTCTGCTCGACGCGTCGTCGCCCGGTCTGGAGGCGCAGATGGCGCTCGAGGGACGCACCATCGCCGCGATGTCCGCCCATCCGCACGGCCGCGAGGGCATCGCGGCCTTCATCGAGAAACGTCCGCCCAGCTATCCATGACCATCGCGACAGGGAAGACGACATGACCGACGCACTCATCTTCGACCACGTGCGGACGCCGCGCGGCCGAGGCCGCCCGGACGGCTCGCTGCACCGAATCACCCCGATCGAGCTCGCCGCGCAGTCGCTGCGCGCGATCCGCGATCGAAACGGACTCGACACCCAGGTCGTCGACGACGTGGTCCTGGGCTGCGTCACGCCGATCGGCGAGCAGGGCGCCGACATCGCGCGAGTCGCCGCGCTCGTAGCCGGGTATTCCGAGACGGTCCCGGGCAAGCAGCTCAACCGGTTCTGCGCGTCGGGGCTCGAGGCGGTCAACACCGCCGCGGCTCAGGTAATGTCCGGTCAGTCGGACGTCACGATCGGCGGCGGCGTCGAATCGATGTCGCGAGTGCCGATGGGAACCGACGGTGGGGCGTGGGCGATCGATCCTCAGGTCGCCTGGCACCACTATTTCGTGCCGCAGGGGGTGAGCGCAGATCTCATCGCCACGCTCGACGGCTACAGCCGCGAGACCGTTGACGGCTACGCCGTCGAGAGTCAGCGCCGGGCCGCGCAGGCGCAGCAGTCCGGGCGGTTCGACCGCTCCGTCGTAGCCGTGACAGACGGCGGCGGCGAGGTCGCACTTGCGCGCGACGAGTACCTGCGGCCCGGCACCGCGCTTGCCGACCTCGCGAAGCTCAAGCCCGCGTTCGCGCAGCTCGGCGAGGACGCCGGTTTCGACGCCGTGGCGATCCAGAAGTATCCGCAGGTCGAAGCCATCGAGCACGTACATACCGCCGGCAACTCGAGCGGCATCGTCGACGGCGCCGCCGCCATGCTGATCGGGAGTCCGCGCGCCGGCCGCCGCGCGGGCCTCACGCCGCGCGCGCGGATCCGTGCGTTCGCTTCGATCGGCAGCGAGCCGACGATCATGCTGACCGGACCCGCGGCAGCGAGCCGCAAGGCGCTCAGGCGGGCGCGGATGAAGCCGGGCAACATCGACCTCTGGGAGATCAACGAGGCGTTCGCGTCGGTGGTGCTCCGATTCATGCGCGAGCTCGCTCTCGACCCGGACCGCGTGAACGTCAACGGTGGCGCGATCGCGCTCGGCCACCCGCTCGGCGCGACCGGCGCGATGATCCTGGGCACGGTGCTCGACGAGCTCGAGCGCCGCGATCTCGCCACCGCGCTCGTGACCCTGTGCGTGGGCGCCGGGATGGGCACCGCCACGGTCATCGAGCGCGTCTGACCTGCGGTCCCCGGAACACCGAACATGACTGAGAACATCCGACGGTCGGTCGACGCCGACGGCATCGCGGTACTCATCATCGACGTGGTCGATCGACCGATGAACGTGGTGACTCCAGGGTTCCTGCGGGAACTCGAGGAGTGCATCGAGCAGCTCGCCGGTGATCCGGCGCTGCGAGGCGCCGTGTTCGTCTCCGCGAAGCCGGGCTTCATGGCTGGCGCCGACATCAAGGACATGGTGTCGATGTTCGAGCGCGGCATCACGTCCGCGGAGGCGACGCAGTTCAGCGCCAACCTGAACCGGATCTTCCGGCGGCTCGAGACCTGCGGCAAACCGGTCGCTGCGGCGATCAACGGCGTGGCACTCGGCGCCGGGTTCGAGCTCGCGCTCGCCTGTCACTACCGCGTGCTGGCCGATGACCCGAAGGCGGGTGTCGGTTTCCCGGAAGTGAAAATCGGCCTGCTGCCGGGTGCCGGTGGTACGCAGCGTCTGCCGCGCCTGATCGGCGTGACGGAGGCGCTTCGCCTGATCACCGAGGGCACGCAGGTCGGCGCCGCGGACGCGCTACGCTTTGGGGTGGTAAACGAGCTCGCGCCCGCTGCCGAAATCGCCGAGCGCGCGTGTCGCTGGCTGCTTGCCTCGCCAGAGCCCCTCCAGCCCTGGGACCGCAAGGGCTTTCGGGTGCCTGGCGGCGCCGGGATGAGCACTCCGGCTGCCGCCCAGGCCTTCATGGCAGGAACCTCGCTGACCGCCCGCGCCACGATGCGGAACTACCCCGCGCCGCTCGCGATCCTGACTGCCATCTACGAGGGCGCGCAGGTGCCGATGGACACGGGGCTCCGGATCGAGTCGCAGCAGTTCGGGCGGCTGCTCGCGGGCCCGGTGGCGCGCAACCTGATGCGGACGATGTTCCTCAACAAGGGCCAGGCGGACAAGCTCGTGCGCCGGCCGGCGGGTCCGCCGAAGACCAGGGTCGGGCGTCTCGGTATCCTCGGCGCGGGAATGATGGGCGCCGGCATCGCGCACGTCTCCGCAGCCGCGGGTATCGAGGTGGTGCTGCTCGACACCGACGTCGCGCTTGCCGGGACGGGCAAGGATCACGCGAGACAGCAGCTCGCGCGCCAGGTGGAGCGCGGCCGACGTACCGAGGCCGATGCGGCGGCGGTGCTCGAGCGGATCCGACCGACGGCCAGTCATGCGGATCTCGCAGGTTGCGATCTCGTCATCGAGGCCGTGTTCGAGAATCGCGAGATAAAGGCCGAGGCAACGGCGAAGGCCGAGGCGGTGATTCCGTCCACGGCGGTTTTCGCGAGCAACACCTCGACGCTGCCGATCTCCGGTCTGGCCCAGGCATCGAAACGCCCGGCGCAGTTCATCGGCGTGCACTTCTTCTCACCGGTCGAGAAGATGCCGCTGGTCGAGATCATCGTCGGCAAGAAGACCTCCGAGGAGACGCTCGCCCGCGCCCTCGATTACGTGGGGCAGCTTCGCAAGACGCCGATCGTCGTCAACGATAGCCGCGGCTTCTACACCAGCCGCTGCTTCGGCACCTTTCTGTACGAGGGGCTGCAGCTGCTCCAGGAGGGTGTCGCTCCCGCGCTGATCGAGAATGCGGCGCGCATGGCGGGCATGCCGGTCGGGCCGCTGGCAGTCGCCGACGAGGTCACGATCGATCTGCAGTGGAAGGTCATCCGACAGACCGAGCAGGATCTCGGCAAGCGGTTTCAGCGGCCGGTCTCCTACGACGTCGTCCGACGCTTCGTCGAGGAACTGAAACGTCCGGGTCGCCGCTTCGGCGCAGGGTTCTACGACTATCCGACCGGCGGTCGCAAACGCCTTTGGCCGGGCCTCGCGTCCGCCTACCCTCCTGCGGCGAACCAGCCGGATGCGGCCGAGGTCGGGATGCGCCTGCTGCACGTGCAGGCGCTGGAGGCCGCACGTTGCATGGAGGAGGGCGTGGTCACGACCGCGGCGGAAGCCGACCTCGGCTCGGTCCTGGGCTGGGGCTTTCCCGCATGGACCGGCGGTGCGCTCTCCTACATCGATACGATAGGCGTCCGCCAGTTCGTCGCCGACGGCGACCGGCTGGCGAAGCGACACGGCCGGCGCTTCAAGCCCTCGCGCTGGCTGCGCGAGCGGGCGGCGAGCGGGCACGGTTTCTACGCCGTGTCGGCAGCGCCCGCGGCCTGAGCCGGGGAGGGATCATGCGGAACTTCGGACCCGTGATGCAGATCGCCTGGGTGGTACGCGATCTCGACGCAGCCATCGATCACTGGACGCGCGTGATGAGCGTCGGGCCCTTCTTCCTGTTCGAGCACGTGCCGTTCTCGGAGCTCCTGTACAAGGGCAAGCCCTCGCCGGTCGACATGACCGCCGCGCTCGCGTACTCGGGCGACACACAGATCGAGCTCATCTACCAGCACAACGACGCCCCGTCGATCTACACCGAGTTCCTGCGCGGTGGACGCACGGGGGTGCAGCACCTGGGCGTCATGACGGAGTCTGTGGACGGTGACCTGGAAAGGCTACGCGCGCAGGGCGTCGAGCCGGCGCAGAGCGGCCGCACTGCCTGGGGCGCGCGCTTTGCGTATCTCGCAACCGACCACGACCCGGGCGGCATGATCGAGCTGATCGAGCACGGCAAGGTGATCGACGACGCGTTCCGGCAGATCCACGATGCCTCGCGCGGCTGGGACGGCCGGACCCGGATCGCGCAGTTCTCCTGAGCGGTGGCCGTCAGGCGACCGCCGAGCCCCGCACGATCGGACCCGCTTCGCGCCTGAGGCGGCGTACCTGCAGAGCCGCGCCGATCAGGAACACGACGAAGGCGGCGCCGACCGCGGCGCGCAGGCCCGGATCCTCCGGTCCGGAGGCCAGAGGCGCTCCCTCCGGGATGCGTGTCGCGATCTCGGTGAAGCCCGGAATCATGTGGAGGAAGAGCGTCAGGGAGTAGCCCACGACCGCCACATAGCGCGACAGGCGGCCGAACGGCGCGCGCTTCTCGGCTGCGGCTGCGAGCGCGAGCACGATCAGAGTCAGGATCGCGAGCGTGTGCGGGACGCCAAAGGTCCCGTGACGGAAGATGAAGAGCCCGGTGACGCAGGTCACGACGGTGAGCAGGACGTAGGTTTTTCCCGCGCCCGTAGCCGTGCCGATCTCCCGGTACTGCGCCAGCGCGGTGAACCCTGCCGCGACGGCGATCAGGGCGATCAGCGTGTGGAACATTCCGAACGGCGTGATGCCGAACATGCGCCTGTCTCCCTGCACGGCCCCCCGGCGCCGGTCAGGATACGCTAAATTCCCGAGGTACAAAGCCATGAGCGACATGTTCGACCTGACCAATCGCGTTGCCGTCGTGACCGGTGCGAGCCGCGGCATCGGCGAGGCGATCGCCACCGCTTTCGCGCGGCGCGGCGCGAAGGTGGTGGTCTCGAGCCGGAAGGCGGAAGCCTGTCGCGAAGTGGCGCAGCGGCTCGTCGACGCCGGTGGCGAGGCGCGTGCGGTGGCGTGCCACATCGGCGACATGGAAGCGCTCGGCAATCTCTTCGCGACCGTCGAGCGCGAGTACGGCCGCCTGGACGTGCTGGTGAACAACGCCGCGACCAATCCGTACTACGGCCACGTGCTCGACACCGATCTCGCCGCGTTCCAGAAGACCGTCGACGTCAACATCCGCGGCTACTTCTTCGCGTCCGTCCTCGGTGGACGCCTGATGCGCGCGACGGGGGGCGGCTCGATCATCAACGTCGCCTCGGTCAACGCCGTGCGTCCGGGCCCGCTGCAGGGGATCTACTCGATCACCAAGGGCGCCGTGCTCAATCTCACCAAGGTGTTCGCAGGGGAGTGCGGGTCCGACGGGATCCGGGTGAACGCGATCCTGCCCGGGCTGATCCGCACGAAGTTCGCCGGCGCCCTGCTGTCGGACGCCGACCAGGTCGCGCATTACCTCGGCCAGACGCCGCTGCGTCGGGTGGGCGAACCGCAGGACATCGCGGGCGCCGCCGTTTTCCTCGCCTCCGATGCGTCGGCCTACGTGACCGGCGAATTCCTGGTCGTCGACGGCGGCTTCCTCACCTGATCCGCATCATCGCCGCGCTTCGGTTTGCCTGGCGACGGCCTCCGCGCGCGCCCTGATCGCCTCGGCATCGCCGAGATACCGACTGCCCCGCGGACGCAGCGCGGCGTCGAGCTCGTAGACGAGCGGCACGCCCGTCGGGATGTTGAGCTCGACGATCGCCTGGTCGGAGATGCCGTCGAGCATCTTCACCAGAGCGCGCAGGCTGTTGCCGTGCGCCGCGACGAGGACGTCGCGCCCGGCGGCGAGCTCCGGCGCGATCCGCGAGTTCCAGAACGGAAGCACGCGCGCGAGAGTGTCCTTGAGCGACTCTGCTGCCGGCAGCTCCGCCGCCGGGACCGCTGCGTAGCGGCGATCGAACCGCGGATGCTGCGCATCGTCGTGCGACAGCGGCGGCGGCGGGATGTCGTAGCTGCGCCGCCAGATCTTCACCTGCTCGGCGCCGTGGCGCTCGACTGTCTGCGCCTTGTCCAGCCCCTGCAGCGCGCCGTAGTGACGCTCGTTGAGTCGCCAGCTCCGCTCGACCGGAACCCACATCTGGTCGAGCTCGTCGAGCGCGATCCAGAGCGTGCGGATCGCGCGCTTGAGCACCGAGGTGAAGGCCTGGTCAAAGGCGAAACCCTCGGACTTGAGCAGCCGGCCGGCTTCCTGTGCCTCAAGCACGCCCTGCGGCGACAGGTCGACGTCGACCCACCCGGTGAAGAGATTCTCGAGGTTCCAGGTGCTCTGGCCGTGCCGAAGAAGTACCAGTCGTCCGGCGCCCATGTAGCCCTCCGTGAGCGCTCGCTCAGCCTTCGGGGCTTGCAAGGCGCCGTACCGCCTGCAAGGCGACCGAGAGCGAGGCGAAGTCGATCGCGGTCTGCTGCGAGCGTATGTCGTTGACGACGCTGCGCGCGTGCGCAGCGTCGGCCGAGTGCGCGCGCGTCCACTGCGCGACCGCCGCCGCGGGGTCGCGCTCCCGGGTCTCGCTCAGCACTCGCTGGGAGAGGCGGCGATGCGACTCGTAGAGACCTTCGCGCAGGCTGCCGCGCGCGACGGCGTGCCAGTGGCCCTGCGTATCGAGCGCCTCGATGCGCTGGCGAAGCCAGTCGAGACCGAACTCCGAGCCGACCGTCGCGTAGGCGCGCGCGGCCGAATCGACCGACAGGCGACGGGCGGCCGCCAGCTCGACGATGTCGGGCGCGCTGTGCAGCGCGTACAGCTCGGCGACGCTGCTGGCGAGGTCTGCAGGAACGCCAGCCCGCTCGAGCTCCGCAGTTCGCGCGTCATGCGACGTGCGCTCGAGCCCAACCAGCCAGTCGGGCGCGCTGCGAGCAAGCTCGCGAACGCCGGAACGCAGCCGCTCGACCTGCACCTCGATGCTGAGGTCGCGCCGGTGACGCTGGATCAGCCAGTAGCTCACCTGGCGCAGCAGCGCGACGGTGTCCTGCATCATCGCGTACTGGACGGCCGCGGGGATGCGGTTGTCGAGATGCTCGATCGCCCGCCAGAGCTCCCGTACGTCGAAGGCCTCGCGCGCGACGGTGTAGGCGCGCGCCACGGTCGCGGCATCGGCACCGGTGTCCTGCTGCGTGCGGGTGACGAAATTGGGACCCATGCGGTTGACGATGCTGTTGGTGGTCGCCGTGGCGATGATCTCGCGCTTCAGGCGATGCTCCCGCAGCAGGTCCGAGTAGCGTCGCGTGAGCCTCTCCGGGAAGTACCGGTCGAGCTCGCGTGAGAGATACGGGTCCTCCGGCACGTCGGACTGGATCAGCTGGTTCATCAGCGCGATCTTGGCGTAGGCGAGCACCATCGCCAGCTCGGGCCGGGTCAGGCCCTCGCCCGCGCGGCGCCGATCCTCGATCTCCTCGGCGCTCGGCAGGTACTCGAGCGCGCGATCGAGCACGCCGTCGAGCTCCAGCACGCGGATCAGGTGTGCGTGCTCGCCAAGGCGCTCTGCGGCCTTCGCCTCCTGCAGGCTGATCGCCTGGCTCTGCAGGTAATTGTCGCGCAGCACGAGCGCCGCGACTTCATCGGTCATCTCGGCGAGCAGACGGTTGCGGGCGTTTCGAGTCAGGTTGCGCCGCCGCTGTGCGACCTCGAGCAGGATCTTGATGTTGACCTCGTGGTCGGAACAATCGACGCCGCCCGAATTGTCGACGAAATCGGTGTTGATGCGCCCGCCCTTCTGCGCGTACTCGATCCGGCCGAGCTGCGACAGACCGAGGTTGCCGCCCTCGCCGACGACCCGGCAGCGGAGCTCGCGCCCGTCGACGCGCAGGACGTCGTTGGCGCGATCGCCGATGGCGGAATGTGCCTCGTGCGAGGCCTTGACGTAGGTGCCGATGCCGCCGTTCCAGAGCAGATCGACCGGCAGCTTCAGGATCGCACGGATGATCTCCGGCGGACTCGCCTGCGCCGCCTCGATCCCGAGCAGCGCGCGCGCCTGGGCCGAAAGCGCAATCTGCTTCGCGTCGCGGGGAAACACACCTCCGCCCTTCGAGATCAGCCTCCGGTCGTAGTCGCCCCAGGTGGAGCGAGGCAGCCGGAAAAGCCGGTCTCGCTCGCGGAAGCCCCGCGCCGCGTCCGGTGCGGGGTCGAGGAAGATGTGCTGATGGTTGAATGCAGCCTGCAGCCGGATGTGGCGCGACTGGAGCATGGCGTTGCCAAACACGTCGCCGGCCATGTCGCCGATGCCTGCGACCGTGAAGTCCTGCGACTGCGTGTCGACGCCGAGCTCGCTGAAGTGGCGCTTGACGCATTCCCAGCCGCCGCGCGCCGTGATCGCCATTTTCTTGTGGTCGTAGCCTGCCGATCCGCCGGAGGCGAAGGCGTCGCCGAGCCAGAAGCGGTAATCGGCGGCCAGCGCGTTCGCGGTATCGGAGAACGTCGCCGTGCCCTTGTCCGCCGCGACCACCAGGTACGGATCGTCGCCGTCGTAGCAAACGATGTCGGGAGGCCGGACGACCTTGCCGTCGAGGACGTTGTCCGTGATGTCGAGCAGCGCACGGATGAAGATCCGGTAGCACTCGGTGCCCTCGCGCTGGATCTCCTCGCGGCCCGAGGCCGGCAGCTGCCGCGGGACGAATCCCCCCTTGGCGCCGACCGGGACAATCACCGTGTTCTTGACGTTCTGCGCCTTCATCAGCCCGAGGATCTCGGTGCGGAAGTCTTCGCGGCGATCCGACCAGCGCAGCCCGCCGCGCGCGACCATGCCCATCCGCAGGTGCACGCCCTCGACGCGCGGTGAATACACCCAGATCTCGAACATCGGCCGCGGCTTCGGCAGCTCGGGAATGCTGCGTGGCTCCAGCTTGAGCGACAGGTAGCGCTTCGGACCGCCCGCCGCGTCGCGCTGGTAATGATTGGTGCGCAGCGCCGCCGTGATTACCGAGCGGAAGGCACGGATGATCCGGTCGTCGTCGCGACCGCTCACCTTGTCGAGCGCAGCATCGATCTCGCGGCCGAGCGCGCGGATGCGGGTGTTGCGCGCCGCGGCGGAGAGCTCCGGGTCGAACCGTGCCTCGAACAGCCGGCTCAGGCGCTGCGCGATGAAGGGTTGCCGCGACAGGACCGACTCCATGTAGCGCTGGCTGAACGGCAGTCCGGTCTGCAGCAGGTAGCGGCACACGGCGCGCAGGACCATGGCCTGGCGCCAGTCGAGGCCGGCGGCGAGCACCAGACGGTTGAACCCGTCGCTTTCCGTGAGCCCGTTCCAGACGGCGAAAAACGCCTCCTCGAACCGCGCGGCCACGACCCCGGGGTCTAGCGTCTGCCCACCCGCATGCGTGACCTCCAGGTCCTGGATCCAGAGGCCGCTGCCGGTATCGCTCGCGATGCGATAGGGCCGCTCGTTCTGCACGCGGAGATCGAAGTTCTCGAGCATCGGCAGGAGGTCCGACATCGCGAGCGGATCGCCGCGGCGGTAAAGCCGCAGGTGCAGGGTTCGCCGCCCGGCGATGCCGGGGCGCAGCTGCAGCCCGAGCGCGGGCGCCTGCTCGGGTAGCGCGCGAAGCTCGCCGATGTCGAAGATGGCGTCGCTCGCGCTGACCTCCTCCTGGTAGGCGCTCGGAAACGCGTTGGCGAACCGCGCCGCGATCTCCGTGCTCTTGTCGGCCGGCATTCGGGCGAGCAGTTCGTCGCGCAGCCGGTCGCTCCAGGTGCGCAACGTCTCGGTGATGCGCGTCTCGATCCGGTCGGCGTCGACCGCCACCTCGCGTCCTGGGTCGGTTCGCACCAGCGTGTGCAGGCGTGCCAGCGTCGACTCGGAGATCTGCACCTGCGACTCGAGCGCGATGCCGTGCAGCTCCTCGCGCAGGATCGCCTCGATGCGCATCCGCGCCTGGGTGTTGTAGCGGTCGCGGGGCACATAGATCAGGCAGGAGAAGAAGCGTCGATACGGGTCGCGCCGCATGAACGCGCGCACGCGGCGCCGCTCGTAGAGATTGACGACCCCGCGCGAGATCCGCACCAGGTCCGTCACCGACGACTGGAAGAGCTCGTCGCGAGGGTAGGTCTCGAGCACGTGCAGCAGCGCCTTGCCGTCGTGGCTGACCGGGGACACGCCGATCAGCTCCACCACGCGCTGCACCTTCTCCTTGAGCAGCGGAATGTCGTGTGGCTTCGCGCTGTAGGTCGACGAAGTGAAGAGGCCGATGAACCGCCGCTCCCCGGTCACCGTTCCGTCCGGGTCGAAGGTCTTCACGCCGATGTAGTCCAGGTACGTCGCGCGATGCACCGTCGACACCGAGTTCGCCTTGGTGACGACCAGGATGTCCGGTTCGCGTGCGCGGCGGCGGATTTCCCCGGTGAGGGTCGTCGGCTGCGGACGCGGACGGCTGCCGCCGGTGCGCAGCAGCCCCAGGCCGGTGCCCGGCAGCGCGATCAGCCGATCGCGGGAGCGGCCGCGCTCGAGCCGGTAGTCGCGCGCGCCGAGAAAGGTGAAGTGGTTGTCCGCGAGCCACTCGAGGAAGGTGCCGGCCTCGGCCGCGTCCGCGCGCGTCACGCCGGGTATGCCGTCGCTCAGGTCCACCGCGAGCTCGGTGGCTCGCGCGCGCATCTGCGGCCAGTCGACGACCGCGACCCGCACGTCGTCGAGCACCGCCAGGATCCGCGCCCGGACCTCCGCGAGACGCGCCGGGTCCGTGACGCGATCGACTTCGATGCGCTGCCAGGATTCGGCGTGCGCGCGGATGTCCTGCTCCGCCAGCCCGGTCAGGCGTCCGCGTCCGTCACGCTGGGCGTACAGCACCGGGTGCACCATCATGTGGATCGAGAGCCCACTGGCGTTCAGCACGATCGTGAGCGAGTCGACCAGGAACGGCATGTCGTCGGTGATGAGCTCGACCACCGTCCGGGGGCAGGTCCAGCCGTCGCGCTCGAGATCGGGATTGGCGACGCGGACGATCGGCTGACCGCGGCGCCGCTGGCGGCCGAGCTCGAGATGACCGATCGCCGCCATCGCCAGCGTCTCGGCGCCGGCGTCACGCAGGTCGTCCTCGTCGACGCCGCGGTGATACGCATTGATGAACTGCGTGAGCGCCTTGGGTGGCAACGCGGTCCGTCGTCCCCGGACCTGCTCCGCGATCGCGTCGATGAGATGCTGCCGGGCCGCCGGGATCGATCCTGCCATCGTGGGCTCCCTGTTGCTTTCGACGGGCGGGGGGCGCGCGATTATACCGAGCGCGACTCGAATTCGCGTGCGAGCTCGCCGGCCCGCTCGGTGAGCCGCGCGAGCACCCTGTCGAGCGTGGCTCGCTCCCCGGCCGTCAGCACGCCGATGAGCGCCTGCTCGTACTGCAGCGCGAGCGGCGCGATCTTGCCGTACACGGCCGCGCCTTCTGCGGAGACCTGCAGGACGGACCTGCGGCGATCAGCGCGCGCCCGCGTGCGGCGCAGGCGGCCGTTGCGCAGCAGCCGTGTGACCGCGCGGCTCACCGCAACGGCGTCCATCTGCGTGTGCTCCGCGACCTCGCGCGCGGCGAGGCCCGGATAGCGCGACAGCACCGCGAGCACCCGCCACTCGGGGATGCTCAGATCGAAGCGCTGCCGGTATGCGGCGGCGATCGCCGTGCTCACGACGTTCGAGAGGATCGAAAGGCGATAGGGAAGGAAGCGCTCGAGGCGTATCGGTGTGACGGGCACGGGCGGCGTCCGGCGGTAATGATTGCAATTGTAATCAATCAGCCCTTGTGCGGCCTGGCCAGGTAGTCGTGTGACTGCATCTCGACGAGCCGGCTCCGGGTCCGCTCGAACTCGAACGCGAGGCGCTCACCCCGATAGAGCGCCTCGGGCGGGGCGGCAGCGGCGATCACGAGCTTGACATGGCGGTCGTAGAGCTCGTCGACGAGCGCGATGAAGCGCCGTGCCTGGTTGTCGGACGCCGCATCGAAGCACGGCACACCGGAGACCAGCACCGTGTGGTAGTCCCGCGCGATCTCGACGTAGTCGGCCTGGCTGCGGGGCCCGTCGCAGATCGCGGCGAAGTCGAACCAGACGACATCAGCCGCCGCATGACGCGCCGCGATGGTGCGTCCTTCGACGGCAAGCAGCGTGTCCGCGGCGCCGGGGGTGCCCGCAATCGTCGTGAAGCGCTCCTGCATGCGCGCCTCGCTGTCGATCGCGCCGGACTCGACATAGAGCGGTGCCTTCTCCAGCGCCCGCAGGCGGTAGTCGATGCCGCCGTCGACATTGACCACCCGCGTGTGGCGCTCCAGCAGCGCGATCGCCGGCAGGAACCTGGCGCGCTGCAGGCCGTCGCGATAGAGGCCGCCGGGCGGGGTGTTCGAGGTGCAGACCAGCACGACCCCCTGCTGCACGAACGCGTCCAAGAGTCTCGCCAGGATCATCGCGTCGGCAATATCGCTCACGTAGAGCTCGTCCAGGCACAGCACGACAGCGTCGCCGCGCATGCCCTCTGCCACGCGGACCAGCGGCTCGGACAGGTCCTTGAGCTCGTGCAGGCGCGCGTGCACCTCCTTCATGAAGCGGTGGAAGTGGTCGCGGCGCACCGGAACACCCGCGTGCGCGTGAAAGAGATCCATCAGGTAGGTCTTGCCGCGACCCACGCCGCCCCACAGGTACACGCCGCGACGCGCCTCCGGGTCGTCTGTACGCT
>Ga0075428_100001226_pt1 | contig 27463 bp, 20 predicted proteins | sample RhiMetdeltSRZDD2_FD_75291 | JGI IMG/M metagenome (GOLD analysis project Ga0075428, IMG submission 75291) | Populus rhizosphere microbial communities from Tennessee, USA - Rhizosphere MetaG P. deltoides SRZDD2 | ecosystem: Host-associated > Plants > Roots > Rhizosphere > Soil | place: USA... | reverse complement strand
CTGTGATGGAAAAGGGTGGAGAGGATACCGAGGGCGGGTTCTCGGGCGCAATAGCCTCGTGCGCGAAACCTCGCGCCACCTCCCGCGCGAAGCGCGCGGATCAGGGCGTGCGCATCGGCAACCGCTGCATCATCTCCTGGACCGCCAGCGTACCACAGCTGCGCGCCATGCCGTCCCGATCGCGCGGTGCGGCGCCGGCCCCGCCGGCCTTCACCTCGCCTTGGATCGTGCCGCTCCAGAGCTGCACCTGATCGACGCCCATGAGCACGGCCTGGAACTGGAACCAGACCTTGTGACCCGTGACGAGATTCGATTCGTCCCAGCGATCGATGCGCAGCGCGAATACCGCGTCCTCGGCGCTGTGCCCGGACATGCGTTGCAGTGTCGCGGGCGCCAGCAGCGACTCGCCTCCTGCACCCCCCGCGCCACGCAAAGCAGCGTCGACCTTCTCGCTATTCAGCGGCGAGAAATGGCGATCCACGAGGTGCCGCTCCACTTCCTGCCGCAGGAACAAGAGGTGCCGTTTCGCCGCGCCATCCGCGGTACCGTCTTCGACCGGCAGCACCGCGACGTCCTTGGGGCTGCGCGCCGAGAAGGCCGGCGTCGCGACGAACGTGGAGTTGACGACGACGGGAGCCGGCATCTGACACCCCGCGAGCAGCAGGAGCGCAGCGATCGCGACCCCAGAACAGGCGAACGAAGACGAAGTGAAGGAGAACGAGACCATGACCGATCCTTGGCAGACGTTCGGCGCCACCATAGCAACCGGGCCGAGCCTCTCCAAGCTTGCTGGAGCCGATCAGCCCGCTCTTCGGGGGCCGAGTCCCCGGCCGGCACGTGCAGGGTCAGCAGCCCCTTGCCCGGCCCGTTCGCGGATCGCCGGGAAGGTGAGCAGGTTGCGAACGGCGCACTGCGAGCATCTCGACCGCGATCTCGATCGCGGCGCGTGTCGCAGCAGCGACCATCGTGATGCTCGGCCGCTGGCCATCGCGCGTGAATGCGTTCGCACGCGACGCTTCATCACGTGGTGCGTGACCTTCAGCCAGTCGCCCCATTCTGAATCGGCAGAGATTGTCGAGCCCTGCATGCTGGCTCGGGGAGGCGACTCTGTCATGCATCGGAGATCCAGCAAACCCGCGTACCGCCTTTGGACTCTCTGCCGGATTCCGCCTCGAGAGCCACCATCATCTCCTCGAACCCCGAGGGACTGGCCTTGGTCCGTCGCGGTCGATAGCGTGGCGTCATGCGTTTCCTCCCGTCGCTGCTCGGCGCAACCGTTGCGCTGCTCGCGCTTGGTTGTTCCTCGGATGCTTCAGCCACGCCGAATGCCCCTGCCGCGCCGAATGCCCCTGCCGCGCCGAAAGCGGCCAGCTATGCGCTGACCTACTTCACGATGCCGGGTTGACCCTTCTGCGCGAAGGTCGAGCCCATCGTGCATGGCCTCGCCAAGGACTACGAAGGCCGGATGACGTTCGAAGTCGTCAGATTCGATGAGGGCGACAGCCCGCAGCGCATCAAGGATTACGGCATCGACAAACACGGCATGCTGATCGTCGACCAGGACAAGAAAGAAGGTGTGGATGGAATCTGGCCACAACCAGACGCGCGAACGCGTCGAAGCCGAGATCAAGAAACTGCTTCCGAAGTGAACGAAGCGGGCGGGTGGCCGCGGTTACCACCGCCCCCGAGCCTGCTATTCCCAGCGACCCTCGCTCACTGCATTCCGCTATCCACGGACCCCACAATGCAGTCGATTCGCCACCTCGCCGCCGCTGCGGCGCTGGCCGGTTCCGCGCTGAGCCAGGTCAATCCGTTTCTTTTCTACCCACAAGATCCCGAACGCCAGACCATCACCTGCACCTCGTTCGTCGGACGTCCCGACATGAGCGCCAGGGCGGAAGCGCTGATGGAACTGAGCACGCAGCACTTCCGCGGCGTCGGGGACGCGAACGGCATCGTCCGCCTGTTCGGCGTCTACCACTGGTGCGCCGACGAGAAGCTGTCCACGATCGAGACCTATGACATCGTCGTGCGCAATGGCGCGGCTGCCGGCGGCCCCGACATGAGCACGGCGGCGGAGTTCCTGCGCATCTCGGGCCTGACCACGCCGCCGTCCCCGAATCCCGGACGTGGCACGTGGATCATGAACGACGGCTTCGGCATCTCGGGCGGTCTCGTCATCTTCCCGTCCAACCCGCAGACGCTGGCGCCCGACCTCTACTACGTCGGCGTCGACCTGCCGGCCAACCCGCTGTGGCCGGCCACCGACGGCCATTCGCTGTTCCGCGCCGACCTCCTGAACGCCGGCACGAGTTCGGTGTTCGGCGAGAACCACCGGCTCGGCGCGCCCGATCCGACGTGGGCCGGCCGACTCACCGCGCCGTCGTTCTCGACGCCGTGGACCTACATCCTCGGACCGTACGTGACGAGCCCGAACCTGCACCTCGGCGGCATCGATCCGACGAGCAACCGGCTCGGTGCGCCCGGCGCAAACCTCAGCATGAACGGCTTGTTCCCGGACATCGGCGGCCAGCCGCGCCGCGACGGCCTCATGGTCCGCGTCACCGACAACCTCGCGCCGTTCGGTCTCGTGTTCCTCGGCGCATCCGCGGGCTTCCAGCAGCCCTTCTTCGTGTGGCCGCTCCAGACCGTCTTGATCGGGCACAGCTTCATCGGCGACGGCACTCAAACGATCTCACTCGGTCTCGCGACGCTGTCGCTCGGCGCGCGCGACTTCGCGATCGCTGCGCCGAACACGCTGTCGTCAGCCTTGGTCGGGCAGAGCTTCGCGTTCCAGGCCATCGTCTGGGACACGAACATCAACCTCGCCGAGTGGACGAACGCGCAAGAGGTACACCTGTGAGCTGGGCGGTGAAGGGGCTGGCCGCGGCCGCGCTCGCGTGCGCGGCGTTGGCCTCGGCAGCTCCGTGGTTCTCGTCGCGGCAGGAGGCGGCGCCGACCGGTTGCCCGCTGCCCGCGTCGAAACCGCCTGCACCGGCGCCCGCGCCCGCGGCCGAAGTCGCGTCCGTCGAGCGACCAAAGGAGTCCTCGAGCGTGGATCACTCGCGCGAGCTCGAACTGCCCGACGGGTCGTTCGTGCCCGCGCTCAACGGTGCCGTCGGCGCGACCAGGGTCGCGGAGTACTGGGGGCCGCTGCCATGGAGCCCGATCGCCGCGGTGGAACGCAGCTCTGCAGGCGTCGACTGGTATCGCCACCAAGACGGTTCCTACAGCACGACCCAGATGGTGTGGCGGAAGGACCTCGGGCGCTACGAAGCGATGACGCGCGTCGCGCACCCGGGGCCGACGCCGGCCCCCGTGGCGAAGCGCTGACGTTCGCGCTGCAGTAGGATCCCGGCCGCCCGCCTTCGAAGTCGCCGAGGTCCGCATGCACTTCGTCTCCCTGCTGGTTTTCTGGCTGCTCGTGGCCCCTGGCTCGGCATCAGCGCAGCAACCGAAGCCCGGAACACCGCCGGCCGGTTCACCGGCAACCAGTGGCGAGAAGTGGCAGAGCGACTTCGAGGCCACGCGACAGGTCGCGGTCGCGGCGAAGCTCCACCTGTTGCTCGCGTTCACGACCGCGGACAGCGCGGGCCTCTGCGCGAAGCTCGACGCCGAGGTCCTTGGAGTACCCGAGTTCTTGAACGAGGTGTCGAAGAACTACCTGTTGGTCCGCATCGACCTGCCTGCGGACGAGAGCCAGGTGCCCGCGGCGTTGCGCCAGCAGAACGCGAAGCTGCGCACCAAGTACCCGTCGCACCGGTTGCCCGCGATCTGGCTCTGTGATTCGTACGGGCGCGCGTACGCAGGAACCAGCTACGTGCCCGCGACCCCGAAGGCCATGCTCGCGTGGGTCGAAGACCGGCGCCAGGCCAGCATCGCCGCAACCGCGGCCTTGCAGAAGGCCAGCACCTGCCGCGGCATCGAACGCGCCCAGGCGCTCGCCGAAGGCCTCCAGACCCTCGACGACGCGATCGTGGCCGCCAACTACCACAAGGAGCTCATGGAGATCATCCAGCTCGATGCCAGCGGTGCGGCGGGTCTCAAGACCCGCTTCGATGCGATCGCACGCGACGCGGCGGCGCGCCCGATGCTCGTGCGCATGCAGACGGAGCTGCAGGCGCTGCGCGAGCAGAAGCAGTGGGACGAGCTCGAGGCGCGCGTCGAGAAAGAGCTCGGGGCGCATCCTGGCGAGCGCTGGGCCGAGCAGTATCTCTCGTTCCTGAAGGGCACCTGCCGCCTCGAGGGCCGCCAGGATTGCGCGGCTGCCCTGTCGCTGTTCGAGTCGGCGTTGAAGTTGGCACCGCGCAGCGAGCTGGCGCCCGAGGTCGACCGAATGCGTCAGGTGGCCGCGGCGGCAGTCGAGCAGCAGAAAGCGCGCGAGGAGGCGGAGCGCAAGGCTGCGGAGGAAGCCAAGCGCCGCAAGAAGAAGTGAGCCCGTTCAGGCCTTCGTGACCCAGAACGTCACCGACGCGCCGGCTCCCGAGCCGACCTTGCCCTCTGCCGCGAACGACTCGACCGGCGACGGCTCCCACTCCACCGCGGTGGCGAGCACCTGCTCCTGCATGTAGGCGAGGTGCGCCCGCAGCGCGGCTTCCGTCGCGGCGTCGGTCTCGATCCACAGCGTGATGCGGTCGCTCACGTGCAACTGCGCGTCCTTGCGCGCCTGCTGCACGAGGCGCACGAAGTCGCGCGCCGTGCCCTCGGCTTCGAGCTCCGGCGTCACGTTCGTGTCGAGCACGAGCACCATGTCGTTGGTCGACAATGCCGCGGCCGTGATGCCCTCCCTCGGCACCAGTTGCAGCGTGAACTCGCCAGGCTCCAGCACGGCGCCGCCGATCTCGGCGCGCTGGCCGGCGAGCTTCCATGCTCCGGACTTCGTCGCCGCGAGCACGTCCTTCATCTTCGGTCCGAGCTTCGGGCCGAGGGTCTTGGCGTCGACCTGCAGGCGGAACGAACCGAACGCCGTGATGTCGTCCGCGAACGCGACCTGCCTGACGTTGAGCTCGTCCTGCAGCAGGTGCACGAACGGCTGCATGCGCGCCGCGTCGGCACCGGCCAGCGTGACCTTCGGCAGCGGCAGGCGCGTGCGCAGCTTCTTCGCTTCCCGCAGCGACAGCCCGACCGAGCACGCATCGCGCACGCGGTCCATCTGCGCGACCAGCGTAGCGTCCACGGGCAGCTTCGCGACGTCGGGCCAGTCGGCGAGGTGCACCGACTCCTCGCCCGTGAGCCCCGTGTAGACCTTCTCGCAGAGCAGCGGCAGCAGCGGCGACACAGCACGGCACAACACGACGAGACACGTGTAGAGCGTGTCGTACGCATCCTGCCGGTCCGCCGGCCCCGTCTCGCCCCAGAAGCGCTCGCGGCTGCGCCGGATGTACCAGTTGTTGAGCGCGTCGAGATACTCCTTCACGACCTGGCACGAAGCCGCGATGTCGTACTCGTCCATGCACCGCTGCACGCCCTCGACCATCGCGCGCGTCTTGCTGAGCACGTAGCGATCGAGCACGGCCTTCTGGTCGCTGCGCACTCTCGCCTTCACGCCATCAGCGTTCGCATACAGCGTGAAGAAGTAGTACGCGTTCCAGATCGGGTTCAGCACGAGGCGCACGACCTCGTGGATCTGCTTGCCGTCCTTCGCGATTTCCAGATCGCCGCCGCGCAGGATCGGCGAGCTCATCAGGAACCAGCGCAGCGCGTCGGCGCCGGTCTTCGCGAACAGCTCGACCGGGTCCGGATAGTTGCGCAGCGACTTCGACAGCTTCGCGCCGTTCTCGTCGAGCACCACGCCGTGGCAGATGCAGTTGCGGAACGGCGGCTTGTCGAACAGCGCCGCCGCGAGCACGACCAGCGTGTAGAACCAGCCGCGCGTCTGCGCGACATACTCGACGATGAAGTCGGCCGGGAAGTGGCTCTCGAACCACTGCTTGCTCTCGAACGGGTAGTGCACCTGCGCGAACGGCATCGAGCCCGACTCGAACCAGCAGTCGAGCACCTCGGGCACGCGCCGCATCTTCGACTTGCCGGTCGGATCGTCGGGGTTCTTGCGCACGAGCTCGTCGACGAACGGCCGGTGCAGGTCCGTGACCTTGACCTTGAAGTCGCGTTCGAGCTCGGCGAGCGAGCCGTAGACATCGGTGCGCGGATACTTCGGGTCGTCGCTCTTCCAGACCGGGATCGGCGAGCCCCAGTAGCGGTTGCGCGAGATCGACCAGTCGCGCGCGTTCTCGAGCCACTTGCCGAACTGGCCGTCCTTCACGTGCTCGGGGATCCAGCGGATCGTCGCGTTGTGCGCGAGCATGCGATCCTTGAACGCGGTGACCTTCACGAACCACGCGCCGGGCAGCGCCTTGTAGATCAGCGGTTCGCGCGTGCGCCAGCAGTGCGGGTAGTTGTGCTCGTAGGTGACGTGCTTCAGCAGCACAGAGCGCTCCTTGAGCACCTTGATGATGTCCTTGTTGGCGTCGAACACGAGCAGGCCCTGCCAGTCGGGGACCTCCATCGTGAAGCGCCCGCGGTCGTCGACCGGGCACACGAGCTCGATGCCGTTCGCCTCGCAGACCTTCTGGTCGTCCTCGCCGAAGCCCGGCGCCATGTGCACGACGCCGGTGCCCTCGGCCGTGTCGACGAAGTCGCCCGCGAGCACGCGGAAGCTGTTCGGGTGCTTGCTGAAGAACGGAAAAAGCGGCTCGTAGGTGCGGCCGACGAGCTCCTTGCCCTTCAGCGTGCGCTCGGTCGTGAAGCCGTCGAGCTCTTTTCTGTATTGGGCGATCGTCGCGGCACCGATCACGTAGCGCACACCGCCCTTCTGCACGATCGCGTAGTCGATCTCGGGACCGACGGCGAGCGCGAGGTTGCTCGGCAGCGTCCACGGCGTCGTCGTCCAGACCAGCATCTGCAGCCGGCCCGCGTCGCCGGCCTGCGCCTTCAGCGTGAACGCGACCGTGATCGCGGGGTCCTGGCGCGGCCGCGTCGCGTCGTCGATGCGCGTCTCGAAGTTGCTGACCGGCGTCTGCATCGCCCACGAGTACGGCATCACGCGCTGCCCTTCGTAGACGAGCCCCTTCTGATGCAGCGTCTTGAACGCCCACATCACGCTCTCCATGTAGGAGAGGTCCATCGTCTTGTAGTCGTTGTCGAAGTCGACCCAGCGCGCCTGGCGTGTCACGTAGCTGCGCCACTCCTTCGTGTAGCGCTGCACGCTCTTGCGGCACGCGTCGTTGTACTTGTCGATGCCGAACGCGAGGATCTGCTCGCGCCCCGACACCTTGAGCTCCTTCTCGGCTTCCATCTCGGCCGGCAGGCCGTGGCAGTCCCAGCCGAAGCGCCGTTCGACGCGGCGGCCGCGCATCGTCCAGTAACGCGGCACGACGTCCTTGACGAAACCGGTCAGCAGGTGCCCGTAGTGCGGCAGCCCGTTCGCGAACGGCGGCCCGTCGAAAAACACATACTCGTTGCTGCCGTTCTGACCCGCGGGCCGATCCTCCACCGAACGCCTGAACGTGTTGTGCTCCTGCCAGCGCGCGAGCACCTCGGCCTCGATCTGGGGGAAGTTCGCTTGGGCTGCGACTTCGGGGTAGTGCTTTCTGACGCCTGGCTCGGTCATGAGGCGAAGGAGTGTGGCGGCTGACCACGGGCGGCGCAAATGTCGCTCCCGCGGTCACAGCAGCATCCCGTCGGGGCCCGGAAATCACCTGCACGACCCCCAACTCGCAACCGTCGCCGCCGGCCGGCGGACCGCGCCAACCCGTGGTCGAGCACGGTCGCGTTCGGACGCGATCCGGGCTCCGAGACGAGAAAGCTACCGCCCCCCGACCACGAGGCAGTTGACCGCGCCGCCGCGCGGAGGGACAAGTCACGCTGTCCTCTCCCAAATTCCCTGGCAATCGGAGCCCAATGACCATGCCTCGATCCGGCCTGTTGCTTCTCGTCTCCCTTTCTCTCGGCGTGTCCGCGCTGGCACAAGACACGCGAGCGCCGCGCCTCATGCTGAACTACGGAGCCTTCGATCCGCTGCAGGGGGAACCGCAGGTGCCACTCGCCTTCGCTGCCGATCCGGCGAGCACGCTCGTGCTCGTGCAGTTCACTTCCGAACCGACCCCGGCAGACAGGGAAGCGCTCGCCAACGCCGATGCCAAGGTCATGTGGTACGCACCCTACAACGGCTACATCGTGCGAACGGCCGCGCGGCAGAAGCTCGCGGCGCTCGACCGGGTGCGGTGGGTCGGCGCGTTCCACCCGGCCTACAAGTACGAACCAGCGCTGTTCGCCGCGTTGATGAGCGGCCCCGTGCGGCCCGACCGCTACGTCATCGTGTTGGTCGACCCCAAGCATGACGAGAACGCGCTGGTCGCAGCGATCCAAGCCTGCGGCGGCACGATGTGGCGCTACGCCGGTGGCAACCTGCTGATCGAGGCCGATCTCACGGCGGCGCAAGTCACGTCGATCGCGCGCGAAGACACGGTGTTGTGGATCCAGAAGTCGCAGCCGCCCGGCAACGACATGAACAATGCCCGCATCCAGGGCGGCGCCAACTACATCGAGCAGCTGGCCGGACACACCGGAAAAGGCGTGCGCGGCCACATCATGGAGGGCATCTACGCCACACATCCGGAGTTCTCCGCCAACGCCTACCGGACCGCGCCGCAGTCGGTGTTCCTTGGCACGTCGGACTCGCACGGATGCTCGACGTTCGGCTGCGTCTTCTCGGCCGGCCTCACCGCCAACGCGCGCGGCATGTGCCCGGACGGTCAGGGTTACTACACCCATTACAACTTCATCTTCAGCACCCCGGCCGGCAGCACTGCGCAGAACAGCCGCTACGGAGTCGTGCAGGCGATCACCGACCCGGCCGGGCCGTGGAGGGTGATGTTCCAGACCGCGTCGTGGGGCTTCCCGCAGATCCCCAACTACGACGCGCGCTCGGCCGAGATGGACCTCACGATCTTCACGTTCGACATTCCGATCTGCCAGAGCATGTCGAACACGAGCAACAACAACGCGCGTCCGCAGGCGTGGGCCAAGAACATCATCTCGTGCGGCGCGATCGTGCACGCCAACACGTCGACCGTCGTCGACGACACGCAGTCCGGCACGAGCATGGGACCGGCGCAGGATCTGCGCATCAAGCCCGACATGTGCGCATACTACGACAACGTGCACACGACGAGCACGGCGACCGGTTACACGCTGGGCTTCAACGGCACGTCGAGCGCCACGCCGATCGTCGCGGGCCACGTCGGGTTGATCATCGAGATGTTCACCGACGGCTACTTCGGCCACCCGGCGGCGCCGACCTGGCAGGACAGGTTCGACTACAAGGCGCACTTCACGACGACGAAGGCGCTGCTCATCAACACCGCGCGCCAATACGATCCGACGGTCGTCTCCGCCGGCACGGCGAGCCGCTACCGCCAGGGCTGGGGCTTCCCGGCGTTGCACGACCTGTACGACCTGCGCAAGCAGATGCTCGTGCTCGATGAGATCGACGTGCTGCAGCAGGGTCAGGCTCGAACCTACTTCGTCCACGTCAAGCCCAACACGCCGCAGTTCCGCACGACGATGGTCTACGCCGACCTGCCCCTGGCCACTCCGTTCAGCAGCCCGCACCGCGTCAACGATCTGAGCGTCAAGGTCACGGCGCCGAACGGCACGTTCTACTACGGCAACACCGGCATGGCGACGACGCCCGTCACGCACTACACGGCGCCCGGTGGCTCGCCGAACACGCTCGACACCGTCGAGAACGTGTATGTCCAGAATCCCGCGTACGGCCTCTGGCAAGTCGAAGTCAGCGCGCCGCTCGTGGCGCTCGATCAACACGTCGAGACACCGGCCGTCGACGCGGACTTCGCGCTCGTTTCGAGCGGCATCGGCGGAGGCCGCGACGACTCGGGCCCCGTGATGGATCTCACGTCGACCGGCCCCGGCGACCTGTCGGTCGCCATCACGAACAACCCGGCCAGCTACGTCGAAGGGTTCACGCTGTTCTCGCTCACGACGGCGCGGCCGTTGGCCATGGGCAACTTCCTCGGCCTCGAAGTCGACTCGCTCGCGTTCTTGAGCCTCGGTTCTGCGGCCGGACCCGGCAACCCACTGCACTTCACGTACACGACGGACCCGAGCCTGTTCCCGAACGCGCCATTCACGTTCCCGGCGTTCATCGCGCAGTTCCTGCAGGGCTTCGCGATCGACGCAGTGGCGTTCTACATCGACGCGACCGGCGGCATCCATGCGGCGTCGAGCGTCGATCGCGTCGTGATCCAGTGAGTCCCTACACCCGGGAATCTCGAACGTCGTTCGCGATTCTCGGGTCTCTCGTCGCGCTCGCGGCCTGTGCGACTCCGGGCATCGATGCCAGGGTCGACAGCGACGTCGCACACGTGACGCTCGACGGCGAGCCGTTCGCGAGCGTGCACCTCGCGGCACAGCCGCGGCCGTTCGTCTTCCCGGTCCTCGGACCCGAAGGCGTGCCGATGACGCGCAGCTTCCCGATGGCCGAGGTGCCCGGCGAAGAGCGGGACCATCCCCACCATCAGTCGCTATGGTTCGCGCACGGCGAGGTGAACGGTTTCGACTTCTGGACCAGCAAGTCACACCGCGAGCGTCTCCAGTGGAACGGCGTCTGTGACGTCGAACAGACGGCAACGAGCTGTCGTCTGCGATGCGGCTATCGTTGGCTCGCCGACGACGACACGGTCGTCTGCACCGAAGAACGCGAGTTGACCTTCGCCGGTGGCGACGCGCGCACGATCGACGTCACGGTGACGCTGCGGCCGGCGGGACAGCCGCTGGTGCTCGGCGACACGAAGGAAGGCACCTTCGCGTTGCGCGTGCATCCTGCCCTCTGCGTCGAGAGCAAGACCGCGACCGGCAGGCTCACGAACAGCGAAGGGCAGCAGAACAAGGAGGTCTGGGGCAAGAAGGCGCGCTGGATCGACGACTCGGGCACGGTCGCCGGACAGCAGGTCGGGGTGGCCATCTTCGACCATCCGACCAACCACGGCCACCCGACGTGGTGGCACGCGCGCACCTACGGCTTGCTCGCGGCGAATCCGTTCGGCGTGCACGACTTCGAAGGCAAGCCAGCGGGAACGGGGACCCTGACCGTGCCGGTCGGCGGACAGCTGCAGCTGCGTTACCGCGTATTGCTGCACGGCGCGGGCTGGGATGCCTCGCGCATCGAAGCCGCCTACAAGGTCTGGACGGTCGAGTAGGCATCGACCGCGCACCTGCGCCGATTGACGCCCGCCGGGGGGCACGGATCATGGCGTTGCCGCGGAGCCGGATTCGCCGAGGCAGATTCGCCGAGGAAGTGGCCGCCCCGACGTCTTGGTCCTGGAGCAATGACCGCGCTTCCCGACGACCTGAAACTGCTGCTGGCCGAGGAACCGTTCGTGCGGCGCTTGGCCCGGCAGCTGGTCGCGGACGAGGCCGACGACGTCGTGCAGCAGACCTGGCTGCGCGCGCTGCAGGCGCGCGGCGGTCCGATCGAGCGACCGCGGCACTGGCTCGCGCGCGTGCTGCGCAACGTGGTCGCGGACCGGCGGCGCCGCGAACAACGGCGGCAGCTGCTGCAGCAGTGGACGGCCCCCGAAGGACTGGTGCCTTCGTCGAGCGAGCTGCTCGCCATCGAGGAACGGCGGCGGGAGCTCGTGGCGGCCGTCGACGCGCTGCCGTCGCCGCTGCGCACGGTCGTGCTGCTCCGCTACTACGACGGGCTGCCGCCGCGCCGCATCGCCGCGAAGCTCGGGCTGCCGGCGACGACGGTGTGGAACCGGCTGCACGACGGGCTGCAGCAGCTGCGGCAGCGCCTGCACGCGCGGCACGGCGAACGCCGGGCCTGGGTCGTGCCGTTCTTGCCGTTCATCACGTCGCCGCGCGGCATGCCGTGGCGCGAGGTGCTGGGGCCGGCCGCGGTGCACGCCGGAACGGGAGTGATCGCGATGACCAAGACGAAGCTCGTTGTGGGTGCTGCGGCCGTGATGGTCGCCGTTCTCGCCTGGACGCAGTGGCCGGCACTCGACGCGGGGCCCGCGCCGACGGAGGGACCGCGCGGTCCTGTGGCACCAGTCGTCGCTGCGCTCGACGCGGAACGCATGGCACCGGCCCTGCCCGGCGAGCTTGGGCGCGCTGCGGCGCCCGACGCACCGGCGGTCGCGGCCAAGACGGGCACGCTGCTCGTGCACGTTCGCTACGGCAGCGAGCCGCACACCGCGGCGGGACTCGCGGTGCGGATCTACCGCTCGTTGCCCGTTCGCGTCGTGTGGCCGAGCGCGATCACCGACGACGACGGCACGGCGCGATTTCCGGACCTGGCCCCGGGACTCGTATGGGTGCACACGAACGTCCGCCCCCGGGTCGTGAAAGGCGTGGAGATCGAGGCGGGTGCTGTGCGCGAGTGCTCGCTCGAGCTCGCGGGCGGCATGACGCTGCGCGGCGTAGTGGTCGATCCGCACGGGGTCCCGGTCGCCGGCGCGCTGCTGGAGCTGACGAGGCCCCACTTCGGCACGCCCGCGGCGGCGATCGGACACAGTGCTTCGGACGGCACATTCGTGATCCGCGAGTGCGACACGGAGGCGGTGATCGGCGCGCGCGCCGCGGGGCACGCGGCGTCGCAGATCTACCTGGTCCAGGGCGCGCCAGGATCGACGCAGCAGGTGCACATCGAGCTGCAGCCTGCCGGCGGCTGCGTCGCGGGTGTCGTCGTGGATGCAGAAGGCCAGCCCGTCGAGGGCGCCACCGTGCGCGTCGGCGCCGGGCGGACCGAGGCCATCAGCGTCACCGCGCAGGGCGGGCCGCCGCTGCCGGCGCAGGTCGCCACGGATCGCGACGGACGCTTCCTCGCGATCGGCGTGCGCGAAGGTACGCAGCCGCTGCACGCGTTCGCGGCCGGGCATGCGCCGTGGCAGGGTTCGTGCGACGCCGTCGCGGGGACGACGGTGCACGTGCGCGTGGCCCTGCCGGTCGGAGTGACGTGCGAGGGCACCGTGCTCGATCAGGACCGCAGGCCGTTGGCCGGCGTGACGGTGCGCACCGGCGAGACCGACGATCTGGCCAGGTACGCAGCGCAGACGGACGAGAACGGCGCCTTCGCGATCCGCGGGCTGCCCGCGCCCGAGACGACGCTCTCGGGCTGGGACAAGGAAGCCGGCAAGGGCACCGTCGTCGTGCGCGGCGCCGCCGGCGAGACGGTGCACGTCGAGCTGGTCCTGTCGCAGGGCCTGCAGCTGCGCGGGCGCGTCGTCGACGAGACCGGTGCGCCGGCGCACGTCCATGTCTTCTGCTCGAGCACCGGTGCGCAGCCGTGGAGAGCGGAGGCGATCTGCGACGAGCGCGGCCAGTTCCGTCTCGGCCACTGCCCCGTCGGCTGCCTGCTGTCGGCGCGGATCACCGAACGCGGCTACCTGCCGTTCACCCAGCAGGGCATCGACCCGGCCGCCGGCGAAGTCGTGTTGAAGCTGCAGCGCGACACCGCGCCGGGCGCGAAGATCGTCGGCAGACTGCTGCTGCCGGACGGAAGCCCCGCCGCCGGCGAGACGGTGTCCGCGAGCCGCAGCGACGTGCTCATGGTCGCCGAGGAAGTCATCGTCGCCGGCGACGGCTCGTTCGCATTCGAGGTCCCGGCCGGGTCGTGGGGCGTGCACGCGAACGTGGCCAGCTTCGCGGCACGTCTCGTGCGTTGGCAGCCCGTGCAGCCCGGGGCCACCTGGGACGTCGGCGTGCTGCAGCTCGCGCGCGGCGGCGCCCTGATCGTCACGGGCGGAGCCAAGGCGGACGACTGCCTCGTCGTCGACCCGAACGGCGATCACGCGTCCGACGTCGACGCGCTGGTCGGACCGCCGCGGTCGAGGCTGTTGCTGCATCCCGGCGACTACTTGCTGCTCGTGAAGGGCGAGAACGTGACCGCGCAGGCGATCCCGTTCACGATCCGCGACGGCGAAGACACGAAGCTCGTGGTGCCACCGCTCGCCGGCGTGAGCCAGCGGTTTCTGTTCGTCGCGAGTCCGGGCACCGAGCTGCCGAAGTGGGTCGCCTGCGACGTGCGCCGCGACGGCAAGCTGTGTGCTACGTGCGGACCCAACCAGCGCGACGGCGACCGGATCGTGATGAACCTGTGGCTCGCTCCCGGCAGCTACACGCTCGCGACGCGGCTGCGGGAACAGCCGAGCACGGCGTCGTTCGTCGTCGGGGCACAGGAAGGAACGCCCGTCCGCGTCGAACTGCGCTGAGGCGGGCTGCCGCGGGCACCTTGGTCGCCCCGCTGGCGAACAGGCTCACACTTCGGCCGGAACCTCGAAACCCTTGCGGTAGTCGCGCGTGGCGAGGCGGTTCGCATCGGCGTGGTCGCGGAAGCGCTCCGTCCCGGCGTCCATGGCCAGCGAGGCTCCGAGCTGCAGCTTCGTCTTTTCGAGATCGACTGCGTTGGCCTCGAGATGCGCGAACATGCGCGCGCAAGCCTCGGCCGCGTCCGCATGCTTGCCGACAGCCGCCTCGATCTCCTTCTTGCTGCACGGCGCGCCGAGCTGGTGCGAGACGTTGCCCATGTGACACAGCGCACTCGACACGTGTCCTTCCCGAATCTCGGCGCGAAGGTCCTCCACCTTGCGGCTGCGCACTGCCGCGACGAAGTTCTCGAAGTGGTCCGAAGCGCCTTCGAAGCGGCGGACCTCCTTGCCCTTGTCGTCGTACGCGATCGCGCGCGAGTAGTCGGGGATGCGCAGCGTGCCGCTTTCGCAGTGCACGACGACTCCGATGCGCGTGTCCAGGAACGCATCCATGCCCTTGCCCCAGTCCTTGCCCTGCGTCTCCTTGTCGCGCGGCAGACCGCGCACTTCGAAGATCAGCGGCGCGCGTTCGTACTCGTGATAGACGAGCTGCGTGTTCGGCGTGTCGCCGTCGTCGACGTAGCCGAGCCGTCCGCCGATGCTCAACGTGCGGGCCGGCAGCCCCGCTTCGCCGAGCGCCCAGCGCGCGAGGTCCATCTGGTGGATGCCCTGGTTGCCGACGTCGCCGTTGCCCGTGTCGAAGACCCAGTGCCAATCGTAGTGCAGGTTCTTGCGGGCAAGCGGCTTCTTCGGCGCGGGGCCCGTCCACAGGTCGAAGTCGATGTGCGCCGGGACCTCTTGCGGGCCCGCGACCTTGCCGATGCTCTGGCGCGGCTTGTAGCAGAGCCCGCGCGCGAGGCGGATCTTGCCGAGGTTGCCCGCCTGCACCCACGCGATGCCCTCGGCGATGCCGTGGCTCGAGCGCGACTGCGTTCCGGCCTGCACGATGCGTCCGTACTTGCGCGCCGCGGCCACGAGCTGCGCGCCTTCCCAGATGTTGTGCGACACCGGCTTCTCGACGTAGACGTCCTTCCCGGCCTGGCAGGCCCAGATCGCCTGCAGTGCGTGCCAGTGGTTCGGCGAAGCGATTGCGACCGCGTCGACGTCCTTGCGGTCGAGCACGTCGCGCAGGTCGGTGAACGTTTCCACCTTCTCGCCGCGCTCCGCGAACTTCTTCGCGCGCTTGTCGAGCACTTCGCGGTCGACGTCGACTAGCGCAACGATGCGCACCCCCGCGAGCCGGCGCAGTTCCTCGATGTGGTTGCCGCCGCGGCCGTTGAGCCCCACGCACGCAATGCGCACTTCGTTGCTCGGACTCCAGCGCGCCAGCGAAGGCGCCGTCGCGAGCGCGACGAACGTCGAGCCCGTGTTCTTGAGGAAGCCACGTCGTGAGAGACCTTTCATGATCACGCCTCGTTGGTCGCCAGAGAGGAGTCGGCCCCGAGCCGGTAGAGTAGGCATCTGCCGCGGCTCTGCAAAGCCCACATGCCACGGTCACCGATGCCGCGCCACCTCGTCTCGACCGTCTGCTCGCTGTTCGTGTTCACCGCGTGCGCGATGGCACCGCCCGCAGAGGGGATCCGTGTCACGAACCTCGATGACGGCGCCGCGGGATTCAGCGCGCTGCGCGCCGCGTTTGCCGCGGCCAACCCCGGTTACGACGTGGAGTGGCACCCGAAGTGCCGCGAGATCGAACCGACGACATCGCATCGTGTGCTGTTCGTGCAGGGGCCCGCGAACCGCACGCAGGCACCCACGGTCGGCGACGTCGTACTGCTGCGCGCGGGCGAACGTTGGGCGCTCGACGCGGGTCCGGGCGTCGACCTCTTGGCTTTCCAGTTGCCGACACCGCTCCCGGCCGAGCTGCCCGCGCTGATCCGACCCGACTGGGATCCGCGCATCACCGACACTCCGGGCGGCTGCGCCGAGGAGACCGGCGCGTATCGGCGCATCCTGCTGACCTGGCTGCCCGAGAACGGACCCTACGTGCTGCGCGAGCTCAACGCGCACCGGGTTCGCATCACCGACTCGTTCTCGCACTACCACCCGAAGGTCGGCGGCTTCGACGAGATCTACCTCGTGCAGATGGCCAGGGACGGCGCGCGACTCCTGACCTCCGAGCAGGTGGGCGCGATCGAGTCCGGACAGGTCGGTCGCGAACAGGTCCGGGACCTGCTGCAGGTGCGGCCGCTGCGCGTCGGCGATCTCGTCTACATGCCGCGCGGCACCATGCACCGCGGGCTCGGCGGCGCGCTGGTCCAGGTCATCTCGGTGCCGGGCTTCGTACCGCAGCGCGAGATCGGCCTCGACCATCACCTGTGGGCGATCAACAAGCGCCTGCAGCTCGAGGGCGACGAGGCGCTGCCGTTCCACGTGGTCGCCGCCCGAACGGCTGTCGTGAAGTGAATTGCGCGGCGCGGCGGGCGGCAGCTGTATGTTTGCCGCGATGAGGCTCAGCCTGCTCCTCGTGTGCACGCCCCTGCTCGCTGGCGCGGCACTCTCCCAGCAAGAGGCATCGACGAAGTCAGCTCTCTGCCTGCCACTCGACAAGGCCGATGCGACCTGGCGCGGAGCGAACCTCGTCGCCGACGGCGTGAAGGGTGGCGCCGCGCGCTTCGACGGCATGGCAGCCCACATCGACGCCGGGCCGTGCCCCGTTTCGTCGGCCGAACCGTTCACGCTGTGCTGCCACCTGCGCACGACGGCGGCTGGCTTCTGCACGCCGCTGATGGCGCGCGACGGCGAAGCGGTCGGCTTGTCGCTCGTGATGGGTCGTTCGCCGGGCCACCTCTCGTTCGAAGCATGGTCGTGGACCTCCGTGCGCGTTCCGTCGAAAGTGCGCATCGACGACGGCGTCTGGCACGCGATCGAGGTCACGTACGATCCGGTGGCGAACATCGCGATGTTGTTCGTCGACGACGTGCCGCAAGGGTCCGCCGAACTCGGCACCGGCGGCTCGCCAACCGCGCAGCTGCGATTGGGCAACAACATCGGCGCGCACCAGCCGTTCGCGGGCGACATCGACCACGTGGAGGTGTTGCGCACGACGACGCATCGCGAGTCGATCCTGGCCGCTCTGCCCGTGCTGTCGCTAGACGCGCGCAAGGCAGCGCTTCGCGAGCTGCGCGCGCAGGCTCTGCCGAAGACGACCCCGAGCCTCGCCGCGGACTGCGCTGCCGCGTGGCCACAGCGCCGGCTCGAGGTGCGGCGACACGTCGCCGACGCGCTCGGGCTTTCGCCGCCTCCGGCAGCCCAAGCACTCGACGTGCGCATGCACGCCGAGGTCGTTCGCGACGGCGTGCGGCTGCAGCGCATCAGCTGGATCGGCTTTCCGGGCCAGCGCGCGACGGGCTGGTTGTGGCTGCCGGCCACCGTGCCGGCCGGGCGCCACCCGACGATCCTGTGTCCACACGGCCATTGGCAGAACGGCGCGCGGCATCCGGTCGTGCAGGCGCGCTGCGCCACGTTCGCGCAGTTCGGCTGGATCTGCCTCGCGGTCGATTCGGTGCACGTCGAGCACGTCGCAAGCGGCGTCAATTCGGTCGGCGTCATGACCTGGCACAACCAGCGCGCGATCGATCTGCTGCTCGCGCGAGACGACGTCGATCCGGAGCGGCTCGCTTGCACGGGCGCGAGCGGCGGCGGCCAGCAGACCTACTACCTGATGGCGCTCGAGGATCGGCTCGCCGCAGCCGCGCCGATGGTCATGGCGTGCTACCTCGCGGAGATCGTCGACGACACGAGTGCGCACTGCGGCTGCAACCACGTGCCGCGCCTCGCGGCGCGCACCGACGTGCCCGAGATGTGTGCCGTGTTCGCGAAGCGCCCCGTGATGTTCGGCAGCGTCAGCGGCGACTGGACCAAGAACTTCCCGCGCGAGGGACTGCCCGAGCTGCGCGCGCACTGGGCGCGGCTGCAGGGACCCGAGCCGCGCTCGCGCTTCGCCGAAGAGGAACACAACTACGACCGGCCGATGCGCGAGGAGGTCTACGCGTTCCTGCACGACGTGCTGCTCGGCACGGCGCCCGGCGGCGCGCCGCGCACGCGCGTCGAGGAGCCCGGATTCCGGCTGTTCTCGCTCGAGGAGTTCGAGCCGCTGATGCGCGAGTGCCCGAACGTGAAACTCGACGCCGACGTCATGGCGGCCGAACATCTCGCGCGGCGCGCCAAGGTCGATGATCTCGCGAGCCTCGCCCCGGGTCTCGACCTGCACGTCGTGCCGCGAGCCATCGAGTGGCTCGACGACGGTGCGGCCCCGTGGCGGCGGGGCACCGTGAGCGGCGCCGATGGCGTCCCGATCCCGCTGCGCTGCAAGACGAACGCAGCGAACGGTCCGTTCACGGTCGTGATCGACCCGCGCGGCATGGCGCTCGCACAGACGTTCCATGCGTCGTGGCTCGCGACGCTGCAGCGGCCCGTGGTCATGGACCCTCGTCATTACGGCGAGTGGGCGCGCTTCCGCTCTTCCTGGCAGCGCAACGGCATCTTCCTGGGCCGCGGCGAGGGTTACCAGGCAGCGCTCGACACGGCGCTCGTGTGCGCGAGCCTGCCCGGCACGGAGCCGGTCCACGTCGTCGGGCTCGGCGAAGCCGGCTTAGTTGCGCTGCTCGCCGCGCACCTGTGTCCGCGCATCGAGCGCATCGGCGCCGATGAGCTCGGCGAGCCGTACGGCAAGCAGGGCAACCGGCTGCCGCTGTGTCCCGAACTGCTGCGCTTCCGCGACCTGCCCGAACTGATCCGCACGCTTCCCGAGTCGTGCAAATACGAGACGGTGCTCGTGCCGAAGCGGTAGCGAGAAGGAGTCGACCGTCACCTCGCGACGAGTGCACGCAGCGCGAGTGCCGTGGCGAGCAGCGGATCGTCCTCCTTCATCGCGCTGACCATCCCGCTGCGGAAACTACCGTCCGCTGCCTGCCGCGCAGCGAGCATCGCGCTGACCGCGGCCCGCGCCGGCGCGTGCGCCTCGGCGAGGACCATCGCGTGGTAGAAGCGCAGCGCGTCGTGCCACGGCTCGCCCGGCTGCTCGTCGATGCCACCGATGCGAAGAGCACTCGCGTGGCGCGAGAGCCACGCACGGGCAGCCACGAGTTGCGGATCCTGTTCGGAAGCGCCGAGCGCCTGCAGCGCCAACACGGCGTCGGCGGTCGCCGTCGCGTAGGCGCGGAACTGACCGTCCTCGTCGCGTCCCGCCTTGTTCGCGGCCGCGACGACCGGCGAAAAGCAGAAGCCGCCGTTGCTGCGCTGCAGCTTGCCGAGCATCGCGAACGCGCGGTTGCGCACGGCCTCGTCGAGACGACCGGCCGCCGCGAGCGCCTGCAGCGAAAAACGCGTGTGCGCGAGGTCGACGTGCCCCGGATCCCCGGGTGCGAGCCCACGCGCGCCGAAGCCGAACGCGCCATACGCGGGTGACGCCGCGACAAAGCCACGCGCCTCGCCGCACTGCTGGCGCACGAGCCAATCCGCCATCCTGCCGATGCGCTCCTCGTCGTCGGGCTTCCCGATCCGCACCAGCACGAGAATCGCCACGGACGTCGCGTAGACCGGATACTCGAGCAGCTCGGGGTCGGCGTAGCCGATCGCGCCGTCGGCGCCGATCGAGCTGCGCACCCACGCGAGCGCCCGCTCGAGGTTCGGCGCGGGCACGACGCCGCTGCCGAGCAACGCGTGCAGCACGAACGGCGTCATCGCCTGGCCCGACCGCAGCACCGCGTACTGCTCGCTGCGGAACGAGCCGTCGGGCTGTTGCCGCGACCAGAGCCATGCAGCAGCGCGCTCGCCAGCGCCGCGCTCGACGCACGCTCCGAGCAGCAGCCCGAGCGCGAGCGGCCAGGACTTCACTTGGCTGCGAGCCTGCCCGCCTTGCGCAGCCACTCGACGTCGCGGTCGGCGGTCAAGCAGCTGATCGCCGTCGCGGTGCAGAACGCGGGGCTCGTGATGCAGTGGTGGCCGCTCCAGCTGCCGTCCGTGTTCTGCACCTTCGCCAGGCGCTCGTTCATCTTGACGCTCCACTTGGCCCACTCCTCGCCGCCGTCCATGACGAGCGATTCGCTCTTCATCTGGTAGCTCAGGAACTCCTCGCCGCCATTGTTGCCGAAACCGTCGAGCACGTTCGGGTCGAAGTCGCGGACCTTGGCGGCACTGTTCATCGCGAACGCCTGCTCGAGCGACTCGGACCGCGACGCCGGCACACCGAGCTGCTGCAGGACCTTGGCCTCGACCTTCGCGTCCTTTGGCAGCTGGCCTTCCTTCTTGGCGGCCTCGACCATCTGCTCTGCCGCCTTCGCTTCCGCGACGACGCCTCGTTGGTTGGCAGCCGACGCGTAGAGCTCGACGCCGGCGGCGGCATCGCGACGCACGCCGAACGAGCTGCTCGACAGGTCGCCCGTTCCCTGGCCGAATGCATTGAGGTCGACCACGCTGGGCGCCGGTTTCGCGGCGGGATCCGCGCTGGCTCCCTCCCCGCCATACACCAGGCGGGGAGGCGCGGTGGGCGCGACCTGACTGCGCTGGTAGGCGCGCGCCTGCGTCAACTTGCCCTGGTCGATCGTGCGTCCTGCGTTATCGGCGAATTCGAGCGCAGTGCTCATCTGCGCGGATTGCAGGACCGGCGCCCAGCCACCGGCGGCCCAGCTGCCGTCCGCGCTCTGCGAGCTCTCGATCTTGCGCAGACACTTGTCGAGAGCCTTCGCGACGCGCGGGCGGATCTCCGCATCGGCGGCGAGATCATGCGATAGGCGCGCGAGGTACTGCGCGGTCAACGCCGTGTCGACGTTCTGCCCCATCTTCGCCTGCGGCTGCGTGCCGGTCTGGTCGGTGATCTGCGGTCCCTCGTCCTTGGCTGCCTCGACCGTGCGCAGCAGATACTCGGTGGCGCGGCGCAACGTCTCCGCGTACGCACCGCGATCGAGGCCGTTGCCCGAGCGCAGCACCGCGATCGCTGCGACTGCCGTCGTCGCAGGATCCGTCGGTACGGCATGGGCATCGCGGATGTCCTGCCGCGCATTGCTGCCTGCCCCCCAGCCGCCGTCCTTCTGCTGGGCGCCCGCGAGCCAGTCGAGCGCGTGCTCGACATGCGCTGCAAGCTTCGCCCCCACCACCACCCCACCTCCCACCACCTGTCCGTCCGCAGCGCGCGTGCCCCCGGACACCGCGTTGGCTTCGACCGGTGCCGGCCCTGCCAGCGTGCCTGCGTTCGCGGGCTCGGCAACCGATCGGCAGGAGAAGAAATAGATGGCGCCCAGTACGACGACGGCGCCCAAGGCAATTTGCGAGTAGCTCATGTGTGTGGTTCCCTCCAGTTTCGGGGGCGCGGTCCAACGCAGTCGTGCAGACAAGTTTCCCGGCCAGTCAGCCGCGTGCAGCAACCAGCGTCCGAGCGCTGGCTCCACCGGCCAACGGGCCTGCGGACCATCTAGCCATGCAGCGGGCGAAGGTTCTGTAGGCGAGCGGTAAGTTGATGGACGCCACTGCTCGCGCCGCTCTTCCGGTGGCGAACACAATGCGGCCATGCCATCGTGCAGCCGTTCGAAGCAACGGAATCAGGCCCAGGGCCCGGGTCCGTTTCCGCAAGCTCGGCTCACGCCCCTCGAGCTCGGGATGGGCAGCCGTGCTGGCGCGTCTCACTCCGCGTGCGGATCCCGGATCTGCGCATAGCGCCACAGCTCGAGATACTTGTCTCTCACGTACGGATGCAGCTGGTCCGCGAAGTGCTCCCCGAGCCCGTTGATCCGGATCAGCTGGATCGCGTCATCGAGGTCGCGCGGGCGGTGCGGGGACGACAAACCGCTGGCGATCTTCATCTCGATCAGCTTCGCGAGGGAGACGTACTTCGCGCCCGCGATCTCGATCGCCACTGCCGCAGGATCGGGGAAGGTCACTCCGTGCTCTGTGCCATCACCCGGAATCCCACCCGTCACGAGGAAGTCGATCGGCACGCGACGCTCCGCATCCTTCACCCCGCGACTGCCCGGAAACTTCTCGAACCATCCGAGGCCCAGTGAATGGTCCTTGAACTTCTTGAGTCCCTCCGCGGTGACCAACACATCGACGTCCGTCGTCGCTCGCTGGTACCCGTGCGCGTTCAACGCCATGCCGCCGCAGACCGCGTACGGAATGCCCAGCTCCTCCAACCTCTTCGTCACCCGCGCCAAGGCGACGTGCACGTCCGAGGTGCCCATGAAGAACCTCCCGAGCTGATCCCATCTGGCCGAGAACCCGGAGTCCGACGTGGTCACCGCAGTATCTTGGCCCGCATCTCCCTGGTGGGCAAACGGGGGTAGGCCTGTGGGGGAATTCGTGAACGTGGATCGCTCGCTGGTTCGCGATCCGGAGCTCACTTCTTGGCAGCAGCGGCTGCGAACTGCACGTTCTCCACGCCCGCGGCCCGGAAAGCATCGATGACGTTCACGATCGCCTGCCAGGGAACGCCGCTGCCGGCATCGATGACGCCCGGCACATCTGGGCGACCCAGGCGTCTCCAGCCGTCCGCCGAATCATTCAAGAGTGACTGCAACTGCGCGTCGCCCTTCACTCCGTTGGCCAACACCGTATTCCCGAATCGCCGAATGAGCCTGCCGTTGGCCCGATCCATCAGCAGAAGGACCCTGATCTCTTCGACCACCAGTGGCTCCTCGGGCTTCAGCTCGGCCTTCGCCGGGAGTGGAAGCGGGACAGCAAGGCGCTGTTCGAGAGCGGTGCCCGCCGACGCCACGGCGAATTCGATGCGGTGGATCCCCGAACGCGCCGCCATACCGATCAGGCGTTGCACGAGCCGATAGGGTGTCTGCGCAGGTACGCGGATCGACAGCGTCGACTCCGAGACGATCGCTGCTTCCGTCTTCTCGGCTTTCGAGGCGGCAGCCGACCGCAGCTCCTTCTCGATCTCGGCCACCTGCGTCATTGCCAACACCACGGGTTTCCCCGCACCGGCCTTGCGCCCCGCAACCTGCAGTTCGACGAGCCAATGATGCTCGGCGTCACATGCACCAGCATCTCCATCGCACTTGGCATCACTCGGCGGTGAGTGCTGAAGCGCAACCAGGATGTCCACGGGTGCGTTGGGCTTGCCCTGGCTCGAGATCGCAAGCGTTGGAGCAGGCTGCTTCGGTGCGTCGCTCGCGGCTGGCTTGTCCTGTGCGAACGCAGGAGCGGCGAGCTGAGCGCACGCGAACAGGCACAGGCAACAAACCGCGCGGAAGGTGGTTCTCATCGCAATTGCTGACCCGGGAGGGACCCGGGATGGTCAGTGTCGGCGAGGGATTCGTCAAGGCGCGCCGCGTTGCCGGCGTCGCGGGATCGCTGCGGCGCGGGAGAAGTCGCGCAAGGCGGTCTGCGTTACAACCAGGCGCATGGACTTCGATCTCGACCGCGCGTTGGTGCTGCTCGTGCGCACACCGGCAATCCTGCGCGCCTGGCTGGGCGACCTCGATCCGGTCTGGCTCCACGCCAACACGGGCGCCGAGACCTTCAGTCCCTACGACGTGCTCGGCCACCTGATCGAAGGCGAACGCACCGATTGGATGCCGCGGCTGCAGCGGATCCTCGAGCACGGCGAGTCGCTGGCGTTCGACCCGTTCGACCGCTTCGCGATGCGGCAGTGGAGCCGGGGACGCGCGGTGCAGGATCTGCTCGACGAGTTCACGGCGCTGCGGCAGCGCAACCTCGACGTGCTGCGCGACCTCGCGCTGCAGCGCGCGGACTACTCGCCCCGCGGCCGGCATCCTGGACTCGGAACCGTGACGCTCGGACAGCTGCTCGCGACGTGGGTCGTGCACGACCAGAACCACCTCGCACAGATCGCACGCACTCTGGCGTTCCAGTATCTCGACGCGGTCGGACCCTGGCGCGAATACCTGTCGATCCTGCCGCGCGCTTGACGCCGCCCACCGCGACGAACCAACATCGATCCATGGCGAAGACCTTGCTCGGAGTCGTTCACCTGCCGGCCTTGCCGTCGGCGCCTTCGCACCGCGACATGGCGACCGTGCTCGAACGGTCGCTGGCCGATGCGCGCGCGCTGCGCGATGGCGGAGTCGACGGCGTCGTGGTCGAGAACTTCGGCGACGCGCCGTTTCACAAGGGCACGCCCGACGACCGCGTGCCGCCCGACGTGCCGGCGGCGTTGGCGCTCGTGGCCCACCTCGTGCGCACCGAAACCCGACTGCCCGTCGCGGTCAACTGCCTGCGCAACGACGGCCTCGCCGCGATGGCGGCCGCCACGGTGGCCGGTGCTTCATGGATCCGCGTCAACGTCTGGTGCGGCGTCTATGCGACGGACCAGGGCCTCGTCGAGGGCGAGGCGGCACGGGTGCTCGCCTACCGCAAGCAGCTCGGCAGCAAGGTGCGCGTACTCGCCGACCTCCTGGTCAAACACGCGCGGCCGCTCGCGGCGCCCGACCCGGCCGACGCGGCGCGCGACCTCGCGCAACGTTCGGGCGCCGACGGCCTGATCCTCACGGGCAAAGCCACGGGCGCACCCGTGGACGTGGCTCTGCTCGACACCGTGCGCGCGGCCGTCGGCAGCTTCCCGGTCTGGATCGGTTCGGGCCTGACGCCGCAGAACGCCAGCGAGCTGTGGCCGCGATGCGATGGCGCGATCGTCGGCACCTCGCTCAAGCGCGATGGCAACGTGCACGAGCCCGTCGATCCCGACCGCGTGCGGCAGCTGCGACGGGTCTGCCGCGGGTAGGATGCTGTCCGGCTCGGGGCCTGGCGCAAACCCTTCCAAGCACCTGAGCCCGCCAGCGATGCGTGCCTCGCGGTATCTGATTGGCGAAGCACTCGCATGGTCCCTACGCTCCGGGTTCGCACCGCGACCGGATCCCCCCTACATGTCATCGACCCCAACCCGCCGCATCACGCCCGGTCCGAAGCCGGACTGGCTCAAGGTGCCGATCCCGTCCGGGCCGGTGGTCGCGACGCTCGAGAAGATCCTGCGCGAACGCCACCTGCACACGGTCTGCGAGGAAGCGCGCTGCCCGAACATCGGCGAGTGCTGGGCCTCGGGCACGGCGACGTTCATGGTGCTCGGCGACACGTGCACGCGCGGCTGCCGGTTCTGCGCGGTGAAGACGCACAGCCAGGGCAACCCCGTCGATCCCGACGAGCCGCGCAAGGTCGCCGAAGCGTGCATCGCCATGGGCCTCAAGTACGTCGTGTTGACGATGGTCGACCGCGACGACCTGCCCGACGGCGGCTCGGGCCACGTGGCCGCGACGATCGCCGCGATCAAACGACGCCGCCCGGACCTGCTCGTCGAAGCGCTGGTCGGCGACTGGCGCGCCGACGATCCGGCAACCACCGAGCAGCAGATCGCGACGGTGCTGGCGAGCGGCCCCGATGTCTACGCGCACAACATCGAGACCACAGCACGCCTCACGCCGCGCGTGCGCGATCACCGCTGCAGCTACCAGGGCTCGCTGCAGACGCTGCGCACGGCCAAGCAGCTGCGCGCCGGCATCGTCACGAAGTCGTCGATCATGCTCGGTCTCGGCGAGAGCGAACGCGAAGTCGAGCAGGCGATGGACGATCTGCGCGAACACGACGTCGACGTCGTCACGTTCGGCCAGTATCTGCGGCCCACCCTGCTGCACCTGCCGGTCAAGGAACACGTGTCGCCGGCGCGCTTTCATGCGCTCGAGCAACGCGCGCGGCGCAAGGGCTTCCTCTACGTGGCCGCTGGCCCGCTCGTGCGGTCCAGCTACAAGGCCGGCGAGTATTTCATCGCGGGCATCAGCAAGCAGCGCCGCGAACAGGCAGCGGCCCGCGAAGCCGCGCATTCAGCCGGCGAGCTGCCGGTGCAAGGCAACGAGACCCACCCAGCATGACCGACCTGCTCACGATCCTCGATCAGGATGGCAAGGCCCACAAGGGCAAGGACCCGAACCTGCCGGGCCCCGAGCTGCAGCAGCTCTACCGGCTCATGGTCCGCACGCGCGCGCTCGACGACCGCGGTCTCGCGCTGCAGCGCCAGGGCCGCATCGGCTTCTACCTGCAGTCGACGGGCCAGGAGGCCTCGCACATCGGCGCGGCCTACGCGCTCGAGGACAGCGACTGGCTGTTCCCGGCCTACCGCCAGCCCGGCATCCTGCTGCTGCGCGAGGTGCCGATGCAGATGATCGTCGCCGAGTGGTTCGGCAACTCGGGCGACACGAGCAAGGGCCGGCAGATGCCCGTGCACTACAGCTTCCGGCAGGCGAACTTCGTCTCGATCAGCTCGCCGATCGGCACGCAGCTGAGCCACGCGGCGGGCGCTGGAATGGCCGCGCGCATCCGCGGCGACGACACGGTGTTCATGACGTTCTGCGGCGACGGCGGCACGAGCAGCAACGACTTCCACTGCGGTCTCAACTTCGCGGCCGTGTACAAGGCGCCCGTCGTGTTCGTCTGCGAGAACAACGGCTGGGCGATCTCGGTGCCGAGCTGCAAGCAGACGGCCAGCGAGTCGATGGCCATCAAGGCCTCGGCGTATGGCATGCCGGGTGTGCGCGTCGACGGCAACGACGTGCTCGCGGTGCTGCGCGCGTGCAAGGAAGCCGTCGATCGCGCGCGCAGCGGGAAGGGCCCGACGCTCGTCGAGACCGTCACCTACCGCATCGCTTCGCACAGCAGCTCCGACGACGCCGCGCGCTACCGCGATGCGAAGGAGTTCGAGGCGTGGAAGAAGAAGGACCCGATCGCGCGCTTCCGGCAGTACCTCGAGCACAAGAAGCTCTGGAGCGAGGCGTTCGAACGGGAGTGCGTCGAAGGCGCGAAGGCCGAGGTCGGCGAGGCCGTCACGGCGGCCGAAGCGATGCCGAACGTCGGCCCCGCGACGCTGTTCGACGACGTCTACATGAACCTCACGCCGCAGCTGCGCGAGCAGCGGCAGGAGCTCCACGATCTCATGGCGAAGGGCGGCGTCGGCGCCGACGTCGGCCATTTCCCTCTGTGACGAACGGCCGCTCTGATGCGCGTAGCCCGCGACGCGCCGAACAACCCGAATCAAAACGAGAACCGCCCAGGCGGACCAACATGACTGCGACCCACATGAAAACCGGCGAAGCGAAGACCGGCGCCAAGGTGATGACGCTGCTCGAAGCGATCACGGACGCGATGCGCACCGAGATGCGCAACGACGACCGCGTGGTCGTGTT
>Ga0075428_100001225_pt1 | contig 27466 bp, 28 predicted proteins | sample RhiMetdeltSRZDD2_FD_75291 | JGI IMG/M metagenome (GOLD analysis project Ga0075428, IMG submission 75291) | Populus rhizosphere microbial communities from Tennessee, USA - Rhizosphere MetaG P. deltoides SRZDD2 | ecosystem: Host-associated > Plants > Roots > Rhizosphere > Soil | place: USA... | reverse complement strand
TGGCTGTCAGGTTCAGCTCCAGTACCTGATTCCATTCTTCGACAGACAAATCCGTCGCTGGTTTGCGCGCGGCGCGGCCGGCGTTGTTCACCAGGATGTCGATCTCGCCGGTGCGCTCGAATGCCGCCTTGACCGCGGCCTCGTCGGTGACGTCGCAGCCCTCGGCGACGTCGAGCGAGACGACCCGCGCGCCGCACTCGCGCAGCAGCGCCACGGTCGCTGCGCCGATGCCTCGCGCGCCGCCCGTCACCACCGCCGTCTTGTTCTTGAAGTTGAAATAGTCCACGTACAAAAACAATTCGGGCTCTGACCCCGAATTCCAGAAAGTATACTGGGCCGGATGTTCGACCTCGTGATCCGCGACGCGCTGCTCCTCGACGGGCTCGGGTCGGCGCCAGCGCGCGGCGACCTGGCGGTGACGGGAGACCGCATCGCTGTTGTGGGCAAGGTTGAAGGGGCTTCGAAAACCACGCTGGATGCCGGCGGTCTCGCGCTGATGCCCGGGATCGTCGACAACCACACCCACTACGACGCCCAGATCACCTGGGACCCGGGCGTTGCGCCCTCGCCCGAGCTCGGCGTGACCACCGCGGTCATCGGCAACTGCGGCTTCACCATCGCGCCTTGCCGCAGCCGCGACCGCGAGCTCGTGATGCGCAACCTGACCCAGGTGGAAGGCATGTCGCTTGAGGTCCTGCGCCAGGGGATCCGCTGGGACTTCGAGACCGTGCCGGAGTACCTGGACATGCTCGAGCGCCAGCGCGCGGCGGTCAACGTAGCGGTGTTCGCGGGGCACTCGGCGCTGCGCACCTACGTGATGGGCGAGGCGGCCACGCGGCGGGTGGCAACCGGGGATGAAATTCAACAAATGAAAGCGCTTCTGCTGGAGGCGCTGCGCGCCGGCGCGATCGGCTTTTCGACCAGCACCTCGCCGGCGCACAACGGCGAGGGCGGACTACCCATGCCCTCGCGGCTTGCCGACGACGACGAGCTGCGCACGCTGGTCTCGAGCCTGAAAGAAGCGGGCCACGGCCTCTTCATGCTCACCAAGGGCGGGCATACGAGGATGTCGTTCCTCGAGGAGCTCGCGGCCGAATCGACGCGGCCGGTGGTCGTTGCGGCCCTGCTTCACAGCAGCACGAATCCCGAAGCCGTGTTCCACGACCTCGACGCGATCGCGCAGGCGAACGCGCGCGGCCGGCGCCTGGTCGGCGCGGTCTCGTGCTGCCCGCTGGCGATGGACTTCACCCTGCGCTCGCCTTACACCTTCGAGGGGCTGGAATCGTGGCAGCCGGCGCTCGCGCTGAGGGGCGCGGCCTACGAGGCAAAGCTGAGAGAGAAGCGCTTCCGGGACGGGGTGCGCGAAGAGCTGGCGCGGCCGGCGCACTTTCGCCTGTTCAACGCGCAATGGGACAAGGTGCACGTGATCGAGTCGGGCCGCCGCGGCGCCGAGCAGCGGTCGGTGGGCGAGCTCGCGCGCGAGGCCGGAGCCGACCCGCTCGACTACATGCTCGACCTCGCGCTCGAGGAAAACCTCCGGACGGTGTTCAGCGCCCTGCTGCTCAACTCCGACGAGGAAGCGGTCGGCCGGATGCTGCGCCACCCGGCGAGCCTGGTGTCGCTTTCCGACGCCGGGGCGCATCTCACCTTTTTCAATGACGCGGGCTTCGGCCTGCATCTGCTCGGCCACTGGGTGCGCGAGCGCGGCGCGCTGACGCTCGCCGACGCCGCGCGGCGCCTGACCAGCCACCCGGCGGGCGTGTTCGGCATCCGGGAGCGCGGCGCGCTAAGACCGGGGTTCTACGCCGACCTGCTGCTCTTCGACCCGGCGAGCGTGAACCGGGGACCGAAGCAGCGCGTCTTCGACCTTCCGGGCGGCCACCCCCGCCTCACCACCGCGGCGGTGGGCGTCCACGGCGTCTGGGTGAACGGCGTGCGCCTCGACGGCAGCGCGCGGCCGGGCCGGCTGCTGCGCGAGTTTTCGGCGTAGACTCGCCTCGCCATGTTCGACCTGGAGCGCTTCGTCGCCGACTGCCAGGCGGCGCACGCCGCAGACCCGTCGCACAAGGCGGTTCGGGAGGTACTCGCGCGGGCGCTCGAAGAGCCGCGTAGCGTATTGAAAGGACTGGGAGAACCCGCACGGGCGCAGATCGGCACCCTGCACCGTTCGGACACCCTGACGATCCTCAACGTCGTCTGGGGCCCCCGGATGACGATCCCGCCGCACAACCACCATATGTGGGCCGTGATCGGCATCTATACCGGCCGCGAGGACAACATCTTCTGGCGCCGGCTTCCCGACGGCAGGGTGGAAGCCGCCGGTGCGCAGTCCATGTGCGAGCGCGACGCAGTGCCGCTCGGGCGCGAGATCATCCACTCGGTGACCAACCCGATCGCGCGCCTGACCGGCGCGATCCACATCTACGGCGGCGACTTCTTTGCCACCCCGCGCAGCGAGTGGGACGCGGAGACGCTCGCCGAGGCGCCGTACGACTCGTCGAGAACGCTTCGTTACTTCGACGAAGCCAACCGTAGTTTGGCGACGACAGGTGTATCCGTAGCTTAGACAAAGGTTTAGGTTTGCGATGCAAGTTCGCTGTCGCCAGACACCGACAGCCGCCGGGCGGCCTAAACATCTACGCTTTTCAAGTCAAAGAGTTATCCCCAGGCATGGATCGTGCGTCCGGGGACTCGCTGTCCCATCTATTACTACGACTAGGGAGTACACAGTGCTACAGAAAGACGGGTTCTTCCGCCGGCGCGAAGAAGGTACGTTCCGGCAACAAAACCAACCAATCAACCCCGCGCCCGCGACTCCCGCCGCCACAGCGCCCCTGCCCACCGAGACCCGCGCCGAGCCGCGCCCCGCGAGCGACGAGCGCAAGGAAGCCAAGCTGGTCGTCGGCCCGCAGATCAAGATCAAGGGCGTCGAGATCAGCGACTGCGACACGCTGGTGGTCGAGGGCCGCATCGAGGCGACGCTCGACTCGCGCGTGCTCGAGATCACCGAGCACGGCGTGTTCCAGGGCACGATCGCGGTGGACAACGCCGAAGTGCACGGCAAGTTCGAGGGCGAGCTGACGGTGCGCAAGCAGCTCATCATCCATGCCACGGGACGCGTGTCGGGCAAGATCCGCTACGCCAAGATCAAGGTCGAGGAAGGCGCCGAGCTCGCGGGCGACCTGCAGATGCTCGACAAGAACCAGAGCTCCGTCGCCGTGACGCGCCGCGTCAGCAACGCAGCGTAAAGGCTCCCTAGCAGTAAGTACGCAGTACCCCGCAGTGCCCGTTGTAGGCGGTAAGCGAAACCCCGGTGCCCCAGCACCGGGGTTTTCGTGTTGCTAGCTGAGCAGCCCCTCCTTTTCCACGAAACGGATGACGGCATCGAGGCCGTGGCCGCTCTTCAGGTTGGTGAACACGAACGGCCGCTCCCCCCGCATGCGCCGCGCGTCGCGCTCCATGACTTCCAGCGAGGCACCGACCATCGGCGCGAGGTCGATCTTGTTGATCACCAGGAGGTCCGACTTGGTGATGCCGGGCCCGCCCTTGCGCGGAATCTTGTCGCCCGCAGCGACGTCGATCACGTAGAGCGTGAGGTCGGAGAGCTCCGGGCTGAAGCTCGCCGCCAGGTTGTCCCCGCCCGACTCGATGAACACCAGCTCGAGCGCCGGGAAGCGCCGCGCCAGGCGCGCCACCGCCTCGAGGTTGATCGAAGCATCCTCGCGGATCGCCGTGTGCGGGCAGCCGCCGGTCTCGACGCCGATGATGCGCTCGCCGGCGAGCGCCTCGTTTCGCACCAGGAACTGCGCGTCTTCCTCGGTGTAGATGTCGTTGGTCACCACCGCGATTTCGTACTTCTCGCGCAACGCGCGGCACAGCGAGAGCGTGAGCGCCGTCTTGCCCGACCCTACCGGTCCTCCTATGCCGACTCTCAGGGTCATGAACGGAACAGCCTCGAGTACTGGGTCTCGTGGAGGGCCGAGAGCATCGCGAGCCCGGGCACGAAGTTGCTCAACAAAGCGGCAGGGGCCGCATCCGCAATTCCCTCGAGCCTCTCACCTAGAGATAGAAGAATCCTCTGCGCCGCGCTCTGGCCAAGAGGAACCGCCTTCACCGCCGCCATCACCTGATTCTCGAGCCAGCTCCAGAGATAGGCAATCAGCGCCTCGCGCGGATCGAGCTCGAGGCGCTGCACCGCAAATGCGTAGGCCGCCGGATAGGCGGGCTCATCGAGCGGCACGCTGCCCAGGCCGAGCTCGCTCACGAGCTTCGCGAGCGAATGGCCCATCTGCAGGGTCTCGGCGCGCAGCTCCGCGGTCTCGCGCCCGGCGAGAAAGAGGTCGTTCAGCGGCTCGCCCTGCATCATGCGCCAGAGGAGCGGCGCCTCGAACCGGCCCATCGAATACTCGAGCGTATCGGCGATCCACGCCTCGGCACTCGGCGCATCGTGGATGATGCCCGCCTCGACCGCGGCCTCCAGGCCCTGCGAGTAGCTGTACGCGCCGACGGGGAGCATCGGGCTAGCGAGCTGAAGGAGCCGTACCAGATTCATGCTTGGTAGGCGCCCCCCTCCGGTTCGAAAGGCGCCTCGATGTGCGTCACCGTCGCGCCGAGCCGGCGCAGCATGTCCTCGAGCACGTGGTCCTCTGCGATACGCAGGAAACCCTCGCCGACCTGCACCGGCACGTGCCGGTTGCCGAGGTGGTAGGCGATGCGCGCGAGCGAGGGCGCTTCGATGTGCAGCAATCGCTCCGGCGCCGACACCACCTCGAACACGCGGCCGTCGGACGCGAGCACGCGATCGCCCCCGCGCAGGACCTCGCCGCGCGGCATCACCATGCCGATCTCCTCGCCCGAGTCGAGCATCGCGCGCTGGCGGCTCCTCTGGCGGCGCTCGAATGCGAGGCACAGCCGGCCCGCGGACTGGGCGGCAGGTGACGCCAGCTTTTCGCGCACGATCACCATCAGAAGAGGAAATAGCGCTGCGCCATCGGCAGTACGGTGGCCGGCTCGCAAGCGAGCAGCTCGCCGTCGGCACGCACCTCGTAGGTCTCCGGATCGACGCTGATCTTCGGCCGGTAATCGTTGTGCACCATGTCGCGCTTCTTGAGATCCCGCGTGTTCCGGACCGCGGCGAGCGGCTTTTGCAGGTTCAATTTGTCGAGCGCCTTGTTCTTCAGCGCGGCGCCCGACACGAACGTCACCGAGCTTTGCTTTGCGAAAGCGCCGAACATCGGCCGGTAGTGCACCGGCTGCGGCGTCGGGATCGACGCGTTCGGGTCGCCCATCGCCGCCGCCGCGATCATCCCGCCCTTGATGACCTGGGTGGGCTTCACGCCGAAGAACGCCGGCTTCCACAGCACCAGGTCGGCGAGCTTGCCCGCCTCGACCGAGCCGACGAGGTGCGCGATGCCGTGCGCGAGCGCCGGGTTGATCGTGTACTTGGCGATGTAGCGCTTCACCCTTTGATTGTCATTTTTCGAATCATTCTTCAGAAGGCCGCGCTGGACTTTCATCTTGTGCGCGGTCTGCCAGGTGCGGACGATCACCTCGCCCACCCGACCCATCGCCTGCGAGTCGGACGACATCATCGAGAACGCGCCGAGGTCGTGCAGGATGTCCTCGGCGGCGATGGTCTCCCTGCGGATGCGCGACTCCGCGAAGGCGACGTCCTCGGCGATCGCGGGATCGAGGTGATGGCACACCATCAGCATGTCGAGATGCTCGGCGATGGTGTTCGCCGTGTAGGGGCGCGTCGGATTGGTCGACGAGGGCAGCACGTTCGCCTCGCCGCAGACGCGGATGATGTCGGGCGCATGGCCGCCGCCGGCGCCCTCGGTGTGATAGGTGTGGATGGTCCTGCCCTTGAACGCGGCGATCGACGCCTCGACGAAGCCCGACTCGTTCAGCGTGTCGGTGTGGATCGCCACCTGCACGTCCATCTTCTCGGCCACCGCGAGGCAGTTGTCGATCGCGGCCGGCGTCGTGCCCCAGTCCTCGTGCAGCTTGAGCCCGATCGCCCCGGCCTTGATCTGCTCGATCAAGGGAAGGGGCAAGGACGCGTTGCCCTTGCCGAGGAAGCCGAGGTTCATCGGGAAGGCCTCGGCCGCCGCGAGCATCGAGTGGATGTGCCAGGCGCCCGGCGTGCAGGTGGTCGCGGCGGTGCCGGTGGCGGGACCCGTGCCGCCGCCGATCATCGTGGTGACGCCCGACATCAGCGCTTCCTCGATCTGCTGCGGGCAGATGAAGTGGATATGGCTGTCGATGCCGCCGGCGGTGACGAGCATGCCCTCGCCCGCCACGATCTCGGTGCCCGCGCCGATCGGGATCGTCACCTTCGGCTGGATGTCGGGGTTGCCCGCCTTCCCGATCTTCCAGATGCGGCCGCCCTTGATGCCGATGTCGGCCTTGACGATCCCCCAGTGGTCGACGATGAGCGCGTTGGTGATGACGGTGTCGGCGACGTCCTTTTGCCCGCGCTGGCCCTGGCCCATGCCGTCGCGGATCACCTTGCCGCCGCCGAACTTCACCTCCTCGCCGTACACGGTGAGGTCCTTCTCGACCTCGATCCAGAGCTCCGTGTCGGCGAGGCGGACCTGGTCGCCGACCGTCGGCCCGAACATCTCGGCGTACGCCTGCCGCCCGATCTTCACCTCAGTTTCCCCACGAGCTTCCCCATCACCTTGCCCTGGAAGCCATAGACCCTGCGTTCTCCCGCGAGCTGGACCAGCTCGACCGTGCGCGCCTGCCCGGGCTCGAAGCGCACCGCAGTGCCCGCGGCGATGTTGAGGCGGTAGCCGTACGCGCTCTTGCGCTCGAACTTGAGCGCGTCGTTCGTCTCGTAGAAGTGGTAATGCGAGCCGACCTGGATCGGCCGGTCGCCCGAGTTCGTCACCTTCAAGCTCACGGTCTTCCGTCCCGGGTTTAGTTCAATGTGACCTGGGGAAACCTTGATTTCGCCGGGAATCATGCGATCGGGTTATGCACGGTGACGAGCTTGGTGCCGTCGGGAAACGTGGCTTCGATCTGGATCTCGGGAATCATCTCGGGCACGCCCTCCATCACGTCGGCGCGCTTGAGGAGCGTCGCGCCCCAGCTCATCAGCTCCTGCACGCTGCGGCCTTCGCGCGCACCCTCCATGAGCGCCGCGCTGATGAACGCGACCGCCTCGGGATAATTGAGCTTGAGCCCCTTCTCCTTGCGCCGCTCGGCGAGCAGCGCCGCGGTGAAGACCAGGAGCTTGTCCTTCTCGCGCGGGGTCAACTCCATCCGGAAAGTCTAGCGTTATGCCAGCCTTCAAGTGCGCCAGATTCGCGGCTCGACCGCGTCGCGCCCCGACACCGCCGGCCGCAGCAGCGACCATAGCGATCGGAACCGGCCGAACGCCTCCTCGGTCGAATCGCCGAGATAGCGCGCGAGCAATACGCCGGGCAGGACGGTCGTGGCCACGATCTTCCGGCATTCATTGATCAGGGAAGGCTCGAAGCGGGGCGCGGCCGCGATCAGGCTGCCGAAGACGGTCTTGCCCGCCAGCCCGACCGGCGAGCGCATCAGGGCGCCGCCGCCTTCGATTTCGCCGCGCTCCATCCACAAGAGCTGTTCGTCCCGGGCGATGCGTGTGCCGATGCGGAGCCTTCCCCTGGAAAAGCGCTCGCCCGAGCCGGTGCGCCCCAGGCACACCAGCTCCCAGCCGATGTAGCGCGCCGCACCGGTCAGGTGCACCTCGCACTCGAGCTCGGCCAGCGCGCCATCGAACACGATGGTCTCGCGCGGCAGCCATTCGAGCGTGCCGCCGACTTCGAACGCGAGCTTCTGCCTCGCCCACGGGCCGGCGGAGCGGTACCACTTCGCCGCGCCGGGGGTCGTCAGCACGGCGTGGCCTTCACCGTCGACCTCCAGGGAAAGCTGGTCGCCACCGGCAATCCCGCCCGGCGGATGCACCACGATCGCGTGGCAGACCTCCTCGCCTTCCGGATAGAGCGGCTTCTGCACCACCAGCGGTCCTTCGGCGCGCCGCTGCGCCAACACCGTCTTTCTTCCATCGGGTTTGAATTCAAGCCTGAGGTGTGCCCGCCAGGCGCTCGCCAGCACCGCTGCACTCATGCGAGGAGCGGCTCGTAGCCCCAGCCGAAGAACGGCTCGCCGCCCTGCTCGGTGACCAGCACGACCTCCTCGAGCCACGCCCGGCTCGATTCCCCCCCGGGATACACCATGTGCAGCGGCACCACCATGCCGGCCTCGAAGCGCCAGTCGGAGGTCGTTTGCTCGACGTCCATGTGCGAGAGGCCGAGCCCATGGAAGAACACCACCGCGGCGTCGGCGTCGGCCACCCCCGCCTTGCGATAGAGCTCGCGCCCGCGGCCCTGAAGCTCGCTCGGCCGCCGTCCCGGCTTCATCTCGGCAACCAGCTCCTCGGCAACCTGCGCGGTGGCGCGCAGGTTGCGCTTGCCTTCTCCCGCGGGCTCGCCACCGACCACCCAGGTCTTGCCGCCGTCCCAGCAGTAGAGGTCGAGCGTGCCGTGGCAGTCGAACATGACGTGCATGCCGCGCTCGACCTCGAAGTCCTCCAGACCGGTCTGCAGCGTAAGCGCCGCCTCGCCGCCGCGCGGATGGCCCCACACCATCGCGCCCGGGTCGCGCACGAAGCCGCCGAGCTCCACGACCGCGGCGTGGTAGGCGCGGTTCAGCTCGCGCCAGCGCATGCCCTTCTGCCAGGACTTCACGGTGCGCTCGATGGCCTCGCGATTGAGCGCGGTGGAGCGGCGCAGGAGCTCGATCTCGGTCGGCGTCTTCACCGCCCGCGCGTGCATCAGCGTGTCATACGCATCCACGGCTTCGATATCCAGACGTCTTGCCAGGGCTAGATCGTCGAACCCGATCCGGCCACGTTCAAGCCGAAGATCGGCCAGCGCGCCGCGCAGCGCCGTGCTCATGTCGAAGGCGTAGCGGCTGCGCGCGTTGCGCACCCAGTCGAGCTCGCCCGCCGCCCGGGGAATGAACCGCTCGATGTCGTGGCGCTGCGGCGCGCGGTCGAGGGGCATCATCACGGCGCGGAACGGACGGATGTCGCGCACCCAGCTCGGCTGGGAGAGGAAGGTCGCGAGGTAGTAGTCGGCGAGGACGAAGACCGGATGGTCCGGCGCGTGGCGCGAGAGCACGGCGGCGTAGGGCCGGGGCTCGTCGGCCTTGTGCGCGATGCCGTTGAAGCCGCAGAGGTAGAAGACGTTGAGCGGCGTCGACAGCACCAGGCCGTCGAGGCCGCGCGCCGCCATTGCCGCGAGCAGCCGCTCGAGGTTGCAGAACCGCTCCGGCAGGGGGCGGCGCGCAAAGCCGTTGTGCATGGAGAGCAATAATGCCAGTATTTCGCGATGCCCCCGGCGGTCCTGAAGGCGCTCATGGTGGCGCTTGCGCTTTCCTTCTTCAAACCAGTTTTTGGGCAGCCTGGCACATTCGTCGTCCCCTACACCGGCACGCTGAAGAAGGTCAACGAGGGCGGCGTGCTGCGCATCGGTCACCGCGAGAACTCGCCGCCGTTCGCGTTTCTCGATCCGAAGGGCAAGCCGGTCGGCTACGCGCTCGACCTCTGCGCCGTGGTCGTCGAGGAGATCGTCACGGAGCTCCGCAAGGACATCCGCGTGGAATACCGGCCCGTGACGCCGGAGAACCGCTTCGATCTGCTCAACTCGGGCGCGATCGACCTGGAGTGCGGCTCGACCACCAATAACTTCGAGCGGCGCAAGGTCGCGGCGTTCTCGCCCACGATGTTCGTGACCGGCACCAAGCTTCTCGTGCGCCGCGGCAGCGGCATCCGCCACTTCCGCGACCTGCAAGGCAAGAGCGTCGTGCTTACCCGGGGCACGGTCCAGGCGCAGGCGATCCCGAGGCTCGCCGAGCGGCAGAAGCTCGGCATCCGGTTCGTGACCGCGGAGGACCACAGGCAGTCGTTCGAGCTCCTCGCCTCGGGCAAAGTCGATGCCTTCGCCAACGACGACGTCCAGCTCTACGGCATGCTCGCCGAGACGAAATCGGGCGAGGCGTACCGCGTGGTCGGCGACTTTCTCACCTACGCCGACTACGCACTCATGCTGCGCAAGGACGATCCCGAGTTCTCCGCGGTGGTCGAGCTCGCGTTCGCGCGTCTCGCCGGCAGCCGCGAGATCGTCGCGATCTACGAGAAGTGGTTCCTCAAGCCCTTGCCTTCGGGCGTACGCCTCAACCTCCCCATGAGCCCGCACCTGGAGGAGTTGTTCCGGGTCCAGGGGCTGCCGACCGACTGAACCCGCGCTTCGAGGAGAAAAGATGAAGAAGCCTCTCTACAAGAGCCTCTACTTCCAGGTGGTCGTGGCCATCGTGGTCGGCATCCTGCTCGGCTACTTCTTCCCCGAGACCGGCGCGGCCATGAAGCCGCTCGGCGACGGCTTCATCAAGCTGATCAAGATGATCATCGCGCCGATCATCTTCTGCACCGTGGTGGTCGGCATCGCCGGCATGGAAAACATGAAAACGGTCGGCAAAACCGGCGGCTATGCCCTGCTCTATTTCGAGGCGGTGAGCACGCTCGCCCTGATCGTGGGGCTGGTGATGATCAATGTCTTGCAGCCGGGCGCCGGCATGAACGTCGACCCGGCCACCCTCGATACCAAGTCCGTCGCGCAGTACGCGGCGCCGGGCAAGATGCAGTCCACCACCGATTTCCTGCTGAACGTCATTCCCAACACCGTCGTGGACGCTTTCGCCAAGGGCGAGATCCTGCAGGTGCTGCTGTTCTCGGTCTTGTTCGGCTTTGCCCTGCACGCGTTCGGCGCGAAGGGAAAGCCGGTGTTCGAGTTCATCGACAAGGTCTCCCACGTGCTCTTCGGCATCGTCGGCATCATCATGCGCGTGGCGCCGATCGGCGCGTTCGGGGCCATGGCCTTCACCATCGGCAAGTACGGCGTGGGCACGCTGCTCTCGCTCGCGAAGCTGATGGGCACCTTCTACGCGACCTGCCTGCTGTTCATCTTCGTGGTGCTCGGGATCATCGCCAAGCTGCACGGCTTCGGCATCTGGAAGTTCGTCAAATACATCAAGGAGGAGCTGTTCATCGTGCTCGGCACCTCGTCGTCGGAGTCGGTGCTGCCGCGGATGATCGCCAAGCTCGAGAACCTGGGCGTGAAGAAATCGGTCGTGGGTCTGGTGATCCCGACCGGCTATTCCTTCAACCTCGACGGCACCTCGATCTATCTCACGATGGCGGCGGTGTTCATCGCGCAGGCGACCAACACGCCCCTGACCCTGACACAGGAGCTCACCCTGCTCGGCGTGCTGCTGCTCACCTCCAAGGGCGCCGCCGGCGTGACCGGCAGCGGCTTCATCGTGCTCGCCGCCACGCTCTCGGCGGTGGGCCACGTGCCGGTCGCGGGCCTCGCCCTGATCCTCGGGATCGACCGCTTCATGTCGGAAGCGCGCGCGCTGACCAACCTGATCGGCAACGGCGTCGCCACGGTGGTCGTCGGGCGCTGGTGCGGTGAAGTCGACATGGACAGAGTGCGCCGCCACTTGGATGGCGAGACGGCGGAAGAAGCCGAGTCCCCGGAGCAGGTGCTGATCGAAGAGGAAGAAGGCGGCAAGCTCAGCGCCGCGGCGCTGCGCCGCTAGGGGCAACTTCGACTTAGAGACCCTCGGCCTTCAGTCGCCCTTGATCTTCGCCTCCTTGACGAGCTTCGCGAGCGCGGCGTAGTCGTCGCGGTTCAGCCGGTCGAGCTCCTGCGGGGTGCTGAAGCGCGGCGTCGCGCCATGTCTGGCGAGCAGCTCGCGCACCTCCGGCTCGTTCAGGATTTCGCGGAAAGCGGCGCCATATCGGGCGACGATGTCGGAGGGCATGCCGGCCGGGCCCCAGGCCGAGAACCAGGAGTAGTAGTCGAAGTCCCTGACGCCCTGCTCGTGCAGCGACGCCAGCTCCGGCGCGAGCGGCGAGCGCTCGCGCGCCGAGCCGGCGATCGGCCGGATCTTGCCCGAGCCGCCGAGCGTGATGGCGGTGCCGAGCGGCACGAACATGGTCGCGATCTGACCGCCCATCAGGTCCGCGAACGCGGGCGCCGACCCCTTGTAGGGGATATGCGTGAGCTCCAGCCCGGTGCGCAGCTTGAGCGACTCCATCAGCAGGTGGTGATGAGTGCCGTTGCCCGGCGAGCCATAGTTCGCCTTCGGCCCGGCGCGCTTCGCCCAGTCGAGAAACTCGGCGAAGCTCTTCACCGGCACGGCGGGATGCACCGCCAGCGCGAAGATGCTCTGCGCCACCAATGAGATCGGCGCGAAGCTCGTCAGGACGTCGAAGTCGATCCTGAAGAAAAGCGGCAGCGTGAGCGTCGAGTTGACGGTGATGGTGATGGTGTGGCCGTCGGGCGGCGCCTTCGCCACCGCGTCGAGTCCGATCGCGCCTCCGGCGCCGCCGCGGTTCTCGACGATGAAGGGCTGGTTCCATTTCGCTTGCATGCGCGGCGCGAGGGTGCGCGCGAGGAGATCAGGCGTGGTGGCGGCCGTCTGGCCGAGGATGATGCGCACCGGGCGGCTCGACAAGCCTTGCGCCGGCGCTCCGAGCGGGCGACCAAGCGCTGCAGCGGCGCTGCCGAGGAGCAATTGACGCCGGCGCGTATTCAATGTCATGGTGTGTAGCGTAGCAGGGAGGCGGAGGCCATGAAGCGTTCTCCAGCGTCAATCCGGGCCGAGCTCGGCCATCCGGTGATCGACGGCGACGGCCACTGGCTCGAGCCGATCCCGGTGTTTCTCGAATATCTGCGCGATACGGGCGGTGCGCGCGCCGTCGACGAGTTGCGCGCGCTCTGGCGGCGGAACGAAGAGTGGTACCGGAGCGACTGGAAGGAGCGCCAGTACAAGCGGCTGCGCCGCGCGATCTGGTGGGGCGTAACGGCCAACACGCGCGACAAGGGCACGGCGCTTCTCCCCGCGCTCCTGAACGAGCGTCTGCCCGAGCTGGGCATCGATTTCGCGATCATCTACCCGAGCTTCGGTCTCACGATCAACAGCATTCCCCAGGACGAGCTGCACGGCCACGCTGCGCGCGCCTACAACAGGATGACGGCCGACATGTTCGCGCCGTATCGGAGCCGCTTCGCGCCGGCCGCGATCATCCCGGCGCGCACCCCGGGCCAGGCGCTCACCGAGCTCGACTACGCGGTCGGAAAGCTGGGCTACCGCGTGATCATGCTTCGGGGCAACCAGGAACGGGCGATTCCTGCCGCGGCGGAGGGCATCGACGCGCAGAAGGCGGCGTGGTACTGCGACAACATCGCCCTGGACAGCCCCTACGACTACGAGCCGTTCTGGCGGCGCTGCGAAGAGCTGGGCGTCGCGGTCACGCAGCACTCGGGGAGCCCTCGCTGGCAGGATCGCGCCTCCATCAGCAACTTCACCTACAACCACGTCGGCCACTTCGCCGAGGCGAACCATGCGTTCGCGCGCGGGGTGTTCCTGGGTGGAGTCGTGCGCCGCCATCCGCGCCTGAATTTCGGCTTCATGGAAGGCGGCGTGAGCTGGGCGTGCCAGCTGTACCTCGACCTGATCGAGCATTGGGAGAAGCGCCGCCGCGCCGGGCTGCAGTACCCGGACACGACCGACGTGGCCGAGCTGCACCGGCTGATCCAGAGCTACGGCGACGAGCGGTTGAGGGCCGGCGCCGACGCCCTCATGGGCTGCCTGGACGCCTTCCGCCCCGAGTGCGGCCTCGAGGAGCTTTCGCGTCCCGAGCACGTGCACGACGACTTCGCCGCCGCCGGCATCGACTCGAAGGACGACGTGCGCTCGACGTTCGAGCACTACTACTTCGGCTGCGAGGCGGACGATCGCGCCACCATGTGGGCGTTCGATCCGCGGCTCGGCGCGCGGCTGCGCCCGGTCTTCAGCTCGGACTTCACCCACTTCGACGTGCCCGACTTCGAGGAGGTCATTCCCGAGGCCTTCGAGATGCTCGAGCGCGGCTACATGAGCGCGCAGGACTTCCGCGAATTCACCTTCACCAACGCGGCGCGCCTGCACACGCGCAACAATCCCGGCTTCTTCGCCGGGACGGCCATCGAGCGGGCGGTAGCGGAGGAGCTGAGGGCCTAGGCTCCAGGCAAGTCCCCGCCGGCGATCGCGTGATCGAAGATCCGGCGAATCCTCGCCTCGCCTTCCGCGTTGTCGGGGAACTGGTCCAGGTTCAGAAAGCCGTTTGCGCCCAAGGCGGCCACCGCCCGGTCGATGCCCTCGACCGCTATCGCGGAGAACGCGTATTGCCCCGGCGACAGCACGACGACGATGGGAATGTGGCCGTATTTCGGGTGGCGCCGGATGTCGCCGAGGAGCGTGAACATCTGCGACTCGTCGAAGTGAACCCCGATGATCACCATCCGCAGATCGTCCTCCTCCGCCAGGCGCTGCATGGCCTCGCCGAGCGTGTTGACGAATACGAGCTCGTGCCCTTCGAGGATGCGTCGCCAAAGCTCGACCTTGTCGGCGACGATGGCGAGCATGATCTTCGCCCGCGGCTCGGGCGGGTGGGGCATGGCCATCTCAGGGTCGCAATAGCTCGGGGGCATGCCAGCGCACGGTCTGCCTGCCCTTCTTGAATACGGCGAGCGGCCGGCAAATCTCGGCGATCGCCTGCTCGGGGGACTGTGCATCGAGGATGACGACGTCGGCCGGACGGCCCGGTGCGAAGCCGTAGTCCTGGAAGTTGAGCAGCCGCGCCGAGCGCTCGGTCAGCATGTTGAAGCATTCGCGGAGCTGGGCCGGGCGGTCGAGCTGCAGGATGTTGGCGTACAGATTCGCCATGCGGATCAGCGAGCAATCGCCGTACGGGGTGGCCGGGTTGAGGATGTTGTTGGACGAAAGCGAGCAGTTCACGCCGTGGTCGAGCAGGAGATTGGCATCCGCCACGCCGCGGCGCACGCCGTGGTCCTGGTCGCGCCCCATCAGGAAGAGGTCGGTCGCCGGCAAGACCGTGACCGAGATACCGGCGTCCGCCAGGCGCCGCGCGAGCTTCGCGACCTCGTCCGGCGGCAGGAGCGAGAGCTTGGCCATGTGGCCGACCACGACCCGTCCGCCGCGCTTGTATTTTTCCGTGAGCTCCCGCACCAGGTGGATGTGCATGCCCTCGGGCGTGTGGCCGACATCGAGATGCAGGTCGATGTCGGCGTCGAACTCGCGCGCGAGATCGAAGATGCGCCGGATCTGCGCCGCGCCGTCGGTGTCGTAGCGCGGCGCTCCGCCGATGACCTTCGTGCCGCGCTCGAGCGCTTCGACCAGCAGCTCGTCGGTGCCGGGATAGTTGGTCAGCCCTTCCTGCGGAAAGGCGCACACCTCGATGTCGATCGCCCACTTGTAGTCTTCGATGAGGGACGTCACGGCGTCGAAGCCGCGCATGCCGATCCCGGGGTCGACTTCGACCTGGGTGCGCATGCGGGTCGTGCCGTGGAGGATGCACTCCTCCAGAGTGCGCGCGGCCCGCGTGCGCACGTCCTCCAGCGTCATGCTTTTCTTCAACGGTGCAACGCCGAGAACCGGGCTCAGTGCGCGGCGCTCCTGCGGGGTGCACCGGTCGATGATGCGCGACTTGTCGAGATGGATGTGGGTCTCGATCAGGCCCGGGCAGGCGAGGCGGCCTTTCGCATCGAAGCTCGGAGCCTCCGCGGCGAGGCGCGGCGCGATCGCCGCGATGCGCCCGTCTTCGATGCCGATGTCCACCGGCGCATCCGGCGAACCGGCCGACGTGGCAAGCCGCGCATTGCGTATGATGAAATCCATGAAGGCCCTGTTTCGCAGTTTCACCGCAGCGCTGCTCGCCTGTGCGGCCGCCGCGGCGGCGCTCGATGCCGCGGCGCAATCCTACCCCGCAAGACCCGCGCGCACGACCCTACGAAAATAGCAGGCCCTTGATCCCGTCGCGGTCCATGTTCGCGCCCGCGCCGCGGGCGACGATCTCGCCGCGCTCCATCACCAGGTACTGGTCGGCGAGCGAGCGAGCGAAATCGTAGTACTGCTCGACCAGCAGGATCGCCATCTCGCCGGTCGCCGCGAGCGCGCGGATGACCCGCTCGATCTCCTTGATGATCGAGGGCTGGATGCCCTCGGTGGGCTCGTCGAGGATGAGCAGGCGCGGCTTCATGGCGAGCGCGCGGCCGATGGCGAGCTGCTGCTGCTGTCCGCCCGAAAGATCGCCGCCGCGGCGTCCGAGCATCTGGCGCAGCACCGGAAACATTTCGAAGATCCGCTCCGGGATGCCGTCGACGGCGGCCATCTGCAGATTCTCTTCCACGCTCAGGCGGGCGAAGATCTCCCGTCCCTGCGGCACGTAGCCCAAGCCCGCGCGGGCGCGCTGGTACGGCTTCGCCCGGGTCAGCTCGCGGTTCTCGAAGAAGATCTGCCCGGTGCGTACCGGGATGAGGCCCATCAGCGCCTTGAGCAGCGTGCTCTTGCCCACGCCGTTGCGGCCGAGCAGCGCCGTAACCCTGCCCGCCGGAACCTCGAAGCTCACGTCGCGCAGGATGTGGCTGCCGCCGTAGTACTGGTTCAATTCTTTAACGACCAAGATAAACCTCGACGACACGCGGATCGTTCTTGACCTGCTCCATCGGTCCCTCGGCGATCACGCCGCCCTCGTGCAGCACCGTGACCTTGCGCGCGATGGACTCGATGAACGCCATGTCGTGCTCCACCACCACGAGCGAGTGGGTCCCCGCGAGCGACACGAGCAGCTCCGCGGTGCGCTCGGTCTCGTGGTCGCTCATGCCGGCGACCGGCTCGTCGAGAAGCAGGAGCTTCGGCTCCTGCATCAGCAGCATGCCGATCTCGAGCCACTGCTTCTGGCCGTGCGACAGGAGCCCGGCGACGCGCTGCGACGATTCCCTCAGTCCGACCAGCGCGAGCGTCGCGGCAATGCGCTCGCCTTCCTCGCCCGACAGCCGCGAACGAAGCGTGGCGCGCACCCTCTTGTCCGCCTTCATCGCGAGCTCGAGGTTCTCGAACACGGTGAGCGGCTCGAAGATGGTCGGCTTCTGGAACTTGCGGCCGATGCCGGCGTGCGCGATCTCCGCCTCCGAGAGCCGCGTGAGGTCGGTCGACTGGCCGAACACCGCGCGCCCCTCGTCGGGCCGCGTCTTGCCGGTGATGACGTCCATCATCGTGGTCTTGCCGGCGCCGTTGGGGCCGATCACGCAGCGCAGCTCGCCGGCGTCGATGGCGAGCGACAGGCTGTTCAGCGCCTTGAACCCGTCGAAGCTCACCGAGATGCCGTCGAGGTACAGCACGACACCGTGCTCCGCGACACTGCTCGCCGCGCCGAGCTCTGGCAAGTCCGTCGCCTTCATTTTCTCTGCAGCACGCCGAGCACCCCGCGCGGCATGAACAGCGTCACCACGATGAAGATCGCGCCGAGCGCGAACAGCCAGTATTCCGGGAACGCCACGGTGAACAAGCTCTTCGCGCCGTTCACCAGCCCCGCGCCGAGGATCGCGCCGGCGAGGCTGCCGCGGCCTCCGACCGCCACCCAGATCGCGATCTCGATCGAGTTCGCCGGCGACATCTCGCTCGGGTTGATGATCCCGACCTGGGGCACGTAGAGCGCCCCGGCGATGCCGCAGAGCACGGCCGAGAGCGTGAAGATCGCCACCTTGTAGTGCACGGTGTTGTAGCCGCAGAACATCGCGCGCGGCTCGGCGTCCCGGATCGCCGTGAGCACGCGGCCGAACTTGGACGTCACCACCCAGCGGGCGAGCAGCAGCGTTGCGATGAGGAAGAAGGCGGTGATGCAGAAAAGCGCCATCCGCGTCTGCGGCGAGGTGATGCCGAAGCCGAGGATGCGCTTGAAGTCGGTGAACCCGTTGTTGCCGCCGAAGCCGGTGTTGTTGCGGAAGAAGAGCAGCATCGCGGCGAAGGTGAGCGCCTGGGTGATGATCGAGAAGTACACCCCCTTCACGCGCGAGCGGAACGCGAAATAGCCGAACACCAAGGCGAGCAGCCCCGGGACCGCGACCGCGAGCAGCGCCGCCCACCAGAACTGATCGGTGTTCCACCACTGCCAGGGGAATTCCTTCCAGTCGAGGAACACCATGAAGTCGGGCAGGTCGGCCTGGTACTGGCCCTCGCGCCCGATCTGGCGCATGAGGTACATGCCCATGCCGTAGCCGCCGAGCGCGAAGAACAGGCCGTGCCCGAGCGACAGGATCCCGGCGTAGCCCCACACCAGATCCAGCGCGAGCGCGACGATCGCGTAGCACATGATCTTGCCGACGAGCGTGACCCAGAAGGTCGAGATGTGGAAGGCGCTCGACGCCGGCAGCGCGAGATGCAGCAGCGGAAACGCGACAAAGGCAACGAACGAGCAGATCCCGAGGATCGCCCAGCCGCGCGGGCCGTACAGTCGAGCAAACAAGGAATCTCGGACCGGGAGACGTCCCCCCGGTGCTTGCATCAAGGAAGCGGCGGTTGCGCTCATGCCTCGACCGCCCTGCCCTTCAGCGCGAACAGGCCCTGCGGGCGGCGCTGGATGAAGAAGATGATGAACACCAGCACCGCGATCTTGGCGAGCACCGCGCCGGACCATGACTCCAGCAGCTTGTTGGCGAACCCGAGCACCAGCGCCGCGTACACCGTGCCGGCGAGCTGGCCGACCCCGCCGAAGACCACCACCAGGAACGAGTCGACGATGTAGCCCTGGCCGAGGTCGGGGCCGACGTTGCCGACTTGCGAGAGCGCGCAGCCGGCGAGGCCGGCGATGCCCGATCCCAGCCCGAACGCCCAGGTGTCGACGCGCGCCGTCGGCACGCCGACGCAGTCGGCCATGGCGCGGTTCTGCGTCACCCCACGGATGTAGAGCCCAAGCCGGGTTTTGGCAAGCAGGGCCCACATCCCGATCAATACTGAGAGCGCAAAAGCGATGATGACGATCCGGTTCCAGGGGAGCACCAGGTTCGAAAGCACCTGGATCCCGCCCGACATGAACGCGGGGTTCTCGACCTGCACGTTCTGCGCGCCGAAGATCGTGCGCACCGCCTGGATCAGCACCAGGCTGATGCCCCAGGTCGCGAGCAGCGTCTCGAGCGGCCGGCCGTAGAGCCAGCGGATCACCGAGCGCTCGAGCGCCATTCCGACCAGCGCCGAGATCATGAAGGCCGCGGGGACCGCCGCAACGAGGTACCAATCGAAGAAAGCCGAGCCTCGGAAGAAGCCCTGGACGACATAGGTCGTATACGCGCCGATCATGATCAACTCGCCGTGGGCCATGTTGATGACGCCCATCAGCCCGTAGGTGATGGCGAGGCCGAGCGCGGCGAGGAGCAGAATCGAGCCGAGCGAGACGCCGGCGAACGCGAGCCCAAGCCACTCGCCCAGCTCGAGCCGGCCCTCGACGGCGCGCAGGCTCTGCTGCGCCTCGCGGCGGATGTCCTCGTCCTGGTCCGAGGCGGCCTCGAGCAGCAGGGTCTTGGTGCTCGGGTTCTCGGACGCCGCCAGCTTGCGGATCGCGGCGAGGCGCGCTTCCTTCGGGCCGTCCTTCAGCTCCATGCCCGCCGCCGTCAGCTCGAGCAGGCCGCGGATCTCCGCGTCGGCTTCCGTCTCGAGCGCCTTGCGGATAAGCGGCAGCATCGCCGCGTTCGCGTCCGCGAGCGCGCGGACGGCGGCGAGGCGCTCGTTGCGGTCCTCGGAGGCGAGCTTGAACGCGCCGAGCGCGCTCGCTACCGCGCCGCGCAGGCGGTTGTTCGCCACGACGTCCTCCCGATCGGAAGGCAGCGGAGCGACTTTCGCCCCCGTGAGCGCGTCGAGCGCGTCCTTTCCCTTGACGATGAGAACGCGCTTGCCGGAGGTCTGAAGCTCGCCTTCGGCGAACGCCTTCAGCAGCTCGGCGGCCTTCGGATCGCCTTCGGCGACGAGCGCCCCGATCGCTTCGATCTTGTCGTCGCCGTCGCCGAAGGCGAGCTTCTCGACCGCCGCCGGGTCCAGCGCGTGAGCCTGGAAGGATAAGAAAAAGGCCGCCAAAGCGGCCTTTAGTCTCCCCGAGCCCACGCCCTTACGCCTTCTTGTCGGCCATCAGCGCCGGCTCATCCTTCTTCTTGTCGTTGCCCGGGATGAACGGGCTCCACGGCTGGGCCTTGATCGGCCCCTTGGTCTTCCACACCACGTTGAACTGGCCGTCGGCCTTCACTTCGCCGATGAACACCGCCTTGTGGAGATGGTGGTTCTTCGCGTCCATCGTGGAAGTGATGCCGGAGGGGGCGGTGAAGGTCTGGCCGCCCATCGCGACGCTCACCTTGTCCACGTCGAAGGACTTCGCCTTTTCCACCGCCTGCTTCCACATGTAGATGCCGATGTAGGTCGCCTCCATCGGGTCGTTGGTGAGCGGCTTGTCCTTATGCCCGGGGATGTTCTTGGCCTTGGCATAGGCGCCCCACTTTTTCGTGAACTCGTCGTTGGCCGGAGCCTTGATCGACATGAAGTAGTTCCACGCCGCGAGGTGGCCGACGAGCGGCTTGGTGTCGACGCCGCGCAGCTCCTCCTCGCCGACCGAGAACGCAACCACCGGCACGTCGGTCGCCTTGAGCCCCTGGTTGCCCAGCTCCTTGTAGAACGGCACGTTCGAGTCGCCGTTGATCGTGGAGACCACCGCGGTCTTGCCGCCGGCCGAGAACTTCTTGATGTTGGCGACGATGGTCTGGTAGTCGGAGTGGCCGAACGGGGTATAGACCTCCTCGATGTCCTTCTCGGCTACGCCCTTCGACTTGAGGAAAGCGCGCAGGATCTTGTTGGTCGTGCGGGGATAGACGTAGTCGGTTCCCAGGAGAAACCAGCGCTTCGCGCCGCCGCCGTCCTTCGACATCAGGTACTCGACCGCCGGGATCGCCTGCTGGTTGGGCGCCGCGCCGGTGTAGAACACGTTCTTGGAGATCTCCTCGCCTTCGTACTGCACGGGGTAGAAGAGCAGGCCGTTCAGCTCCTCGAACACCGGCAGCACCGACTTCCTCGACACCGAGGTCCAGCAGCCGAACACCACCGCGACTTTGTCCTGGGTAATGAGCTGGCGCGCCTTCTCCGCGAACAGCGGCCAGTTCGACGCCGGGTCGACGACCACGGGCTCGATCTTCGCGCCCATGACGCCGCCCTTGGCGTTGATCTCGTCGATCGCCATGAGCACGGTGTCCTTCAGCACCGTCTCGCTGATGGCCATCGTGCCCGAGAGCGAATGCAGGATCCCGACCTTGACCGTCTTCTGCTGCGCCAGCGCGCTAAAGGACGTTCCGCCGATGGCGGCGACCGAAGCCGCGATCGCCAGCATCTTCACGACTGCACGACGTTTCATTCATCCTCCCGTGGTTGGACTTCCCCCAACGGGGTCTGCACGGACCGTGCCAACGAGGAAAATCGGAGTCAGAGCCCGATTTCCCATAGCGGAAGCGGAGATACCGGAAATCGGGCTCTGACCCCGATTTTCGCGCGCACCGTTTTAAGGCATCGCGCCGAAACCGTGCGCCTTAATCGTGCTTATGGCCGTGATGATCGTCGTGATCGTGGCCGTGGTCGTGGTCGTGATGGTGGTCGTGGTGATGATGGTGGTGCGGCTCCCCGCCGAGGTCCGGCTCGAACGGCGCCTCGACCTGCGACACCTTGACCCCGAGGCTGGGGAAAGCCTGCTCCAGCTCCGGAACATGGAGGATGCGCACGAACCCTTTGCCGATCTGGGCCGGGACGTGCCCGTTGCCCAGGACGTAGCCGACGATCGCGGCTTCGCGCGGCGCCGGACACTCTATATGGAGGAGCTTCTCCGGTTGCGCGACGATCTCGTAGACCTGACCATCGTCGCCGGTGGCGAGGTCGCCGCTCCTCAGCGCCTCCCCCTTGAGAAGCTGGCGCTCGGCGTAGGGCAGCGCGAGCTTGCCCTTGATCTCGAGCTTGTACGCGGTGCGCGAGGTCTTCAGCTTGGCGACGAGCCGCGTCATGCGCCCTCCAGCGCCCGACCGGAACGGGCGATACCCTCGGCGAGGCGGCGCGCTCCCTCGGCGAGCCGCTCCTCCGAGGAGGCGAAGCACCAGCGCACGTAGCCCTCGCCTTCCGGCCCGAAGGCCGCGCCCGGCGCAAGGCCGAGCCCCTGCTCGCGCACCAGGCGCTTGCAGAACGCCAGGCTGTCGTCCATTCCTTCTATGTTCAGGAACGCATACATGGCGCCTTGGGGCTCCGCCACCCGTACGCGGGGGATGGCCTTCAATTGCGAAACCAGGAAGGCTCGAGCGCGCCGGAAGCGCTCGAGAGTATGGGCGATCACCGCCTCGCCCTGCTCCACCGCCGCGAGCCCGGCGCGCTGCACGAACACCGGGGCGCACGAGGTGTTGTACTCGATCAGCTTGCCGAGGTCCGCGACCAGGCCGGAAGGGACCACCAGCCAGCCCAGGCGCCACCCGGTCATCAGCCAGTTCTTGGAAAACGTATTGGCGCTGATGAGGCGATCGCCTTCGTCCGCGAGCTTGAGGAACGAAGGCGCGATCCCGCCTGGTCCGTAGAACAGGCGCTCGTAGGCGTCGTCGGCGAAGATCCAGATGCCGTGCCGGCGGCAGTGCGCGAGCAGCGCCTTCTGCTCCTCGACCGTGATGGTCCAGCCGGTCGGGTTGTTCGGCGAATTGAGGTACAGCGCGCGCGTGCCCGGCGTGAGGGCATCGATCAGACGCTCGAGGTCGAGCCGCCAGCCCGAAGGCGAAAACGAAAGCGCCACCGTAGCGACGTGGGCGCCGAGGATCTTCGGGATCTCCTGGAGGTTGGGCCAGAGCGGCACGACCTCGACGACGCGGCTGCCCGGATCGACGATGAGCTGCGAGGCGAGCATCAGCGCGTTCACCCCCGCGCTGGTCACGGCGATTTGCGATCCGGAAACCGGGCGGTGCAGCCGCGTCACGTAGGACGCCAGCGCGTCGCGCAGCTCCGGAATGCCCAGGTTGTGGGTATAGAAGACCTCGCCGGCGCCGATCGAGTCGATTCCCGCCTGGCGGATGAACTGCGGCGTGGGCTCGTCGGGCTCGCCGACCCAGAAGGCGAGCACGTCGCTGCGGCCGATACCCTCGTTGTAGAGCTCGCGGATCTTGGAGGCGGTGAGCGCGCGCACCGCCGCGCGTGCCGCAAGGGGCGTTTCAGGTTTCATGAGCCGCGTATTTTAGACTGCCGGGCCATGCCTTCCCGAGAACCCTGGTCCAAAGCCCGCCTGTCGCTCGCCGCCGCCTTGGCGACGATGTTCGTCTGGGGGGTCAACTTCGCGTTCGTCAAGCACGTGCTGGACGGGATCGGGGTCGAAGCGCTCATGTTCGTGCGCTTCGCCGTGCTGCCGCTGCTCGGTTTCGCGCTGCTGCTCGCCATCTTCCGCCGCCGCATCCGGCACACCTGGCCGCGGCGCCAGGACCTGTCGCGCTTCATCGTCGCCGGGTTGATCGGCCACGCCGCGCACATCGGCGTGGTGATGTACGGCATGAACCTCTCGACGCCGTTCTCGTCGTCGCTCGTGCTGACGAGCGGGCCCCTTTTCACGCTCATCATCCTCGCGATCCTGAAGGTCGAGCGGCTGCGCGCGCGCCAGGTGGCGGGCACCCTGGTCGCGCTCGGTGGCATCGTCGTATTCCTGAGCGACAAGTTCGCCGCCGGCTTCTCGCGCGCCGGCGCGGGCGACCTGGTGCTGCTGCTCGCCGCGGCCCTGTTCGCCCTCTACACCGTGCTCGTCCAGCCGCTCACGAAGCGCTACGGGCCGCTCATCGTGCTGTGCTATACGTTGCTCTTTTCGGCGCCGCCCATTCTCATCGCCACCCTGCCGGGATTCCTCGCCACGCCGGCGAGCGCCTACACGGCGTCGGTCTGTTTCGGGCTGGCCTGGGCGCTGGTGGTGTCGTCGTTCTTCGGCTGGCTCGCGTGGAGCTGGGTCAACGCCGTGCGCGGCGTGGCGCGCGCCGCCCCGTTCGGCTACCTTATGCCCCCGATCGCGGGCCTGGTCGCCTGGCTCACGCTGGGCGAAGCGTTCACCTGGCTCAAGATCGCGGGCGCGGCCGTGACGATGGCGGGCGTGGCCTACGCGCAATTCGGCGGCGGCCCGCCGCGGCGCGAAGCTGCGCAGCCAGACGCGGCTTGACCTTGAATTGGTAAGGAGGAAAAACCTATGTCCGCTGGACACGGCCACATCGATCCGTCGAACAAGAAAATCGCGCTGCTGATCGCGGTGCTCGCGCTGGTGCTCGCGTTCTCCGAGACCCTCGGCAAGGCGGCCCAGACCAGCGCCCTCAGCCTCAACATCGAGGCGTCGAACCTGTGGTCGTTCTTCCAGGCGAAGACCATCCGCCAGACGGTGGTCAGGACCGCTGCCGAACAGTCATCCCTCGCAACTCCGAACGACGAAGCAAAAAAGCAGATCGAGGCATGGCGCAAGACGGCGCAGCGCTACCAGACGGAGCCCGAGACCGGCGAAGGGCGCGAGGAGCTCATGGCGCGCGCCAAGCAGGCCGAGCAAAAGCGCGACCGCGCGATGGCCGCCTACCATCAGTACGAGCTCGCCTCGGCGGCGGTGCAGATCGCCATCGTGCTCGCCTCGGCCGCCATCGTCACCGGCGCGATGGCGCTGGCGTGGATCGGTGCCGGGCTTGGCGTAGTCGGCGTGGCGTTCTGCCTGATCGGCTTCTTCGCCCCGGCGTCGGTGCACATCTTCTAGCGCAAGCATTCCTTTTTTGCATGCATTGCCCAAGAAATGACCGTTTGAACCATGCGGCAAAGGCAGGCAGAGTGCGCCCATGTACAGACCATCCCATCCACGGAGCTATCCGCGGGTTGAGGACGCGATCGACCTCGGCGTGGCGCTGTGGCGCTGGCTGCGCCTCGTTATCTTCCCGGGTCGGTTGCCGCTTCCCCCGCGGCATCGCTAGTCGCAGTACCTGCTTCAGGTGAGCAGGAGATGCTGCTCGCCTTCGTCGTAGGCTACCTGCTGGCAACCATCGCCGTCGGCCTGTGGGCGGCGAAGCGCGTCAAGAACACCGCCGACTTCGCGGTGGCGGGACGGCACCTGCCGCTGGTCATGATCGTCACCACGACCTTCGCCACCTGGTTCGGCTCCGAGACCGTGCTCGGCATCCCGGCGAAGTTCGTCGACGGCGGCCTGAAGGCCGTGGTCGAGGACCCGTTCGGCTCGAGCCTGTGCCTGGTGCTGGTGGGCGTGTTCTTCGCCGGCAAGCTCTACCGCATGACGCTTCTCACGATCAGCGACTACTACCGCGAGCGCTTCGGGCGCAGCGTGGAGGTGGCGTGCTCGCTCATCATCATCGCGAGCTACGTCGGCTGGGTGGCGGCGCAGGTCACCGCGCTCGGCCTGGTGTTCAACCTGCTCTCGAACGGCGCCATCACGCCCTCGCTCGGCATGATCATCGGCACCGTCTCGATCCTCGCCTACACCCTCTTCGGCGGCATGTGGTCGGTCGCGGTCACGGACTTCGTGCAGATGATCATTCTGGTGATCGGGCTGACGGTCATCGCGGTGTTCGCCGCCGACCGGGCGGGCGGCGCCGGCGAGGTGATCGCGTTCGCCGCCGGGCGCGATCTTTTCGCGCTTCTGCCCGAGCCGAGCTTCCACGGCATCGCCTTCTTCCTCGGCGCCGCGGTAACGGTGATGCTGGGCTCGATCCCGCAGCAGGACGTGTTCCAGCGCGTGATGTCGGCTAAGAACATCGAGGCGGCCACCCGCGGCCCGGTCATCGGCGGCGTGTGCTACTTCATCTTCGCGTTCGTGCCGATGTTCCTGGTGACCAGCGCCCTGCTCATCATGCCCGAAGCCGGCCAGCTCCTGAGGGAGGACCCGCAGAAGGTCCTGCCGACCCTGGTCATGGCCCACATGCCGTTCATCCTCCAGGTGCTGTTCTTCGGCGCGCTGCTCTCGGCGCTGAAGTCGACCGCGTCGGCGACGCTGCTCGCGCCGTCGGTCACGTTCGTCGAGAGCATCTGGCGGCAATTCCAGCCGCACCTGAGCGACCGGGCGAGGCTCACGACGATGCGGATCGCGGTGCTCGGCTTCGCCACGATCGTCTGCGGCTGGGCGATCGGCTCCCAGGGAACGCCGATCTACGACATGGTCGCGGCCTCCTACCAGCTGCCGCTCGTCGGCGCCTTCGTTCCGCTGGTGGCCGGGCTCTACTGGGAGCGCGCCACGACCCAAGGCGCGGTTTTCTCGGTGGTGATGGGCATCGTCGGCTACCTCGCGTTCCACAGCACGCCTGCGGGCGCGGCCTTTCCGGCGGAGCTCGCCGGCCTGCTCATGTCGGGGGCCGGCATGCTCATCGGCTCGCTCGGGCGGCAAGCGATCGCGAATCGCCAGGGCCCGCACTATCGGCTGGCGGGGCGCGCCTAGGCCGCGCCGAGGCAGCGGCGGAAGAGCTCGGCCGCCGTCTTCACTCCGAGCTTCTGCATGATCCGCGCGCGGTGGAATTCGACCGTCTTGACGCTGATCGCGAGCTCCTCGGCGATCTGGCGGCTCGGCTTGCCGTCGAGCACGCGCTGCAGCACCTCCCTTTGCCGCGCCGAGAGCAGCTCGAGCGGCGCGCCCGGCTCGGCCTTTTCGGGCACGCCGGCGTCGAACGTCTCCAGCGCGGCGCGCACCTGGGAGAGCAGCTGCTCGTCGTCGAAGGGCTTCTCGATGAAGTCGAACGCGCCTTTCTTCATCGCGTCCACCGCCATGGGGATGTCGCCGTGGCCGGTGATGAAGATGACCGGCACGCGGTGGCTGCGGCGCAGCAGCTCCTCGTGAAGCGCGGTGCCGGTCATCCCGGGCATGCGGATGTCGAGCAGCACGCAGCAGCGCTGCGTGAGGTCGGCGTCCTCCAGGAAAGCGTCGGCCGACGAGAACGCCTCGGCGTCGAGCTGCGCGGTGCGAAAGAGCAGCTTCAGCGCATTGCGCACCGCGTTGTCGTCGTCGACGATGTAGACGCGGCTCATGCCGCGCCGGGCAGCGTGAAGGCGAACACCGCGCCGCGGGGGCCGCCGCGCGCGTCGTTCAGTTGATGGCGGATGCTGCCGCCGTGCGCCTCGACCACCGAGCGGCAGATCGAGAGCCCGAGGCCCAAGCCGCCGGGCTTGGTGGTGACGAACGGGTCGAACAGGCGCTCCTGCGCCTCGCGCGGCACGCCCTCGCCGAGGTCCGAGACCGACAGCGTGCCGCTGCCGTCGACTTCCAGGCGCGTCGCCACGGTGATGCGCCTGCGCTCCTGCGGCAGCGCCTCGACCGCTTCCATGGCGTTGCGCACGAGATTCAGCGCCACCTGCTCGATCAGCAGGCGGTCGGCGCGCACCGCGGGCGGCGTCGCCGAGAGACGCCGCTCGAAGGTGATGCCCGCGTCGCGCGCCTCCGGCTCGGCGAGGCGCAGCACCGCGCCGACCAGCTCGTTCAGGTTCTGCTCGGTGAACGCGGGCCCGGGCGGCCGCAGGAGATCCCTCA
>Ga0075428_100001222_pt1 | contig 27529 bp, 20 predicted proteins | sample RhiMetdeltSRZDD2_FD_75291 | JGI IMG/M metagenome (GOLD analysis project Ga0075428, IMG submission 75291) | Populus rhizosphere microbial communities from Tennessee, USA - Rhizosphere MetaG P. deltoides SRZDD2 | ecosystem: Host-associated > Plants > Roots > Rhizosphere > Soil | place: USA... | reverse complement strand
TTCGTGAGTTTCTTTTCCTTCACGGGATTGACTGGGATATCGTTCTCGCGGGCGTTTTCACCCACGATCATGCCTTTGTAGATGGCCTCGCCGGGGACAACCATCAACCGCCCACGCTCCTGGATCATGTTGAGCGCATAAGAAGTGGCTTCGCCGTCTTCCATGCTGACAAGCGACCCGTTCTTGCGCGCGGCAATTTCCCCGCGGTCAGGACCGTACTCATGAAAAAGGTGGCTCATGACGCCAAGGCCTCGCGTGGAGTTAACCAGATCTGTCTCGAAGCCGATCAAGCCGCGCATGGGAACGAGCGCTTCGATGCTCACATTGTCGCCATGGTGGCTCATGTTGATGATCTCGGCTTTGCGGCTGGCGAGGTTCTCCATGATCGTGCCCATGGCGTCCTTCGGGATTTCCACGAACAATTTCTCGATGGGTTCGAGCAGATTGCCGCTTTCGTCCTTGCGATAAATCACTTCGGGCCTGGACACGAGGACCTCGTAACCTTCGCGGCGCATTTGCTCGACGAGGATGGCGATCTGCATTTCGCCGCGGCCGCTCACGCTGAAAATATTCGGCGCGTCAGTGTCAGCCACGCGAAGCGCGACGTTAGTCCGCGTTTCCTTGATGAGTCGTTCGCGGATGTGGCGCGCGGTGACGAGCTTGCCGTCCTGCCCAGCCAGGGGGCCGTCGTTCACGGCGAACTGCATCTGGATGGTCGGGGGATCGATCGGAATGTAGGGCAGGCCACCGCGCTCGGGTTTGTCGCAAATCGTTTCACCAATGAAGACGTCTTCGAAGCCTGTGATGCCGACAATATCGCCGGCCTGAGCCTGCTGAATTTCAACGCGCTTGAGGCCCTCGAAGTGGTAAATCATCGTGATCTTTCCGGCTGTGACCTTGCCATCGCCATGGAGGCAGGCAGCGGTGTCGGCCACTTTGACTTTGCCTTCGACAATTTTTCCAAAGGCGATGCGTCCCAGGTAATCGCTATAGTCGAGGTTCGCGACGAGAATTTGGAAACCTTCGCCGGCCTTGGCGCGAGGCGGGGGAATGTATTTCACGATGGCGTCGAAGAGCGGTTCCATGGTGCCGCTGACGTGATCCAACTCGAGTTTGGCATAGCCGCCTTTGGCGCTGCAGTAAACAAAAGGGAAGTCCAGTTGCTCGTCGGTGGCGTTCAAGGAAATAAACAACTCAAAGACCTGGTCGAGAACCTTCTTGGGGTTGGCGTTTTCGCGATCGATCTTGTTGATGACGACGATGGGCTTGGCGCCGGCTTCGAGTGCCTTGCGCAAGACGAAGCGGGTCTGCGCCTGGGGGCCTTCGGCGGCGTCGACGACGAGCAGCACGCCATCGATCATGTTCATGATGCGCTCAACCTCGCCACCGAAGTCGGCGTGGCCGGGGGTATCGACGATGTTGACGTGGTAATTCTTGTATTTGAAGGCGGCGTTCTTGGCGCGAATGGTGATGCCCTTTTCGCGTTCGAGGTCCATGGAATCCATGATGCGTTCCTCGCTGGCGATGGCCTGGTTGGCGCGAAAAGTGCCAGATTGTTTCAATAAACAATCGACGAGCGTCGTCTTGCCATGGTCCACATGAGCAATAATAGCGATGTTCCGAATGTGCTGCATATCCTCGAAAGTCGAGCCGCGTAGTGTGCCTCGAAAAGGGGAAAGGTCAAGGAATGAAAATGACGAATGACGGGAGAATGACGAATGACCAATGACGAAACCCGAAAGAATGCCAAAGCTCGAATGACGAACAAAGCGCTTCGGGCTTGGGCATTCGGACTTCTTTCGTCGCTTCCAACTTCGATGAAACCATTCCTGGGGTATGCGGGTATTAATCATTACGACCATTTGACGAATTGGTGAAAATGTCGCAATCTGCGCCCCCAATGCGTGCCACTACACTCTTACTGGCGCTTGCCGTGTCGTTCGTTTGCTCGGCTGGCGCACAAACTTCTCTGAGCAGCACCAATGTGCGGTCGCTCTCGCTCGAAGACAGTATCCGCATGGCGTTGGAGAAGAATCTTGATTTGCAGATTGCCAGGGTGGAGGTGCGCGGCGCACGCGCGGCGTTACTGCAGGTGTCCGGGGTTTATGATCCGGTGTTCCAGAGCCAAGCCAACTACTCGCAATCCACAGAGGCGGGGCAGTTCGACATCAACACGGGGCTGCGGGAGCCCCCTGGTGATCGCTCAACTCACTTGGTGTCGAGTGGCATTGCCGGGGCTCTTCCATGGGGCTTGCAGTACGACGTTGGCGCAGACTTGAATTACTTTACCCGGGAAGCCCTTGAGGTGGTGGTCGTAGGGACCAACGCCTTCGGCCAGCCCATCACGCGTGTGGTCCGGAGCCGGCCCGGGCAATACACCCTCGACACGGGAGTCGTGCTGACGCAGCCATTGTTACGAGGCTTCTGGACGGATTCTGCGCGAACGGAAATTAAGGTCACGAAAGCCGAGTTGAGAATGTCCGAATTCGGCTTGCGAAATCAGGTTCACACGGTCGTCCGCGATGTGATGCTGGCGTACTACGAGTTGATCTTTGCGCGCGAAGATGTGCTCGCAAAAGAGAAAGCGCTGGAACGGGGGATGCGGCTGGCGGCTGAAAATAAGAGGAAGGTAGAAGTCGGCACCATGGCGCCACTGGACGAGAAGCAGGCAGAATCCGCGGCGGCGACTGCTCGCGCTGATTTGATTCTCGCGCTCCAGGTCCTCGGCACGCGGGAGAACGACCTTGTCAGACTCATCACCGACAATTTCGAGCAATGGCAAGGGGTGCGCATCGTCCCGCCGGAAGGCCTGGTAGCTGTTCCACAGGCGTATAACCTCCCTGGGAGCTGGGTGTCAGCGCTAACATACCGTCCTGACTTTAATCAACTTAAGACAGAGTTGGAGCGACAGGGCTTCGAAGTGCGTCTTGCCCATAACGAGCTGTTTCCGAGCCTGGACATTGTGGGGAGCTACGGACGCGCCGGTGTCGACCGGCGCTTTAGTCCGACGCTCGACCAGGTGCGAAGGGAGGATTTGCCCCGGTTTTCGGTTGGTGCTGTACTGAGCGTGCCGTTGGGCAACCGTAGCGCCCGCGGGCGCTACGCCTTCACCAAGAGCCAGCGTGACAGTCTCGAATTGCAGGTCAAGAAACTCCATCAGGACATCCTTGTGCAGGTGGAGAACGCCATCGGTGATGCGCAAGGAAGCTTTCAGCAGGTATCGGCGACGCGCGAGGCGAGCGCGGCGGCCCAGGCGGCCTATGAGGCTGAGGTCAAGAAGTTGGAAAACGGAAAGAGCACCAGCTTCAACGTCCTCACATTGCAACGTGACTTCACTGACGCTCGCTCCCGGGAAATCCGGGCGCTGGCCGATTACAATCGTGCCCTGGCTGAACTGTACTTCAATGAGGGGACGATTCTCGAAAAACGGCGCATTACGATTGAAAAGTAGGCGTATTTCGCTTGTAACTGATTTTGTCCGTGTTTCGCTCTTGACGGGTTCTGTGGCTGCCGCATCCTTTAGCACCGGACAAACAGAATCGTCCTGGAAAGGAAGGAAGCAATGGCGAAAACGATAGCCGTAAAGAAAAACGGGTCAGTCGACTCGAAGAAGAAGGAATCTTTCACTTACTTTGCGCCCATGGCCGGAGATGTCCTGCTGGTAGGGGATTTTACCAGTTGGGAGCAGCAACCGATCGCGCTTAAAAAGAACAAAGATGGGACGTGGAAAGCGACTGTGCCGCTGGACCCCGGCGTGCACGAATATCGCTTCAAAGTGGACGGGGAGTGGCGCAACGACGACACGTGCACGTGGCGCAAGCCCAACGAGTTCGGGCAGGAAAACTGCGTGCGCGAAGTTAAGTAGCAGCCGTAGTCTCCGCTGGCTCCAGTTCCAGTTTTGCCAACGCCCTTTCGCGCTCAAGCAGCGTCGGGTGCGAGTAGTAGAACGCACTGAAGACTGGGTGCGGCGTGAGATTGCTCAGATTTTTCTCATTCAGTTTGCGCAGAGCTCCGGCCAGTGAACTGACCTCACCCGTGATCTGCGCCGCGTAAGCGTCGGCTTCGTATTCATGTCGCCGCGACCATAAGTTGGCGATTGGCGACAACCAAAAGGTGACCGCGCCCGAGACGAGCGCGAAGAGAAGCAACGCCGCGGCCGGTTGTCCCGGGTCAAATCCGAACGCACGATAAAACCATTCCTGTCGCATCAGTAACGACAAGACGTACAAACCGGCCAGCGACGCGAGCGCCGACCACGCGAGCATTTTGACGATGTGCCGCTTTTTGTAATGACCGATTTCATGCGCGAGAACCGCCTCCAACTCCGGTTCGTTCAACTGAGCAATTAAGGTATCGAACAACACAATTCGGCGAAAGCGCCCGAAGCCAGTGAAGAACGCGTTTGAATGGCGGGAACGTTTGCTGCCGTCCATGACCTGAATGCTCCGGGAGGGGAATGCGGTCTTGCGGCCGAGCGCGAGCAGTCGTTCGCGCAAGCTGCTTTCGGGCAACGGCGTGAATTTGTTGAAGAGCGGCAGGATGACGACGGGCGCGAGCACGAGCATCAGCAACTGAAAAGTGAGCAGAGCGCCCCAGGCCCAGAGCCACCACAACTGGCCGGTCCACTCCACAATTTTCAAAATGAGAATGGTGAGTGGATAACCGAGGGCGAGGGCAAGCAACAAAGCTTTGATGCGGTCGATCCACCAAAGTTTTTGCGTCGTGGCATTGAAGCCGAAGCGTTCCTCAAGGCGGAATTGCGCGTGCCAGGCGAGCGGCAAGTCCAGGACCGAAAAGGCGAGACCGATCGCGAACAGAAAAGCGGCCATAGCCCATGCGGATGGGCCGAGCGCGGTCGTGATGTGGCGCAACGCAAGCGGAAGAACACCGCTGGCGAGCACGATGATGAGAACGGCGGTGTCGTATGTCGTTTCGACCTGGCTGAGCGAATTTTTTGCGAGCGTGTAACGGACTGATTTTTGGTAAGTGGGTTCGTCGATGATGTCTTCGAAGGCGGGCGGCACATGGCTGGCGTGCGCGAGCACGTGGCGGCGGTTGAGCCGGTCGAGCCAGAGTTCAGCGATCCATTTTGTGAGGAGGAGTCCGAGAGCGGTGAGCAGAATCGCGTTCACCATTTGAGCGCCTGCAGACGGCGCGCAACCTCCTCTGCGTTGGCGCGGCTGTTGAAGGCGGAAATGCGGAAATAGCCTTCGCCCTTGCTGCCGAACCCGCTCCCTGGCGTAATGACCACGTTCGCCTCGTTGAGGATGCGATCGAAGGCCTGCCAGCTATCGACGCCGGGGGGCGTTTGCACCCAAATGTACGGGGCGTTGACGCCGCCGTAGACGCTCAAGCTGGCCGCTTTGGCGCCCTTGCGCAAGACCTGCGCGTTGCCCATGTAGTGCTGGATGAGAGCGCGCACCTGCTCCTTGCCTTCGGGCGTGTAGAGCGCCTCCGCGCCGCGCTGGACAGGGTAGCTAACGCCGTTGAATTTGGTGCTCATGCGCCGGTGCCACAGCGGATGCAGGGGGGTAAATTTGCCTTCGGCAGTCGAAGCCATCAGTGTTTTGGGCACCACGGTGAAGGCGCAGCGAATGCCGGTGAAGCCTCCATTTTTGGAGAAGCTGCGAAATTCAATGGCACATTCGCGCGCGCCTGGGATTTCGTAGATCGAGTGCGGGATGGTCGGATCGCTGATGTACGCTTCATAGGCGGCGTCGTAAAGAATGATGGCGCGGTGCTTGAGGGCGTAGTTGACCCAGGCTGTGAGTTGCTCGCGAGTGGCGGTGGCGCCGGTCGGGTTGTTTGGGTAGCAGAGGTAAACGAGGTCAGCCGGCTCGTTGGGCACTTCGGCGACGAACCCATTTTGGGCCGTGCATGGCAAATAAACGGGGCCCGGATAAACGCCGGATTGGTCCGGCGCGCCGGTGTGTCCCGCCATCACGTTGGTGTCGACATAGACCGGATACACCGGGTCCATGACGGCGATGCGATTCTGGTGGCCAAAAATATCGAGGATGTTTCCGCAATCGCATTTCGAACCGTCGGAAACGAAGATTTCGTCGTCGGCGACTTCGAGTTTGCGATCGCGATAATCGTTCTGCGCGATGACCTTGCGCAGAAACTCGTGGCCTTGTTCGGGACCGTAGCCGCGAAAGGTTTCGCGCAGCGCGCATTCGTCCACGGCCTTGTGCATGGCTTTGATGACGGCCTGCGGCAATGGCTCGGTGACATCGCCGATGCCGCAACGAATGAGTCGTTTGGCGGCCTCGGGATTTGCCTGGCAAAAGGCGTTCACGCGACGAGCGATCTCGGGAAAAAGATAGCCGGATTTGAGCTTGAGATAATTGTCGTTGAGATAGGCCATGGTAACTACTTGGGACGAAAGCCTGGCGGCAGGTTCGATTTCAGATCTTCCTTTTCGGGTTTCAGTTCGACCGGTTGTGTCGTGACGACCAGGTGCTCGGGTTCACCAAGGCGCTCGCGGGCTTTTTTCGCGGCGGGGGTTTGCGGATACTCGTTGATGATACGGCGCAAGAGCGCTTCGGCCTGGTCGGGCTTTTCGAGCTTGCCGGAATATAAATTCGCCAGATGGATGGCCGACCAACCCCAGCGGTCCGGCGGCAGCTTCTTTTTCAGGATTTCCTCGTATTCAAGTGCGGCGGCCAGGTAGTTGCCGAGGTCCTTCTCGTAAATCTCCGCGATTCGTATGGCGGCATACTGTTCCGAAGGATGCTTCTTGAGGTAGTCTCGCATGAGTTGAATTGCGTCCAGGAATTTGCCGTTGGCCCACATCTTCTCCGCCTCCTCGTATTCGGGATTGCGCACGCCCTTGAGGTCGTCATTGAAAATGAATTCCTCAACGCGATTGGCCACAGTGTGGCTGACGTCACGGGCGAACATCAACGCCAGTACGATGAGCGCCCCCAGGGCGAGGGCGCCAGGAAGGGCCCAACCGCCGCCGCCGTGTGCCTTCGTTTGAGGAGTGGCTGCGGGAACATCATCGACGAGATTCGTCGTGGCCGCCTGCGAGCGCCTCTCGCGGTCGCGGTTGTACGAGCGAGCAGCCAGCAGCCCGAAAATGATCAGGCACGCTGCCAACGCGGCGTATATAGCAACTTTTAAGGGCCGACTCATACCGGGAACAACCCTGCACAGTTAACCAGCTTCACTCTCCTTAAAAAAGTCTAAATCAACATCCCGACTACACAGGCTGTCATGTAACAAGCCAGGAGTCCGCCGCCCATGGCGCGAAGACCCAGTTGCGCGAGGTCGGCGCGGCGGTTGGGCGCGAGGGCGCCGATACCGCCGATCTGGATGGCGATGCTGGAGAAGTTGGCGAAGCCACAGAGAGCGTAGGTGGCGAGGACGAAACTGCGCGGATCGAGTTCAGCCGTGTGCTGGCTCAATTTCAGATAACCAAAGAATTCATTTAACACGATCCGCTCACCGAGGAACTCTCCGACAGCCACACAATCTTTCCACGGCACGCCGATGAGCCACGCGAAGGGCGCATTCAGCCAGCCGAAAATGTTTTGTAACGTCACTGGGTTTGCAACACCGGCTTCGCTTTGAGGATAAGCGAGCAGGAAGTTGATAAGCGCCACCACTGCCACGAAGGCGATCAGCATCGCCATGACGTTGATCGAGAGCATCATGCCTTCGCTCGCGCCGCGACAGAGCGCGTCGATGCCGTTGGCGGATTCGCGCTCGATCTTCGCCGAGGCGCCAGCCGCCGTTTCACTTTGCTCGGTCTCGGGAAGCATCACCTTCGCGATCAGGAGAGCTGCGGGCGCGCTCATGAAGGAGGCGGTGATGAGATGGCCCGCCATGTCGGTGCGGCCTGCACGTTGACCGAATGCCACGTATGCGGCTAGCACTCCGCCGGCAATGCTGGCCATGCCGGGGACCATGAGGGCGAGCAACTCGCTGCGGGTCATGCGAGGCAGGTACGGTTTGACGACGAGCGGGGCTTCGGTTTGTCCCATGAAGATGTTGGCGGCGGCGGCGAGGCTCTCGCTGCCGCTGGTGCGCATGGCGCGTTGCATGACCCAGGCCATCCCGCGCACGACGTACTGGAGAATTCCGTAGTGGTACAGGACCGAGGAGAGCGCCGAGACGAGGATGATGGTGGCAGTGACCGTCACGACGAAGATGAATGCGTGGTCGGGTCCCCACTTCTCCGTGAGCAACGCGGAGTTGGCCAGAGGTCCGAAGACCATCTTTGCGCCTTCGTCGGCAAAGCCAAGCAGGCGCGTCACCGCTGCATTGGCAAATTTAAAAATGCGGCTGCCGAAGTCCGTCTTGAGGACCGCGAGGGCGAAGACAAATTGGAGGGCCAGGCCGGTCCAGACTGTGCGCCAGGGGAATTGCTTTCGATTCAGCGAGCAGGTCCACGCGAGGGCGATCATTGTGAATAGCCCGAGGAGGCTGATGAGCTTGAGGTGCATTGATCGCGCTTAGAACAGCAAGTTCGCTGGTCAATTTCAAGCTGCGTCGTTTAGCATCGTTGGCGTGCGAGTGCTCGTCATCGGGTGTGGATACGTCGGCCAGCCGCTGGCGGAAAGGCTGGCGGCTGCCGGGCACGACGTCTTCGCGTTGAGCAGAAACCCGCCGCAATTGCGGGGCAATATTAGGGCTGTTGCCTGTGACATCACGCAGCCCGGCGACTTGAAACGCGTGGGGGGCGAGTTCGATGTCGTGATCAACACGGTTTCATCCAGTAAAGGTGGCGTTGAGGAATACCGTTCCGTCTACCTCGAAGGCACGCGCAACCTTCTCGCGCATTTAGAGTTTGGGAATTACATCTGGACGAGCAGCACGAGTGTGTATGCGCAAACCGACGGCAGTGTTGTTACCGAAGAAAGTCACGCGGAGCCGAGTTCCCCAACGGGTCGGGTTTTGCGGGAGACCGAGGAGTTGGTGTTGGCCAAAGGGCACGGAACCGTGCTTCGTCTCGCCGGCATTTACGGGCCTGATCGGGGACACCTTTTTCAACAGTATCTGCGTGGTGAAGCTCGGATCCACGGGGAGGGGGCACGCTGGCTTAACATGGTGCATCGGGACGATGCGGTCGGGGCGATCGTTGCAGCTGTTAACAAAAGCCGCGTGGGAGAGATTTACAATGTCGCCGATAATGACCCTGCCGCTGAGCGCGTTTTCTTTGCGTGGCTGGCCGAACAACTCAAGCGCGACCTGCCGCCAGCGGTCGCCGATTCCGAACTGGCTGGGCGCAAGCGGGGTGTGACGAACAAGCGCGTCTCCAATCGCAAACTCCGCGAGCAGCTTGGCTACGAGTTGATCTATCCAACGTTTCGTGAAGGATACCGAAGCGAAATGCGGCGGCTGGGATTGTGTTGATCGAACGCTATTTCCACACCTTTCTCAGGAACTCCAGAAAATTGCCGGACATGATCCGTTCGATGTCCGCGTTCGCATAGCCCCTTTTTGCGAGCAACTCCGCGATACGGGCGAGGTCCGCGATTGTATTCAAATCACCGGGCGATTGCTCTCGGCCGAAACCGCCGTCGAGGTCCGAGCCGATTCCCGAGTGCAGGGCGTTGCCGGCGATTTGGCAGACGTGATCGATGTGATCGACAATGTGCTCGAGTTTCAGTCCGGTTTTCTCGGGCGTGGTTTTTCCGCGGACCCAATCCGGGATCATCATCCAGGCGTCGAGGGCTGCGCCGATGACAGCGCCGCGCCGGATCAATTCTCGAATCTGGTCATCCGCGAACTGGCGGTTGTGCGGCGTGAGCGCGCGCACGTTGGAATGACTCGCCCAGACCGGCCCGTGAAAAAGGTCGAGTGTTTCCCAAAAGCTGTTGTCGCAGAGGTGCGTGACATCGAGGATGATGTTCAAGCGTTCCATTTCGCCCAGCAGGTCGCGCGCGCGCAGGCCAAGGCCGCCCGTGGCATCAGTTCCCTGCGCGTAGGTGCCCGGTCCGTAGTGCGCCGGACCCAGCGCGCGCAGACCGTCGGCGTAAGAGCGCTCGACATAACGTGGCGTGATCATCGAGTCGGCCCCTTCCAGACTGAGAATATAACCGACTGGTGTGTTGGCCGTCGGAGCGCTCCAGAGTTGCAGGTGTCTTTCCAGTGAGGAGGCGTCTTTGACCTGCACCATTTCGCCGGCTTGCTCCATGGCGCGATACCAGGCGAGCTGGCCCTGGGATTGCGCCCAGGCTTGTTCCGGGCTGTGCCAGCCGGGCAGCGTGTTTTTCGGCTTCACGTAACGCGCGATTTGCGTGGCCACGCACAGTCCCACTCCGCCGCGGCGCATTTCTGTCAGGCACACTGTCCCTTTGCCACGATCCGGTTTGTCGGTGAGCTGGGCCTCGCGCTGGCGGATTTCGTCGATGGATCGCGTGAGATCGCGGTTCCATTCGAGCGCGTTCATTGCCAAATCGAGATGTGCGTCGAAGATCAACATTTTCAAATCACCGCATCAAGAATCAGCACGCCACCGAGCGCGGCCACCGAGATGATGGTCTCCAGGACGGTCCACGTTTTCAACGTTTGGGCCACGGACATGTTTAGATACTCCTTCACGAACCAAAACCCGCCGTCATTCAAGTGCGATAGAATGAGTGATCCTGCGCCCATGGCAATCACAAGCAGTTCCTTGCTGACGCCGGGATTCGCTACGGCAATGGGCGCGACAAGCCCTGCGCAGAGCGAAATGGCGACCGTTGCCGAACCGACAGCCACTCTTACCGCCGCGGCGAGCAACCACGCGAACAGCAGGGGCGACACGCCGACGCTTTTGACCCCGGCGGCAATCGCGTCCGCCGCCCCGACGACTTGCAATACTTTGCTGAACCCTCCGCCCGCGCCAACGACCAGCATGATGCTTGCGGCCGGGCCGACACATTCGTCTGTGAACTTTTGGATTTGACCGCGGCTGAAGCCGCATGCGTAGCCAAATGTAAACAGCGACACTACTACTGCGGCCAACATCGCCACGAGGGGCGTTCCAATAAAATCTGCCCATGCGCGCAGGGTGTTTTCTTTTGGCAATGTCAGGTCGGCGATCGTGGCCAGCAGCATGAGCAACACAGGCAGCAGAATGGTGACCAGTGCGATGCCGAAGTCCGGACACCGCTTGCGTTCCGCAGGCGTCGTCAACAATGCGCCTATTCCGCCGACCTCCACTGAGACGCGACGGCTGATGATTCCTCCAAAAACGGGCCCGGCTAAAATTGCGGCAGGAATTCCGATTGCGAGCGAATACAGAATTGTCTTACCGGTATCTGCGCCGAGGGCGACGATCGCGTTCAGTGGTCCCGGATGCGGCGGCACCAGTCCGTGAGAGGCCGACAGGCCGGCAACGATAGGGATGCCCAAATAGAGAAGAGGAAGCCGGGTTTCGCGCGCGAGCGTAAACAAAATGGGCACGAGCAAAACAAGGCCCACGCCGAAAAAGACCGGCAAGCCCACGATAAATGCGACAAAAACGAGGGCCCACGAAAGGTGCTTTTGGCCGAAGATCCTGATGAACCGGGTTGCGATCACTTCCGCGCCTCCGGATTCGGCGAGCATCTTTCCCAGCATCGTCCCGAGCCCGACGATGACCGCGATGAAGCCGAGCGTCTGACCTACTCCATCCTGGAACGCTTTAGCTGATTCCACGAGTGGCTTGCCTGAGCAGATTGCCACAAACAGCGACGCGAGAATGAGCGCGATGAAGGCGTTCAGCTTGAACTGCGCGACAAGGATGATCAGCCCTACGATGGCGGCTACGGTTACGCCGAGTAGGGCTGCCTGCGCCTGGTCCATGTTAGATGCTCAACCTTCGCGCCCGCGCGGCAATGCTCCAATGCGCGTCGGCGCGCCCATCCTTTACCGCCATCGCTTCCGCGTGCAGCGCCACGGTTGGGCAGACGTGCCACGGAATTCCATATAGAACCGCGCCCACCGGAAACTCATTCGCGCGCGGCGTCTCAAGGACCAGATGCTCTTCGTTGTGGGCGACCGGATTCGCGTCCGGCAAGTCGAGAAAGTGAACGCGCGGGTGGGGCATCTCCGACGCCACTGCCTTGTGGCCCAGGTCGAGGCAAAGGCGATTTGCAGTCGGCTTGCTCACGACCCGCGTCAGCAACACTGCCGCGTGCAGAAAATCGAGGTCGGGAAGGATCGTCGAGTAGCCCCAGTCCCATAGCACGCACGTACCGGGACTGCACTCTACATCCGGCCATTGTGCGCAAAATGGAAACGTTGGTGTCCCGCCTGTCACGATGCGTGGACACGGCAGGTCGGGCTCGGTGATCAGCCCGCGTAATAAGACCACTGGCATAAACGCTTCATGGTGTGCCGCCGCGCGCGCCTTGACATCTTTGTCATGAATATGTCCATCGTACGCATGCAGCCCGCCTGCGTTGAGACCAGGCAATGAGCAAATCAATTTGTACAATTCAAGCGCGCGCGCTCTAAATCCGATTCCCGTGCGGCGTTGCCCGCAATCGACATCCAGCAACACTTCGACCTTGACCTTCTTCCGGCTGGCAATCTCAGAAAGCGTCCGCAGCGCCCCCTCGTCATCCACCACAGTTGCGAAGCGCGTTTGCGGCATTCGTCTGATGAGCTCGCAGAGTCGTGGCACGTTTGGCCCGACGGGTTGATACGCCAGCAACACTTCCGCCGCGCCGCACGAAGCGACCATTTCCGCTTCGGCAATCGTCGCACACTTGAACTTTGTGATCCCTTGCGCCAGGTGCAGCTTCACCACATCGGCTGACTTGTGCGTCTTCACATGCGGCCGCAACCGCTCCACCCCGCCCGCGATGCGGATCATCCGGCGAATGTTTTCTTCGATCCGATCGGTGTAGAAGAGCAGAGCCGGGGAAGGGATGTCGTCCGCGTTCGAAATCTGGTACCAGCGATTCACGATACCAATTCGAAAATCGCTTCGATCTCGACCGCGATATTGCCGGGCAGCGAACCCATACCTACTGCGCTCCGCGCGCCAATCCCATTTTCACGGCCAAAAACGTCTGCAAACAATTCCGAGCACCCGTTGATTACCGCCGGATGCTCGCCGAACTCCGGCGTGCAATTGACCATGCCCAGCACTTTGATGACGCGCTTCACTCGATCCAAGCTGCCGAGTTGCTCGCGCAACGTTGCAAGAATCGCCAACCCCGTTTGTCGCGCGGCCGCTTTGCCAGCGGCGAGGTCAAGGTCCGCACCCACGCGGCCGGTCATGAGCGTCTTATCGCTTTTGAGCGGCCCGTGGCCGGACACATAGGCCATATTGCCGGCGATCACGAGCGGTTTGTAAACCGCGACCGGTTTTGGCGCCGGCGGCAGTTCCAATTTCAATTCGGTAATTCGAGCTTCGGCACTCATAAAGAACTCGGCCATTACTGAGCGCGTCCGCGACCGCCGCAAGCTTTTTCCATCGCAGCAACCTTTGCGAACTCCACCGCCAGCGGCGTATCACCGTGAACGCAAACCGTTCGTGGCTTCAGCTTGATAACTTTCCCGTTCACGCTGACGACCGTGCCACGGGCAAACTGCTCCATGCGCGCATGCACTGCTTCGACACCCCTCAGCAGCGAATTCCTGTCGCTCCTCGGCACTAATCGCCCGTCATCCAAATAATTTCTATCCAAAAACGCTTCTCCCCAAACCATGTTTCTTCCCAGCGTCGCTACTGTTCCGCCTGCCAGCGCATAAAGCACTATGCTTGGCCACCATCGCCGAACGATCTTTAGATATGCCTTCGCCAACTCTTCATCGCGTTCGGTCGCATGGTACAGTCCGCCGTGCAGCTTGATGTGGTGCAACTTCACTCCGCGCGCGGCCGCGATTCGTTCCAGGGTTCCCACTTGCTGGAGCAATGACAACTCCAGGTGCGCGGCGCTGATCTTTACGTCAGCGCGCCCAAACTGAGCGCGATCGGTTGGTCCCGGATGCGCACCCAGTCTCACCTTGTACTTCTTCCCGAGTCGAACGCAGCGCTCCATGCTCTCGACGTCTCCCGCGTGCCCTCCGCAGGCGACGTTTGCGGACGTAATCACGCGCATCAGCGCTTCCGTCCGCGCGGGCGGCTCGCCTTCACCGAGGTCGCAATTCAAATCAAGCTTCATCGGCCAATACAAAGCGCACTTGCCGTCCCGGTTGCACTTGCGCGAGCCATGAAATGTCACGCTCGTCCAGGACGCCGAGCTTCGCGTAACCGCCAACGGTTGGTCCGTCACGCATGGTCACAATTGGTTGTCCATTGTCCGGCACCTGAATCGTTCCCGGGATGACGGGTTCACTGAGCAGTTCTCCTGTTTGATGTGCCAGCGCCTCACCGGACAAGCGATAGCCAACGCGATCGCTTTGCGGGGAGACCGTCCACGCCTGAGCGAAGAAGCGCTGCCGTTGTTCTTCTGAAAACAAATCCCATTGCGGCCCGTGCCACACACGGAGCGCGGGGGGCTTCGAATAATCTCGCTGCTCAGTCCATGGCGCGACGCGTGCGGACACGCCAGCAGGCAAGGCGAGATCACTCATCGGCTTCCGAGAGAGCACATCGCCGGCCCGCAACAGCTCTCCAAAACCGGCCCGAGGATAAACGCTCGCGCTGTCCAGCCAAACGCCGCAGTCGAATCCATCTTTGACCGCGACGTAACTCCAAAGACCTGCTTCGATTTCGCGCATATCGAAAACCTCGTTCGCGTGCATCTGCGTAGCGCGCCATGCCGGCCACTTTCCCTTTGCTCCCGCAACTGCAATCCAAGTGTCGCGCAAAAAACGCAAGCGCGCGCCCGGTCCGAGGATTTCGAGGACAGGCGCCTTCGGCGGATTGTCCAGCAAGCGATTGGCCCACTCCGCGGCGTGATCATCCATTGACCCACTCGGCGGCACACCGTAGCGGCCCCATCCCGCGCGTCCCCGGTCCTGCAAGGACATGCGCAACGCGACGGCCTCGATCCTGCAAAGCTCCATCGGTTATTCTATTGCCGGAACGAACCGCACGCAGTCTCCCTGTCGCAATAAAAACATTTCGGCGCCTTGCTTCGCCGGATCGAACAGTTTCACACTTGTGTGCCCGATAATGTTCCAGCCGCCGGGACCTTCGACAGAATAAATTCCGGTGTGCTCGCCGCCGATTGCCACCGAACCGGCGGGCACGCGCGTGCGCGGCGAAGCCAACCGGGACGTGTGCAAACGCGCATCGAGATCGCCCAGATAAGGGAACCCCGGCGAAAAACCGAGCATGTACACTTTGTAAATCGTTGCAGAATGAATCTCGATGACCTCACGCGTCGTCAACTGGTGCGACTCCGCGACGCGTTCCAGATCAACCCCGCTGTAAACCACCGGAATTTCCGTGAGCTTTCCGGGCGGCGGCGCGACGTTGCCAATCCTCTCAAAGCGCTGCAGCAAATCAGCGCGCGTGGCGGCAGCCTGCTCCTCTTCTTGAAACCTTACGAGCACCGTCGTGAACGCCGGCACAAATTCGATCAGTCCGGGAGGCGGATTCCGCTGCAGCTCGGCCGCGATGGCGCAACCCTTTGCGAACGCTTCGTCGCCGACTTTTACCGCAAACCGATAAAGCAGTCCCTTCGACCCGTATGGCACCCAATTCATAGCGCGAGCTTACGCGCGCAGCTTAATGAGCAAATCTTTCATTTCCACGGTCTCGCCTACCTGCACCGGGATCGAATCCACGATTCCGTCTGCGGAAGCGTAGAGGGTGGTTTGCATTTTCATGGCTTCGAGGGTGAGCACTTTGTCGCCTTTGGCGACTTTCGTCCCTACGCTCACCGCTAATGCGGTAATGATGCCGGGAATTGGCGCGCCAATCTGCAAGGGGTCGGCCAGGTCGGCTTTCAGGCGGGATTTAGGTTTGGTTTGGATCGAGCGATCCAGGATCGAGGCCTCCCGCCCCATCCCGTTCAACTCAAAGGTCACGATGCGATAACCGTCCTTGTCCGGCGGCCCGACGTTGATCAATTTCACGAACAACGTTTTGCCTTCCTCGATATCAACGGAAATCTCCTCGCCTGGTTTCAAGCCGTAGAAAAAGGCTCCGGTTGGCAACACCGACACGTCCGAGTAATCACGTTCGAAGCGCGCAAATTCGGCGAACACTTCCGGATACATCAGGTGACTGTAAAGATCATCGTCGCTGACTTCGCCGCGCAGCTTCCCGCTCAGTTCATCCCTGGTTTTCTTGAAATTCAACGGCGGCATGCTCGCGCCGGGACGCCCCCTCAAAGGCTTGCGGTCGCCAAGAATCACCCGCTGAACTTTCTTCGGCCAGCCGCCTAGCGGTTTGCCAAGGCCACCCGACAACATGTCGATCACCGACTCGGGAAAGGGAGTTGCTCCCGGTTCCAGATTCACCACGTCCGCCGCTTTGATGCCGCGCGTGATGAGAAACATGGTCATGTCGCCCACGACCTTGCTGCTCGGAGTCACCTTCACGATGTCTCCAAACAACTGGTTCACTTCTGCGTAGCAACGGGCGATCTCCGGCCAGCGGTGCGCCAGTCCCATGGCCGCTGCCTGCTCTTTCAAATTTGTGTATTGCCCGCCGGGCATTTCATGCAGATAGACCTCGGCGCTGCCGCTTGCCGGGGCGGTGTCGAACGGCGCGTAAATCGCCCTGACCTGCTCCCAGTAATCCGAAAACTCATTCAGCGCTTCGAGATCAAGTCCTGTGTCGCGATGCGTGTGTTGCAGCGCGGCGACAATCGAGTTGAGATTCGGCTGACTGGTCGAGCCGGACATGGATGCAATCGCGAGATCAACTACGTCCACATTCGCATCGCTCGCTTCCAGCACCGATCCGGAATTGACGCCGCTGCTGTCGTGTGTGTGAAAATGAATCGGCAGGCCGATCTCGTCTTTGAGCGCCTTCGTTAACTGATAAGCCGCGTATGGCCGGCACAAACCGGCCATGTCTTTGATGGCAAGAAAATGCGCGCCCATTCTCTCCAGCTCCTTCGCAAGCTTCACGTAATATTTCAGCGAGTATTTCGTGCGCTTCGGATCAAGAATATCACCGGTGTAGCAAATCGCCGCCTCGCAAACCGCGTGGGTCTCCTGCACCGTCTCCATCGCGATCTTGAGGTTCGGCGTGTAATTGAGTGAATCGAAGATGCGAAAAATATCGATGCCGGACGCCGCCGCGTGTTTGACGAATCCCGCCACTACGTTGTCCGGATAATTCGAATAACCGACCGCGTTCGAGCCGCGGAACAACATCTGGAAACAGATGTTCGGAATTCTTTGGCGCAACTGCCGCAAACGCTCCCACGGGTCCTCCCGCAGGAATCGCATGGCGGTGTCGAACGTCGCGCCGCCCCACATTTCCATGCTGAACAATTGCGGCGTGCGGCGCGCGACGGCTTCCGCCACCGCAAGCATGTCGTAGCTACGCACGCGGGTCGCGAGTAGCGATTGATGCGCGTCACGGAACGTTGTGTCGGTGATCAGCAGCCTCTTTTGCTTCAACGCCCATTCCGCGAACTTGCGTGCGCCCTTCTCCAGCAGAATCTGTCGCGTTCCCCGGGCGGGCGCCTGCTTGCCATCACACTTTGGAATTGTGATGACCGTGACGGAGGGTTTCACTGGCCGCCCTTTTGCCTGTGGGTTGCCATTGACGATCACGTCGCCCAAAAAGTTCAGCAGCTTCGTCGCGCGATCGCGGCGCGGCTTGAAGCTCAGCAACTCTGGAGTCGTGTCGATTAAAGTCGTGGTGGCGAGGCCCGACCGAAACGTCTCGTTCGCGATCACGTTTTCAAGAAACGGAATGTTGGTCTTTACTCCGCGAATGCGAAACTCGCGCAAGGCGCGATCCATCCGTTGCAACGCAATCGGTAGATTGCGCCCAAACGCCGTCACCTTAACCAGGAGCGAATCATAGAATGGAGTGATGACGCTCCCCGCATCGCCCATTCCGCCGTCGAGTCGCACGCCGAATCCTGCGGCGGATCGGTACGTCAGAATTTTTCCATAATCCGGCGTGAACTTGTTCTCCGGGTCCTCGGTCGTGACGCGACACTGCACCGCGAAGCCGTTGCGGGGAACTTTTTCCTGTGGCGGCAAATCCAGCTCCGGCCCAAAGAGCGGATACCCCTGCGCGATCAAAATTTGCGAGCGCACCAGGTCGATCCCGGTGATCACTTCGGTGACCGTGTGCTCGACCTGGATGCGCGGGTTCATTTCAATGAAGAACCAATCGTTGCAGTCCAGGTCGTAGAGAAATTCGATGGTGCCCGCGTTGTCGTAACCGACTTCACGGGCCATGCGCACGGCGGCGTCGCTCAATTCATGGCGCACTTTGTCGTCGAGACCCACCGAAGGCGCGACCTCCACGACCTTTTGGTGACGCCGCTGCACCGAGCAATCACGCTCGTGCAGATGCAGTACCTGGCCATACTTGTCGCCGAGGACCTGCACTTCGATGTGCTTCGCGCGCGGGATGTAGCGCTCCAGGAAAACTGCCGGGTTCCCAAACGCGCGCTCGGCTTCGTTGCGCGCTTCCTCAAGCAGGTTCGCGAGTTCACCGCTTTTGTTCACGACGCGCATGCCGCGCCCGCCTCCGCCGAAGGCCGCTTTAATGATCAGCGGAAAACCAATCTCCTGCGCGACGCGCAACGCCTCGCCCTTTTCTGCAATTGGCTCCTCCGTGCCCGGCAAAGTCGAGACACCGATTTTCTTTGCGAGGGCACGGGCGGCCGTTTTATTTCCCATCAATTCCAACAACTCCGGTTTCGGCCCGACAAACGTGATCCCTGCGTCGCGGCACGCTCGCGCGAACGCGGCGTTTTCGGAAAGAAACCCGTAGCCCGGATGAATGAGATCGATGCCTTTCTCTTTGGCCAACGCGACGATCCCTTCGATGTCGAGATATGCCCCCACTGGCCCCTTGCCCTCGCCGACGAGGTACGCTTCATCCGCCTTGAAGCGGTGGACCGAGAGCCGGTCCTCCTGTGCGTAAATCGCGACCGTGCGCAGGCCCAGTTCCGTGGCAGCGCGAAATACGCGGATGGCGATCTCACTGCGATTGGCCACGAGCAGCTTTTTCGCCTGCTTGCCATCGTGTTTTGCGGTGTGGTCGATCCGTCGCGCTACAGCCATAAATTGTCCGGTGTTTATAGAGACAGAGAAGGCCGTTTACCAGCGGGGATTTGCCACGCGCGGCCCTCCAGAGATGATGCTCGAAGGAGTGGTGATGAACAATCACCGTTACGCGCCCGAGCCGCGTTTATCGAAAACTGGAGTTGGGAACTTATCGTCAGCCTCAACCGAGGAGCGTGCGAAAGAGGACGCGCTCAGCACGGATATAATTCAGAAGCTCACCAAAAAGTCCGCGCACTCTGGGGAGAAACACGGCCCAAAGAACCTAGCCTTCTTGATCTTCTCGAGCTGTTATTTCGCTGTCACCGTTCCGCGCCGTTTCTGTTTTTCATTGGCAATACGTTTCCCGAAGTCGCCCACCGCACTGTTGATCTGTTGTTTGCCGATCTGCCGCTTCGCGCCGGCGTGAAGCGGCTTCTTTGGCCGCTCACTTCGGGGCTGGAGTCCGCGATCGTGATCTCATGGTTTCTGGAATCGAATCCCTTTGCGAAGCCACTGATTTTGCGGTCGGCGATCATGTTCGGACCTTGCGCGGTTCGGCGACTGGAACAGTTCTGCGCATTCAACCGGATGGTCGGATCGTGTGGCGGCCCAAGGGCAGTCGGTCTGAATTGATCGCGTTGCCCGAATCTCTCGTGCGCCAGAAAGCGTTGACTAGGAGGCGCGGGGGAATTGGATGATTCGCGAGTCGGCGTCCGGGTTGACTGTCTCAATTTGATACACGTCCGCGGCAGTTTTGCTCATCGAAATCGGCGGCTGAAACTCCAGTTTGATCTCTCGCTCCTTCACGTAATCGCTCAGGAAGGAACGACAGTCTTCATTCACCTCGTTCGAACGCTTCCGGTAATGGAGCCAGCAAACGCCGAAGATGACCATGCACAACACCGAGCCGAGACCCAGCGCACAGAAAAGCTTCACCAGCAGCGGCGTCGCGTTGTCGAAGAATTCGGGCATCAGGACTGCAGAATAGCCGAGCCCAACCACGGCAAACACCGCTACAATGATCATCAGAACCAGGGCGCGACGAATCGAACACTCGTTTTGTGCGGCTTGTTCGAGGCGGTGCCGGAGGCGCCTGCCCTCGTCCGTTTCATCCTTCAGCATTGATTTAAGGAACTCGTGCTGGCGTTCTCGCTCTGTCGCTTGGCTGATCACACCCCTTGAAAAGCTTGGTCTGTGCCAGATCGCCCGACCCAACGTGACTTTTGCCTGCTCCTCAGACATTTTCCCGGGCCCCTGCGGCAAAGCTTATCCGGCAGGTCTCAACCGAGGGAAAACCTTGCCCGCGAAGGACATGTTTTTACATGCCTTTGAGATACGCGATCAGATCCGCCATATCCTGCCGGGTCATATTTCGTTCGAGGTCCTGGGGCATGAGCGAAAGGCCCGAGGCCTCCATGATTTCGATTTGTTCGCGCAGAATCGATTCCTCCTCCCCCAGCGCGCGCCGCAACCGCACATGCGTGGCGCTCTCGCTGGCGATCATGCCTTCCACTTCGCGCCCGTCTTTCAGGCGCAGCCGGTACGCCGCGAAGCCGGGCATGATCTCGTATTCCGGGACGATCGTGTGCAGCAGGATCGCTTCGCGGTCCTGGTTGCGAATGCCAAACAGATCGGGCCCGACCGGCACGCCCTCGCGATCCAGGCGATGACACGCGCTGCAATGTTGCTTGAACACCGCGCGGCCATTCGCCGGATCGGGCTTCAATGTCAGCACCGACCTGTAGTCCTCGAATACTTTCATGCGGTCACCCGCCACGCTGAGCTGCATGATTTTTTGTGCGCGCTCCTGGATTGCCGGGTCCTTGCTTTCGAGCAGTTGCTTGCGTTGTGGGCGCGTCAGCGCCGAATCGGGGATAGCTTTATTTTCCAGAGCGGTCAGAAGCGCCGGCCAATGCCGCCGCTCGCTCAATAGCGATGCGATGAGAGATGCCCGCACCGCAGGCGGGAATGTTTTCCAGCGGTCCGGGTTCAACAACACCGCTGCCGCTTCAGGCTCCTTGAGTCGCGCGAACGCGCGCATCGCTGCTGTTTGCAGCGCTGGAGGCTGCTGGCCGGCCATGCACGCGAGTAAAGCAGCTTCTGCTTCGCGCAATGAGGCGAAGCCGAGCGCCTGCGCCGCAGCCACTCGCCATTCGAGTTCCCGGTTTGCGTTCGTGGCGACGTTCGCCGCCCGCTTGAACAAAGGCTCGTTGTCCATGGCAATGGTTGGGCGTTGTTCCTTCCAGCCCGTGAAGAACGGGATCGCCAGATCGGAATTGACTGCGTTGCTGGGAAACGAGCCTCGTTTGGTTCCGATCATGCGACCCAACTCGCGCGCCAGTTCAGCGATGCCGCCGTCCGTCCGTTGCTCCGCACGCGATGCAAATTCATCCCAAAACCGTCCCACATCGCGTACCGAACTGAGCACTGCGAGGCGCGTCCAGCGATCTCCGGCGTCGCGCAGCGCGATCGAGACGAGAGCGGGAATCGCTTCTCTGCGCGAAGTCTCGCCCAGAGTCGCAGCGCATTGAAAGCGCACGCGCGGATCGGGATCGTTTGCCAGCGCCAGCGCACTGTCGAAAATCTCGCCCGGCAATCGCGACTCGGACAGCCGGAGCGCGTTTTCGCGGATGCCCGGATGTCTGTCCCGCAACGCCGTGGCGAGGAGCTGGTAAGTCAATCCATTGAGCGGCTCGAGCAGGTTCAGCGCGTGGACACGCGTTTGGGGCGAGGAGGCGTTCGTCGCCAAATCGCGCAGCGCAAAAATTGCCGACCGATCCTGCTTCTCAAGAAGCAGCCGGTGCGCAGTCTCGCGCCACCAGCCTTCCACGCTGCTCAGTTCGCCAATGGCAGTTTGGGTGTCCCACTGTGGAAACTTGCGGCCGTGCTTCGCGCGATGGGCTGCGGTGATGCGATAAATCCGTCCGTTGTTCTTCCCGCTTTCAAAGTCGGTTCGCTTGCGGACTTCCTCGGGCAAATACTGCGGGTGCTCGATGGTTTTGCGGTACATGTCGCAGACGTAAAGTCCTCCATCGGGTGCGTTGGCGAGAAAGACCGGGCGAAACCAGTTGTCGGTCGAGGCCAGGAACTCGTTGGTCGTGGCGCTCGGTCGGGCAATGAAGGTCGATCCGCTCGGCACCAGGCGATCACGGTGGATGAGGTTCGCCGCGGGATCGCAGGCAAAAACGTGCTCGCGAAATTCGTAAGGCAACGTGGCGCCCCGATAGACCGTCACGCCGCACGCTGCCGTGAAGGTTCCCGCGTGCGAATCCGCGGTCGTCACGTTATCGCTGATCGGATAAATGCGGGCGGCCGGCTTATGGCCGGGCAGCGGCTCCGGTTCCAGCGACTCCGGGCAATCCTGCACCGGCTCAATCGTCGAGTGCAGTGGATTGCGACGCACGTAACGCGCGGGCAGAACCACGTGTTGCACGTGCAGACGGTTCATGCAAATGAACCGCCGTCCGAAATCGTCGAACGTCAGTCCGAACTGCCCGCGGCCTTCGGCGGCTTCCCAGGCGCTCAGGTCAGGCCGAAAACGAAAATCCGTCCGCATGTCAACCACGTTCGTCGCGCCGGGGCGTTTCACCTTCCCGTTCACCAAACCACTCGTCACGTAAATCCAGTTGTCGAGGCTCAGCGTCGGATGACTCACCCGCAATTGCGTGGTGTTGCTCGCGTCGAACCCAGTGAAAAGCACTTCGCGCACGTCGGCGCGGCCATCGCGGTTGGTGTCCTGCAAAAACAACAGGTCCGGCGCGCACGTCACGATCACGCCGCCTTTCCACGGCATGACGCCGTTAGGAAACGTGAGCCCGTCGGCGAACACCGTGCGCTTTTCGAATCGCCCGTCGCTGTCCACATCTTCAAGCAAAGCAATGACGCCCTGGGGCGGGTGCGCGTTGGCAGGGTACCCGCGATTCTCCGCCACGAACATCCGGCCCTGTTCGTCAAACGCTAACGCCACCGGCGCAACGACGGTGGGTTCGGCTGCCACCAACTCGACTCGCAGCCCTGGTTCGACACGAAAGGATTTGAGCGCCTCCTCCGGCGTCAGCGGCCCATCGGTTGCGGCGCAAGCGAGAACGGTAGAGACCAAAAACAGCCAGACAGGCAGTGCGCGTGACATAAGCATTGCTGGCCGCGGAACCTACTGAAGAAAGATTGCGTTTGCGAGGCCGCCCTTGCCTCGTAACCTGAACCAATGGAACAGCAACGCATGCTGACGCTCGGCCACTCGCCTGATCCGGACGACGCGTTTATGTTTTACGCGCTCGCGCGGGACCTGATCCCCACGCATGGCTTTCGCTTCGAGCACATTCTTCAGGACATCCAGACCTTGAATGAGCGCGCGACCCGCGGCGAATTGGACATCTCGGCGATCAGCATTCACGCCTACGCTTACGTTTCCGACAAGTATGCGTTGCTGCCGAGCGGTGCGAGCATGGGCGACGGCTACGGCCCAATGCTCGTTGCGAAGCAAAAATTTTCGAAAGAAGAAGTCGCGCGCAAACGCATCGCGGTGCCCGGCACCATGACCAGCGCCTTTCTCGCTTTGCAACTGTGGCTCGAAAAGCCTGCTAAACAATTCAGCTACGTCGTCGTCCCATTCGACAAGATCTTCGAAGCTGTACGCAGCGGCCAGGCGGATGTGGGCCTTATCATTCACGAGGGCCAACTCACCTACGAGCGCGAAGGTCTTGTCGTTTGCGAAGACCTCGGCGCGTGGTGGGGACGTGAGAACGGCGGCTTGCCTCTGCCCCTCGGCGGCAACGTCATCCACAAGCGCTTCGACCCCGTGACGCGCTCGACCATCTCACGCATCCTCACCGCCAGCATTCAATACAGCCTCGACCACCGTGCGGAGGCCGTGCAGCACGCTTTGCAATACGCCCGCGACATGGGCCGCGAGCTCGCGGATAAGTTCGTCGGCATGTACGTGAACCATTGGACGCTCGATTACGGCGACAAAGGCCGCGAATCCATCCGGCGTTTTCTCGGCAGCGCGCGCGAGCGCGGTTTGATTATGCGCGAACCGGCTTTGGAGTTCGTCGAATAAACCTCACCAGGACCACTTCAATTCCTCGCGCGCAGACGTCCGCGCGTCAAAGAACCTTGCTTCAACGCGATTAAGTTCAAGACGGAGAATTGAAACCTCCGCCGAGGGCGGCATGAGTTGGATCGCCCACGCGGGCCGTTGCGGCATCCGCGAGATCGCGTCGTAAAGCACGACCAATCCTTCCGGCGCCAGCCCGCAATCCAGCGCGTGCCACGAACCGGCCAGCACCGCTTCGCGCCATTCTTTCGGCGTCAGCACGGAGTAGAGCGGCGTCACGTTCTTGCTGTCGCCCAATTGCGCCGCGTATTTTTTGTAGTGACCCAAATAGTGATGCGCCATTTGGATCGCCGTGAGCCCGGCCGCCATTTGATTGAAGTGGCTCATCTGCCAATTCATCGTGTTGAACGCCCACGCCTTGGGGTGAGTCGGCTGCAGCGCATTGAAAAGCGTGCCATTGGTCTCCGCAAGACCCTTGACCGCCACCTCGAAAAACCCCGAATCGACCTGGTCGACCGCTTTCGCGTGCGACACGTAATTCAAAACGTCGATCAGCCCCTTTGAGATGTACGCGCCGCGCAAATTGTTGCTGGCACCCAGCCGATCGCTTGGCTGCAGGTAAGGGACCTTGATGTTTTCCAACAACACCGGCGCGTTCAGCAAACCTTCGCGCTTCTCGGCGGGAAGCGCGCGATGCAAATCGACAGCAATCCTTTGCAACGTGGCGTAGCTGGTATCGTAACGATTCGTCCCTTCTGCGGCGCTCGCCGGCATCGCCACAATCGCGCTCAGCAACGCCGCGCACAACCACTGCGCCCCGCCGCCAAAATCACACGCCCACGCCATCAATTTCTGGCCTTCGCCGCGCCCGCCGTTATCTTGTCGCGCGATGAGATACCGGCGGTTTGGCCGCACTGAATTGCAAATGCCTGTCATTTCCTGCGGTGGCATGCGCTACCAATATAAATGGCAGGATGTCCCGTTGCACGATATTCCTGCGGCGAACCAAAGCAACCTGGAAGCCACGATTCGTCGCGCGGTCGACCTCGGCATCAACCACGTCGAGACCGCCCGTGGCTACGGCAGTTCCGAGATGCAGTTGGGCCGCATCCTGCCGACGTTCCCGCGCGATAAAATTATCGTGCAGACCAAGATCGCACCGATGGCGAACCCCGACGACTTCCTCCGCACGTTCGACACTTCGATGAAGTATCTGCGGCTCGATTACGTCGATCTGCTCTCGTTGCATGGCATCAACCATCGTCAGCTTCTCAACTGGTCGCTGGGAAAAAAGGGCTGTGTCGCCGCCGCTCGCAAGTTGCAGCGCGCAGGTCGCTGCCGGTTCGTCGGCTTCTCGACGCACGCGACCACGGACATCATCCTCGATGCCGTCAATAGCAACGAATTCGACTACTTCAACGTCCACTGGTATTTCGTCAACGACCTCAATTGGCCGGCGATCGAGGCCGCGAACCGCCTCGACATGGGCGTGTTCATCATCAGCCCCAACGACAAGGGCGGCAAGCTCTACGAACCGCCGCCGAAGCTGGTCGAGCTCTGCAAGCCACTCACGCCCATGCAGTTCAACGCCCTCTATTGCCTCGCCCGTCCGCAGGTCCACACCCTGAGTTGCGGTGCCGCGCGCCCTACTGACTTCGACGAGCACGTCGCGGCTGTCGATCGATATTACGACCGCATTCCGGAGGTGATTGCCCTCATTGAGGCGCGCCTCCGTGACGAAATGTGCCGTGCCCTTGGGGAGGACTGGTGCGCTCGTTGGTTCGAGGGTTTGCCCGATTATGTCGATGTACCGGGGGAGGTGAACGTGTCGGAAATATTGCGCCTCTGGACCTACGCCCGAGGACTCGATTTGATCGGATGGGGCAAAATGCGCTACAATCTGCTGGGACAGGGCGACCATTGGTTCCCGGGCGAAAACGCCGCCGGGGTTCGCAAGCTCGACGGCAAGTCGCGGGACGCCTTGCTGCGCAGCGTGGCCGCCAGTCCGTTTGCCGAGCGCATTCCCGCGGTGTTGCAGGAGGCGCACGATTTGCTGTTTGAAAAGCCGGTGAAACGGCTAAGCCAGAGTTGAGAATGGAAACGCATTGGAGTAACATGGGTCCGCAACCCCGAGACTGCACCCGCGCCTCGGAAAGCACGTATGCGTGAGCGCAATTTGTTGTATTTGTTTTTGGGTCTGAACGTCGCCTTGGCCGGCGCGTTCATGATCTACCTTTTTCTCTCGACGAACCGCGAACCCGGCGTCATCGCCACCAGTTTCGTCCCTCCCGGGAAGACCAACGCCGCTCCCGCGACTCAGGCCACGTCCATTGTCAAATCCAACACGGTCGTCGCAGTGACTAACAATGCTCCGGCCGCGGGTGAGCCTTCAAACGTGGTCGCTACCGCCGCCGTGAAGCCCACCTTTACCGGTAAAAAATTCTCGTGGCAGGATGTGGAAACCGACGCGTATCGCTCTTACATCGACAGCTTGCGCGCGATCGGCTGTCCCGACGACAAAGTCCGCACGATCGTTGTCGCGGACGTGAACGAGTTGTTCGACAAGAAGCGCCTTCAGGAAGCGGTGCGTCACGACATGCAATGGTGGCGTCCGGAGGCGCAGAACTTCGCCGTCGTCAACGTCCTCCAGGAGCGCGGGCGCGCCCTGGAGGAGCAGCGCGCCGCGCTCATTGCGAAATTGCTGGGTGAAAAGGTCGCCGAGGATGAAAAGAGCGAGAGCCTCCTGTGGAGCAGCGTCCAATTGACCGGTCCAGTCCTCGGCGCGCTCGCTCCCGAAGTGCACAATGAGGTCCAGGAAATCTGCGCCCGCTCGATGGAACGCCACCAGAATTATTTCTGGACGCGCGTTAACGAAGGCCAGCCCATGAACCAGGTCGAGATGGCCAAATTGCGCGAGCAGACCCGCTCCGATCTTCGCAAGGTCCTCAACGACGACCAGGTCGAGGAATTCGTCCTCCGCTACTCGCACAACGCGTCGCGCCTCCGCGAGGAACTGCGCGGCTTCGAGCCCACGCCCGATGAGTTTCGCAAAATCTTCCGCGCCATCGACCCGCTGGAACACCAGATGCAAATGGAATATGGCGGACCGGAAGCGATGAGTGAAAAGCAGCGTGAACGTTTCGACGCCCAGCGCAATGAGGCGATCCGGGAGGCGCTCACGCCGGAGCGTTATCAGGCGTTTCTCCTCACCAAAGATCCGCTCTACCGCCAGGCACAAATGGTCGCGCTCCAATACGGCGCGCCTCCAAAGGCAGTTCTGCCGCTTTACAAAATGACGAAGCTCAACGAGTCAAAGCGCCAGCAGATCATGAACGACGCCAACCTGACGCCCCAGCAGAAGGCCGAGGCGCTCAACGCCATGAATCTAGAGCAGCAGCGCCACATCCA